>Ga0307991_1001401_pt1 | contig 16832 bp, 12 predicted proteins | sample EllFjometagen131_FD_203146 | JGI IMG/M metagenome (GOLD analysis project Ga0307991, IMG submission 203146) | Marine microbial communities from Ellis Fjord, Antarctic Ocean - #131 | ecosystem: Environmental > Aquatic > Marine > Unclassified | place: Southern Ocean | collected 2014-10-08
TGAAACAGCGTTAATTCCCACCATTTCTCTGTAAGTGTACCCCCTATTTTTGTTTCTAAATTTTTATGGTTTACAATCTATATTATATATTCTATAGATTGTTTTCCAAATATTTTTTTAATGATTTTATTCAACAAAATTTCGATAAATTGAAAAGGTTGACAAATACAAAATATTCAAAGGAGACCCATGGAACCTTCCGATATCATAGCGTTGATGTCATCCATAGAATTGTTCAGAGAACTGGAGACCATAGAGAAAAAAATACTGGCTTCTTTTTTTGAAAAAGCCGCTTATCCGGCCAATGAAATGATTTTTGTAGAAAACAATCCCAGAAAAAACCTTTACGTCATTATTGATGGTGAGGTGGAGTTGTTTAAATGCACACCGTTTGGAGAGGAAAAGCGGCTGGCTTATTTCAGCAAATTCGACACTCTTGGAGAAGGCGCCCTCCTCGATGATTCTCCCCATAGCACATCTGCCCGGTCAATTGCCAATACGCGAATGCTATTGCTTCCAAAAAACCGGTTTCGTCAGCTGATGGACGAACATGGCGCCTTAACGGCAAAGATTATTGCCCGGATCGCCAAACTGATCTCCCGGCGGATGCGGCTGGCGACCTCCAGGGTATTGAATGCCGGTGCCCAGTATCATTCGGGACGGATGCGTTCAGAGCATGACCTTCTGGGCGATCGAGATGTTCCTGCCGAGGTCTATTACGGCATACAGACATTGCGCGCGCTCGAAAATTTCAACATCAGCGGTGTCTCGCTCTCTTTTTATCCGCTGATGATCGGAGCGCTGGCCATGGTCAAAATGGCGGCTGCCAGGGCCAACTATGATCTCGGACTACTTTCGCAACAGATTAGAGATGCCATTGTCCAGGCGTGCAGTGAAATCATGAACGGCAAATTTCACAATCAGTTCGTTGTCGACATGATCCAGGGCGGTGCCGGTACATCCACCAATATGAACGCCAACGAAGTCATCGCCAACCGTGCGCTGGAAATTATGGGTCATGAAAAAGGCGCGTATCAATACTGCCATCCCAACAACCATGTAAATCTTTCACAGTCCACCAACGACGCCTATCCCACGGCCGTTAAGATCGCCTTGGTAAACAGCAACCGCAGGCTCGTGAAAGTTCTCAAGCCACTGGTTGACGCATTTAGATGCAAAGCCATAGCGTTTAAGGACATTATTAAAATGGGCCGCACTCAGCTTCAGGATGCCGTACCCATGACCATGGGACAGGCGTTTGAAGCGTATGCGGTGACCATGGCTGAAGAGATCGAACGGCTTGAACAGAACGCAGCACTTTTTCTGGAAGTCAATATGGGGGCGACAGCCATCGGTACGGGGATCAATGCCGATCCGGATTACGGCCCTACTGTCATCAGCCATCTGCGGGAGGTCACCGGTTTTGATGTGGTGCTGGCATCGAACCTGGTGGAAGCCACACAGGATACCGGCGCTTTTGTCATTTATTCTTCTGCCGTTAAACGCCTGGCGGTCAAGTTGTCTAAAATATGCAATGACCTGCGACTGCTCTCCTCGGGACCCCGAACCGGCATCAATGAAATCAATTTGCCCCCTATGCAGCCGGGCTCTTCCATCATGCCCGGAAAGGTGAACCCTGTGATTCCCGAGGTCGTAAACCAGATCGCGTTCAAGGTTATCGGCAATGACCTGACGGTGACCCTGGCTGCTGAAGCCGGTCAGCTGGAGCTTAACGTCATGGAGCCGGTGATCGTCCAGAGCCTTTTCGAATCCATTGAAATGCTTAAAAATGGAATGACCGTTTTGAAATATCGATGTGTCGACGGGATTACCGTGAATGAACAGCGATGCAGGGATCTTGTTGAACATAGTATCGGATTGGTCACGGCTCTGAATCCTGTATTGGGCTATGAAGTTTCCACAAAAATTGCAAAGGAGGCATTAAGTTTCAATAGGAGTGTATATGGTTTGATACTGGAAAAAAATTTGCTCTCAAAAGAAGAACTGGATCGGCTTCTATTGCCTCAAAATATGGTCAAACCGAGAAAACTGAAGGCGTAAGGGCTGAGGCTGTTGAATCCTCAAGTACGGCATACTTTCGCGCGCTTTTGTTGACAAACAAGTACACTGCCGCTTATGTTCACATTTAAAATAATGAGTTTTGGTACCTGCAACAACTATTCTGGCACAGGGGGATCCTGACACAAAGAGGTTAAGGTGGTCTTGTCTGGAAAAAACAAGATTTTGCTTGACACGCGAATAATATATAGAATATAGAATATATAACATATAATTTAAAAATTTTATATTAAAGTGAGGGCGAAATGAAATTCTCTTCTCAAATCACGTTTTTCTATTTCAAGGAGTTGGTTGAGCTGGCAAATTTTTTTGAAGAGGTCCTACAACTGCAAATGGTGGTCGGCCCCATCCACGATTGTACGGCGCATACCCTCGATTTATTAAATCCTTTATCAGGGATAAAAAACTACTTTTCCTTGAGGAAGCGATTGCAAAGAATAGCGCGCTTCCAGCTCGAATTCTTGAAATTAAGGATCGGGGAATCATTAAAGAGGGATATATGGCCGACTTGGTTGTTTTCGATGCAAAAACTATTGGCGATACAGGAACATACGATAACCCGGATTCATTTCCTGCTGGAATCGACCAAGTATTTGTCAACGGACGTCCGGTTGTCTCCAAGGGCCGCCTGACCGGTGAAAACCCTGGTCGGGTTAGGAAGTAACCTATGGATAACAGAGCGAATGATTATTCAAACCCCATCTTTCCTTTTAAAGCTCTATATTTTTTGAGCTAACTATAGTCTGTCTTGTGGACACCTTCCAGAGGACGACGTATTGAAGTCAAACCCATAACAACAAATCTAACGGAGGTGAAAATGACACTATTCAAAAAACATGAAGAAAAAGAACCACATCCCTACATCGCCGAGCTCAAATCGCTATACCGGAAAGAAGAAATTTCACGTCGTGATTTTCTTCGCAATTCCACCCTACTGGGATTGTCAGCAGCTGCTGCATACTCTTTTGCAGGAAGTATTTTCCCATCAACGGCAATGGCGTCCAGTATCCGAAGAGGGGGGACCTGGAAATGTGCCATGAACATCAAACGTATTGATCATCCCAGCCGGATGGCCTGGAAAAATGGCGGCAACCTCGTCATGCAAATATGCGATTTTCTAACCGAAACAGGCAATGATAATGTTACCCGCCCGGCGTTGTTGGAAAAGTGGAACACCAGTGAAGATTTGAAAACTTGGGACCTGTATTTGAAAAAGGGGATCAAGTTTAATAACAGCGATGAGCTGACCGCAGATGATGTAGTGTTTACCATGGGCGAATGGTTGAATCCGGATGTCGGTTCCACAATGCTCAGCTCCATGTCGTATCTTGGCGGTCCACAGAATGTGGAAAAAGTAGACAACTACCATGTGCGCCTCCACCTGACCCGACCGAATATCGCGGTTCCAGAACATTTAAATGAAATATCCGCTGCCATCCTGCACAGGAATTTCGAAGGCGACATCCTTAAGCAGCCTGTCGGCACCGGGCCATTCGTACTGGCCGAATACGTGGAAGGGACACGCGCTGTTCTGGAGGCAAGAACGGATCACTGGCGTATTGGCGCAGATGGTAAACCGCTTCCCTATCTCGACAAACTAATTTTTATCAGTATGGACAAAGATGCTGGGTTCGCTGCTTTGCAGGCCGGCCAAATCGACAATCTGTATCGCCCGAGAACCAGCGATGTCGCTGCAGCAAGGCGCATGCCCCAACTAAAACTTAGCACTATTCCTAATGCTTCTTGCTTTTTGACTCGCATGCGGGTCGACCAGCCGCCATGGGATGATAACCGCGTCCGCACCGCCCTGAAGATGTGCCAGGACCGAATTAAAATCTGTCAACTGGCTGCCTATGGTGAGGGCACCATTTCCATCGATGCGCATGTGGCGCCAATATTCCCTGACTATTGTGAAAAAGCCATTCCCCAATACGATCCAATGGGAGCTAAGAAGCTATTGGAAGAGTACGCTGCCGAAAAAGGAATTGAACTGCCCCTACAGGTTACTCTTTCATCTAAAAACGACCGTGCTGAACCTGCAATTGCTCAGGCGTTTCAACAACTGGCCAAACCTGCTGGATTTGATATCAAAATAGATCTTATGCCATCGGGTAAATACTGGGAAGTCTGGACCGAGGTTAATCTGGGGATCTCCGACTGGGGGCACCGCTCCCTAAGCATCGCGTGCCTGCGGCTGGCCTATACCAAAAGCGCACTCGGAAAATGGAATGAAACCCACTGGGTGGATGAAGAATTCGAAGACTTATTGGAAAAAGCGGAGATGACCATAGATATCAAGGAAAGGCAAAAGATAATGTGTAAAATTGAGGATATCATGCAGGAACGTGGGCCAGTTGCCATTCCGTATTTTGGTTATGAACATGATTTGAGTCGTGTCGGATTTGAGAATACCCAGCCCCATCCCTCAGGTCTATATATTTATGCACGCTTAATATGGAAGAATGGCTGACAATTGTGAAATGCTGTGCAGACCAGATGCTCTGCACAGTAGCCAAAATACAGAAGACATCACGGCTGCCTTTTTTAATAACGAATTTCAATATCGTATGAGTAATGAACTCTGCGTTTTCTGCGTATTTGAGAATGCATCAAAGCGGAAGGATAAATAAATGGGGCGTTTCATCGTTCGAAGCATTATTTCAACGATCATTACGTTGCTCTTGGTTTCAATGCTTCTGTTTTTCATGATCGACATTGGCAGCGGCGATATCGCTGTAAAAATCCTGGGTGTGTTTTCGACACCGGAGCAGAGGGCTTCCTACAACAGCCAGCTGGGATTTGATGTTCCGGCCTGGCAGCGGTATCTGGACTGGTTGGCGGGCAATGACTGGCGAATGAAAAAACATGTGGGACATCCGCTGGTATCCAGATCCAATGAAAACTCTGGAGAACAGGAATGGTGGGCGGATGTTAACGGCACACCAACACGGTGGCGCATCAAAAAAGGCCGGATGGAGGCAATCACTCTTCAACCCGATGGCCGCAGGAACATCGCCCCATCCGAACCCCCATGGAAAGCCGGTGATAACAGAGAAAAATTTTTCTGGGGTGTGGACACTCATAACAATACCGTAAAGTGGGTGAAAGATTCCGGAAGCATTGTCTGGAAACTGACGCAGTCCGGCCTGCGGAAAATGGGGGATGGCCCCAGAGAATATGTGCCTCTGCGAAAAGGCCTGATCAGGGGTGATGCCGGGTACTCACTTCAATATAACAGACCTGTGAGTAACACTCTTGGTCCGCGTATAAAAAACACAGTCATTCTTGCCGGTCTTGCCTTTGCGTTTATCATGCCTCTGGCGCTTCTTCTTGGAATTTTCGCTGGAATCAACGAAGGGAAACTGCTGGACCGTGTGGTCTCAATTATAAGTCTCGGGGCAACCGCCACTCCAGATTTTGTCACCGGTATTTTTTTAATCCTGTTTTTTGGGATCTGGACAAAACTGTTGCCGCCTGTAACCGTTTTTTTAAATGACAATTCGATCTTCGAAAATCCATCTATGTTGATTTTGCCTGTGCTTACGCTGACTGTAGTCGAACTGGGATACGTGGTTCGGATGACCCGGGCCAGTTTTGTTGAAGTCATGGACGCCCCTTATATTCGAACCGCATTTGTTAAGGGAATGCCTTTTTTTCATATTGTCCTTCATCATGCCGTTCGAAACGCCCTCATGGCTCCCATTACAATCATCATGCTTCATGTAAACTGGTTAATCGGCGGTGTAGTAGTTACAGAAGTTATTTTCGGATACCCGGGGCTTGGCAAGTTTATTTACGACGCGGCTATATTCGGAGATTACAATGCTATCGAGGCTGCCGCCATGCTGACGGTCGGGATCGCGATTGTCACCAGGCTTGTGGGTGATTTTGCCTATACCTTGCTTAACCCGCGTATCCGTTACAGTTGATTGGAAAATATTATGTCGGAGGAACAATTGGCCGAAAGCGAACCGACCGGATGGAAAAAAATATTCATCGTATTTGACTCCAGAGTGGCAACCATCGGTCTGATCATCGTTTTTTTCTGGAGTGCATTGGCCCTGCTTTCATTGCTCTGGACACCATACGGTCCCAATGAAACTGATTTTATCCAGAATCTGGGACCAAATGCAAAAAACTGGCTGGGTACCGACCACATGGGGCGCGATATCCTCTCCCGACTTATGCAGGGAACCCAGGTGGTGCTTCTTAAGACTCGTCTTCCCTGGGGAAATATTTCTTTCCCCGGAGGGGTTGCCCTCTGGGGGGTAGCCTGGTCATTGATTCTGGGTGTGATGTTAGGACTCAATGCCGGATATCGTGGGGAATGGGCCGACCAGATTATCATGCAGGTGCTCGATGCATTGATCGCTTTTCCCAGGGTTGTCCTTTACCTGGTGGTCATCGCAGCGTTCGGGCAGGGGGATCTTGTCGTCATCTTCGCCATCGCCATTACCGGTGCGCCGGGGGTGGCCAGGCTTGCCCGAAGCCTGGCCATGGATATCCGGACCCGAGACTATATCAGTGCTGCCGAAACCCGTGCTGAAAGCACTTGGTTTATCATGTTCAAAGAGATTCTTCCCAATGCCCGGGGACCGCTGATTGTGGACGCTATGATCCGTGTGGGCTATGCCATTTTCATGATCGGCACGCTTGGTTTTCTGGGCCTCGGCCTGCCTCCTCCAGATCCGGATTGGGGGAGCATGGTCAATGATGCGAGAAAATATATCTATATCAGCCAATGGGCGGTTGCCTGGCCGGCACTGGCTATCGCCAGTCTGGTTATCGGGCTGAACATGTTTGCTGACGGACTCAGAGAAGAATTGGCGCGCTATCAAAAATAGGGATTTATCATGAATGGGACAACAACATCGAAGCACTTGGAACCACCTGTACTTGACGTTGAAAACCTGGCGATTGCATACAAAATTAGGGGTGGTGAAGTCGAAGGGGTTCAAAACGTTACTCTCAGCATCAATCAGGGGGAAACCTACGGTATCGTCGGTGAGTCCGGGTGTGGAAAAAGTACTGTGGCCTGGTCGATTGTCAATTTCTTGGGCGCAAACGGATACATCAAGCGGGGCCGGGTCAGATTTATGGGAAAGGAACTTACCGGCCAGAGTCCTGAAGAGATGCGTAAATTGCGCGGCAACAGAATCTCCATGGTTTTTCAGGATCCAATGCAGGCGCTTAATCCTTCCATGCGCCTTGGCGAACAGCTGAAGGAAGTGCTCACTATCCATAGAGGCTTGAATAACGCTGACGCTGAAGCCCGATGTATCGACATGCTGAAAAAGGTGTATATGCCTGACGCACAAAATGTTTTCAGACGATACCCCCATCAGATTTCAGGCGGTCAGCAGCAGCGCGTTGTAATCGCCATGGCGCTTTTGAACAACCCGTCATTATTAATCATGGACGAACCCACCACGGCACTCGATGTGACCGTGGAGGCCGCTGTTCTCGACTTGGTTCGTATTCTCAAAACGGAATTCAATACAGCGATTATGTTTATTACTCATAACCTGGGTGTGGTTGCACGTGTATGCGACAATGTCGGGGTGATGTACGCTGGTGAAATGGTTGAAGTAGCTTCGGTAGAGAACCTTTTTAACAGCCCTCAGCATCCTTATACTCAGGGTCTTATCCGCTGTGTGCCGAACCTTGGAGAGGACAAGGTATCCAGCGTTTTATACCCGATACCGGGAAGGGTTCCGCGGGCAGACCGTCGATCGGTTGGATGTATGTTCTGGCCTCGGTGCAGCTATGCCGAAGATGTATGCCGTGAGCAAAAGCCGGCGCTTAGATTGATACCTGGAACGCAGACAATGGCACGTTGTCATTTTTCAGAGAAGATAGCTCCGACTAAATGGGTGCCAGATGAGGATGAAAAAAATTATGCCAGGGCTGAAATTGGGAACAATTCGGATACAATTCTTAGCTTTGAGAATTTGAAAAAATATTACAGGGTCAGGGGAAACAGCTTGAAAGAGGTATTCGGGCTTGGAGAAAAAAAATATGTAAAAGCGCTGGAAGGTGCATCCTTGAAAATTGAGCCGGGGATGACAGTGGGTATTGTGGGCGAGTCCGGCTGCGGCAAATCGACGCTGCTGAAAACAATCATTGGCCTGGAGAAACCTACCGACGGTGAAGCGAAATTTCTTGGGTTTGATATTGCCAAACATATCTCAAAACGGGATGAACAACTGATTCGCGAAATGCAGATGGTCTTTCAGAATCCTGATTCAACCATGAACCCGAGTTATACCGTTGGTTCACAGATTGCCCGCCCCATGCAGCGATTCAAAACGGTTCCTAAAAAACAAATTCGCAATGAGGTGATCAAATTGCTCAAATCCATGCGCCTCAGCGAGAAATATTATTCCCGACTGCCGCATCAGCTTTCCGGCGGTGAAAAACAGCGTGTGGGTATTGCCCGTGCGCTTGCCTGCCGGCCGGATCTGGTGCTTTGTGACGAACCGGTCAGCGCTTTGGATGTTTCGGTGCAGGCCGTGATCCTTAACCTGCTCATGCGGGTACAAAATGAATTCAATACCACTCTGGTCTTTATCAGCCATGATATGGGTGTCGTCCGCTTCATTTCCGATTATGTTTGTGTGATGTATTTGGGACAGGTCATGGAAATGGGACCGACTGAGGCTGTCTATGCTCCGCCTTATCATCCTTATACCGAAGCGTTGCTTTCTGCTGTACCCATCCCCGATCCGCTGGCCAGACAGAAGAGAATTCTACTGGAAGGATCGGTTCCCAGTGCGATATCTCCACCGAATGGATGCAGGTTCAATACCCGTTGTCCCAGACGCAACCTTCTTCCCCACCCGTCAGTCTGTGAAACAGATCCTCCATGGCAGGAAAATGGAAACGGCCATTGGATCCGTTGTCATATATCAATGGATGATCTTGCCCGGCTCGATCCTGTTATCCCGACCGAAAGGAATGAAAAAGTTGCTTGAAAAAACAAGCTCACCCAATTTTGACTATTTAATATGTTCATCAGTTGGATTCCCGGTGAGGATTAAAAAAGGGTCGGGGATTAAATTAGTGGCCTTCCTTTTCCAAAGGGAAACAGACAAGTAGAAAAAGGACAACTGCGATATGTTTATGGGACTCTCCGGAAACCAGTATCGGCCTCTTTCAAAGGATCAGATTGAAGCCATACATGAAACCTCGCTCAGGTTGCTGGAAAAAACCGGTTTTGGTTATGAAGATGGATTGGATGACGTAATAAGCGAACTTGAAGCAGCCGGTATAAAAAACGATGCTGTGAAAAGGCGCCTGACTTTTCCTCGTGAGAAGATTGATGCAGCCGTCCAAAAAGCGCCCGACCAGGTGATTTTGTATAGCCGCAACGGCAAATACGACCTTGATCTTGGGGAACACCGTGTGTATCTGGGTACTGGCGGGGCTGCCGTGAGAATTCTCGATCTTGAATCCGGTACGGCACGGCCAACGACATTGAAAGATCTGTACCAGCTTGGCCGCCTTGCCGACTACCTGGATAATATTCACTTTTTCCTGAGACCCTGCGTGCCAAACGATATCCCACCCGAAGCATATGATTCCAACGTGGCATACAGCTGTCTGAAGAGCACCGGCAAGCATGTCATGGTGGGTGTTAACGATGTCAACGGGATGATTCAGGCGCACCGGATCGCATCACTGGTGGCCGGCGGGGATGAAAAGTTAAGGGAGAAGCCTTTTATCTCCATGACTTCGGGATACTGCATCAGCCCTCTGAAACTGTGTTCGGAACCGATGCGGATTATTCTAGAGTCTGCTAAACGGGGCATCCCGGTTGCCCTGTCAAGTGCACCCATGTCCGGATCGAACGCGCCTATGACAATGGCTGGCACTCTTGCACAGGTGCATGCGGAGCAGCTGGCCGGGATTACCATTTGTCAGATTGTCGTTCCGGGATCAAAAAGCATTTACGGCGCCATCCCCGGCATGGCCGATCTGAGTTCCATGAGATATGTTGGTGGTGCCATCGAGCACGGAATGATGAATGCGGCCATTCACCAGATGTCCAACCATATTAACGTACCCAACTACAATTCGTGCGGCCTTACCGATTCAAAATTGCCGGATATCCAGGCCGGTTGGGAAAAAGCCTTTACGACCATGCTGGTTGCCATGGGAGGCTCCAACTTCATTCACCATGCTGCTGGCATGCTGGAATCTCTGATGACTGTATCTTATGAGCAATATGTCATCGATAATGAGATTATCGGTTACGTATGCAAAGCGATGAAAGGCATCGACGTGGATCCGGAACACCTTGCCTTGGAGGTGATAGACGCCGTCGGTCCCGGTGGTAATTATTTTACCCAGGGGCATACATTGCAGCACCTGCGGTCCGAATTCTGTTATGGATTCGGCCTGTCGGACCGGAGCAGTCGGGAGAAATGGGAAGACGCCGGCTCAAAGGATGCCAGGGAAAGGGCCAGAGAGATTACCCGGCAGGTCCTGGAAAAGGACGAAGTATCTTATATTCCTGACCCGGTGGATAAGAAAATCAAAGAAGAGTTCAATATCCTTATTTAGTCATCAATTTCAAACCATACAACCCTTTTTGAGGAGGTATAAAATGTACGATGTGATTATTCGTGGTGGGCGTGTTATTGATCCGTCTCAAAAAATAGATGAGACAATGGACTTGGCAGTGGCAGATGGAAAGATCGCCGCCCTGGAAAAAGAAATGCAGGTTACTGATGCAAAGGAGATGATCGATGCGGGTGGACGAATCGTCACACCGGGTCTGATAGATCTTCATACCCATGTCTATGAAGGTGTTTCCCACTACGGCATCAATGCCGATAAGTATTGCCTGCAAAATGGGGTTACAACATGCGTTGATGCTGGATCGTCAGGAGCTGATACCTTTACCGGGTTGAAAAAATATGTAATCGATAAATCTGACACCAGGGTGCTTGCTCTGCTGAATCTGTCAGTGCTGGGGATGGTGACGGAATATGCCGGTGAACTGGAAGATTTAAGATATGCCGATGTGCAGTACGCTGTGAAAACCATACAGGCGAACAGAGACTGCATCGTCGGGCTCAAGGTCCGCATGGAGCCGGACATGCTTGCTGACAATGGAGAGGAAGTCCTGAAACGGGTCACTGAAGCTGCTGAAAAAGCCGACTGCTTTATTATGTTCCACATCGGGGATACGTCGCCGTCACTGGCCAGGGTCCTGGAGACAGCCCGGGCAGGGGATATGGTTACTCATATATTTCACTCCCGTTCCCAGGGTATTCTGGACGACGAGGGTAATCTCATCCCCGAAGTCCTGGCTGCGGCTGAAAGAGGCGTGATATTGGATGTGGGACATGGCCGCGGCAGTTTTTCATACGAAATTGCCGAAAAAGCCCTGGCCCAGGGGCTGGAACCGTATACCATCAGTTCCGATCTTCATACTCACAGTGTCGGTGGCCCGGTGTTCAACCTGCCCATAACCATGTCAAAATTCCTTTACCTGGGGATGCCACTGTATGATGTCGTGGAAAAGTGCACCGCCAATCCGGCAAGGGTTCTGGGTATGGATGATCAGTTGGGTACGTTGAAAGCAGGGGCCTGTGCAGATATTGCTATAATGGAGTTGAAATCGGAATCTATCGAGCTGACCGATGGCGGTTGGGACAAACCAAAAGTGACTGTTACGGCAGACCAGTATTTTGATGTTTCCGGTGTGATACGCGGCGGAAAAGTAGTGAAGTGACACGATGGGTCAAAATCCGGACGCGGTTTCGATCCGGTAGAGAAAACAATTTTATCGGCACTTCCAGAATTGTGCAGCCGTTCAACAGTACTCACATCACCTGACGGCCTGTACCAAGGAAGTGCCTGATATTCAACTCCGATAAAGATTTAGAGAGCAAAGATGAAAGAAGAGAGAAAGACCAAGATAGGTGAGGAACTGGATAAATTTTTTGTAGTGGATATACCTGTACTGTCCATTATCCAGCCGCTGTTCAAAGCACTCAAAAAAAGGCAGCCGGGATCCATGTGCTTAAGTGCGGCGCAATTTATCAAAAAGGCACTGCCCGAATCCGATGGACTGGTGTTAATCAGCACCGGGCTGCCCATGGGCGGTGGGGTACCGGAGACGGATGGGCCGGTGGGCGCAGCCCTGCTGGCAAGGGCGCTGGTATTATCTTTTGGTGTGCGTGTTGTTATTCTTTCCGAGGACAGTTCCCTCAGCTGTATTGAAGGCGCATTCAAGGGCGCAGGGCTTCATACCATCCGCCTGGAAGAGAGGACCCCTGAGAAGATTACTTATCTGAGACCAGTGTACATCAAATCCATGGATCTAGACAATGAGGCATGCCACCGACAATGTGAAACAATTCTCAACGCTTGGCGGCCGGATCTGGTCATCGCTGTGGAAAGAGCCTCGAAAAATAGACGGGGCCTTTACCAGGGATTGAGCGGGCGTGACATTTCTAATTGGGTCAGTGACATCGAATATCTGTTTGCCCGTTGCTGTGAAAAAGGTGTTCCCACCATGGGGGTCGCAGACAGCGGTAACGAACTGGGCATGGGCATGCTCAGAGACGAATTGCCTGACTTTGTTCCCCAGACCCCTGAAGCCTTGAACCACGGTGGTATCATTCCAGTTCAGTCTGTGGATTACCTTGTGGCTGGCAGCGTCAGTAATTGGGGTTGTTCAGCTATCGTTGCCGGATTGGGATTGCTGCTCGAACGCATGGATGTACTGCATGCACCCGAACATGAAATAAAATCATTGGAAAAATGTGCCGAGTACGGTGCCATAGACGGTTGCCATTTCTTTGCAGATCCCTCGTCAGATGGTGTGACGGCAGACGAATGGGCAGGTTTGTGGCGAGCGATACGGGGGATGATTCATCGCGGCCTTGAGGATAGCAAGAATTGGGTGGAAGGATAATCGGGCCCCTGCTAACGATAACGATCTAACTGGTAATTTAAGAGGTATCTGATGGTTAAATCCTTGATTAATAAGCAACGAGCATTAAAAATCATGCAGGAAGAAAACCTGGATTTCCTGATAGCCGCTACTCCGGAAAATGTATATTACGCCGGGGCTTTCCAGAGCCTGAGCCAGTGGTTGATCCGCGGCCCCAGGACTCCGGTTGTCGTCATTTTCGACAGTGCGGGGAACTTGACGCTCGTTGGCCCGGCAGGCGAACTGGACCGTGCCGCGTGTAACCCTCCGGCCGTCGATCGCATTATTGCTTTCGATTCGGTGACAATAGAATTGGGAGAACGGTCAACCTGGTGCGCTGAAGATGAGCGATATGCCGCAATGGCCATTGCCGGAGAACGTCCGGAAACGGTATGGGACGCCTTCAGGCAACTGGATCTGCACCGGGCGGGAAAGGTTGCCATCGACGACCCGGATCTTAACATGGAATTCAGCAGTCGTTTTGGCATTAAAACTGTCGATGGCCGGCCGCTCTGGCAGAATACACGGCTGATTAAAACTCCTGCAGAAGTCAGTATTATTCGACGGACTGTGGATATTACCGAGACCGCTTTTCGCAAGTCTATCAACAGCCTGCAACCCGGACTGAGCGAACGAGAGTTTCAGGAAATATTCGAAGCGGAACTTTTATCCGCAGGTGGACGGCCCTGGCTGTCTGTCATCGGGTTCGGCACTTTCTCTGCATATCCTAATCATGTGCCGGGAGATTATTGTCTAAAAAAAAATGATCTCATCCGCCTGGATATCGGATGCGAGTACAAAGGATATGTGTCTGATATCGCCAGAGTGGCATGCATGGGTCCTGCCTCTGATTTTCAATACCGACGATGGCATGCCATATTGTCCGGCCAGCAGGCAGCCCTGGAGGTCATCAAACCCGGTATTCCTACTGCCGAGGTATACCGAATCGGCATGGAGGCTGTGAGACGAAACGGCTTGTCGGAAATTCAGCGCAAACACATTGGCCACGGTGTGGGGATCGACATGTACGAGCTGCCTTCCATCTCACCCAATGATTCACATATCCTGGAGTCCGGCATGGTATTCGAACTGGAAGTACTGTTCTACGAACTCGGTTTCGGCGCACTTCAGGTCGAGGATACTATCCATGTCACAGATGATGGATATGAACGGATCACTACCTTGCCGCAGCAGCTTTATATCATAGAACCCTAAGGTGACCGATTAATTCTGGTGTTCGTAAAAAATTGACATTAATAAGGATGCAATGATGACTCGAGTTAAAATTGATACCTCCCGTTTTAAGTCAGATTTCGATTCATTGGCTACCATCGGTGCCACAAATGACGGGGGCGTTCATCGTCCAGCACTTGGCCCCGATCATCTCAAGGCCCGGCAGTGGTTTACGCAGCGTGCCCAACGCGATGGATTGACGGTAAACGTGGACAGTGCCGGAAATCACAGTGCCGTTTTATTGTTTCCGGAAGCGGAAAAGGCTCTCCTTCTGGGATCGCACCTGGACAGTGTGCCGTATGGCGGCAAATATGACGGCGCTCTTGGAGTGGTTGCGGCATTGGAGGTGCTCAGTGCGATTAAAGCGTCGGGCAGAAGCCTCGGAGTCAATCTTGAGGCGGTAGATTTTACGGATGAAGAAGGGACGCTTGTGGGAGCTCTGGGGAGCGAGGCCATGGCCGGGGAACTGACTCCCGAGCGACTTTGTAACCTGCGCTGCAGCCGTGAAGAATTTGTTGAAGCGCTTAAACGGGGAGATCTCAAGGAAGAGTCGCTCTTTCAGGCACGGCGCAATCCTGATACCCTGGCTGGTTACCTGGAACTGCATATTGAGCAGGGGCCTTGGCTGCATGACAACAGGATAGATATTGGCGTTGTCACCAGTATCGTTGGCAGCCGCTCATTCAGAATAAGCTTCAACGGCAGACCTGACCACGCCGGCACGACCCCTATGACGAACCGTGCGGATGCAGGGCTTGGCGCCTGTGCATTCAATCTGGCCCTGAACGATATCGTAGTAAAACAATTTCATGACTGCGTAGCAACGGTAGGGGGGATGGAATTCAAGCCCGGGGCGTTCAACATCATACCGGGGCAGGCGTCTCTCTGCCTTGAATTTCGGTCGCGGGATAAAGATTCTCTTGAGAAATTGAAAGCCGGTGTGATCAATCTCGCCAACGATGTCGCCCGGCACAGGGGGCTGGATGTTTCTTTGGAAGAGGTCGCTGTGTGGGACCCGGTGCACATGTCTCCCGACATTCAGCGGATAATAAATACATCTGCTTCAAACCTGGGTTTGAGCACTGCCTCCATCGCTTCTGCAGCAGGCCATGATGCCCAGTCATTTGCACCAATTATCCCCACCGGTATGATTTTTATCCCTTCAATTGGTGGTATCAGCCACAGCCCGCAGGAATTTTCCAAATGGAGGGACTGCGTCAACGGTGCCAAGGTGCTGCTGAATGCCACGCTGGCTGCGGCTGAAAGCCTACGAGGATGAGTTCCTGGATAACTTACTAATACCGAGCAGAATTGTAATAGAAAACAAGAAAATCTAACTATAGGAGAACATTTTATGAAAGAATGGATTTTCGCTTCTGCGACCAGAATTGCAAAAGGAATAGTCAATAAGGAAGTTTCCTCAGTAGAAATTGTGGAGCTGCATCTTCGCCGTATCGAAGATGTAAACAACAAAATTCATGCCGTTGTTCAGATTGCAGGGGAAAGGGCACTATATGAAGCAAGGCAGGCGGACAGCGACCTCTTTCGCGGCAATCTTAAAGGCCCACTCCATGGTGTTCCGGTCACCATCAAGGATTCTTTCGATACCGCAGGAATAATAACTGCGGCCGGTACTAGAGGAAGGGCATCTTTCGTTCCCCAAAAAGACGCAACTGTTGTCAGCCGACTTCGTAAGGCAGGGGCAATTGTTTTAGGAAAGACAAATACTTCTGAACTCACGAATGGTGCCACATGCAGTTCGGACAATCCTGTTTATGGCACCACAAACAATCCTCACGAACTGTCCAGAACAACCAGCGGCAGCAGCGGCGGAGCGGCGGCAATCGTTGCCGCAGGAGGTTCTCCTCTGGACATCGGCAGTGATACTGGCGGCAGTATTCGTGAACCATGCCACTATTGTGGTGTTGCAGGAATAAAACCCACCTCTGGCCGAGTATCACGTACCGGACATACCCCTCCAGCGCTCGGTGTATTGAATTCCCTGACACAAATCGGTCCGATAGCTCGCTATGTTGAAGATCTTGAATCTGTGCTTTTGATAATTGCGGGAATCGACTGGATGGATCCAGGGATCGTTCCAATGCCCTTGGGCCATTCAAACAACGTTAACCTGTCCAGTTTGAAAATAGCTGTTTACACTCATAATGGAAGAAGCACACCATCGGAAGATGTCGCTGCAGCAGTAACCCTGGCAGGTCATGTGATGGCAGAAGTTGTAGCATCTGTTGATTCAGTGGTTCCACCGAATTTAAAAGACGCATTGGAGCTTTTTTTAAAACTGATAAACGCTGACGGCAGAAATTGGCTACGAAGACAGCTCCATAAAGCAGGTACAAAGGAAAAAGATTCATCGCTTCAATTCCCTGATAAAGACAGAATGTTAATGTCAGTAAAAGAAAACTACGTATTGCAGGAACAGATTGACAGCTTTCGTGCAGGCATGATCGACTTCATGTCGAGATTCGATGCCATCATCTGCCCGGTAACACTATGTACTGCGCGCCGGTACGATTCAATGCCGACAGACATGTACGATCTCTGGACACCGGAT
>Ga0307991_1001402_pt1 | contig 16822 bp, 20 predicted proteins | sample EllFjometagen131_FD_203146 | JGI IMG/M metagenome (GOLD analysis project Ga0307991, IMG submission 203146) | Marine microbial communities from Ellis Fjord, Antarctic Ocean - #131 | ecosystem: Environmental > Aquatic > Marine > Unclassified | place: Southern Ocean | collected 2014-10-08
CCATGAAGAGGTGATCCACTGCTATCTCGAGGTAATATATTGGTACCAATTTCAATCATAATATTTTATCTCAATGTAATGGTTTTTTCTTTAAATTCTTTTACCAAACGGATAAAGGACTTTGTAATAGCGTCTTCAACTTCTTCCTTACTATATCCTCTCTTAAAAAAACTTGTTTTCCCAGCAAGGTTTTCCTTAACTCTTCCCTGTAATCTTGTCAATATTTGGGTTGAATCATATTCAAGTACTACCTCGCTCTCACCATCTTCTATTGTTTTTAATATGGCAAATCTTAGCATAATTTAAACCCCCTCTTCTAACCAGTTAAACCCATTTTCTTTTCATAACTTCTAAGCCCCCCTACCCCAAGCATAGCTATTACAAGGGATATAGCTTGACCTGTTTCTATGGCGGGCATTTCATTATCCGGAAATATGAATTGTATAAGCGGGGCCAGTATCCATCCCCAACCAAGACCAGCTGCACATATCCAACCAATAGCTGGCCTCCACCCAGCAACGAAGAGGCTTCTATGACCTGCCTCAATTTTGTTAACTTCTGTTTGCCACTTATCCGAATTTTGGTTGAGCTTAGTCATAACTATTTCAGCTGCTCTTTTTTCATCAGCAGTTTCCATAAATTGATCCACTACATTGCCGATTCCTTCCGCTGTCTTAACAATCCCAATACCTAATATTTTATCTAAGAATCCCATTTTTATTTCCCCCTATTATTATATTAATTCAAAATGAGGTAAATCATTAAAATGTTGATCTTTGACATAAGTATCTCCATCCCAATCACCCCCCCAACGAAGGGAAATACCCATATCATTTGCCAAAGTTATTACTATCCCTCCAAAGAAATACCAACGATAGAGTGACTGTTTACCCCACCTTATATGAGGAGCTTCCCTATAATAGGGAGCTGCATCTACCGCCCAGGAGGATTCCTCTGGACTTACAATGTTGTGTTTACTGTCAGGCCACTCACATCTTGAATGTCCCTTATCGAACATATTATTTTGATCCTCTTTGCTTCTGACTCCACAAAGTATACTGCAATCAATAACTGTAATAACTTTGTTAAAGACTTTTTGAAGTTTAGGATTACACGTTTTTAACCTTCCAAGAGATACCTTAGAAAATTCGTTCATATCAATCTACCCCCCCTTTTAATAAAATGGCTATTACTGCTATTAAATTTAAGGACAAGACTATAAAAATACCTAATGTGGTTTTTTGAATATTATCAAATTTACCCCATAATTTTTTTATATTACCTTCACAATGTCCCATTCTTCTTATAACTTCCTTATGATCATTACAAAAGCTATTTTCCATTTAATACCTTTTCCTCTCTTTTCCCTTCTCTTTTCCAAATAGCTCTTTTACATCCTCTTTTTTAACAGCCTCAATAATTCTCTTTGTTCCAGTATAAGGAATACCGGACAAGACAGCTGCTGCTTCAAGTAGAGCTTTTGCCTTTTGGTCCCTTTCTGAATTTGATATAAAACCCCCTACAGTATCAGCAAACTTCATTGCTGTACTATCTCTACCATATCCTTGAGAGGCGGCTAAGATATTCTTTCCCAATAACGGAATTGAATTAATTACTTCTTCTTTAAATGCTTCCTTTATATCCTCTTTACTATCTGGAAGTCTTCTATTAGCCATAGTCCATATTGTCAATCCTACTATGCTTAAAGCCAAGGAGCCTAAAAAAGCTTTATATATTCTGGCACTCTTAACATCTTGTGGAATATCGTAAGAAGCAATGTTATAAATTTGATTTAACTGGTTAGTAAACTGAAGCATCCAATTAAGAAATTCATTAGTTGTATATAACTCAGCTAAATCTTTAGGGTGAGCAGCAGGCTGTGTACGAAGCGTAGCATTCTTAGCTAACCTAACGGCTTCTGCCTCCCCCCATTTAGCTATATTTTTATTGTATACTGCATTCCATCCTATAGTAACAGCCATCCTATCAAATAACCTTATACCCTTCATACCAGGCTTACCAATCATTTTTATTATCTTTTGCGAGTATTGCATCTCCTCAAGTTCTCTTTCAATCATCCTATGTTTTACCTGGGGATCTTTATCATTCACCCTCTTTATCATTTTAAAGGGATTACTAGCAAAAGTAAGAGCTGAGGCAATTAAGTACTTTGGTCCCGCTTCGGGGAGAAATAGTAAAACTGAAGGAAGCTGTTTTCCCATAGTAACAAGGTTGTATGATAAATAAGCCATCACCATGTTTCTTCTCAGCTTCTGTGAGATTTTCTCTATCGGTCCAAAGGACTTATAGATACTGGGGTTAGCCACCCTATTGTTGTATGCCTCCAAACGAGCTATATATTCTAACCCAAATTTATCTCTTAAGACTTCTCTGAATTCCAGATCAGAAGTTAATTTTTGCATCTCTTTTACTTTTCCACCTAAATGAATATATCTTTCTTGTTTAGGTACCTGATCAAGCCAAACACTATATAGTCCTAAGAAGATAGGTTTCTGGTATTCTCGAGGAATATCCTTTCTTGCCAAAGTAAACTGTTTGGTCACATAACCCCTTCTCAAGGATTTTCTAAGTAAAATCTCTTCAGCTAATTCACTTTTATATGATTTAAAATCTACCTCCATTCTTCTAAGAGGAGTATAATTAGGTTCATATCCCATATCCTCATTTGTATAATCAATATGTACTTTTCTTACACGATCATAGTTTCTTTCATATTCGGCAATTACTTCATTTGCAAATGTCTTCTCTTTGATGGAAAGATTTGAAGCTACCTTAGTAGCGATCTCTTCCGAGATATGATTGCCATATATTAGAGCTAACCTTTTACGTGGGTTTTTCCAGCCAGCATAAATGTCAAGCATCTCATCAACGGTATACTTTATACCATCTATCTCTCTAGTCTTAGATAACTCCTTTATGTCTATTCCTATTTCTTTTCTTCTTGCCCTGGATTTATCAAACCTCTTATCAGTTCCCTTATAAGACTCATCCACTTTCTTATTTACTTCATCGTAAAAGAATTTATGAAGAGGACCAGCAAATTGTTTCCCTCCATCAAGTTTATCAAATATCCTGGAAGGTCTCAAAGTCATTATACGAGCATTAGTTAATAATCTAGCTCTTTCCCTGGTAGCCTTGACAAGAGGTTTATTTCCCTTCTCTAATACCTCTCCCTTTGAAACGGCTAGGATAATCTCCTCTTTTACATTTTCAAATTCTTTTTTCTTTTTGTTTAATATAAGGCTTCTCTTTAATTTCCCTAACTTTCTCAATTCGGATGTTTGTTCGGAGATTGCTTGTAAATCATCAATTGTATAATTATTTAATGGTTTTTTATCTAACTCTTTTATAAACTTAGGAGGCATCTTATTTAGTTCTTTTAAGTTCTCAGTAAAGAATGTTTTCATTCTCTCCTTAGATTGTATAGTTTTCTCTGATCTAAAGTGAAAATCAATCCCACCCTTTAAATCCTCTATAGCTTGCTTATAGTAAAAATCAATGTTATTACCTAAGGGTTTAGTTACATTAGTAATTAATTTTTGAATGTATCTTCTTTGAGCTATTCTTTGTTTTACTTTTTCCCTTAAATCCAGATAATGAGTTTTAGCCTTTTTATACCCTTCTGCTTTACCCACACTCAAGGCATGTCTAGCTTCCTTAGCTGCCTTTCTTAACGTAGCTTTAAAAGCAACATCTTCTCTAACTAAGTCTGAGAGTTTAGTTTGGCCAGTGATAAGTCTTATCCTAGTCTTAGGTTTCTTAACACCCTCAGCTACTTCCTTTGTTATATCATCCACTTTGGGGGAAGGAATTTCTTTATTCATTCTTTCCTCTTCAGGAGTAATTTTTTCTTCCTTTACTTTCGGTTCTTTTACTTCCTCTTTCTCGCCAACTATCTTCCCTTCCTTTTTTATTCCCTCTTCCTCCTTTTTGATTCCCTCCTCTTCCTTAACTTTCTTACCCTCAAACTCAGCGGTAGGTTTCTCCTTACTAATAACCCTAACTTCTTCGTAAGGGGAAATTCTAAGTATCTTCTTTACCTTTGCATACCAAGGTCTATCAGTAATAGTAATTATCTTCTCAGCGGGGATCTTTATAGTTAAACCTTGATTTAAAGCTTTCCTGTATTCATTTCCCTTCAAGCCTAAGGCCTTAATCATTTCCATTTCTTCTACAGGTAAGATACCTCCTCTTTGTAATTCCGCTTTTAAGTCTTCTCCATTAACATATAATTCTCTGGGTAATTTGTTTTCAACTATAATTTTCCGAGCTATCTTTATTCCTAATTTTGGAGTTCTACTAAATACCTTCTTCCCGACTATACCCTTACCAATAAAATCAATGGTGTCAATTATCTCCCTTGTAATCTCTGAGGCATCCTCAGGGAGAAGTTCTGATATTCCTCTGTTCCTAAATATCTGGTATTTCTTATTTTGAGCTAAAGAGACAGCTGCATTCTCAACTTCCGAAACAGCCTGATAAGCCCCAAACCCTAATAAGACTCCCAGAGGACTTGTTGCTAACGCTGCCGTAATAGGTAAAATTGCAAGACCTTCTACTAATTCAGGACTTGTTAACTTTTCTCCAAAGATACTTTCTGAAATATCGTCATGATATTCATAAGCTAGACTAGGAGCAATATCCAAAGACTCAGAAAAGGCCAAAGCATTTTGTGCTTTAGCTTTTAATTTTTTTGGATCTTCATGAATAAACCCAGCCATCTTATCCCAAAATGTTTCAGGTGATTCCGGGTAATATCCTGGTTGACGAGTTTCAAATGTTCCAGAGGCTCCTGGCATTTCTTATTCCCCCTCTTCTCTTTTTATTTTGTCAATAAGTTCGTTAAGATCTTCATTGCCCGAAATAGGTGTTTTTATAGGTTCCGGAGGTTCCTCATCCGGTATAGTAAGATTTTCTTTTCTCATACCTTCAATGGTCCTCTGAATAGTCCCTTCGGTAATTAAATCCCCTTCCTCTTGTAGTTTTTGAATGGCATCTTCTCTAATATTTTCTTCCCTATATTCCTCGGGATTAAAAAACTTATCCCACCATACTTTATAAAAGGCTCTAATTTTTTTATCAACATAAGGTTTCATCAACTGTTTAGCAACATCAATGGCATCTTCTCCCTCATTAACCCTATTAACTAATTCTGCAATTGTCTTGGCATGCATAGCATAATTATTAATAACCTCTAGATCAGTTGCCTTTTCTAATTCTTCTCCAATAAACATTCCATCTCTAAGAGCCCTATCAAGAGTTTTAATACCTAAAATTAGTTGGGAATTTTTCTTAGGTTCTGGAACCTTAGTTATAGCCTCAAATTGTTTTAAGGCAAAAAGAGTATCTTTAGTAGAAAGACCTTTCCCCATAAGAGAAATAATATCACCTTTACTCCAACTCCCTGAGTTCATGATTATACCCCCTATGACTTCACCAAACTTCTGAGGGTCTGAATTAAGGAAGGGGTTTTTCTCTCTTCCCACGGCATCCATATATTCCATCAATTGTGCTTTCCATTTAGGATCAGATATGGGACTTTGCATAATTTCCCCATGAGATGGAAGAGAACCTTCTCCCTCCTCCCAAGATACTAATTGTTCCAGAAAACTTTCATAAGTCAAATTATCTACTTTTTTCTCTTCCTCTTTTATTTCTACTTTCTCAATATTCCAATCTCTTCTTAATTGTGAAACCATAGTATTTCTATCAGACTTATTTAATGAAGGAAAGTTGCTTTCATTTTGAATAAATTTTATTCCTTCTTTATACCCTAAAGCCCTAGCTGTATACCAAGAATCTGCTTTTATGGCATTATAATTAAATTGCTTAACCGAACTTTGTGCTTCTTGGTTGGAAATATATCCAGCATCAACATTCAGCATTGACATATCATTTGCTTGGGACTTTATATTTACTTTCTCTTGTTCAGTAGCTTTTCCGTATTCATCAGCTAACTCCCCCATAGTAGAAGTATATGAAGCTCGACCAAAGTCAATTTGTTTTTCTCTACCTACTGTTCTTACAGATATCTCGGTATTATTAATAGCTCCATCCATCCTAGCTTCGAATTGTCCCCAAAGGGAATTATCCGCCATTCCCTCAGAATACTTTTTTACAATAAGGGTTGAATCCCTTTGAAAATCTTTCGGGAATTCCTCAAAATCAGGTCTCTCCGCAAAAGAGAAACGTAAGGAGGTTAATTCCTTTCTTAAGTTCCTCATATTTTCATTGTATTGAGTAACTTCATTTGCTCTCTTAAACTTATCAGCAATGGAATCAACTGTTTTACCCATATTTTCTATTGCGGTACCGGTTGCTAGGTTAGGCATAATCGTTGAACCTCCCCCTACAACAGGAGTTATCTGAGATTCATGTGTTGGAATAGTTGGCATAATTAATTACTCCCAAGATCCATAGGTTGTATAAGGATCAGTTCCCAGGTAAGAAGATCCAGCAGATGTAGCTTTCCTCGCTGAGGCTCCTGATAATATTGTCCCACCGATAGAAAGAGCTGTAGCAAGTGTTGCTTCCCGTCCTTTTATTTCCTCAGCCTCTGCACCCATTGTATATCCTGCTTGAGCCACCCTTTTGTTATAATCGTTAACAGCTATGTCCTCCTCATATTGAGTAGCTGTATCAACTAATACACTTAGAGGAGTTCCCTCGATTCTAACTCCTGCCTTTGCATATCCCGCAGTTTGAGTTCCCTCCATTCTTGTCTTTGCCCTTCTGATTTTATCTCCAATGATACTTGCTTTAATACCCTCTTGCTTGGCTCTTTCTGTTAACACCTCTGCATTATAGTCAGCAGAGGCTTTTTGAGCCATACCGTTTCTCAAGGCTCCATAAGCCATGATAGCTGTTGCTGCTATTGCTAATGACATCTTTCCTCCCAAATGATAGCGTATATTAAAGCGTCAGTTGTCCCCTCATAATATTTACAAAGGGTAGCCTCATAGTTAAAACCTAAAAATTCAAGGAATCTTTCTGTTTTTACTATTGGCAAACAAAGAGCTTGTAACCGAACCAAATTTAGTCTCTTTGCCCAATGATACATAGTTTTATGGATAATTCTACTAACTGTAATCTTTAATTTGGGGGGAGAGGGATTAATAAAAATCCAGGCTTCCCCTACTTGGGAAGAGATAAAATAAATCCCCATATAAAAAAGAGGTTCTTCATTATATAAACCCATTAGGGCTATTCCCTTCCTATTTGCTCTTTCTTCTATTACTTGTCTTACTGCTTCCTCCGAATCAAAAAATTCTCTTTCTACTCCTTTATAAAGGAAGCTATCTAAGTATAAGAAAGAAAAAGGTAATATCTCAAGTTTCATATGTTTCTCCAAATGCCACAAGGGCTAATACAGTTAATGGAAGGGGTTGATCTTGATAGATTGTTATTTTAATATCTCTACTATAACCTCCTGGAAAAGCCATAATCTTCTCCCCGGTATATAAATCGGGGGGAGCATCCATCCCCATGGAAGTTGATCTGAAGGGAAGAACATCAACCTTATTCCCCGCCCCAAAAGAACAACCTAAACTCTTATAAAAGCGAATTGCAAGTTGTGATATCCTCTGGATTTTTCCTTGAACTGTTCCCAAAATTGAACCGAATTCTAATTTAGGTAATATTAATTTTGCTTCATAAGGAAGACCAACATGAATTTTAGAGCAAGCCTTTGATATCGTAATCTTCTCATCTACAACTTTTTGTAAAGGAAAGACAGCTCCGTCTCCTAATATAGCTACCTCTTCTCCCTCTAAGTGAATAAGTCCACTAACAGTGGTTACAGGTGCTCCAGAATACGATAATCCACTCCTTACAAAAAAAGCCTCTTCTTGTAAACCGAATTCAAAGTCCTTCATGTATTCAATATATCTTTTCGTTACACTACCAATTGTTCTATTAAAAACAAACCAAACCTCATCCCCTCCAGTTGCTCTGGGAATAACTGCTACTGACTCCACCTTCCCGGAACCAGAAATCTTTGACCAGCCTAGAACTTTTTGAATAAGGTTACGAGTAAAAATACCCACCTCTCCCTCTGATGTAACACAGTATAATAAGTTATAAGGGGATTGCTGATAAGCAATAGATGTAATCTCTGGTTTCAAAATATGTTCAGCTAAAAGAGTAACATCACTCGCTAGATATATATCATTCCCATATTCATAAACATACTCCCTCAATTTTATATTGTCTCTTTGAATATAATAAAGATAATTACCCATTTTAACGGGAGGTATTGTATTACACCCAAAATTAGTATGTCTTCTAACAACTACATTAGTTGGAGTAAGGGCAAGAGAGGAATCTCCCGAGCTAATATTAAATATCCCCCCTGAAGTTCCAGCAAATAATACTACGTCTCCAAATAACCATCTTATAACATTTACTTGATTTGAAGCAAGGGTATAAGCCATAGCATCTGAGGCATTTGATCCTAATGTCATTACCTCATATTCTCCAGAGACTGAACACCAAATTGTCTGAGGTTGATGAGTGGAATATCCGAAGCATAGCCTTTGTTCAAATAATGTTATTGCTGCGGGGAATCCCCTATAATATGACCAAGCTGCTTCAGCCCAATCATCAGTAGCTCCTGGTCCTGTACCAAGATTTCCCCCATATAATACATCAGCTGTTATATGCTTAGTATCTGTATAACCGCATGGTTTTATAAATCCGTCTTTCACCCTCCAGACAAAATGCCCTATCATATTCACATTAAAAATATCATCTGTAGCGGTTAGGGTAATTCCGGCTCCTGTATCAGCTGAGGGAGTTATAGTACTTGTATCATCCGTATTGGTGGAAAGAAGAGGACCATCCTGTAAAACTAAAAGAGTAAGAGTCCAATTATCATGAGCTGTTCTTGATAACTTTCTAACTTCGTAATCAGGATGAACAATATACATTACATCAGCTTCTTGGACATATTGTAAATAGGGTAGATCGGCTTCTAAATAGGGAGTAGCAATTTCATAGGGAACTCCAATTTGACCGTGGTCCATATAGAATCTAATATACAGATTACCAAATTCAAGAATATAAGCTTGGGTAACATTAAACTCGAAAGGAATCAATCTAACTTTTTTAGTATTATCCTTCACTTCCGAAACAAAATAAGTTCCGGGAACTTTTGTTACACCACCGTAGGGGATTACTAAAAGATTTTTAATAGTCTCTGCTGAGTGTCCATACTGTTCTAAATCTGAACGTCCCCTTAATAAGGGACTCCATTCTCCAGAAGTGAAATTATTAATTAATGGGGTTCCTTTCATGATCTACTCTCCAACCATCTGTGTCTCTCAACCCTTTGAGGTTTCCCCTCTTGCGCATCAGATGAATGAGCTCTAGCTAATTTCATTTTATATATCGTCCATTTACTATCAGCAAGTGTTTTAGATTGGGTGATGGCAAAAGCCAGTTCAGCTTCTAATCGGGAAGCTAATAGAGAGACAAAATTTGAATCATATAATGTTGAATCTTCCATATATGCAATGTATCTTAACTCAACTGTTTCTTCACTACAAAGAATTGTCTTTCCTTCTATCACATAATCAATTTCTTCTTGTCCATTTATTTCAACTACCCTTAAATAATCTGGGGGAAGTTGATAATAATGGGAATAACCATAAAGAGGTCCTTCTACCAATTGGGCAAGTTCAATTCTTTTCAAAGCGAAATTCCAAGGATGTGCCCTCAAAACATCTTTCAACACCAAAGAATAAATGGCTTTTAGTTTTCTAGCATTCTCACTATCTTCATTTAAATCCATGATAGTATCAGCCCCGAGAGGAACTAAAGCTAAATTACATATTTCAACAGACATAAGAGAACACCTCCTTAGAAGTTAAAGATTAATAGCTAAATTACTCTTGAGTGTAATAGGTATACACATCGATCTCAATGGCATCAGCGACATCAGCTCCCGTTGCCACCGTAAGCATTACATCCTGGTCATTGCCATCATTGGCACCTATCCCCAAAACTTTATAGCCCTGACCGAGATCGGTGGCTCTGACCTGTAATACCCCAGCCGCTGCAAGATCCGCATTATCTACATAACGATCAGGATCATCCGCGTCTCCCATATCTATTTTAGTGGTTGCACCCAAAGCCCCATGGTAAATAACTGACTCAAGCCAAGTTGCTCCTATGGGCAATCTAGCCACTTTCAGCGTACTACCAATGTCAAAATCAGCGGTTTTCCAATGTTCCTTTTGCACCCGGACCTTACCACCCCAAATACCCATATCCATGATATTGGAACTCTTGGGGTCATTAGCCTTAGTAAAATTATCACCTTCTACATATATAGGTGTTGACATAATTCCTCACCTCCTTATTTATTATCTATTAGTCAGGAGTCTCATCACAATCTACCTGAACTACTCTGTCTTCATCTACACGAGTTGCTCCGATACCTAATGATGCAAAAACCTGGGTTGCGTAATTCTTATCGGCTCTTTCCGTAATACGGGACTTAACGTCTAAAGCAATTGCAAGACCTAGTCCATCCCTGGCCCAGGCAACGCAACTTCTTATATCGCTTGCTACAGAAAGCATAGCCTTACTTACCCTCTTAAATTCAAACCCCATAAAAGTATTGATTTCCCCTTTTACTAAGGCTTTGACTACATTATAATCGGAACTTGTTACCTCGGTAGTTCCGAGAAGATCCGAAACCTGTTTGGAGGTTACGGCTATATACCGAGGTTCATCCTCATCTACATCAGCTCCATCGAGTAATTCCTTAGTGGCTAGAAGCTTGGCTATAGTAAGTCCGGTATTCCCCTCAGCTATAATATTACCCGCTGGGAAGGTAACCGGAGTTGTTCCTTCTTTACCTGTATAGGCTGTGGCAAGAGCGGCAGTAAGAATTTCAATATCGATCGAACGACTTAAGGCCCATACAGCATTTAAAGAATAAGATGACTGAGGGTCAATCAGCATCTTGATTTCATCCTCATTGTCCAGCAACGTATTGGATATCCAATCAAAAAGAAAGACCTTCCTTCTCTTATGATCGGGATCTATAATAGGGGTATCCATATGCCGGGTAGTTCTTTTTACGGCAACGGTTTTACCCAACTGGTCAATATAAGCTTCCTCACCTACAACATCCGGCTTAACCAGAACAGAATTTCTTAACCTAGACCCCTTCTGTTGAGCAAGCATCATGATGTTGCTTCCAAATTGCTTTACAAAAGCAGTTGATACATCTCCCATAATAAACCCTCCTTACAAAAACATTAAAATATTAAGGGTTACCCCGTTCATGGGACCCGCATTCATAAAACAAATTGGGGTTTTCTTGTTGAAAATTATCCCCTCTCTACTATTACCTGAAATATAAATAGTTTCTTATTATGAATTCTCTATTTATTATTTTCAGGATACAGCATTTTAAACAATGATTGAACATAGTCCACTGAGGACTTATGCTCGGGATGTCCTTCAAGGTGATAAGGATGTTTAAGATCCCCTTGAATTTCATTAATTTCTTTTTGAGCTTCTGCGGGAGTAAGAGTAAATCCTGTTTTCTCCCCCAAAAGATTATCTTCACTTAATACCTTTCCAACTGAGGATAAAAGCTTAATAATCTTCGGATCATTTGCGAAATCTGAAGTAAGTAGATCTTGGGTAGCCTTCCCCCCAAACTTAGTAATTACGGAAGAAGCAAGCTTTACATTTTGATCGTAAGCCTTACCCCATTCTTGACGAAGTTCAGTCTTCGCACTTTCTGTAGTATCAGTATTTAATTTGGTCATTTCCTCTAAAACACCCTTCTCAGAATCTACCCACCAATTAAACAAACCCTGTACTTGATTGGGAAGAAGTCCGAGTTCAAATGATTTAGTTTTAAAGTTAGAAAGAAAATTATCCTCAACGGGTATTTCTTTTGGAACACCCTCTTGGGACACATCGTAATTTTCCGCAGTCTCCGGTCTACCCAACCGAGAAAAAACCGTCTCCCAAGCATCTTTATCTTCCGGTCCAGTAGGCATTGGTAATTTTTCTTTGCCTATTAATTTTTGTGCATTCACCCAAGACTTAGCCAAACTTTCCACCCCATCCAGATTTTCCATAGAGGGATGGTTTTTGATATCGTCTGGGAATCCGTCTTTCCAGTTTTCATCAGCCATCTTATCTCTCCATTTTTTATTATTATTTTTTTATCCCCTTACGTCCCCCAGTTTGTTTGCCTATCCCCTTACCAGGAGCTCTACCCTCACCGTTACCTTTTCCATCTCTTGAACCACCCGACTTACTTGGAGGCCCTGTCTTATCTCTTTTTGGCATTATTTCCTTATCCTTTCTTGGCATTGTTCTTTTTGGCATTGTTTTTAATTTCCCGCCCTATAATAACATTAAACATTAGTTAACAAAGTATTTCCCGCTGCATCAAAGTAAACATACTTTCCAGCCGCCAATGCGTCATCCCTAAAAACCGGAAGTCCAAAAGCGGTTCCAACCAATACTCCATCAGCTTTATGTAAGGCTAAATCAGCGGAGTCCATAGTTACTTCTCCTCTAAGACGTCGAACTCTACTTGCAGCAGCAACACCGGGGCTTCCAAGAAGAGAAATAGCATCTTGTATAAAAATATTTAAATCCGACCTTAACATAATTTACCTCCTTTCTTTATTTTTCTTTCCCATCATGGTTTGGATATGCAAAAGAACAGCTCTCTTCCCCTCGTTAAAAACCATGGAGTTAACATCATAATCTTTATAAGTTGTATGATTTAAAAAACACCTTTTACTCAAATCCTCAAAAATTCTTATTCCTGAATCAGTAGCAAAAAAGGTTCTATAGTCACTTGACAACTGCTCTTTCTTTTCTATTAATTCTTTTTCATGCTGGGGTTGTAACCGTGGCATCTTGTGTCCTCCTTTCTTCTCTTACCTTTTCAATTTCATCATCACTTCTTAAAATAGAAGGAGGAATATCTTCCAGACCTGCAAGCTCTTTTCCCACCTTATCAAAATCAATTGTATCTAATATTTCTGGTTTAACTTGAGACATCTCTGTTACTAAACCTATGTATTCAACAATGGACCTAGTTTCAGCTGCTCTTTGTGCTCGAGCCAGAGGGGAGACATATCTGATATTATATTGTTGTCCCCATAACTCCTCAGGTACTTGTATTATACCTTGTCTAGACAAAATACTAAAGGTTCTAGAAATTACTGGTTGGAGAAATTCCTTCATCAACCTTCCTAACATGGGAGAAAGAATTAGCATCTTCTCATCGACTCTTTGGACTATTTCAGTAGCCGTCATCTTTGGTCTATTAACCATTAATAAAAAGAGATCTACAAAGAAAGCCTTTTGTATTGCTTCTCGTCTAGTACTTTCCTCACCTATGGCAGCATCAAGATTATGAATCCTTGTATCGTACAATGGCATAAACCTATCATTCTCCCCCAGATCGGAACGATGATAGTTTAAGGCTCCGGCAGAAGTATCAAGTGGAAGTATGTATCCATCATCTGGACCTTGTAAAGGCGGATCTATCATTTTCTCTTCAGCCTTTAAAATAGTGTAGGCCATGCTGTTTACCATTTTTATATCTGGAAGAGCAATCATAGAATTAGAATATCCATAGGGGGAATCAGACCTCTTCATAAAACGTGGTACAAAAAAGGGAAATTCCTTATAACCCCCATTAGATAATATCTTCTTAGCCTTCACATCAATGTAAACTGATTCCCATGGAAGGTTTACGGAATCTGATTTACTTGCATCTCTTACATACCTGGGGGAAACGACATGGATAAAGTCAGATAATTCATCTTCTTTTTGTTCCAATACCTTTTTCTTTATTTCTTCACTTACTTTCCCTATCCCCCATTTTTCCACGGCTTGTCTGGCTGTAAGTTTAAAGGAACGAATGTTAGTATCAACAACTCCCCTCGAATTTTCAGCAATACATGATTCACCAAGATCTCGACAATAGAATCTAACATAATCATCAGGATCTTCTTCAGCATACATATTAGCAACCCCAAATACTATGAGATCAACATATAGTTCATGAACAGGTTGATAGAAGTTTGAGGAGGCGAGTACTTGATAAATTATATCCTCTTGTTCTCTAAGCCACTTTTGTTTAGATTTATTTAATCTGGGATCAGCAAAACCTAGAGAAAACCATCTTGATGCAGGATTAGTTAAATAAGCGTATAACCCAGAAGCAAAAATTTGTGCCGAATATATTGCTGTTGAATCATATACATCGGGGGGGAGAAGCTCTCCTGGAATTTGTTCATTATTGATATTATTTTTTAAGGGAAGACAATAATAAGCAAGAGTTCTCCAATGGGATTCCCAAACAGTTCTCTTACTCCTTAAGTTCTTTTCCCTTGTGATATACTTTATAGCTTTATCATCTATCATTTTGTTATTCCCCTAATAGAGTTCTCTTTGTTGTGGCTGGAGTTCCTGTTAATCCCAAAGGAGTGGTTAAAACGGTTGCCCCACTTCTTGCCTTCTTTTCCTTTATCTTTTTAAGCTCCTCCCCCTTAACTACAGGACTAGGTGGAGCTGATTCAATAACTCGTGGAACCTCAGGTCCCTTTAAAAGCATACCGGGTAATCCAAAAACTCCTTTAACCATATCTGTTACTCCTGACATTATAATCCCCTCCTTCTTAATCTTTTATTCTCGTTAAAAAAAAGATCCGTATGCCCCTTAGATGTTCGGGGCAAGCTACGATTACTTCTTCTTATACCTGAAATTATTCTTCTCCTATAAGCAACCCCCATCATGAGGGAATCTGCATAGTTAGGAGATTTTAATTTTCTCTTCTTCATATCCTCCTTTGACTCAACCTTCTTTCTTCCTTTAGAATCAAAAGAATATTTAATTGAGAGTAATTCATTTTTCAATTCCTCTTTATTTAGAATTTTCAACCAACTTCTTTTTATCAAATCAGCAGTATCTAAAAATCCTTCGGAACGCAAATTGAAAAATTTATCTTTTGCCCTAGCTATCTTTCCTCCCCTAAATTCGATAACGGGAATTTTTAACTCCCTCATTCTATCAACTACTCCAGCCCCCAACCCGTCTCCATCAACTACTATTGCTTCCGGCTTTACTTGGTGAACCATATCTATTGCTTTCCCGGTTGTTTGCATGGTATCTAAACCACCCCAAGCTTCAGCCAAAGTTTGCTCCAGCCGATATGCTCCTCGGCTTTCAAGTGAACTTAGTACATTTAGATCACTACCAAAACGAGCAACATCTAGTGAAAGAAGACATGAACCTCCTATACTTCCCATAGAATCTATCCCAAGAGAAATCTTTAAATCATCGGAGCTAAGAATTAAATCATCGCTTTCAACAACCTCATGATCATTCATAACATATTGTTTAAAATGATTGGGAGCTTCATATTCCATTTCCCGTAAATCATCAATAAAATCCCGTGGGAGATTATGTTTATTATCAAAGGTATTAGCTTGAATCCCCTCAAAATTCTTCCTCGGATTGTTTATCCATAATCTCCATATCCAATTATGGCCGTTGGCATTTGCAATGACCATTCCTTGTCGGTAAGGGGAATTCTTTCTTCTAAGCCTATCTCTAAGAAAGGTAAACTGTTCATCCGTCTCAAACTCTTCCGCTTGTTCAATCCCAAATAAACTTAAATTAACATTCTTCAAAACGAATAATTCCGCTGCATGCCTAAACATAATTGTTGATCCGTTACTGAACTTATATTCTTTATCTGAATCTACCTTCACATTAAAGTAAATTGCAAAATCCTTCATCGTAGAGTCACGTAAGTCTGTAAATTCTTTTCTAACTATTAGAGCTAAAGAATTGGGATACTTTTCACAGAATCTCCAAACCTTAGATAACAGCATAAAAGTTTTTCCTGTTCCGATCCCGGCTATCATCGCGGGATATCTTATCTTATTCAATAAAAATTTCTCTTGATAGGGATTTAACTTAATACGTGTTTCACTCATCGTGCTTTGCCCCATCGGAAAATTCAAATACTAGGCTATTTCCCTCCGGCCCAGAAAGTTCTGTTCTCTTTGTATAACCCCGTCCCTTACCTTGGGACTCGAGGAGGAATTGAACAGCTGGCCATTTCCCTTCTAGGACCTTATCATTTAATTTACTCTCCGCAAGATCTAGACGAAATTCCTTTATCTCACCACGGAGATTAGTAAGGTCTTCATTTTCCCTTATTCTCTTACGCAAGTATATTGGACTTAAATTTAATATAATTGCTGCTTGACTTATTTGTCCCAGCGAAGACATTAAAGCTTTGGCAATTGCTTCATCCTTCACCCCAGGAATTCGTCTCTTGTTAGCTATTGGGAAACCCTTATGGAATTTCTTTCTCTCCTTATCTAATTCTAACTTGTGAGCTAGTATTTCATCCCAATCCCCTTTACTTCTTATATTATTTGTCTTCTTAGTTTTCATCATGCTTATAGTATATCATATTTTTATATAAATGTCCAGTACTTTCTTGTAACTATCTAATATAACTCTAATATATCTATTTATACACCTAATAACCTTAGCATAAAAGGTTGCCTTATGCCTAGTAGTAGGCAAATTGTTAGCATGCAAGTAGTTAGACTTAACATTGTAACACAAGTACCTAGACTCAAAAGTTTACTAGAGGTATATATAAACCCCCTGGTACCTCTTTTGGACAGCATACCCCTCTTTCTTATAACCATAGAATAGTATATTATTTTAAGGTCTAACCTTATTACTTATTGAGGATAGGTCTTACTACTTTATATACTATTTATG
>Ga0307991_1001403_pt1 | contig 16802 bp, 17 predicted proteins | sample EllFjometagen131_FD_203146 | JGI IMG/M metagenome (GOLD analysis project Ga0307991, IMG submission 203146) | Marine microbial communities from Ellis Fjord, Antarctic Ocean - #131 | ecosystem: Environmental > Aquatic > Marine > Unclassified | place: Southern Ocean | collected 2014-10-08
AGCACTCTAGTATGTTTACTTGGGAGGGGTTTCAATCCACGCCCCCGCATGGGGGGCGACTTTGCCAGCACTCTAGTATGTTTACTTGGGAGGGGTTTCAATCCACGCCCCCGCATGGGGGGCGACTTTGCCAGCACTCTAGTATGTTTACTTGGGAGGGGTTTCAATCCACGCCCCCGCATGGGGGGCGACTATAGATATCGACGTGGAAAAGGAAGACCTACCGGGTTTCAATCCACGCCCCCGCATGGGGGGCGACTTCATTTTGCAAACATCCCCCATGGTATAGTTAGTTTCAATCCACGCCCCCGCATGGGGGGCGACAGTATCAAAAACAAAAGAGGCATCCCAATTACTTGTTTCAATCCACGCCCCCGCATGGGGGGCGACGTACATAAAAGTATTAAGCGGCCTTGGGGGTACGTTTCAATCCACGCCCCCGCATGGGGGGCGACCTGATCCGTCACAGATCATCGCTATGCTGCAGGATAGTTTCAATCCACGCCCCCGCATGGGGGGCGACACGAGAGCTTGCGGCCGAAACACTTGAAGAGATTGGTTTCAATCCACGCCCCCGCATGGGGGGCGACTATCTATGATGTTAACGATATGATAAACTCGTATGTTTCAATCCACGCCCCCGCATGGGGGGCGACCCGGCAATGCCGCCAAGAACAAGCTGGTTATTATGTTTCAATCCACGCCCCCGCATGGGGGGCGACCTGCCGTTACCAGCCGGTTCAGTGCTGCAAACGGTTTCAATCCACGCCCCCGCATGGGGGGCGACAGCCGTTGCTGTCCGTTCGTGCCAGGGTTCGACAGTTTCAATCCACGCCCCCGCATGGGGGGCGACCCAGGCCCTCATTGGCATCGGCGGCATCATCCACCGTTTCAATCCACGCCCCCGCATGGGGGGCGACGCCATTGACATGCCCTCCCCTTTAGACCCACCGGAAAGTTTCAATCCACGCCCCCGCATGGGGGGCGACGTTAACTATTACGTTATGCGGTTCTGGTATCCCTAGTTTCAATCCACGCCCCCGCATGGGGGGCGACCCCCAATTTTCTGTATGCCATTGTATTATTGGGTGTTTCAATCCACGCCCCCGCATGGGGGGCGACCCGCTGCAACTATCTACAATATCTTTATATGTAGTTTCAATCCACGCCCCCGCATGGGGGGCGACACATCCATGTTTTTATTGATTTCCAGGGTAGATTCGTTTCAATCCACGCCCCCGCATGGGGGGCGACACGGTTTTCATGATTACCCCCGGAGATTATTTGTTGTTTCAATCCACGCCCCCGCATGGGGGGCGACCAGATCAGAGATCATGCCAATGCTGCTATCACCGAGTTTCAATCCACGCCCCCGCATGGGGGGCGACCGGGTCTGACCGGGTCGCTCCTGACGGAACAAGTGTTTCAATCCACGCCCCCGCATGGGGGGCGACCCTTCGCCAAACTCCCGCAGAGCCTTGACAAAACTGTTTCAATCCACGCCCCCGCATGGGGGGCGACATATTTTTGAAGGCACTAAAGCGGATGATCTGCCGGTTTCAATCCACGCCCCCGCATGGGGGGCGACGCGGTCGGGACCATTGATTTTTCCTGGTACGCTGTTTCAATCCACGCCCCCGCATGGGGGGCGACCCTTCGCCAAACTCCCGCAGAGCCTTGACAAAACTGTTTCAATCCACGCCCCCGCATGGGGGGCGACTAATGGGGTTTTGTGGTTATCTGTTGATAATGTGTTTCAATCCACGCCCCCGCATGGGGGGCGACGCCGCTGGAAGGCCAGGTGATTACCTGGGAAGGTGTTTCAATCCACGCCCCCGCATGGGGGGCGACGGTCGACCTTATGTTATGGGTAATTGCACCATTGTTTCAATCCACGCCCCCGCATGGGGGGCGACGTGTACGTGCGCAAATCTCAATCCCTCCCTTATGTTTCAATCCACGCCCCCGCATGGGGGGCGACGTGTACGTGCGCAAATCTCAATCCCTCCCTTATGTTTCAATCCACGCCCCCGCATGGGGGGCGACGGAATAAACAAGTATCCAGGAACAAAATACAAATGTTTCAATCCACGCCCCCGCATGGGGGGCGACTGGACTGTCCCCTCTGTAGAGGGTCCACTTTTTAGTTTCAATCCACGCCCCCGCATGGGGGGCGACTTATCGATTATTAATAATGAGGCTTCAAGCTATTGTTTCAATCCACGCCCCCGCATGGGGGGCGACGATCCTGCTAGTGTGATGGGTTCAAAGTTGAGCAAGTTTCAATCCACGCCCCCGCATGGGGGGCGACTTGGCAACCCTCTAGCATTGCTTCCCTTAGCGGTGTTTCAATCCACGCCCCCGCATGGGGGGCGACGCATGACCGATGGATATCCGTCCGAGCTTGAGTATGTTTCAATCCACGCCCCCGCATGGGGGGCGACATCAATAAGACACAAAAAAACCGCTTGCTAATTGTTTCAATCCACGCCCCCGCATGGGGGGCGACAAAGCGGACAATGCTGTGTACACCTACTATTACAAGTTTCAATCCACGCCCCCGCATGGGGGGCGACAAAGCGGACAATGCTGTGTACACCTACTATTACAAGTTTCAATCCACGCCCCCGCATGGGGGGCGACAATTGTTTCGTGGCTATATCCATCCAGGTCTTTGGTTTCAATCCACGCCCCCGCATGGGGGGCGACGTCAGCAAATCCCATCATGCCCTCATATTAACATCGTTTCAATCCACGCCCCCGCATGGGGGGCGACCCGAAAGAATAAGAGCGTCGAGTGTTGCTTGAAGAGTTTCAATCCACGCCCCCGCATGGGGGGCGACGTTTTGTTGATTATGTCAGTCATGGCCGGGAGCAGTTTCAATCCACGCCCCCGCATGGGGGGCGACGTTGAGTATACTCTACATCCAGCGCGTCCAGCTGTTTCAATCCACGCCCCCGCATGGGGGGCGACCCAGTGACACTTCATGCACCATTCCGACAACAAGCGTTTCAATCCACGCCCCCGCATGGGGGGCGACTGGCGCATACCCTTGACCACATCACTGTTTGCTTGTTTCAATCCACGCCCCCGCATGGGGGGCGACTTTTGCTGGAGAACAATCTGCTCCAAGGAGGAGTGTTTCAATCCACGCCCCCGCATGGGGGGCGACATGCAGTTAAAATATGGGCTACGGCAGATGTAGCGTTTCAATCCACGCCCCCGCATGGGGGGCGACTAAAAAGCATCTTCGCCTAGTCACTACCACAGCAGTTTCAATCCACGCCCCCGCATGGGGGGCGACTTAATTCCTTGGCTCAATGAGACAATCAATGTAATGTTTCAATCCACGCCCCCGCATGGGGGGCGACCCCACAAACAGGTTGATGCTCCATAGGCGTATTTGTTTCAATCCACGCCCCCGCATGGGGGGCGACAGTGCCCAGGCAATAACTGATTTTTGTTTAACTGGTTTCAATCCACGCCCCCGCATGGGGGGCGACCATCTTTATGCCTTCTGGTGGTTATATGCTTCGGGTTTCAATCCACGCCCCCGCATGGGGGGCGACCATCTTTATGCCTTCTGGTGGTTATATGCTTCGGGTTTCAATCCACGCCCCCGCATGGGGGGCGACTCTCACGTTTTACTACCCCTAATGTTTATATAGATGTTTCAATCCACGCCCCCGCATGGGGGGCGACCATATTTTAGAAGGAATTGATTCCACGATTGAAGTTTCAATCCACGCCCCCGCATGGGGGGCGACGGTTTTCTCACTCTTGTCGCAGTTGTCGGAGGGTGTTTCAATCCACGCCCCCGCATGGGGGGCGACCAGGTATGCAAAAGGCAATGGATAAGGTTGGCAAGTTTCAATCCACGCCCCCGCATGGGGGGCGACACCTGCTTTGCAGGCAATCACTGCTTATTCCTTAGTTTCAATCCACGCCCCCGCATGGGGGGCGACTGAGATTTACCGCAGTCCCGACATGGACTAAAATTGTTTCAATCCACGCCCCCGCATGGGGGGCGACCCTTTTCGATGGCAGTAGACATGGCACTGCCAGATGTTTCAATCCACGCCCCCGCATGGGGGGCGACGACCGGGGAAGCAAGGGAAGCTTTTGAGGATCTGTTTCAATCCACGCCCCCGCATGGGGGGCGACTCGGACACCTAAACTTGCTGCTGGTCAATCTTATGTTTCAATCCACGCCCCCGCATGGGGGGCGACCTGAAGCAGTAATTTCCAAGGCTGCCGGGACAGGTGTTTCAATCCACGCCCCCGCATGGGGGGCGACAAAAGCAAAATACAGGAACTTGATCAAGTAACTGTTTCAATCCACGCCCCCGCATGGGGGGCGACTACAAAATTTGCGCCTGATCCTCCAACTATAGATGGTTTCAATCCACGCCCCCGCATGGGGGGCGACATCCTATTCAGGCCCTTGTCCTCAAGGGATTGTTGTTTCAATCCACGCCCCCGCATGGGGGGCGACCTTCATGCTGGAGTTGATTATGTCGTAACGCCTGGTGTTTCAATCCACGCCCCCGCATGGGGGGCGACCTGCTGGCGGGAATATAACTCATATCACTCTGGATGTTTCAATCCACGCCCCCGCATGGGGGGCGACTATATGGGCCTGGTGGATGGTAAAGGTGAAGGTGTTTCAATCCACGCCCCCGCATGGGGGGCGACGGCAATGTAATCCCCTTCTCACGTGGTGGAATCGTGTTTCAATCCACGCCCCCGCATGGGGGGCGACATGCTTGAAATTATAAAAATAGTTATTATAGATAGTTTCAATCCACGCCCCCGCATGGGGGGCGACTTTAATATTGTCTTGATAAATAATAGTTTCTATTGTTTCAATCCACGCCCCCGCATGGGGGGCGACCAGGCTCGGTCAGCGGCATACACAGGGCCGAGCAAGTTTCAATCCACGCCCCCGCATGGGGGGCGACCCCGCAAACTAAGTATCAGCTGCAACCTTGTAACCGTTTCAATCCACGCCCCCGCATGGGGGGCGACTGGTTCTGACATCGTTTTGCCGACATGGGCAGATGTTTCAATCCACGCCCCCGCATGGGGGGCGACTAATGTTAGTGCGTGGGGACTGGAATGGACCATTTGTTTCAATCCACGCCCCCGCATGGGGGGCGACAAGTTAGGCCAAAAACTCAACGACGAAAAACTTGTTTCAATCCACGCCCCCGCATGGGGGGCGACCGGGACTGCCCCCGATGCAGACTGGAAAGATTTTGTTTCAATCCACGCCCCCGCATGGGGGGCGACCCAAATGCTTTTTTGACGTAACTACATAAGGTAAGTTTCAATCCACGCCCCCGCATGGGGGGCGACATTGTAAATCCTGCGGGAGATCATACATCCACTCTTGTTTCAATCCACGCCCCCGCATGGGGGGCGACTAAAGTTCCAGTTTCCCGCTACGCAAGATAAACGGTTTCAATCCACGCCCCCGCATGGGGGGCGACTCTTGTGATTCCGCAATCCCTGCCAGAATAGATAGTTTCAATCCACGCCCCCGCATGGGGGGCGACAAAAGACCGAGAAGTAACTTTATGCATATCTACTGTTTCAATCCACGCCCCCGCATGGGGGGCGACGCTTTTCCATTGGGCCACAGTTTGATGGGAATTTGTTTCAATCCACGCCCCCGCATGGGGGGCGACGCATGTTCTGCAGCTCAATGACCGCGCGGGTATAGTTTCAATCCACGCCCCCGCATGGGGGGCGACGCGGTGGCACGGCGAGCCAGCCGGCAATCATATAGTTTCAATCCACGCCCCCGCATGGGGGGCGACTCGCCGTCGGTCAGATTCAGACTCAGCTCGAAGGTTTCAATCCACGCCCCCGCATGGGGGGCGACTCGAGGAGATCGGCAACGACGTAGTGGTTGATTACGTTTCAATCCACGCCCCCGCATGGGGGGCGACTGGACCAGAGTTTGCGGGGATCCGGATGGAGAGCGTTTCAATCCACGCCCCCGCATGGGGGGCGACAACAGAGCTCATTCTGTACCTTTACTCCATTGTTCGTTTCAATCCACGCCCCCGCATGGGGGGCGACGTGATCTGACTCAGCGGCTCACCGACCTGGAAGCGTTTCAATCCACGCCCCCGCATGGGGGGCGACTCTCTTCCGGATCGCCAACCTCGCTAACGTGGAATGTGTTTCAATCCACGCCCCCGCATGGGGGGCGACCAATTCGTTCGTTGTGTTTCACCAGGTGCGCTTTGTTTCAATCCACGCCCCCGCATGGGGGGCGACGGTCTTGATCGAGTCCTTGCGCTGGATCCACCCGTTTCAATCCACGCCCCCGCATGGGGGGCGACCCAAATCAGGAACCGGTTTAAATGCCGTTTCCATGTTTCAATCCACGCCCCCGCATGGGGGGCGACCTGGGGATGCCGCTGCACGGTGGTTTCCCACTCGTTTCAATCCACGCCCCCGCATGGGGGGCGACCTGATATCTGATCTGGGGATGGGGATTGCTTCAATGTTTCAATCCACGCCCCCGCATGGGGGGCGACGGACCAGAGTTTGCGGGGATCCGGATGGAGAGCGTTTCAATCCACGCCCCCGCATGGGGGGCGACGGACCAGAGTTTGCGGGGATCCGGATGGAGAGCGTTTCAATCCACGCCCCCGCATGGGGGGCGACGGGATTAACCCATAAACAACCTGAACATAAGGAGGTTTCAATCCACGCCCCCGCATGGGGGGCGACAGGGAGAGAGAGGGATCCATCGCTTTCGGGGACGTTTCAATCCACGCCCCCGCATGGGGGGCGACTTGATCCGCCCCAGATCACTGATCTGGTTTTAACGGTTTCAATCCACGCCCCCGCATGGGGGGCGACAGGAACTCCAACAGGCTATAAAATCTACTATAACGTTTCAATCCACGCCCCCGCATGGGGGGCGACAGGGAGAGAGAGGGATCCATCGCTTTCGGGGACGTTTCAATCCACGCCCCCGCATGGGGGGCGACCCGTCGATTCTGCCGCTTTTTTGGTTGATAACAACGTTTCAATCCACGCCCCCGCATGGGGGGCGACGGCTCCCGGTGATGTGCCCAGCCTGACTGCTTTTGTTTCAATCCACGCCCCCGCATGGGGGGCGACGTGGCACGGCGAGCCAGCCGGCAATCATATACTGGTTTCAATCCACGCCCCCGCATGGGGGGCGACAACCCTGCTGGAAAAAGAGGATATTGAAAAAATTGTTTCAATCCACGCCCCCGCATGGGGGGCGACTGTACTTCTTTAACGTATTGCTATGGTTGCACTTTTTGTAGCTTTTTTGCGAACTTTCCAAAAAATAATACATAGATTCAAGAACACTCGCATCGTAACTTATAAATTCCTGTAAAAACAAATAGTTATCAACATTGCGATCCTCCCAGGGAAAAGGCCATCACTTAGGGTTCGCTAAACGATAAGTGGACCTTCTGTATCAATCACCTCCTTTGCGCCAACATGTTCGACCCGGTGTTTCCAATTCGCGCCCAAAAAATAAAACCTCAGACTGTCTTGCTCTTTATCAATAATTTTAATCAATTTTTGCCTCATGAGAGTCCATTGCGCCGGATCAACAATACATTCAAATACCGAGAACTGGACCCGTTGGCCGTAATCCGTGCATACTTTAGCAATCCTTCTCAACCGTCTGGTTCCCCCCTTGCTGGTAGTAGCAACATCGTAACTGACCAAGACCATCATGGTTCACCTCCATAAAAAAGGTGGATATTCATCAAGATCACCACGCAGATACCGGCTCAACAATTGAGCCTGGACAAAAATCAGCATACCGACAGGAATTTTTTCCTGCAAAAATGGATGTACTATTTCTTCCTGTTTCCTTTTCTGATAGGCAACCAATAAGGCTTTTCTCGTATCATCATCCATCCTTACCGCCCCGGATTCCATGATAGTAAAACCTTTCCTTTTGACCTGCCCCAAATTGATGAGCGACAGAACAAGACGGTCGGCCAGCATTGAACGAAACTCTTCCATTAAATCAAGTGCCAGTCCCAATCGCCCAGGGCGATCACGATGCAGAAAACCAACCGCAGGATCAAGACCAACAGTTTCGAGTGCTGACCGGGTATCGTGGTACAACAAAGAGTACATAAATGACAATAGGCAATTTACCCGATCACGGGGTGGTCGGCGATTGCGGCCGGAAAAAATAAAATCTTTTTTCTGGGCAACAATCAGGTGATCAAATTGATCAAAATAATCTCGTGCTGTTCTCCCTTCAATTCCACGAATACTTTCCAAGTCGTCTTCGTTTAAAAGTCGGTTAATGTAGTGGGAAAACAACTGGCAAATTCTATCCAGTCCGGACTCCTTAATTTTTTCACCATGGTCACGCAAAGCACGATGGACGGTAACGCGCGAATTAGCTATCTTACCAATAACGAACATTCTGGCAATTACCGCTGAAGATTTTTGACAATCAGCCCGGCGATACTGCTCTCTCCTTAGCAGAACGTTACCGGCAACCGGTCCCTGCACCCTGGCAAGGAACCGCCCGTATTCAGTCATGAAACTGACCGAAACATCATTTTTAACACAGTGTCCGAGTAAAAATGGGCTGCAACTGATTTGCCCGAAACAGACAATTGAGCCAAGCGTGTGGATTGGTAGTCGCAGACGGTTTTCGCGCTCCACCTTGACAACAACCGTTTCACCATCCTTGTGAAGATAGGCCCCCTGCGTGGTAACGTAGAGGGTATTCAGCATCTTTCTCATTCAGTTTCTTTCAACATCCTGGACATATAACGCCACACAGAGCGATTCTTGCGGCAACTTTTTGGCATACAGCTTTGCAATAACGAGCAGTTGTCACATTTTTTTGAATATTCTGCCAATGGAGTTATGCCACTTTCTAAAAGTTCATGGACCTGTTTGACCACGGATTCAGTTAGGCGTCGGAGTTCGTGATTGAATTCAATTATTTTACGGCGGCGACGCTGACCGTAAAACAGTGCCCCAGCTGGTATTTCCACCTTCAGCATCTCTTCCAAACAAAGGGCCTGGGCGCAAAGTTGCACTTCGTCGCAGCGATCTGATTTTGGCCGGCCACGTTTGTACTCGACGGGATAAACCGTACCATCACGGTAAAATTCCACCACATCAGCCTGGCCACTCAGACCCAGACGAGATGAACAGATTGGCAGGGTGCGAACAATACGCGCCCCACCAACCTGGTCAGTTTTATTGCTGTCAACCCGTTCATGCAGTTCCCGACCTTCAGCAGTAAATCGGTTTTCCAACCAAATTTGCTCCACATGGATCAAGGCGCACTGACGCGGACAGAACATATAGTGCTGCAGGGCAGAGAGCATGATATAGTCAGATTCAAGGTACAAATTTTTCCACAATCTCTATTTTTTGTATTTTTATTTCTTATTCTCCAGCCGTTTCTGTTTTTCTGGCACATCCAGAAAGTTTTCGTTCGATACGACCTTACGACCTGATTCTTTTTCCAATTCCACCCGCGCATCCCCGGCAATCCGACCGCCCTTATGAGCGGCACTGCGGTTTTCACCAAAACCTTGAGCATCCTGAGTGCGCGTAATTTCCGTGGTTGCTGCTTCACCGAGCATGGAAAAGATCAATTCCAAATCACCCATATGATCGCGCAGATTTTCACGGTCAAGCTGCTTGAGATTTTTGTATTCAGATGGAGTCATACCGAAAGTCGCTTTGGAGATTTCAGCCGTCAGGATTGCATATTCTCGACTTTCACCCACATCCCGATTTTTCCACTCATCCGTCAATTCCGCCCGAATGGCAATCCCGCGCATCCGCTTTTCGATCCAGTCGTCGGAATAACCTTTAGCCTGATAGAGTTCACGGCTGCGTTTCGCTGCCAATTCCGGGTCTTCGATTTCCTGCACCCGCTCATAACCAACTTTGGCTAACCAGCGCTTAAATGGTTCGGCTTTCGGAGAGGGAATCGACTGAATAATGCGAAAGATGCCTTCGGTATTGGCGCAATTCAACTTCTGTTTGCCGCCAGCCGTTTCAATCAGAAGGGTATGTACAATTTGTACCCACCCTTTTTTCAGTTCAGGATCTCTTTGCTTCATCCGCTGGAGATATTGCTTGGGATCTTTTGAATCAACCAAGACCAGAGCAACATCCTCGACGACAAACCACCACTCGTTATTGTGCAAAGTGCGGCGGATTTCCTTGCCTTTGAATACGTCAATTCGCGTATTCATGATGCAACCTCCAGTTTGAATTGAAACGGAGCACAATTTATACCCCGCTTCACCAAAGTTATAGTTTCTGCAATTCCTCACCTTCCAATGAATTGAGCTCTCCCGGCACAAGACCATGCAATAGATTCAGTTTGTAGGTTCCATCGGCTTGCACGTTCAACGAGCGGTGAACATTTGCCGAGGAATATTGACCGCAGGGACTGTTGTGTCGCCACCAAATCACTTTCACGACTTCCATGCTACCCTCCGGTCGAGCGGAGGACACGTCATTTACGAACAGGGTCTGCAGGGCCACTTTGATTTTATCAGCATCGTCATCCGAAAAGCCAGTTTTGCTTGCAAGTTGTGTATTGATGGCACCGTAAGTAACATAAATTCCTTTATCAACACGATGCTTCATCCCCATAGTATCAGAGGCTTTTTTATCCGGGTTCTTTTCAGTTTCAAGATTAACACTCTTGGTAATCTGCAAACTATCCGGCGTAATCGGCTCGACACTGAACGCACTCTGAATGGTTACGGGGCCACGAATTCCAACAGATACCGCATCCGCATTTTCGTCCGTGTTCTCAGTATTTTCACCTTTTTTTCCCGCCCCTTTCTTCTTAAACGCAAATACTTGACCAAAGGCACGAACATCAAACCATTCTTTAGGTGCATTGTCTCGTGTATCAGCAGATTCGATTTTCTTTTCCTTTGCTTCTTTTTCCCACTTAGCCAAACTCGCTTTAAAACGATCATTAAGCGAGCGAAATTCGTCCCCCGGAGCACGGTTATCGTCCGATTGGACAAAAATAGATTCTCCCATATCTTGCAGACGATTACGAACTTTGCGTTTGAGACAAACATCCGACATTTCACCGTAACCGTCGTAGGTTTGGCGAGGACGGTTACCGTTTAGCGGGTCTCCGTTAGGGTTTGCTTTTCTTACGGAGATAATCACCGCAAAATCAATTTTGTTCGTAAGTGTTTTATTGCCCGTCATTGTAGTTCTCCTTTTCTGTACTGTTGGTTGATTTTTTCTTATTTACAGCAGCCTTAGCAAGGCTATCAATATAGGCGCGTTCGTGATAATACCCAATCAGGAAAGAACCATTCAGAGGCACATCCCTTTCGTAATCTCCGCTTTCAAACTTATCCATAACCGTTTGAATTTCACCAAAAGCAAAGCTGTATTTCACCGTCTGAATGTACGAATTAAGACAGCCGTGTATTGTTTGCCATGTCCTGAATGGATGCTGGGCAAAGGTTTGCATGTACCGAATTGCCGCAGTAACAACACGCTTGTTGTCTTTTTTTCGGAGAGCGTATTCCTCCAGCTTATCCGCCGCTCCAAGCAGTCTGCCGTAAAGGTAATCCCGGTCTTTTCTGTCGATTTCTATACTCAATTTGTAGTCCTCTTTCCGACCCTGATGATTATACTTACGCACCAACGCACACGCCGTTGATACAACCTGTTCAAAACCATTGCGGTCAAATTTGCCGCCCTTTGTAATTCCCAATGGATTGGTAGCCCGTCGGACAGCCGCTGTCACATAATCTGTCGGCAAAAACGATCCGTCAAAAATACATCGGAGCAACCGCTCCCGTGCCACCTTTTTAATTTTGATATAGCTCTCATCTTTACCGCCGCGAGGCTTGCCATGAACCGCCTCGATAATTTTATCCACGGACGGTGCTCCAATATAAGGAACATATTTTTCGTTTTCTTTATCCCAAAACTTTTGATTCCATTTACAGCCATCATGCCAATCTACTATTTTTTCAAGATATTCGGTTCGGTTTAATTCACGGTAAAAGGTGATAGCCAATCGCCCTGTTGTGGCCGCATCCAACGCAATCACCGCCGTTTTGGCATGTTGTTTCAACGTCTTACCGTACCCAAAACCGGCAAGCGATTTTTTCAGGGCATCAGCATAATCAAATCCCGCCTCTGCACGAAGGTCAATCTGTATATCACTCTCTGTTTTGGTCTGGAACTCTTGCAAGCTGGCCCAAATACTCTTATCTTCGATCGGCGGCGGTAACAGTTTCTTTGTGGAGCCGATCGTAAATGATAAAATCACCTGTTCGCCGCAGCAACATCCCCGATTTTTGATGAGATAGCGCAAAAACTGGTGGGCTTTCTGTGAGGACTCATAGCCGATTGATACGGCTTCGGAAGATTCGCTGAACTTCCCTCGGAAGGTGTAATTCTTTTCATCGTTTGCCGAAACCAACTTTGCATTACCTGAAGCATTAGAAATCTTTTTGGGGTGAGATGTGGCTATAAGTTGACACTTCTCTCCACTGATATAATCCAGCAATAAATTATCCTTTAGTTTCGCTTGTTCTTTGAATTTCTTCTTTTCATCTTACGATAAATCTCGCGGGTTTGCCAGCTTGTTTTCAGCCTCTATTCGCTCACCATGCCTCTTTTTCTTCTCACTTAGATAGTACTGATACCATGCATTGAAGAAGAACTCTTCGTTCCAAACCTGCGTTTGCGGATTGCCTGGTATTTCAACCTGAAAAACGATGTATGTTTTGTCATCCAGTTTCATTTCTAATAAATTAAAGGCAATAGTTTGTTTTGTAACATACTGATAAATCGCTTTGATTTGCTTCGTTGCAAAATCAGATTCCGCAAAATCTTTTAACTGTGCAATATAGGCACTATATTTCTTGGCACAATCCTCTTTGCCACAACCCTCCAACTTTTTGATTTTTTTACCGTATTCGTTCCACCTCTTGTAGCGACTCTTAAATTTCTCTTCATTGACTTTTAATTTTTCAACATATTTCCTGACATGATTACAATGGTCATAAAATTTATTTATATAATCAGCAGGTTTACCACATATGCTTTTCAAATATCCATATTGCTCAAATACAGGATTAGGATATTTCCACGCACCGGTACTTGACCGGCCCAAACTTCTTTCCGTAACTGGGATCGTAATATTGACAAGCGGATTTCCGGGACTCTTTTTTGTCGCCTTGGACTTCTTTTCAATTTTATCGGAACGAACAAAATTGCCGTCGCCGTCAATAACGATGATAGCGATAATATCGCTGTTGTTAGAAATGGAGGTTGTCGAAAGTGGATAGGTTATTTTCAACACATCAGCGTTTTTATCGTAACTATTCGCCAAGTTTTGCCAGAAACTCATAATTATTCCTCCGATAATAAATCCGCCACGGTGGGATCGTTTTCGATAAACGAAAAATTCCGGTTGGGCTCGAATTTTTTTGCCGTCATCTTGCGAATAAAGCGACGCAAGGAAGGATCGCAGTCCTTCGGCATTAGAAACTTAATGAGTCCGTCTTTCATCTTTGCCCGCCACAATCGAACGACAAGTTCGTCATTTCCTGTTTCATCGGGATAATCGTATCCGTGAAACTGCACACCAAAATCGAGCTCACCATAATCCTTGTAAAAGCTCTCTCCTTCATCAAAAACACAGGGTTCAACATACCCCTGACATTCCCTCGTTCCGAGAAAAACATCCCGCCGTCCGCCCTTTTTGATGCTGCGTTTAGCAATGTTATGATGCTTGTGCTCGTTTCGGTCACCTTCATCACGGTCCCCTTCAAGATTCCTGCGGTGCTCATTCCACTCAAAATGAGCGAGAACCTGATATTCCACATCACGCAGGTAAGTGTAAAACGCGAGATCGTTTCCACCACTCATTTTTATCGGCTTGATTCCTTTGGACTCGGTCTGAATTTTTTTCATTACCCGGACGGCATCAATATACCAGATAAAAGTCGGCTTCCAATAGACACTTTCAAGAATTCCTTTGAGTGCCTGATAAGTCGGAATCTGATAGGAAAATTTCTCGCCACCTACCCGCGTGACCGGATCCGCGAACATTGCGTATCGTCCTGTGATCTTGAATTCTACCGAGTTGCGTTTTTTATCCATCTGACACCTCTGTCCTTAATTTACACATTCAACAAAGAAAACATCGCCTCACGCTTCAAGCCTTGTTCTTCCGCGTCGTAGTAGTCAGGACTCAACAAATAAAACGTGTCATCCACGAGACTAGCCGCCTGCTTGATTTCATCCAAGGAGTTTGAATATACGGAGACTGTATATCTCTGCAATTGTTTCAAGATGCGCATTTTTCCCTTCGGATTGTAGCAACTAAGAAATGCGTCAACAAGTTTCATGGCATCACCATAAGGAACAACAACGCCTATCTGAACACCGTCAATAACGGAAAACTCGTCCGCCGCCGTTCGGAAGGCACTGGGCAATCCAGCGTAATTCTTGTTGTTGCGGTTCTGGTAAGCAATCATCCCCAACGGATTATTGCCGAGCAAGCTGAAGATCGTTGTCTCATCGTCCTTTGTTCTAAAATCCATTTTACCTATATTTTCCCCTTTTTGCTGGTCATAAAAATAATATTGGTAATACCGATTAATCACTTCATCGCTCAACAGATTGGTGCCCTGCTTTTCACGAAATACTCTTGCCGTAACACTCTTGCCGTCTTTAATTTCCGGCAGGCGTGAAAGCCTTTCACCTTGGACATCGACAACAAAGACCGACTGCGGTGTTGAATTTTCTTTGTTGCGATTGCAACGCCCGGCTGCCTGAATAATGCTGTCCATACCCGCTTCCGCACGAATTACACAGTCAAACGACACATCCACACCCGCCTCAATCAGTTGCGTACTGACGCACAACGTTACCCGCTTTGTTTTGGGATCCAGGTTTTTCCGTAATCGATCAAGGATATTCAAACGGTGAGCGGGGCAAAGATCGGTCGTCAAAAATGCTTTCTCACATTCAATCGCTCGACATTGTTCATACACTTCACGAGCATCGCCTTTGGTGTTCATAATAACAAGCGTACTTTTCTCCTGTTCAATTTGCGTCTTGACCAACGCTGCAATTTGTTCGTGATCCATTGCCGATTGGGTTTTATCTTCAATATGAACTCGCTCAAAGATTTTCAACTCATCAGGTGCAATGCTGACAATATCCGGTTTGTCAAATAATAGTACCGGACGCTCCGTCTTATGAAGATGAGGCTGCGTAGCCGTACAGAGCAGAATGGTTGATTTCCCGAAGGTTTGCAAAAAGTTGACTGCCTCGTTAAACAGATGGGCGCACTTTATCGGCAATGCCTGGATTTCGTCAAAAATCAAGACCGCCTCCGACATATTGTGAAACTTGCGGAGCTTTGACGCTTTATTGCTGTAAATCGTCTCTAAAAGCTGAACCATCGTGGTCAAAATAATCGGGCTGTCCCAGCGGGAAGCTAACAAGCGGTACTGTTCTTCTTCATAATCTCCTTCCGGCTGTTCAATGTTGGAATGATGTTCAAAAATCAATTCACCATCGTCATCCGAGAAGACCTCGTGCATTTTGGCGGCGGTTTGATCAAGAATCGACAAGTAAGGGATAACATAAATGATGCGTTTAAGCTTATACTTCTTAGCGTGCTCTAAAGCAAACCGCAAACTCGACAACGTTTTTCCTCCGCCGGTCGGGACAGACAAAGTATAAATTCCCTGTTGCCGACTACCTGCATGTTGACATTGTTCTGATATACTCTTGCGAACCTTGTCAATACCACTTATTTCAGAGAAACTCGCAAGATAAGTTTCCAATTGTTGAACCAAGCTTGTCCAATCCGGTATTTTCTCGCTAATTTCCAAACCTGCACTGTTGCACCTGTCCGCATCCACAACGCAGGAATAAACCGCTTTTGTCAGGAGGTGCAACATGAAATACGAACTTAATTTTTTCGTTTGACTTGTTCGGCAAAAATTTAAAATTTCCGTTTTCAGCTCCGCTTCGTTGACGCTGGGACTAAATGCGTTTATAGCTTCCGCATAATGGAGTTTATCTTCACCTTTATTGGCCTTGACAGATAACATTCTTTCACCGTCGGTAATGTTGTCAAACAGACCACCATGATGAGTTGCGATGATGTTACCAATCATGTCAGCGATCACAGGGTCTTTGATTTTTTCTTCTACAAACTTCGCTCCCTGCAAGGCGTGAATAACTTCACCACGAATTACATCTTCCCCTCTCAGACCACGTTCCAGATAGTCCTGAAAAGCATGCGTGTATTTCCCCAAATCGTGTAGCAGACCAGCCCAATAGGCAGTATTTCCACAACCAAAAACACTGGCGAATGCTTTTGCAAGATCAGCCGTCTCTGTGAGGTGGTCAAGCAGTTCCTGATTTTCACGAGCGTAATAAATCATATTGTCCTTACTGCGTTTAAAGATAAAACAACCCTCAAACCGGGCAAAAGCCTGGCAAGCTGCGCCTAATCCATAGCCCAAAAGGCCGCCGCGAAGTCCTCTGCTAGATCAGCGACTCCCCGCAAATGATCTTCCAGAAGCTGCCAGTCCGATTTATCAGGACTATCAGTCGAATGCGCGTAGAAATTGTCTATATCCATACTATTCTTACTTGTTGAGTGCCACCACATCGTGGACAGAAAAATGTGCCAGGACATCGTGGACAAAAAGTTTTTTCAGCGTAATTTATAATCAAATTCATCGACCTGTGTTTTGTCCAGGAAGATTTTCAATTTTTG
>Ga0307991_1001404_pt1 | contig 16802 bp, 11 predicted proteins | sample EllFjometagen131_FD_203146 | JGI IMG/M metagenome (GOLD analysis project Ga0307991, IMG submission 203146) | Marine microbial communities from Ellis Fjord, Antarctic Ocean - #131 | ecosystem: Environmental > Aquatic > Marine > Unclassified | place: Southern Ocean | collected 2014-10-08
AAGGAGTATTTAGCTCAAGACTGAATGGTGACTTAAATTGACCAACTGAGAATTTTAAATATTTTCCAAAAGGAGCGTAAGAAACAAATGCATCTAGTAATTGTGGGCCACCAGCTTCTGGTGAAAATTCAGCCATAAAGTAATAACTAACATCGTAAGGTATTGATCCTACAACACCAATACGTGCTCTTTTAAATAAAAATGTACTTGGCTTAATAGCATCGCCATTATCTTGTGTGCCAAACATATATGCATTAAACTGAGGTTGGATATATCCTACTATTTGAGGGCCTTCATCTGATGAGGTTTCAACACAGCCCTGAGCTGTTACTGTGTTTGTGTTAACCAAAGCTAACAAAAACAATCCAATTAAAAATATAACTTTTTTCATACTACCTGTCTTTTAATATTTTAGAAAAAAAATAATCACACAACCAAATAATTAAAATGATTGTGTGATTAAGTTAACTATAATTATTCACCAACTACATATTCATATGAGTGATAAGGAAAATGCCAATGTGGTTTGCCAGCATCGCTTAATTCTTGATACTTAAGGTTATTGGCTCCAAAAAGAACTGACTGAGTTTTATAACCAATCACTTGCAACCATGCTACTTCAAATGAAGATGTTTGCCCTGTAAAGCAATAAACTAAATTATTATTATCAGGATTCATAGCACTCACGTCATCAAAACCTATTGGCTTATATTGATAAGCACCGGCAAAGTGACCAAATGTTATATAACCATCATCATCTGTCCAATTGTTATAAATTGTCCAATCGGTAGTAGCAGCAAGCACGTCGGTTGCAGTAGCTCCCCATGTAGTTACAGCTAACATCTCAGTAACTTTATCAGCAAGAATAGTTGCTCCATCAGTTGAAGTAGTCGTCCATGTTGGATATGCATTAACTGGTAATGCAGGTGCTACAGTTGTAACCCAGTTAGGGCTTCCTACTGCCTGGTCACTTGTATTTGCACTCCATGAGTCAAAAGCAGCATCATCACTCCATGCTGAGAATCCAAATTTACTTACCGCAGCATTAGGAAATCCTGATAAACGTAAAGCCATAACAGCACGGCCTGCTGTTTGACCTGTATAACAAACAACTAAAATTTTTGTTGTGTTGTCGTTTATCTCATTGGCAACTGTAACTACGTTTTCGAGGGCTACATTTACTGATCCTTTAATATGACCTTCCGCAAACGATGCTGCACTTCTAATATCAAATACTGTCCATCCTGGGATTGAATAATCTACTGAATCAACAATACCAGCAGGAATTGCTGTTGTTAATGTAGGATCTACTATCCAACCATCTAACAATGCTGGTAAATCAAAATTTTGATTGATCATGTAAGTGGCTAAGGTCTCATAATTACCCGTCTCTACTGGTACCGGATCATCATCATCTTTACAACCTGTTAATACCAATGCTGGTAATAACATTACTACTAAAAAATAACTAATAAATTTTTTCATCTTTCTAAGAATTTAAGTTTAATTAAATATGTATTATTTCTTCTTGTTAATTATTTCACAAATGTACTACAGCAATATGTACGAAATTACACCTTAGAGCTGTTATGGATTAGGTTGAGAACAGTAATGCGACAGGTAAAAAAATGATATGCTGAAGAAATAGATATGTTAGTATGGGCTAACACATTGATTTTGTCTTGGATTTATGGTTAATCTGAAATTAAATAGTTCATATTTGTCACATACTTCATTATCATATTTATCACGCAAATGAATGATATTTCAATAAAATAGGTTGTTCATCATTACTAAATATGTTACTAATCCACTTTAATTTTCATATTTCTGATAAATATGCTAGCAGTTGCATTATTTGATACTAAAATATATTTATGTGGGCAAAAAAAAGGGAGCTGATTGTCAGCTCCCCTTAATAAAATTAGATATGTATTGTTTTTAGCAACCGCCCGATTCGCCAGCGTCATCATGGCCCATTGCATCCAAATTCTTTTCAAAAAGTAATGGATAATTCATTTCCCATTCTTTCCAACCACCTTCAATATAAGTTACATTTTCGTAACCTAATTTTTTTAGTGTTTCGGCTGCTAAAGTTCCTCTTTTACCTTTTTTACAATAAACTATTATTTCCTCAGTTTTTTCAGGTAAATATAAAAACGCTGCATCCCAAAATGCCTCATTACCTATTTTAAACTCAATTGTACCACGCGGGATATTTACAGATCCTGGTATATAACCAGCATTAAATTCGTATGGCTCACGTACATCTAAAAGTAGAATCATATCACCATTATCAAGCTTATCTTTAACTTGTTCTGCGGTTACTGGGTTAACTGATTGCTTTGCCGTTGCAACCATTTGATCTAAACTTTGATTAAATTCGGCATGTTGACAACTTGTTGCAAGTACTAAAAAGACAACGGCTACTCCAAATATTGATTTTATTGTTTTCATTTTTATATTTTTAATTATTTTAATTTTCATCTTTTTTATCCTTACGATCAGCGATACGTATTTTCTTTTTCAGCATTTCATGTTCAGCCAAATGACGAGCTGTTGTATCAATAATAAAACCTTCAAAACATTCAATTTTATCATCAAGAAAAACAGGGGATAGTGTTAGAGTATGATACCCTTCATTACCATCTTTACAAACACGTTTTACCTCACCATGATTAATTGTTTCTCCTTTAAGAACTCTTAAAACAGTCTCCTCAAGTTCATTAAAATCTTCATCATTACGACTTAAACGGTAGTGTTTACCAATAATTTCGTCTTTTGATGTATATTTATAAAGATCTAACCATGTTTTGTTAACCTCCTTATATATACCATCTTTACCAATGCAGAAATAACCAGCTCCGCTATCACTAATGGCATCTCTAAAAACTGTTTCGCGTTTAACGCCAAGTTTACCTTCCACTTCTTCCAAAGCATGATCAAGAATGCCACTTGTTTCGTCACCTGCGTGAAGTTTACTTCTAATAATCTTTAAGGCAACTTCCATCTCTTCTTCCACAACAATCTTAATTTCCTCATCTTCCATTTCTTCCCAACCGGTAACCATAGCTTTAATACTCGACAATGGTTTTACTCCGGTAATTGTAGTAAGATAAACATGAGCTATAACAAATGCCATTAATACATAAGCTCCAAGAGTATGTACAAAGGCAACAGTTTCAAGACTTTGTAATTCAATACCAAATTTTGGATATTGAAAATACAAGTAAATAAAACCTGAAATCACCATAACCGGTATTACAAGTATTTTTAGTCCAAGATAAATCATCCTTTGTAGAGGATTAAACTTATTATAAACTGTTTTATTAGTAGGGTGAGGTGCATTTTGGAATATACCACCTATGTAATACATAAACTGCTCCTTAATTAATTTAGTTGTTGGAACATATTGTCTCCACTCACCTGATGTTGCATGCCAGAATATGGCAAATACAATTAATATTAAAAATGCCCATGCAGCAGTTTGATGCCACACAACAGAATTTTCAAAACCAAATAATTCCAATGACCCATGAATCTCAAAACCTGTTATCATTAAGAAGAAAATGATTAGAGCTTGTGACCAATGCCAGAATCTTTCAAATATTTTATATATATATACTTTTTCCATTATAAGTTCCTCCTTTAATTATTTTCTTTTTCGTTATTTTTAAGAAAAAGGCATCTTCGTTGTAGAATTCGTGTTAATATTGCATGTATAAAAACTCCAATAAATGCAAGAATAATTGTTGCAACACCAACATTATCCATAAACACGTTTCTATCTCTACCAGGTAAATAAAAATCTGTTAAGCTTGCTAGCCTTCCATTATTCCTTGTATGACAATCTATACATTTTAATGCTTTATCTGCTGAAGATACTTGATGGTTAAGTGGCCAGTACATTTCTGTTTCAACAAAGCCATAAGCACCACTATAAGGCATTCCAGCTAGTTCCATACCAATTCTTGATGCTTCATCCCAGTCAAAATCAAGCCAATATGCTCCTTCACCCTTTGTTGGAGCCCATAATTTTGGCTGAATAAGAGTCATGTTAATGGTATCGTATATTTGTTTTCCACGATGCACTTTAACAGGCCATATTTTTGAAGCTTCGCGTGATTTTTTATTAACTCCTTTATCAAGATATGAACCATATAATGTATTCATCTGTACAGGAATGGATTCTATTTTATCTTCAATGAGCATATGATTTGCAGTACCATTAAACCACAAGTACTCAGGTGTCACATCCGTGAGGTATACAAAATTACCTTTTATTGACAAATAGTTATGGTTGCCATCGGCATCATTTTCATGCATAGCATGTCCGTCATCATCCAAACGCCCAGCTGTTGACCAATCCCAAATCATTTTTGTTCCATTTGCTTTAGCATAAACAGGTATGTGACATGTTTGACAGGCAATACGAGCACCATGATCATTAAGAATCTCACCCTTATGTGGTTTGTCTGTATGACATTCAATGCAAGTAGCTCTATCCTTATCTTCTGATGATAAAGCATATACTTTACCGCTCATTTGATGTTTTGTAGTAATATGACAATCAACACAACTCATATCTTCGCCATCAACACCCATATGAACATCTAGTGCAGTTGTACATTCAGAGTTTGACATGGCTTTGTCAAGATCGCCATGCTTAACATTGTTGCCGCCGCCGCCCCAAAAATGACATACACCACAATTATCTCTTGTGGGTTCACCTATATTTTGAGCAACATAATTTAAATCGACTGATGGATCGGGTAAGCCAGCCATCCCTTTGCCTTTTTTATATGTGCCGGTTTGATCATGACAAACAACACAATCGATATTATTTTGATTACCAAAATCAAAACTATCATCTTTCCAGCCATATCCAATATGACAACGAGTACAAGTTTGCTCACTACCCTTAACACCTATACAAAAGTTATTAAGAATATTACGTTTTCCTAAAGCAACAACTCCTTTACCTTCCATCTCTTCTTCGCGCTGCCACTGCCAGTGCGATGTAGCCATTAATTCATGACCACGCTCTGTATGACACGATAAACATGCTGCAGTTAATTCCTGTGCACTGTCAAATGGTTGATTAAGAATATCAAACTTTGAGTGATCAACCGATGCGGTTGTATTTCGGTCGGCTTTATAGATGTAATTTACAATTGGAAACGACCGTGCCGAGTCCGCCTGCAAATCAACTTCATTTGCCATTACCCATACTGATAAACAGACTAGCAATAAAGTATAAAATAGTTTTTTCATATCTAAAATGGATTAGTTTACTCTTCATAAATCTATCGTCACAAAAATACTAAAGCAATAGTTTGCTTATACTGAACGCCATATGATACTACAGTTATAAAAACATGATTTATGTCACTTTTAGTGCTGATTTATGTTTTTGAGTGATAATTAACTGTTATATTTGCTTTTTTAAATATGTACTATGAATAGCATCGTTAATCGTATAAAAACAAGCTGTACAGTTGGAGCTACAAATTGCAATTGCTTTGATCACCTTACAGAAGAGCAGAACAAACTGGTTGAACAAAATCAGGTTACCGTTGCTTATCGCAAAGGTGAAATTATAGCTAAACAAGGTACATTTACTACGCATATCCTTTTTATTTGTGAGGGATTGGCAAAGGTTTATTATGAAGATAATAATAAAATCTTGATACTTCGAATAGCTGCTCCTGGAAGTTTAATTGGTCTTACATCTATTCCCATAAGCCAAAATACTTTTCAATATACGGCATCAGCATATGTTGATACAACCGTAAAGCTAATTGATATTAATGTAGTTAGGAAGCTTATTGTTGAAAATGGAGATTTTGCATCTTCCATCATTGATATTCTTTGTCAGATTTCAATTCAAAAAAATGGAAGATTCTTTTGCTTAACTCATAGGCAATCATACGGAAAACTGGCTGACATCCTATTGTGTTTAGCCGGCAATATTTTTAAAACCGACAAATTTGATCTCTCATTAAGCCGTAAAGAATTAGCAGAATTATCAGGCATGTCAACAGAAAGTGTAATACGTACTTTGAAGCATTTTCAGGATGATAATTTAATTAAAATTACAGGCAAAACTTTTGAAGTTATTGATCCTGAAGGACTGATGAAAATTTGCCAGCTGGGGTAATATATATGTTATTAATATATTACATTATCTCTTATCATGTTTTTTAGGTATCATGATTCCACATCTACCGCAAGTTTGTAACTTGTGGTATCTCTACTCAAATAATTCAACATACACCATTCTTAAACAGGGTGGAACTGAATATTAGATGAGTATTAATGATATTTCCCGTTTTTGGAAATAACTCCTGTATTCATAAAAAGTTGCAAAAATTAAATAAGGTAAACACCACATTGTCAGTAACATCAAAATAATTGTATATTTGGTACAATATTTGATTCATAATATCCACACATATATACTAATCTGTAATGAAACACATTAACCTGATATTTGCGCTGATTTTTACACTTATAATTATAAGTTCGTGTAAAAAACCACCTGTTTCACCAATTGGATCTCAAAACATTGAAAACCTCATCGCAAGCGAAAGTTTTGATTGGGAAACTACACAAGATGTTGAGTTTAAAATAAGCACCCCTTTTTCAAGTGTAATAAACATTACTTCAATAAATGGTAACATTATCTATCACAAAGGATATTACAATAGTATAGATCCAACATATGATGTAAGTGTTAATTTACCAAAATACATCGATAAAGTAATTGTTAATGGCGCAACAGTTGAAGTAAGCGGAAAAATTGTAGATGTAGAATTATTTTTAGACATTACAACAACTAAAAATCAAAAAAACATAACAACTGCTGACAGAATTGCATATTGGGAAGTTAATGAAAATGCAGGTACTACAATTAGTGATTCACAAAATAGCAACAATGGTGTTATGACTGGAGCCACATGGGTGTCCGGCATAAATGGCAGCGCACTTGATTTTGATGGGACTGGCGGTCATGTGGAAATACCCTTAACAGATGAACTTAATTTTGAAGGCGAAAATGCAAGTTTTTCAGTGTGGTTTAAGATGAATGAACTCGGTGAGAATGGCACTCTTCTGTTTAACAGAATGAAATACATACTAAAACTTGACAAGTTTGGTCAAATTTCATTAGGCCTTTACAACCCAGAATGGTCTAAAGTAGCAACCAATTGGGCTGACAGAGTTATTGATACTGATTGGCATAATGTAATTGTAACTTATGATGGCTCATATTTACACATGTATCTTGATGCCGTATTAATAGCATCCACCGAAACAACAGGTGAAATAAATTCATCAACTTCCCCTGTATTTATTGGCAATGAAAACACTATAAATTTTGCCGGAATAATTGACCAGGTGGCAATTTACACAAGTACATTAACGCCTCAAGAAATTACTGATATCTACCAAAATACACCAAATCCGGGAACAGGAAATCAAGATTTTATCTCACATTGGAAATTAAATTCAAATTCGGGTAACATAGCAATTGATTCAGAAAGTGCAAATAACGGTGATATTGTTGGTGCGCAGTGGGTAACAGGTGTTGAAGGAAGTGCTCTTGAATTTAATGGAATTTCGGATAATGTGGTAATTCCAAATGCTGCTAATTTAAACCCAACACAAGAAATTACAATTATGGCATGGGCTAAAACTCAGGAGAATAAGACTGCAAAAATTGCTCAAAAAGGTGATTGGGATGGCCATGGTGTCTATCAGGATAGATGGAGCGGCTGGAAATGTGGTTTGAGGTTGGAAACAAATACAAGTCATTCACTTGACTGGGGAGATGGAATTCCAATGTTTGACGAATGGTATTTAATTGCACTCACATATGATGGTTCAACCATGAAGCTCTTCGTAAACGGACAGTTGAAAAATCAGAAAGCCGTTTCGGGTAATCTTAAAATTAATAGCAGAGCTTTTTCCATTGGATCTGATAATGGCTCTCAGAAATTTTTTAATGGCAGTATTGATGACATTAGAATTTACGGAAAAGCACTAAGTCAGGGAGAAATACAGTTTACCTTTAATAATACAAGTAACACAGGTAATACTGATGCAGATGGTGATGGCATTCAAGATGGCGAAGATGATTATCCAAATGATCCTGCGCGAGCATTTAATAATTTGATGCCGGCAGCTGGATACGGAAGTCTGGCATTTGAAGATTTATGGCCGGGCAGAGGTGATTATGATTTTAATGATTTGATACTTGATTATAGGTTTACCACTGTTACAAATGCACAAAATAAAGTTGCCGAAATAAGAGGTTCGTTTGTGGTTAGAGCAATAGGTGCCGGACTTAGAAATGGTTTTGGATTTCAGCTCCCAAACAATAATATTGATGTGAACGATTTATTGATTGACGGATACCGAATTGAAGATGGCTACATTACCCTATCTGATAATGGTATTGAAGAAGACCAGAACAAACCAACAATTATTGTTTTTGACAATGCAAATAATATCCTACAAAATACAGGAGGTTTTGGTGTTAATGTTGAACCGGGAGCACCATACATTGAACCAGATACTATTTTGATTTCGATAATTATTACTCCTAATATTTATATGGCAGATGATTTTGATTTAATAAACTTTAATCCATTTTTAATTATTGACAAAATAAGAGGAAAAGAAGTGCATTTGGCAAATTATCCTCCAACAAACCTTGCTGATGTAAACTATTTTAGAACAATGGATGATGATAGCAATCCAGCCACAGGTAAGTATTACAAAACTATGAATAATTTACCATGGGCAATAAAAATATCCGAAAGCTATGATTATACCATAGAGAAAGCTGAAATAACTAGCGCATATCTAAAATTTTACGATTGGGCTGCATCTTCGGGTTCTTCATACCCAAATTGGTATCAAAGTGAAGCTGGGTATAGAAATGATGCTAATATTTATGAGGTACCTTAACGATTTATTACCTGAGCTCAATTTAATACCTTAAAAGTAATGTAGCGTCCTTAGCTTCTTCGGCAGTTTTCGATAACTCTATAAGCAAACCATAATCCTCTTTTGGAATGTAACTTAAATTTATCTGGTATTTTGAAGTTATTAATATCATTGTATTATTGATAGCTTTAATATTTAATTGGTACTTACCTACTTTATTTTCAATATTATATATAAGCACATCCTTATTCAATACTGACACAGGTTTTTCAAAAACTATATAATAACTAAACATATCTGTATAAGGATAATCGGGAATATAATCCAGTAATCTATCATTTTCAGAGTAATGCAGGGTTTTGTGTTTAAGCAAAACATACACCATCCCCTTTCCTCCTGAATAATCAATTGCGCTACTATATTTATACTCATATGCTTTATTAACAAACCCTTCTTCAACAGGGTTGTCATGTAAGTAATCAAGCTTCTGATTTATAATTTTATTATACGATAACTCAATAGGATGATTATGTTGCTGCCAAAATTGATATTTCTTATTATTACTATTTCTTTTACCTGCTCGCTCAATCAACCACAACAACCATTCCTTCCTTGATTCTGATGGATTATCTTTAATTGCATTAATAATTGCTTTTGAGGTGAATTTTTTCAAATCACGAACAATATCTTGCATTTTTTCCTTCTTGGTACCAATTATCATATGAACGTGGCTTGTCATTATAACCCATGCATAAACAATCAAACCCTTTTCTTTAACACAATAATTAATACTGTCAACCACAATATCACGATATATTGACCTGGTAAATACATCTAACCAATAAACTGTAGCAAAAGAAATAAAATATGGCATTTCTTGATCATGGAATTTATAATTTCGACTCACTAGTTTTTGTCACCACAATGTACTATAAAATCAGTTTACTGTAATAAACAGTTTATAGATATTGATTATATTAAGCATATGTTTTTAGTTACCACAAGTTACAAACTTGCGGTAGTGGGGTATTGCGATTATTCCTATATTAATTATTTTCATTTTATTATGTTTTTTTAAAAATTAAACCCAACCACTAATGGAATAACATATAATCCAAAGTAGTTTGAAGTAGATCCTATGGATTGAATTCCTGCCATTATTCTAGCACCAAAATATAGCTTTTTAACTCTGTAATAAACTGAACCCTCTAATCCAGTATTAATACTTAAATATAATTCTCCCCATACCCCGATTGTAGCATAAGGACCAATATCATAATAAAGGTGTTTAGATATAGTTGATCTATAAAATAACTGTAGCTCTATTAAATCTACGAAAGGATCGGAGCTAGGTTTTACTTTTACCCAACGTGGTTCAGTACATTGGTCGCACTGATAATACATTGACGGATTCGTTAACAAATACCTCCAACCCAGCCCAACTTGCACCCTTACTCCAAAAGTAACATTTGGTTTAAATTTGTGTGCATACGAATATGATAACGCTGCAAACTCAGCAGATATACTATGTTGATTTGTTTTAGTTAAAAATGAAGGCTTAGTTTCTTGGGCGTTTAATAAACCAACTGTAAACAAAACAAATATGCTTAATGTGAGTATTTTCATAACGGTTATTTATTTTTGTAATTAAAAATTAAACCCAATTACTAATGGTGTAATGAGTAATGAATAATATGTATCATCAGAAAACATATTAGAATCATATAATTCAAAGTTCATCGCTCCAGTAATTCTTAGCCCTAAATGAATTTTCCATGTATAATAAAATGCAGCTGACTCTATACCTAAAGTATAGCCGTTTACCCACCCTTCCTCCATAAAAATATCAGGTTTACGTGATGCAGTTGGTCCTACCTCAAAATAAAAACTATTTGATATTATATGCCTGTAAAAAAGTTGAATTTTTATAAAATCATAACTAACAACGCCTGGTTTAACTTTTTGCAACCCATCTCCATAACCAAAATCATACATTGTACTCGTACTTGCAAGAATAAACTGTAAATTAAGCCCAACCTGTACCCTTGCTCCAAAAGTAACATTTGGTTTAAATTTGTGTGCATACGAATACGATAATGCAGCAACCTCTGCAGATACACTATGTTGGTTTGTTTTATTTAAAAATGAAGGCTTAGTTTCTTGGGCGTTTAATAAACCAACTGTAAACAAAACAAATATGCTTAATGTGAGTACTTTTGTTTTCATTAATATATGCTTATTTATTATTTTTTAACCTCCTCTACCTTCTCCTTCTCTGCCGCAAGTTTGTAACTTGTGGTAACTCTATTCAATTAATTCAACATACACCATCCCCTTTACCTCCTGAATAATCAATTGCGCTACTATATTTATACTCATATGCTTCATTAACAAACCCTTCTTCAACAGGGTTGTCATGTAAGTAATCAAGCTTCTGATTAATAATTTTATTATCCGATAACTCAATAGGATGATTATGTTGCTGCCAAAATTGATATTTCTTATTATTACTATTTCTTTTACCTGCTCGCTCAATCAACCACAACAACCATTCCTTCCTTGATTCTGATGGATTATCTTTAATTGCATTAATAATTGCTTTTGAGGTGAATTTCTTCAAATCACGAACAATATCTTGCATTTTTTCCTTCTTGGTACCAATTATCATATGAACGTGGCTTGTCATTATAACCCATGCATAAACAATCAAACCCTTTTCTTTAATGCAATAATTAATACTGTCAACCACAATATCACGATATAGTGACCTGGTAAATATATCTAACCAAAAAACTGTAGCGAAAGAAATAAAATATGGCATTTCTTGATCATGGAATTTATAATTTTGGCTCACTAGTTTTTGTTACCAAATGTACTATAAAATCAGTTTACTGTTATAAAAAAAGCTACCATCTAATGGCAGCCTTTTTAATAATCTAATTTTATGAATTGATGATAATTATCCACATTTTGTATGTCCGCAAGACTTACAAATAAGACAACCATCTTCATACACAACGGCTTCTTCTTTACACTCTGGGCATGTTTTATCAATAGCTTCGGTACCATCTGGCACATAGCGCTTTAACGCACGCACAACACCATTTTTCCATGTGTTTATGTTATCCTCAGGAAAAGTAAGGTTAGAAATTAAACCAACAACATGAGCTAGTGGCATACCATGTCTTAGTACTCCGGAAATTAGTTTAGCATAATTCCAAAATTCTTGCTCAAAAGATCTAGATAATGCGGGAATAGTAATTCTGTATCCTTGCCTATCTTTAAATTCAAAATCGTAACGAGTGCGTGTAGTCTCAGTTCTTTTTATTTTAGTAACCCAACCTGATTCTACGTATGGAGGCAGATAAAAATCTTCTGCTTTTCCGGTAAATACTTCATATGGTTTATTGTCAATTTTACCTATTACAGCAACCCATTTTTCATAATTATTTTGAAAGCGGATAACGTCAGCTTCAATTGTTTTTTGCCGTTCAGGAGCTCTTGAATCTATAAAATGACCTTTTTCCTCCTTCTTGGTATTACTAACTAACACCCCTGATCGCGAACCTTCACGATAAATAGTCATCCCCTTACAGCCACTTTCCCAAGCTTTCAGATATATTTCGCTAACTAAATCTTCCGTAGCATTTTCTGGAATATTAACAGTTACACTTATTGAGTGATCAACCCATTTTTGGATATCTCCTTGCATTGTAACTTTATTCACCCAATTAATATCAGCTGATGTAGATTTGTAATACGGAGATTGTTCGATAATTTCATTTAGTTCATCATCGGTTTTATCTTTAACTTCGTCAACTTTATAACCATTAATAGATAGCCATGTTTCAAACTTGGGATGAAAAACATTGTATTCTTCCCAGGCATCGCCAACTTCATCAACAAAACTAACTGTTACATTTTTGTCGTTTGGATTAACCTTTCGGCGACGTTTATATGATACCATAAAAACTGGTTCGATGCCTGATGATGTTTGTGTACAAATACTTATACTCCCGGTTGGGGCAATTGTAAGCATTGATATATTACGTCTGCCAACTTTTAGCATTTTATCGTAAACATGTGGAGCGTTCTTCTTTATACGTTGTATAAATGGATTATTTATTTCGCGTGTGGCGTCAAAAATTTCAAAGCTTCCACGTTCTTCAGCTAAATCAACCGATGAACGATATACCTCAATGGCTAATAATTTATGTACTTCTGTTGAAAATGTAATTGCATCATCTGACCCATATTGAAGACCCAATGCCGCTAACATATCTCCCTCAGCTGTAATTCCAATTCCGGTTCTTCTTCCTTGGATTGCTTTTTCGCGTATTTTTTCCCAAAGACTTTTTTCAACTTGTTTAATCTCCGAGGATTCGGGATCAGCATCAATTTTTCCAAGAATTAAATCAATTTTTTCAATCTCTAAATCAATGATATCATCCATTATGCGCTGTGCCATATGTGAATGCTCGGTAAATAAATCACCGTTAAAATAAGCATCCTTGGTAAAAGGCTTTTCAACGTAACTATACAAATTAATGGCAAGTAGTCGGCAACTATCATACGGACATAAAGGAATTTCGCCACAAGGATTAGTTGAAACTGTTTTAAAACCAAAATCGGCATATTCATCAGGTATTGATTCTCTGATTACTGTATCCCAAAAAAGTATACCTGGCTCTGCTGAAGACCACGCATTATGTACTATTTTATTCCAAAGATTACGGGGGTTTATTTCCTTTTTATATTTAGGATCCTTTGAGTTAATTGGATACTGCTGTTGATATGGAGTGTTATTTTTAACAGCATTCATAAAGTCATCATCAAGCTTAATAGAAATATTAGCTCCTGTAACTTTACCTTGTTCCATTTTAGCATCAATAAAATCTTCAGCATCGGGGTGCTTTATGCCAATACTTAACATTAACGCACCTCGTCTTCCATCTTGAGCAACTTCACGTGTAGAATTTGAGTATCTATCCATAAAAGGAACAACTCCGGTTGAAGTTAAAGCTGTATTTTTTACAGGGCTTCCTTTGGGGCGGATATGTGTTAAATCGTGACCAACACCACCACGACGCTTCATTAATTGTACTTGCTCTTGATCAATTTTTAGTATTCCACCATAGGAATCAGAATCTCCGTCATTACCAATAACAAAACAATTTGACAATGATGATACCTGATTATCATTTCCAACACCTGCCATTGGGCTACCTGCTGGTATTATATATTTAAAATCCTTTAGTACTGAATACAATTTGTCTTCAGATATGGGATTTTTATATTTTTTTTCAATTCTTGCAATTTCTTTAACTAACCTCCTGTGCATATCATCTGGAGATAATTCATAAAAATTACCATCGCTATCTTTTAATGCGTACTTATTCATCCAAACGTTAGCTGCAAGTGTATCTCCTTTAAAATACTTTGTAGCTGTCTCAAACACTTCCTCATGTTTAAATTGTTTTGATGTACTAGATTCTTGAAATAATTCAGCTGGAGTTTCGCTCAATTTCATTTTATTTTTAGCCATATTTTCAATAGCAGTATTTGTTGTTTCCAATTGTAATCTTTTTTCTAAAACTTTATCGTAAAAACTTTTCTTCTCTTCCTTTTGTATCTCTTGCTCTACTTTGTTTTCCTTTGTTTTATCTTCAAAATTTAAGTATAAATTATTTTCCATTAGTTATACCCCTTGTTAAATTAAATTTTAGATATATTGCTGTTTGTAAGTTACTTAAAGAAAGGAAAGATTCTTTCTCTTAGCGTTGCAATATACAACACATACTTACGGTATGAGTTAATACTTATCAACATGGTATGTGGATAAAAAATAAAATGCAGTTAACTAAGTTGTTAGAAATAAAAAACAATTAAAAAAAGTTTTTTTTAAACTTTGGCATAGTTTTAACTGTAAAAAAAACCATGAGAAAATTAAAAAAATATACTGCTGGGAAATAAATTATACAATGAGTTTAATTACACAATAATATTACTGAGGTATTCAAATAATTACTTATCATTTTCATTGTAAAAGTTTGTAATAATAAGCCACAGATTCACAGATTAATACTACTTATATTTGTTTTAATAGAATTCCACAAACAATATCTGTCGAAGACAGATATAATTAATCTGAGAGATTTCTGTAAAAACTTATTATCATAATAATTATTAAGAAATAATCTGTGAATCTGTGGCAAAAATATTATCACGAGCTATGCACTTTGTGTAATTTGTATGATGTTTTGATTAACCATTAATTAATCTAAGTATTTATTTGAACACCTCTAAAAACTTATTACATCATTGTACCATTAAACCATTGTACCATTATACCATTACACCATTGCACCATTAAACCATTATATCATTACATCATTTATTTCAACTATTTACTCAAGAACATCTTTACGGCTATTACTGCAAGTACAACAGCAAAAACTTTCCGGAGTATCGCTTCAGGAATATTTAGCGCAAATCGGGATCCAATATATCCACCAACTATAAAAGCAGCGGCAATAATCATCGCATATTGAAAATTTAATGCTCCTTCCTTGTAATAACTCCAAGCAGCGAGTATACCGATTGGAGGAAGCATTATTCCAAGACTTGTACCTTGTGCCGAATATTGATTCATTCCTAAAAAAAATATTAACGAAGGAATAATAATTATCGCTCCTCCAATTCCGATAAGGCCGCTAAAAACTCCAGCTACAAGCCCAATTAGTACCAATATTATTATAACTGTATATGTCATTTTCATGTGATTGTTTATGTATTATTCAAATTATAGACTCCATTTACAAGCAAGAAGAATAAAACATTGTAAATAAATTCATAGTGTTTCTTAGTGGCTTAGAGTCTTAGTGGCAATTTTTGTAACTGAATCTAAAAATCAAGACTCAACGACAGATACCATATTGGTTTGCGAACTCTATAATCATCAACTCCCCACGAAACATCACCTCTAATAAAATATCCCATTAATGTTGCTCTGGCTCCAACTCCAAAACCTCCCACAAATGGCTCTTTCTGTATTTCAACCGAAATATGCATTGGTCCACTGTCAACATACTTGGTAAATAATGAGTTTTGGGCTGAATATGGACTTGGCCCTGTCCAGGCAGTTCCAATATCTCCAAATCCAACTACCTGAAAGCTTCTTAAAAACCCCGAACTAATTGGTGCTTTAGAAAAATATTGGAATACAGGAAATCTTAATTCTGAATTTATCACAACAAAACTATTACCATTTCTAATATTCTGATTAAAGCCTCGCATATTTGTGGCTAGCGTTTGGTAAGCGTAATTCTGACTATAATCAATGGGAGTACTCAAATTAAATTTAGGGAACAACCAATTATCAACACCTCCCATGTAATAAATAAGCTTATCGCTACCAAGCGACGTACTTCCTGCAATTCGGTTAGCCCAAATAAAGTTTCTGTGAATTTTATGGTAATTCCTAAAGTCGAAACCCAACACAATTAGATTATTGCCATCGCTATTAATCAACTGATGATATTCGGCAAATATTTTGTAACGAGTTCCCGAATATAAGTTTATCCCTAAGTCGCGCGTATTATCAAAAACCAATTCGCCCTTTACACCTGCCCAGTTGTTATAAAGTATAGGTTTCTCCAAGTTGGCCTGATCAGTGGCAAGTGTAACATACATGTCATTTCTAAACATTCCTGTTCCCCTAACGCTTAAAGCTTCGTTAAGTGGCCATTTCAATATATAAAAAGCTTCATGCGAATGCACACGCATAATAGTGTATCCATTACTCCCCTCCAAAGTATTTCTGTGTAGCACAATCTCTTTATCCAGTCTTT
>Ga0307991_1001407_pt1 | contig 16797 bp, 8 predicted proteins | sample EllFjometagen131_FD_203146 | JGI IMG/M metagenome (GOLD analysis project Ga0307991, IMG submission 203146) | Marine microbial communities from Ellis Fjord, Antarctic Ocean - #131 | ecosystem: Environmental > Aquatic > Marine > Unclassified | place: Southern Ocean | collected 2014-10-08
CCTTTTTTGATTCGATGCAGAGCATCGGAGTATTAACTCATTTATCCCGATACGCTTCGCTATCGGGATTCGTTCAAAAACTATTTTCAATGCACTTCGTTTTTGAAAATTGAGTTTCACGAATAAAACATAGCCGGAAGAACCAATTCTGCAATGGTTCCCTTATTTTCCATCTCCGGATGCAGATGTTTGTACCGTATATAAAGCTCGTGTACTGATGATTTCCCCAGAAGAATCAAGCGCTGCATGGTCATGCTTAAGCCATGACTTTCATTGATTTGAGAAAGAAAATCATCTTTTAGATATTTTTGATCTATACCGATGCCATCATCCTCAACCTTGATTTTTATCAGGTCATCACCATCTTTATCAATCTGCACAAGTATATGTCCTTTGTCCTTAATTGGTAAAATGCCATGCCATACTGCATTTTCAATAAACGGCTGTATCATCATCACTGCAATTGTACTTTCACTTGTATCAATATTAGGATCAGCAATTATTTCGTATGTAAGATTATTACCAAATCGCAGCTTTTCAAACTTTAAATACAAATTCAGGTAATTGATCTCTTCATCTAATGGGATAAACTTTTTGTATGAGATGGCGAGATTCATGCGAATAAGTGTGGCAAAGTCAGCCAGGTATTGGTTAGCAGCCTCCTTATCGTTGGTGTTAATGAAAGACTGAATAGAATTCATCACATTAAAAATAAAATGCGGATTCATCATGGTTTGCAAAGCCTGCTGTTCCAGTGCTGCTATTTGTTTTTCAATTTTTACTTTTTCTTCCTGCTTTTTCCTGCGTTTTTTCAAGCTGCGTTTCACAAAGCAATATCCCAAAAATAAAAGAAATAATATTACCAACAATCTGAACCAAAACGTATTCCAGAAGGGTGGTTTAATCGTAAATGCAAAGGATTTTACAGGACTCCAATTTCCATTCTCTACTCGTGCCTGTATTTGGAAGATGTATTCACCCGGTGGCAGGAAAGAAAATTCCAATATGGTATTTTCAGTAGTATTCCAGCTTTGATCTTCTTTTAACCTGTAACGGTAATTGACTTCATTTGGTTTCTGATAATTAATGCCAATAAAACTAATTTTCAGGGAATTATTTTTATATGAAAATCTGTATTCCCCATCCAATGAAATGATACTATCATTAATCATGATTTCGGTGATAGATAATAAAGGAATAATTGGTTTGATCTTTTCAAATACCCTTTGATTTATCACAGCGACTCCATTCATAGTTGCAACTGAAATATCTTCATCATCCGCAAAAACATCATTAACTTGATTGGAAGGAAGGAAATTATTTGTATTCAGGTTCTGAATAAATTTAATTGCTCCATTTAAATAAAGCAGCACGGAAAGACCTGAAGGAGTACAAACGTAAATACGATCTTTATGCACAAATACTCTTCGGCAAATATCATTGCAAAGGCCTTCAGCACTGCTTATACGGTTTGTTATTTTACCGTTTTTATAAAAGAGAACACCAAAGCCGTGAGTGGCAAGTACCAATGTGGAATCTTTTGTTTCTGCAATAGAATTAATACGTTTTGTCAGGAGTACATCTTCTTTGGAACGATCAATAAACGAACTATCTTTTATAGATTTTAATCCCTTCGTTGTGCCATACCAAAGTTGGCCGGAATAGTCGCAATAGATACTATAATTTTTGCTATATTTATTCACTTCAATCCTTGTGGCCCAATTAAAGGATTTTTGTTGACATTTTATTGGGTATTCGAACTTTCTGTTTTGATTAGCAATGTAAATTTTATTGTCTCCCAGTGCTAAATCTTTGAGCCACATTATTCTTTGCAAACCTTCTCCACCATTAATCCAATTATAATGTTCAGGGTCATCTATAAGATGATTACATCCTGTTTTCTTATTTTGGTGCATCAATCCATATTGAGTAGCAATCCATACATCATCGTTGCGGCTAAGAATCCGATACACTCGATTATTTAAATTGGAACACCCATAAGTTTCAACATTAAATATTTTATTATTTGAAATTAAATTTACTTTTCCTTCATCCATTCCCACTAATAGTTCACCTGTTTTTAGTTTACAAATTGAATAACATTGATTGTAAGACAGGCCGTTTTCTTTATTAAAAATAATTACTTCTTCACCCCATACCGGTATCATATATAATCCTTCATTAAGCGTACTGATCCATATATTCCCTTCTTTATCAGCGAGAACATGTTCAGTTAATTTATTTTTTAAATAAATTTTAGGAGATTTTATCGGGGTTTTGAGATCATAGCAATATAAACCATAACCCTGAACAGTTATCCATACCAAAGAATCAGTAGATAATGCCATACTTATAAATATTCCATTATCATACGCTTTTTCGAATGGGACAATCAATTTTTGAACAGTATCCTCTTGCCAAACAACCCCCTTATAGGATAGAAAAAGAACACTTCCATCAGGAAGCGGTAAGTATCTACTAAACGGTCTTAGATTGTATTGTAGTTCAAACTTGGTTAATTTCCCCGAAACATATTTACTAAAATAAGGTGAATTATAAGGTGAGCCATAATGTCCAAAAATTGGCCCCGATTTGCAGTTAATAACAATACCACTCATTCCGGAAAGTATAGTTATTTTGTTTTCGTCAAGAATTACAGTCTTTATAGTCGAAATAAACCATAATCTGTTATCATAATCTTCAAATAAATTAGCAAAATATGATGTTGTTGTTCTATCTCTCAATAAAGTATCGGAAGGTGTTGTTGTTATATCTCTCAATAAAGTATCGGAACTGGCATTGTATATTTTTCCATGAAGCCAATAAGATACAGTACCATTTTGTCCCAGAAACCAGACCCTTCCTTTAGAATCTGTTTTCACTTTCAATATATGGCTGTCAGATAAGCCATCGGAGAGTGTGAAATTCCGGAATTTTATTCCATCGAAGCGTGTAACTCCAACATCAGTCCCAAACCATATAAAGCCATCCTTATCCTGTATCATTGGGGAGATTTTGTCACTTGGGATTCCATCATTTGTAGTATAATGCCTGAGTAAGGGATCTTGGGCATTCAGGTTTATAACCAAAAACCAAAGACAAAATGAGAGAATTATTTGATAGTTAATTTTCATTTAAAATGAGTTTAGTTGTTTTTTGCTCCATTCCAATAAATCTAAGGACTTACGCCTTGAAACATTCAGTTGTATGTTGTTTGTCATAGTAATTTCCATGCCTTCCTTTCGCTCAATTTTCTTGATATGATACAAATTGGCTACCGTTGATTTGTGTATTCGCATAAAGCCAAAAGGATTTAAAATTTCATCATAGTCTTTTAGTGTCTTGCAAACCAAAACTTCCTTATGATTCACAAAATGAAAAGAAGTATAATTGTCTTCTCCGCTAAGGTATATTATATCATCCAAATTAAAAATTTCATATCCATTGTTGTCATATAAGGTAATCTTACTCACACTTTCAGGATTATCCATGATAGTTGAGAGATTTCTTAGTACCTGTCTATAGTTTTTTCTAATTTCAGGTTTTATCTTATAAATCTGCAGGAGCTTAGTTTGGGTCTGTATCAGTTCCTGAATTGATATAGGTTTCAGAAGGAAATCCACTGCACAAACTTTCATTGCACGAAGGGCATATTGCTCATGGGCAGTTACAAAAACCACTGAAGGTAAATGTGTTAGATTATTTAAAAGTTCAAAGCCATTTTGACCAGGCATATTGACATCCAGAAAAATGGCATCGGGTTTCAGTCTGTTAACTTTAATTATTCCTTCTTCCACGTTTGATGCAGACCCAATTATTTGCAGGGATGGGCAGTACAAAGCAATCAGTTTAGTAAGATTTACTATCGCATGACTTTCATCATCAACAAGCAGAACAGAGAGAAGGTTGTTTTCCATCAGTATTAATTTCAGTATATCGTCAGAACAATTTGCATCATTTGGTGTTATGAATAATAGTATATTTATACAAATATAAACAAATTTTATAAATGTAATTTTAACTTTCTACAACAATTCCGTTAAACATTTGACATAGAAAACTCAATGAATTATTTAAAAAAATTTCAACAAAGCTCCAAAATACTTGATATAAAAAAAACCCGCTATAACGGGCTTTAATGTTTTTTGGAAGATTCATACCTAGTGATACAGACAGAATTCGAACATGCGACCTTCCCAACATCAACGTCGGGACGTGCTAACAATTGGTTAATCATAAAACATAATTAGGAATAACTATTTTATTGGGAATTAGATCACTAATTATTTATGTTTTGAATTCTTTCAGGATTATTAATAAACAAGGAAAATTTCTTAGAAGTATCTTTTCATAAAAAAACCGGAAAAACCGGTTTTTTTTGTGATCCAGCCAGGATTCGAACCTGGGACCCTCCCGACGTAAAATAGTCGGGATGCTCTATCCAGCTGAGCTACTGGACCTTTTTTTGTTGTCGGGGTAGCAGGATTAACCTGCGACCTTCCCGACTTCATGTCGGGACGTGCTAACAACTTAGTATTTACAAAAAAATGTCAATTAAATATAGCCATTTAAAAAACTGTCGGGGTAGCAGGATTCGAACCTGCGACCTTCCCGACTTCATGTCGGGACGTGCTAACAACTTAGTATTTACAAAAAAATGTCAATTAAATATAGCCATTTAAAAAACTGTCGGGGTAGCAGGATTCGAACCTGCGACCTTCCCGACTTCAATGTCGGGACGCGCTAACAATTGAATAATCATAAAACATAATTAGGAATAACTATTTTACTGTGGAATTAGTTTATTATTTTTTATGCTTTGAATTCTTTCAGGATTAATAATAAACAAGGAAAATTTCTTAGAAGTATCTTTTCATAAAAAAACCGGAAAAACCGGTTTTTTTTATGTGATCCAGCCAGGATTCGAACCTGGGACCCACAGCTTAGAAGGCTGTTGCTCTATCCAGCTGAGCTACTGGACCTTTTTTTGTTGTCGGGGTAGCAGGATTCGAACCTGCGACCTCCTGCTCCCAAAGCAGGCGCGCTAACCGGACTACGCTATACCCCGTGAAATAAAGAACTTCTTTTAACAAACTGCGGAGAAAGGGGGATTCGAACCCCCGGTACCGTTTCCAGTACGGCAGTTTAGCAAACTGCTGGATTAAGCCACTCTCCCACCTCTCCCTTTGGGTGTTAACCTTAATAATTTGCAAAATTAGAAATTACTATCAATTTCCCAAAGAAAATTGACATTATTATTATTTAATATTTGATTATCTAAATAAATAATTTTTTAAAGAATATTTGTTTATAAAAAATTCCTATTTACTTCCTAATAATCACAAATTCAGTTCTCCTGTTTTTTGCTTTTCCTTCTTCGGTTGTATTTGCAGCAATAGGTTTTTCTTCACCAAAACCTTTATATCTCAACCTTGATGAGGCAATTCCCATTTCAATCATATAATTATAAACTGCTTTAGCTCGTTTGTTAGAGAGAATAAGATTATCCTGATTACTTCCAACAGCATCGGTATGACCGTGGATAGCAACTTCAATTCTTCTGAAATCTTTTAAATAATCAATAAAACCATCAATAACAATTTTGGACGATTCTGTTAAAGAATCAGAATTTGTAGCAAAATAAATATCGTTTAAAGGATAAGCATGCCCAACTACAAGTGGCTGAATTTCGAAATCTATAGTAACCGGGATTTGATATTTTTTTTCTTTCTTGGCTATATATTTTGTCTCATAAGCATAATCTTCTTTTTTTATTGTAACAACATAATCATTTTTAAAAAGGAGAGCAACTGCATATTTACCGGTTTCATTATCAACAGGAATTTCTGTTATTTCTTTAGTCTTAACATTTTTAATTTCAATTTTAGCTTCGGATATAGCTTTATTTGTTTTTTCATCTTTTAATTGCCCTTTCAAAAACAAAACATCTTCGGGGCGAGCATCCTTGTACAGTTCAAACATATAGAGGTCATAATCTATTTTGTCATTAATTCTATTCGAAGCGAAGTAACCGGTTTTTCCATCGGTGCTAACAAAAAATCCAAGGTCTTCTTTTTCGGAATTAATAGGATAACCGATATTTTTAGGTTCTGTCCATTTTTCATCATCCCCCAAACGAATATAAAAAATATCATAATTACCCAAACCCTTATGTCCCGGCATATAATTACCATTTTTATCTACCCAATCACCGGAAGAAAAATATAAAGTTCTGCTATCAGTATGAATAAATGGGCTTAGTTCATTTCCTGGAGTATTTACCGAAGGACCCAGATTAATTGCCTTTCCCCAAAATCCATTAGTATCCATAGTTGATTTGTAGATATCAGTACCACCATAACCTCCTGCCCTATCGCTCACAAAAAAAAGAGTTTTTCCGTCTGAAGTAATTGATGGTGTTGACTCCCATGAATTAGGCGAATTTATTGTTGAATCTAATGGCATAATATTCAACCAAAATTCCCCTGATAATTCTGATTGGCAAATATCACAATTCAAATAATCCTGCGAAATATATTTACAAATAGCAATATAAATTGTTTTATTATCTATTGTAATAGAAGCAGAACCAGTATTGGGAGCTTCATTAAAGGGGTATGGCATAGTTTTACCTTCATCAAATTTCCCGTTTGGATTTCTATTGGCAGAAAAGAATTTTTCAATAATTTGTTCTTTTGCTATTAAAGAGTTCAAATTTGATTTTTTTATTTTTCTTGCAAAAAATGCTAACTCATTATCCGGCGAAATTATTAATTGATATTCACTCATTGGAGAAGAAAGTCCTTCAATAGGTTGTGGTTCAAAAGGTACTTGATTTTTATAGATTGTATAATAAAACTCAGCCCATTCATAGAGATTTTCAGCTTTTTCATAATCCCGAGTTAGACTTTTTCTTTCTCTTTCAGCTTTTTTTTGGCTTCGCAGGTCATCTTTTTCAGGAACGACATCTAAATTTACGTTATCAATAAATACTTTCAGATATTTAACAGCATTCTCCCAATCTTTTTTTCCGAAAAATAAATCGCCGAGATAAAAATTAGCATAATAATTTTCGTGCGAGGGGCAAATTTCTACTGATTGCAAAAAACTTTCTCGGGCAAGAGATAATTTTCTATTTCGGTTTGTTTGTTTTGTGTTAATAAATCCGCAAATAAAATATGCTTCATAGAAATCAGGTTCTTCATCTACTGCATCTGTAAGATATTCCGATGCACTTTGGTATGCTCCTCGAGATAGTTCATCAATAGCTTTTTCGTAAATTTTTTGAGCTTTCTTATTTTTGGTAGGTTCACATTCATCAGTATTTTGTGAAAAAACTACAAGAGGAAAAAATACAAGAAAAAATAAAATACTTTTTATATGAAATTTTGTTTTTTTCATTATAAATTTATTTCGTAAAATTTTCCAAATATTAAAAAATATATTCAGATTAAAGCATTATTGATTAATGGTAAAAATAAATATTATTTAAAATTTCTTATCATTAATTACTCTACCTTTCACATATTCTTCTTCGGCTATTAATTTTTCATTTTCATCATAAATTTTCCAAATGCCGACTTTTTGATAATCATTCAATGCAATATTATGGATTATTTTACCTTCCTCTTTGATTTTTCCATTTTCATAATACTCTTTGCTATCATATAACCTTTTCTTTTTTTCAATCAATTCAAGAATATTTTGAGGGTTTCCGTTTTCATAAAAAAATTTCAAGCTAATATAAAAATCAAAACTTTTATCATATTCTTCATAAAATTCCATTTTTCCGTCAGGAAAAAAATCCTGCCAAATCAATTCTTCTTTTTTAAAATAATCTACTTTGGATTTCAATTTTCCATCTTTATAATAAAGCTCTAAAATATGCTTTAGACTGCCCTTAACCTTGAAAGACCTTTCTAACTGTCCATTTTCATAATAATTTTTATAAATAGTTAGCTTTCCTTTGTCATAAATACCCTTATGTTTTAACTTTCCGTTGGGATAATAATCTTTCACCTGTCCCATACATTTAACACCTTTGCGATAACGAATTGAATCTCCACCAAAAACGGGATTATATTTATCATATAAGTCTATACTTTCATCAATTTCAGTTGTAGAATCGTTTTCGTTTTCCAAGTCACTAATATCAAAAACCTGTGAATAAGCAGATGATAAAAACAGAAATATAAATGCGAAGTTTAATATGAATTTCATCTAATAATTTTTTTATATGATATTATATTTTACAAGAATATCTGACATTTGCTTCTGTAAAATCAATGCTTGTTCTCTTGCTTTTTCAGCAAAATCGTTTCCACCAGATGCAAAAATAATGCCCCGTGAAGAATTAACTATTAATCCACATTGGCTATTAATACCATATTTTGCAACGTCTTCAAGATTTCCTCCTTGAGCACCAACACCGGGAATTAACAAAAAATGATAAGGTGCAATGTTTCTAACTTTTTGCAACATTTCGGCTTTAGTTGCACCAATCACAAACATTAGATTATCTTCATTTCCCCATTCATAAGATTTTATCATAACTTGCTCAAAAAGTCTTTTTCTAAAAAGTGTTTTAATTCCCAATTTTTCAAAAGTTGCGGAACCAGAACTAAGAGGGTTTTGAAAATCTTCAGAACCTTTGTTTGATGTTAAAACTAACAAAATGACCCATTTCCCATCATAAGAAAGAAAAGGAGTTACTGAATCCTGCCCCATGTAAGGAGCAACAGTTATAGCATCAAAATTCAAGCTCGGTTTCTCAGAAGCTAAAAATGTTTTTGCATATTGTTTAGAAGTATTTCCAATATCTCCACGTTTTGCATCGGCGATAGTAAAAACCTGATTTTCTAAAGATTTTAAATAATCAATTGTTTTTTCCAAGCTGAGCCATCCTTTAGAGCCACGACTTTCATAGAAAGCCAAATTAGGTTTATATGCAATTGCCAAATCCTTGGTTGAATCAATTATTTGTTTGTTAAATTCAAAAACAGGGTCTTTAAAAGACAATAAATGTTTTGGAATTTTAGAAATATCACTATCCAAGCCAATACATAAAAACGACTTTTTTTTCTTAATTAAATTAAAAAGATTTTTTCTTGTCATGATTATTATGTTTGCAATTTTTTAACTTACAGCTTCTTTTAAACGTTCAGCATTTTCGGCTAATTGTAATGCGTCAATCATTTCTTGTATATTGCCATTAATAAATTCCTGAAGATTAAATAAAGACAAAGTAATACGATGGTCTGTAATTCTTCCCTGAGGCCAATTATAAGTTCTTATCTTGGCTGAGCGGTCGCCTGTTGAGACCATAGTTTTACGTTTTGATGAAATGTCATCAAGATATTTTTTATATTCCAATTCATAAATTCTAGTTCTTAAAACCACCATGGCTTTATCAAGATTTTTTAGCTGTGATTTTTGGTCCTGACATGTAACAACAATACCTGTTGGAACATGTGTTAATCTAACGGCAGAGTATGTTGTGTTAACTGATTGTCCACCGGGACCCGACGAACAATAAGTATCTTTACGAATATCCGATTGATTTAGTTCAATATCAAATTCATCAGCCTCGGGCAAAACAGCAACAGAAGCAGCAGAAGTGTGTAGCCTTCCCTGAGCCTCTGTTTTTGGAACTCTTTGCACACGATGAACTCCCGACTCATATTTCAACTGACCATAAACATTTTCACCTGAAACTTTAAAAATAATTTCTTTAAAACCACCAACAGTTCCTTCAGTTATATCAACAGTTTCGACTTTCCATTTTTTGTTTTCACAATATTTCAAATACATCCTGTATAAATCTCCGGCAAAAATACTTGCTTCATCACCTCCCGTTCCTGCTCTTATTTCCACAATAGCATTTTTCCCGTCTTGAGGATCTTTAGGAATCAGCATAATCCTGATTTCTTCTTCAGTATCTCCTTTTTGTTTTATTAAATCATTCAATTCTTCTTTTGCCATTGAACGAAATTCTTCGTCTTTTTCAGTATTAATAATTTCTTTTGCTGAATCAATGTTGGCAAGTATGTTTTTATAGCTTCTATAAGCATCGACAATAGATTGTAAATCTTTATAGTCTTTATTCAATTTGACATAAAGTTTCATATTTGAAATAGTTTCGGGATCATTGATTTGTTCTCCGATTTCTTCCCATCGCTTATATATTTCTTCTAGTTTTTTTAACATTTGTAATTTTTAAAATTGTTAGGCAAAATTAATAAAAATATTGGTTTGAATTTGTTTATGTTTTGTAAAGAAACAAAAGATAGAAACCTCACTTTTGCAGGTAGTTCTTTAACAAATATTTTAATAAACTAATAAAAGAAATTTCCAAATTCAGATTTGATTGTGAGAGATTTGCCTGAAGAAGATTTTTCGCAATGACCTATAATTTGGGCATCAACATTAAATTGTTTTGAAATATTAATTAAATCTTTGGTAAAATTTTCCTTAACATAAATTTCCATTCTATGCCCCATATTAAAGACTTTGTACATTTCTTCCCAAGGAGTGTTTGATTGTTCTTGTATTATTTTAAACAAAGGTGGTAAAGGAAACATATTATTTTTAACAATATGGAGGTTGTTAACAAAATTTAAAACCTTAGTTTGCGCTCCACCGCTGCAATGAATCATCCCGTGAATTTCTTTGCGATATTTTTCTAATATTTTTTTTATCACAGGAGCATAGGTTCGTGTTGGAGATAAAACAAGTTTTCCTGCATTAATTTCAGGCACTTCGGTTTTATCAGTTAAGTGCAAATTTCCCGAATAAATTAAATCATCAGGAATTGCAGCATCAAAACTTTCCGGGTATTTTGTTTTAAAAATTTTGCTGAAAACATCATGACGAGCAGAAGTAAGACCATTGCTTCCCATCCCACCATTATATTCTTTTTCGTAAGTTGCCTGACCCGACGATGCTAATCCAACAATGACATCTCCTGCTTGAATATTTTCATTTGAAATAACATCAGCTCTTTTCATTCGAGCTACCACTGTAGAGTCAACAATAATTGTTCTAACTAAATCTCCAACATCAGCAGTTTCGCCACCTGTTGAATAAATTCCAATTCCCATTTCTCTCAATTCCTGCAAAAACTCTTCTGTTCCATTAATTAATTCGGAAATAACTTCTCCGGGAATTAGATTTTTGTTCCTTCCAATTGTTGATGATAATAAAATATTTTCGGTTGCTCCAACACAAAGTAAATCATCAATATTCATAACAATTGCATCCTGAGCAATACCTTTCCAAACTGATAAATCGCCTGTTTCTTTCCAATAAATGTATGCTAATGAAGATTTTGTTCCTGCTCCATCTGCATGCATAATATTGCACCATTCATCATCACCACCAAGATAATCAGGAATAATTTTACAAAAACCATTAGGAAAAATTCCCTTATCAATTTTATCAATAGCCTTATGAACATCTTCCTTTGAAGCGGATACTCCTCTTAAATTATATTTCAAATTCTTTGTCATGATTATTTGCAAATATAAAAAAAGCATCCTGTGTTTTTCAGGATGCTTCAATATTTTTTTTAATTATTTTTATTCCAATTCTAATTTCCCTTCTTCTGGATAGAAATAGAAGGAACCAAAACGATCAAGGTCAATTTCTCCGAGAATTATTTTATAATCTAAGTCATTGACAACTTTAGCATGGATATTTCTAACTTCTTTTTGTCCAATAGCCATCTTTCTAAATACAATAACAGAGCCTTCGATAACAGTTCCATCGTTTTCAAAAGCTTTTTCCTTTTTCACAAAGCTTGTCTTGTCAATTTTATGAACCCTAAGGAAATCGTTAATAACATCGATAGAAACTTTCATTGTGTCAACTTCTTCTTCGTATTTGAATGACATTGATTTATCAAGCAGATAACAAGGAACTTCGAGAGTATCTCCTGCTGATAATAGTTCAATAACATTATCTTCAGGGTTGATTGCAATTTCAATATTACTAACATCAGCTGCTATAGAATCATTAGCATCGGGTGGTACATAATCATCTCTAATAATTCTAAATTCTGTTCTACGATTAAGCTGATGAGCTGCTTCTCTTTGTTTTGTTGTTGATAAAGATTTTATATAATCTTCTGTTAATTTAACACCAGAAGGAAAAGATACTCCATTATAAGTACCATAATTATAAGTGTATCCATTTTTAAGTGTTCTGGGTCTTGATTCTCCATAACCTTTTGCTACCATTCTATCAGAAACAATACCTTCTTCAGCTAAATAATCAACAACTGAACGAGCTCTATTTGAAGATAAAATATTATTTTTTTCATCTGTATCTCTTGCATCGGTGTGAGACATAAGTTCAATAACTATGGTTGGATTATCATTCATAGTTTTTATAAGGTCATTAAGAGAATCTTTATATTGGTCTTGTAAATCCCATTTAGCAAGTTTATATCTAATTTCGGGCAGTGGAATAGGTTCTTTAGGAATTGGAACAAGAGTAAAGTTAAGAACAAGGTCTTCAGTTTTATTTCTTCCAACAGTTGACTCTTTACCTTTTTCACTAAAATATCCGCTTTTATTAACATCTAAATTATAAGTAGTATTTTTCAGGATTTGTTCTCTGTTAAAACGATAAAATCCAACAGCATCAGTTCTTGTTTCTATGGATGTTCCATCTGAGCCAGCTAAATGAACTTTTGCATTTTTAATTAATTGCAGTGTGTTTTCGTCTTTGACAATTCCTTGCAAAGTATATACGATTTCAGGGAGAGTGAATTCCCAAATATCATCTCCACCTTTACCACCTTTTCGGTTAGTGGTAAAAAATCCCATTTCATCAACATGTTTTTTCTGTAATTGACTTTTATCGAGATTAAAACAAATACCAAAATCATCGGCAGCAGAATTCATAGGGAATTGCATATTAACAGGTTTAGTCCATTTGCCACTTTCTTTTCTGGAGAAGAAAATATCTAATCCTCCCATTCCAATATGTCCGTTTGAAGCGAAATAAAGAAAATCGTCTGCCCTAAGATATGGAAACATTTCTTCAGCAGAAGTATTAATTGCAGTACCAAGATTTTTTGGTTTTCCAAATGGTTTGGTTTTTTTTGTACGTTTTGCAATCCATATATCTTTACCACCATATCCACCTGGAATATCAGATGCAAAATATAATGTTTTTTCATCTTTCGAAATTGCAGGATGCCCAACAGTGAAACTATCAGGTGCAAGAGGTAATACTTCGGGTTGTGTCCATGAACGTCCGCGTTTTTTTGCTGTATAAATTTCGCAACCTAATTTTCGTTTTTTTACAACAACACACCTTGTGAAATAAATTGTATTAACTTTTCTGTTAAAAGTTGCAGAGCCTTCGTTATCATCAGAATTCACATATTCTTTATCAAATAATTTTGGAACACCCCAGTTATATTTTCTATCCTGAGAAACAATAAAAAGGTCTGAGAAACTCATACCTGTATTAGGATCATATCCACCTCCAAGAGCATCAGATCTTGTTGATGTAAAAACCATTGCTTTATATTTTTTATCAGCAAATGTAGGGGAAAAATCATCTTCTCTTGAGTTCATCTTTTTCATTGGAAGAACTTCATATCTTGTAGGATTATCTTTCCATGACTGCGCTAATTCACATGATTTCACACCCATTTCTCCACGTGGGTCATCAGGAACTTTTTGTTTGTATTTTTTATATTCAATAATTGCAAATTCATATTTTTCCTGCATTTTCATTGCATCTGCATAATACAAATACACAATAGGATCCGGATATTTCGCCCTTATAACTCTTTTGTATGCTGCTTCAGATTTTCTTACATTATTTGTTAATCTATAGCATTCTGCTACACGAAATAATATTCTTTTCTTTTCAATTTTGTTTCTTCCAACTTTTGAATATGCTTTTTTATACATCGCAATTGCGTCAAAATACATATTCATTTCAAAAGCTTCGTCTGCTTCTTGAGTATAATTCTTTTGCTGTGCCTGCAAATTAACTGTTAGAAATACCGAAATAATTAGGGTTGGAATTAATGCGTTATAAATCTTCATCTTATTAAAATTATATTAAATCATAAAATAATTTGCTAAAATAATGAATTATTTTTAAGTTTTACAAGTTATTTTATAAAATTTAATATTTGTCAATTGAATATTTTAAATTTTTGCAAAAAAAACGTTCTTTCATCCCATCAGATTAATATTTCTGATTATTACATTTGCTCAAATAAAATAATGAAATATCAACTCCTAATTTTTAGAGTATTGAAAAATTGTCAGGAAATTTTAAAATTTTCGGAATAATTAAGAAAAAACTTGATAGTAATGTTTATCTTTTCTTTTTAATAATTTTCTTTTTTGATGCTCTCCTTTTATCTTGTAATTTAATAAAATCATAAGCGATTGGGCTTGCAATAAATAAAGAAGAATATGTTCCAACTAATATTCCAATCATAAGAGCGAAAGCAAAACCTCTGATAACTTCTCCACCAAAAATAAATATTGAAAGAAGTACTACAAATGTAGTTCCTGAAGTATTTATTGTTCGAGCTAAAGTGCTGTTTAATGCAGCATTCATATTTTCTTTAAGAGTTCTTTTGGGGAATAATTTTGTGTATTCACGAATTCTGTCAAAAATTACAACACTATCGTTAATAGAATAACCAATTATCATAAGAATCGCCGCAATGAATGTCTGGTCAACTTCCAAATTAAAAGGCATTATACTATAGAATAATGAATACAAAGAAATTGCAATAATCGAATCATGAACTAAGGAAACAAGTCCACCAACTCCAAATTGCCACTTTCTAAAACGCGCTGCTATGTATAAGAAAATTATTATAAAAGCAAAAAACAAAGCATAAACTGATGACCTTTTAATATCATCGGCAATTGTTGGGAAAACTTTCTGAGAGCTTAGCCTACCAATTAACTTATCTTCGTTATCAGACAAAAATTCTTCGTAGCTAATAGGAGTTTCAAAAAATCCTTTAACACCATCGTATAATCTTCTTTCAACAACCGAGTCAACCCATATTGAATCAACATCAATTAAATATTTAGTAGTTATCCTAACCTGATCACTTTCACCAAATGTTTTCACTTCAGGTGCATATTCAAAACCTTTTGTAAGAGCTTTACTAATTTCATTTGTTTTTATATCATTGTCAAACCTGACAATATAAGTTCTTCCACCGGCAAAATCAACTCCATAATTTAATCCATTAATTGTTAAAGAAACAATACCAATTAAAATCACAGCAGCAGAAACAAAGTACATTTTTTTTCTGGAATTAACAAAATCAAATACTGAATTTACAAGTACATTTTGTGTAATTTTATTAGAAAAACTTGGCATTCTATTTCTATCAAGCAACCAAGTAAAAATTAAACGAGACAGGAATATTGCAGAGAATAAAGATGTTAAAATACCAATTATTAATGTTGTGGCAAAACCTTGCACTGGTCCTGAACCAAAAATAAATAAAACAATACCAGTTAATAAAGTTGTAACATTACCATCAATAATTGCAGAGTAAGCATTTTTATAACCATCACTTACAGCCAAACGAGGTCCTTTCCCTGCTCTGATTTCTTCTTTTATTCTTTCATAAATAATAACGTTTGCATCAACAGCCATCCCAAGAGTAAGGACAATACCTGCAATACCCGGCAGAGTTAAAACTGCACCAAGTGAAGCAAGGACTCCAAATAAGAAAAAGACGTTAGTTAATAATGCAATATCAGAGACAATTCCTGCTCTGTTATAATATATTACCATATATATCAATACAAGTACAAAAGCAATAATAAAAGAAATTAAGCCTGCATTAATAGCTTCTTTACCAAGAGAAGGACCAACCACAGCTTCTTCAACAATTCTTGCAGGAGCAGGAGTTTTACCTGCTTTTAAAACATTAGCTAAATCTTTAGCTTCTTCAAGAGTAAAATCACCTGTAATTTGAGAGCGACCATTAGGAATTTCACTATTAACTGTCGGATAAGAATAAACATAATTATCAAGAACAATGGCAACAGATTTACCAATATTATTAGCTGTTAATCTTTTCCAATCCTTAGCACCTTTGGAATTCATTGTCATTGAAATTTCATTGCCACCATATTGGTCAAAATCCTGACGTGCATTGATAACAACATCACCATCTATAGAAGCCCTGCCATCATTAGATTTTTTTAATGCAACCAATTCAAGTATAGAAGTCATAGCTCTATTCTGGTCTTTTATTGGTTTTACTGACCATAACATATTAATATTTCTTGGAAAAATATTTTTTATTATGTCCATTCTTAACATATTGTTAATTTGGGCAGTATCACGAATTTCTGCACGACCAATAACTGGTCCTCTTCCGGGATAGAAATTACCTTTTTCGTCTTGTACAACATTTGGAGTCATAATAGAAAACAGTGATTTTCTTCCTGCAGTTTCTTCTTTTGTTCCCAAACTATCTTCCTGAACCAAATCCAATAAAGATTCGGTTGTGTCTTCTTTTGTTAAATCTGATAAAGATTCAGTTGGATCTTCATTTACTAAATCAGTAAGAGATTTATTTTCATCAACAGCCGGAGCATCTTGTGTTTCATCAACAATATTTGAATCACTAACTTCTTCATTAAAAGAAGCATAATAATCTGCTAACTTATCATTAGCTTCAATTAAATAATTATAAACTTCTTTAAAATCATAAGTTTCCCAAAACTCAAGGTGAGCAGTTCCTTGCAACAATTTTCTAACACGTTCGGGGTCTTTAACTCCCGG
>Ga0307991_1001409_pt1 | contig 16794 bp, 13 predicted proteins | sample EllFjometagen131_FD_203146 | JGI IMG/M metagenome (GOLD analysis project Ga0307991, IMG submission 203146) | Marine microbial communities from Ellis Fjord, Antarctic Ocean - #131 | ecosystem: Environmental > Aquatic > Marine > Unclassified | place: Southern Ocean | collected 2014-10-08
AATATTTGAAAGCACTTTTTTTGCACGTTTAATCACTTTATCCGGAATTCCCGCCAGGCGCGCCACCTGTATGCCATAACTGCGATTGGTACCGCCTTCAACAATTTTGTGCAGGAAAATAATTTCATCATTCCATTCCTTAACCGCAATGTTGAAATTTTTCACCCGCGGCTTGACCTTTACCAGGTCCGTCAATTCATGATAATGGGTTGCAAAAAGCGTTTTAACCCCGGCACCGCGCAGGTCATGCAGGAACTCCGCCACGGCCCAGGCAATGCTCAGCCCGTCAAACGTACTCGTCCCTCTCCCGATTTCATCCATTATCACCAGACTGGCAGGCGATGAATTATTCATTATATTGGCTGTTTCCTCCATTTCCACCATAAATGTGCTCTGCCCCTGGGACAAATTATCCAACGCGCCGACACGGGTGAATATTCTATCAGTCACCGAAACAGACGCATAACTTGCCGGAACGAAAGAACCTGCCTGCGCCAGGAGTGCGATAATCGCCACCTGACGCAAAACTGTCGATTTACCGGCCATATTGGGCCCGGTAATAATCAACACCTGTTGGTCCCGGTTATCCATATGGATGGTATTGGGTACATAGCGTTCACCGGCCAGCAATTTTTCAACCACCGGATGGCGGCCGTCTTCTATGTGGATCACCCCGTCGGTATTTATTTCCGGACGAACATAATCATTTAAGTCGGCAACCGCTGCATGGCTTAAAAGGCAATCCAGTTTTGCGATAAACCGGGCAGTTCGCATAATCGCGGGATTATTGTCTATCACATGCGCCCTTATTTCGCGAAACAACTCAAACTCCAGGGCAGCACGTTTCTCTTCCGCACCCAGCACCCTGGTTTCAAATTTCTTAAGATCATCCGTGATATATCTTTCCGCATTTACCAGGGTTTGTTTTCTGACATAATGCGGGGGCACTGATTTTGATTGGTTTTTTGACACCTCGATATAATAGCCGAAAACCCGGTTGTATCTTACTTTCAGTGACCCGATACCGGTTGTTTCCCGTTCATTTGATTCCAGTTCCGCCAGCCATCCCTTCCCATCACGGGAGATTTTTATCAGTTCATCAAGTTCCTGATTGTAACCCGATCTGATCATCCCGCCTTCATTGACCGTTGGCGGAGGGGCATCCACAATGGCACTTTCGATCAATTCCGCTGTTTTTTTCAACGGTGAATAATTTGATTCATCCCATTGAAACAAATCAGCCGTCAGGTGCTTTAATTCCAGGACAATCTCCGGCAAGGCAAAAATGGATTGCTTCAACGCCAGCAGATCTCTGGCGGTTGAATATCCCATGGAAATTCTGCCGGCCAGCCGTTCAATATCGGCAACCGATTTTAAATGTCCCCGAATGGATTTACGGATGGCGATCTTGTTCTTTGTTTCTTCAACCGCATCTAATCGGGCGTTAATCTCTGAAATATCCACCAGGGGGTACCGTAGCCATTTTTTTAAAAGCCTTCCCCCCATGGCAGTGACGGTGGCATCCATCACGCCAAGCAGCGTCCCTTGGCGCGAACCGGTTTTTAAATTTTTAAACAGCTCAAGATTATTAAAACTGACCTCATCGATTAACAGGTATTGATCCAGAACATATGTTTCCAGGCCTGTGAGGTGTTTGATTTCCTGCTTTTGCGCATCCTGAACATAAAAAATCAGGGCGCCAGCAGCACAAATCCCGGCATGTCGTTTTTCACATCCGAAACCTTCCAGGCTTCGGGTGTTAAACTGCTCAAGCAAGCGGGTGCGTGCTTCACGAAAAGAAAAAACCCGATCCGGCAGGAATGTAACAGATGTCTGGGAAAAGGATTCTAAAAAAAAAGAAAAAAAAGCATCGGTTTTTACGGATTCCGCCAGAATTATTTCATTGGGCGATATTTTATGGGTTTCTTCAATAATCGATTCAGGGCTGTCTGTTTCAGCCACCCGAAATGTTCCGGTAGATAAATCCAGGCAAGAAAGTCCAAAAAAATCTTTATGTCGTGTCACCCCTAAAACAAAGTTGTTTGATTTTTCATCTAAAAGCGCATCATTGATGACCATGCCCGGGGTAACCACACGGACAACATCCCTTTTGACCAGTCCTTTTGCCTTGGATGCATTTTCTGTCTGTTCACAGATGGCAACCTTATATCCCTTGTCAATCAGTCTTGAGATATACCCCTCCGCCGCCTTGACAGGGACACCGCACATAGGGACCGCATTATCATCTTTCTTGTTTCTGGCGGTTAATGTAATTTCAAGTTCGCGGGATGCCGTCTTCGCATCCTCCAGGAACATTTCATAAAAATCCCCCATCCTGTAAAACAGTATATAGTCCATATACTGTTCCTTTATCGATAGGTACTGCTTCATCATGGGAGTAATTTTAGGCTGCGTCATGGACAAAATTTTTCGAACCGAAATGCTCTTTAAAAAATTAAGTTACTTATAATTCAGGGACACTTGCCGATCCACTGGTAATTGTATGGTCAGCATTTGAATCAGCTGCTTTCCGTGATTCAAGACTGGCTTCCAGGTCAGCAACCTTTTTCCCGGCAATTGTTAATTCATCATTTAATTTGCGAATGGTTTTTCGCGCGACAAACCGTTCTGACAGGCTGCTGAAATAAGAAATAAGCAGCCCCACAAGAAAAAAAATCAAAAAATAAAGGGCAATTTGCTGTTCCGGAAAAGAATAACTATCAATAAAATAATCAATTACGAGCGCTTCTTTTTTAAGGAGAAAAGAATGACTCCCCCAAAAAACAAGCCCTGTCAGACCCAATAAAATCAGCCAAAAAGCAATCTTAACCTTTTTCATTTTAAATTTCTCCATCTTCAGGTTGACGGTACAAAATGATTCCCCCTAAAACGAAATCGGGACGGCTATTCTTATAAAACACCGAATTTTTTGAAAACAACGGACACCCATGCGATCATTCAAACACTCACTGAATACCACATTGTAATTTGGTATATTGACTTTTTTAATATAAAAACTCAACCGTTTTTTCGAATATAAAATATCACAAGATTTTGTATTACAGCGGGACGATCTCCGCGTTCCCCCATAACCCCATTTCCTCTCCGGCAATGACAACGATTGCTGAAACGCCATCAATCTGTTTCCCGAAATCAATGGCTTGCTGAATTTTTTTTTCGGACGTGACTTGATTGCAGACTGAAGTAGCTGCGGCATCTGCGACAGCGCATGCGTCGGATACGACACATACGGCATCCGCTTTCCCGGCACTAAAAGAATGACCGATGGTTGCCGATGACGTACACACGGCAACCGGTGTACCCGGGGAATTCAAACGAATTCCGAAACGCATACTTAAAGGGGATTTACCGGCAAAAATGGCATAGGTGAACGGCCGATTCAGTTTAATAAAAATATCGCCGCCGTTTTCCACGATAATTTCATTCGAATACGCCAGAAGCTCTATGCCCACCGATTCAGCAACCGCTCCGGCCACTGCAGCCATAGGACCAACGCCGGCCCGGATACCGGCTTCCGCCATTTCCCGGACAATCAATGGGGTCGGCGCATCAACACCCCATGGAACAAGCGTTTTAAGAAATCCGGGATACGACTGGATATAAGATTCGATGTATCCCCTGATTTTAAAAACATGTTCTTTTGCTTTGCTTTCAAGCACCCGGTCCGCGAAAATCCACAAATCGGTTTCCTTGACCGACACGCCAAAGGACACCAGGTCGCCGACTTTAATTAAGTCACGATACGTTCTTTTCTCGTACATCAATCATCGCTTAAATTGCTCAAGGTTCGATTTCCACAATCTGCTCCAGATTCAAAGCCTGATAGGCCTCGGCCGCAGCACCTCAGGAAATTGCCGTAAAAAATACTGATCCGTCATGCCCGCAATAAAATCCCTGACGATTTCCGCCGGGCAATGAGCGGCCATATAGTCATCAGACATGCCGTTAATAAAATTTTTAAAAACAGGCGAAGATCTCTTTTTTTCTGAAATATCACCCAGAAACCGGGCAAACAGTTCATTAAAAAGCTGCTCGATCTTACTTAATTCCTTTTTAATAACCGGATTCATATATATCCGATCGTAATTAAATTTTTTCAAACGCTTTAAGGCATCAGACACTTCAGGGCTGAAAGAGACGTAAGGTTCTTTGTAACTGTTTAAAATAATATCCGTAACCAGAGAATATACAATTTTACCGTTTGTATCACCCAGACGGCTCACGCTCTCGGCAGGCAGTTCAGAACGATGAATAAGACCCAGCCGGATGGCATCTTCAATGTCCCTTCCAATATAGCTGACTGTATCCGAAAATCGAACCACGCATCCTTCCATAGACATGGGAATAAGGCGAACAGGATCACCGGATTTCTTGTGCGCCATTTCTGATTCAAGATCTGAAAATTTTTTCCCGGCCATGGGCCCAACCCGCAGGTTATGGATTTCGCCATCATGGCACAAAATCCCATCCAGCGTCTGCAGGCATAGATTCCAGCCGCGTCCTTTACGTTCAACGGCGTCCAAAAAATGCACGCTCTGAACGTTGTGGTGAAAACCGCCGATATTACATAAAGTGCATATGTTTGATAAAAATCGTTCGCCATCATGACCAAAGGGGGGGTGTCCAATGTCATGGCCGATGGCAATGGCCTCAATCAGGTCTTCATTTAACCCAAGAAACCGGCCAATCGTTCGGGCCACCCTGGAAACGAGTTGAACATGGAGCATCCGGTGCGTGATATGATCATTTTTGATCAGATAAAAAACCTGTGTTTTATCAATATAGCGGGTATAGGCCATTGAATGGAGAATACGATCCACATCAACCGCAAAATTCTGCCGGTAGTCACGCTCAAGCCGTTTTTCCGGAAATCTGCGAATGCCATCTATGCTTCGTGTGGCAAAATCAGCCAGTAAATCCGCTTCCCGGTGATCCAGAATACTGCTTAATGCTTCAAGAGAATCTGCGCTATATTTCGCCATTACCAATCATTGCCTCCATCAGCCGACTGTAATCAATCCCTGCTTTCTTAAAACCGGCCTTACCGTATTTCATGTTCGCTTCCAGCACATAAAATTTATTGCCGCATTCACAAATATCAATGCCCACATCATTCCATCCACACCGCCGGGCAGTATCAAGGGCAAGGGCAAGCGCCTTTTTTGGGATCTCATCAAAAGCAATTCTCCCACCTAATGCCACATTACTTCTGAACTCTCCTGGAGGATTAATTCGCCAGTATGCATGTACAATTCGATCGCCAATGATAATAACCCGGATATCTCTGTCAATCAACAGGTACTCCTGGACATATAACACTTTTGTCAAACAACTGTATTCTTCCAATTCTTTTTGATTATGAATCAGAAATACGCCTCTGCCCAAAGCAGATCCCCGGGGAATTTTTCCAATAAACGGAAAATTAAAACAGGATAATATTTTTTCTCTACTTTTTTTACCGTAAAATATTCTGGTCGCCGGGTGAGGAATATTCAACAGCCTGAATAGTGCTGTTTGTTTAATTTTATCCTGCGCAAACCGGTAGGTGTGAACACTGGGAAATATTTTCTTCCCCATGGCAGCAAACAAATCAGCGTAAAAAGAGGACGGATAATAAACCTTTTTGGCATTGATTATCAGCGAGCGCTCTTCTTCGCTGTAGTCTGAAAAACCGGGACGAACACCCAGGGTGATGACATTTGTGCAGTGCCTCAGCCGGGACTCCAAAGCGATAACATTCGTTGAATGATTCATTCAATCAGCGCCAAAAAACATTTCAAGTCTTCACAGATATAAAACAATCTTGATGATCCGGTAAAAAATCAGATTCACATGGCAAAGTATAAAAGTCCAAATGCAAGGCGCGCAAATCCTGAGCAATGATTCGTACTTAGCGTACATTGAAAAAGCGAAGGATACAGCGCAACACAGCAGTTGGACTTTTTACAAAGCCATCAATCTGCCGGGGGAATCACAAACGTAGAAGGCAGCACGTTAATATCCGCCCAGTGCCTGTCAACAGTAAAACTGAATCCCTGATCATCCCCATTGGTAATGACCAGATGAAACGGGACACGATGTCCGTTAACGACTCTTATGTCCTTAAACGCCACCTGATATGATTTGCTTCCCCACGTAAATATTTCTACTTTTTCAAGAACAGATTCATTGAAAAATATTTTTTCAACCACGCCCAGCCAGTGTTTCCTGAAAGTCAGAACAGATTTGCCCCCCGATTTCCCCGGCGCCACCGAAACAGAATCATGTTCATATACCGGTACGCCGCCGGCCAGGTAGTCAATCACCTCACTGGTTTTTATAGAGACACCGGTCACCAGTTCCAAATTCGGATCTGAACATGTTTGGCCATATTCCTGCTGATCAATATGGGATTGAAAAGAATATCGGTCTCCATCAAATATCAATTTGGCGACCGGCTGCCCGGGAAGGCCCAGAAATTCAATTCGAAGGCGGCCATCATCCGCCCCCAGCCATGCTGCACGGGAGGTCCGTGAATTATCTGAGTCCCAGACACGAATCTTTCCAATGCCCTTAAAAGATTTTACCGCATCATTTTTCTGTTCAATGATGGAAAGAAACCGGCTCACTTCAGAAGGCGCTTTTTGAAACTTAAATCCGGCGTCTTTCTTTACAATATTATAGCAGGCCGGCAAAAGCACAGTGGCCAGAAAAAAGACCAGGCAGACGTTGGCATTCACCCGGCTTATAATTTCTTTCACCCGGCCTAAAACCCCTTCTGATTCAATGCATCCATTTTTTCCTGCAACCCTTTTTTGTCCTTATCTTTTTTCTGAAGTGCCTGTTCGTAATATTTATGCGCCGTTGCCGGATCATTCATTTGAATATAGATATCTCCCAAATGCTCTAAAACAATCGGATCATCGGGAATGAGTTCAACCGCCCGCTCGAGCTGCTGAAAGGCTTCTTCAAAAAGGCCCTTTTTAAAATATACCCACCCGAGACTGTCAATGATGTACCCATTATCCGGTTTATATGACAGGGCCTTTTTAATCATGGCTTCGGCTTCATCCAGATGAATCCCTTTATCTGCGTAAGTATATCCCAGATAATTTAACGCGTCCGCATGTTCCGGATTTAATGCGAGAACAGCGCCCATCTGCTCAATAGCCAAATCGGTTTTACCCTGTTGGTCGTAAATGACGCCTAATTCAAACAGCAAGTCCATACTCTTCGGATCAATCAAAAGCCCTTCCCGGATTAAATTGATGGATTCTTCGGGCAGTTCCTTTTCTTTATAAAAAGAACTCAGATAAGGAATTAATGCCAGTTTCACAGAATCCGGGACCTTGGTCATGGCCTCCTTTAACACGGCAATGCCCGTATCAAAATCATCATTGTTATAATAAATGATAGCCATGTGTATCAGGGCATTCTGATAAAACCGGGTATCTGATTTGACGGCTTTAAAATTTTCAAGGGCCAGGTCCATATTTCCTTTTTCGTAATTAACAATAGCGGCGGCATACGAAATCTCGGAACTTTCAGGGGCACCTTTTGACATACCGTTAAGGACAATAATGGCATCATTGGTCCGCTTCTGAAGGATCAGATACTGTAGTACGGTTCCGATAATGTTGATATCGCTTAAACTCCGTTTACCCAAATCTTTTAAAATGGGCCCTGCTTTGTCGTCATCCTTTTTATTATACAAAAGCCCCAGTTCGATTGCGGAAACAATATTGTCTGGATTCCGATCCAGCATTTGTTCGAACATGGTGATTATTTTTTCTTTCTGTTTGGTTAACCGATAAAGCTTAACCAGTTCAAGACGGGCCTCATCCAGCGTTGGAAGGAGTTCAAGGGTTTTTAAAAACGCCGCTTCCGCTTTATCGTAGTCGGCTTTGAAACCATAAATTTCACCCATATAATAATATCCCACATAATTATCGGGAAACTGGTCAAGCATTTTTTCATATACGCGAAGGGCGTTATCCATATCACCTTCTGAAAAATACATTTTCCCCAAAATATGATAAATATTTTTCCGTTTCGGATCATTTAAAAGTACTTTTTCATATATCGGCTTTACATCCGTTTCTTTATTTAATGTCTTTTTTATTGTTGCGGACATCACCAGGGCATCCACTGATTCCGGATCTTGTACAAGAATCTCTTCAACGATCATCCGGGCCTTTTCATTTTCTTCCTTGTGAAGATATAAAATAGCCAGGTCTTTTTTTAAAAATAATGATTCAGGATCCTCTTCCACTGCCAGTTTCATAAAATAAATGGCATCATCCAGACGCCCGCGCCCTTTTAACAATTCAGATTCCATAAACAAATAATAGCTGTTTCCGGAACGTCCATCTTCTTCAGCCTGCTGCGGGCTTATCCTCTGAGCGTCCATAGAATGATCTTCTGACGCACCAGAATTGACTTTCTTCAGGCCGCACCCTTCAAGCATGAAAACAAAACAAATTAAAACTAACGTACCAATCAACTTTTTCATTTTTTTTCCCGGTTTGGACTAACTAAGAATAGCTCATTCCTATTCATATAAATTAAAATCAGGGATCTCTTCTTTGAAAAACACTTTCATCTTTTTAATAATACTTTTTTCAAGCTGGCGAACCCGTTCTCTGGAGATACTATATCTATCACCAATATCCTGTAAAGTTAAAGGCGTGTCTGTAAATATCCGCTTATCAAATATTTCAAGCTCTCTTTCAGTTAATTGTGTTCTGAATATCGCCACATTTTCTTGTAAAAGAGTTTCAATTTCCTTTTTGGCGACCTGGCTCTCAATGGACGTCGCACCGGAACTTAAAAATGCGCCTCTTTCAGTATCAGAATCTTCTCTCAGCGGGGCATCTAACGAAAGATCCCAACCGTCAAGCCGCTGGTCCATTTCCATTACTTCCTTTTCGGAAACCCCCAACCGATCGGACAAAAGCTGGGTATGCGGAACAAACCCTTCATCAATTAATTTCTGTTTTTCTTTTTTAAGCTTGAAAAAAAGTTTACGCTGCCCCTGGGTGGTTCCAATTTTGACCAATCGCCAATTGTCCATTATGAACTTTAAGATATATGCTTTTATCCAGAAAGAGGCATAATAAGAAAACTTAACATTTTTGTACGGATCAAATTTCTGGACCGCATGCATCAGCCCGATATTACCTTCCTGGATAAGATCCAGCAGGTTCTGCATCCACACACGCTGAAAATCCAGGGCAATCTTTACCACCAGCCTTAAATTTGAAGTGGCCATAATAAACGCGGCATCTGAATCGTCTTGCTCAGTGATTCTTTTGCCAAGTTCGACTTCCTCTTCCCGGGTAAGCAGTCTGTATTGATTAACTTCAGACAAATAACGCTGCAGCGGATCATATTCAACAAGGCTTTTACCACTGCCGGTCTTTGTTTTTTTTCTTGTCTCATCTATTGATAAGTTATTGATATCCTTGGATTTTTTTTTATTGCTCTTGCCCCGGCCATTATTTTTTTTCTTTGCATCACTCATTATGGTATCAACCACCAATTTTATATTGTTTCACATCATTGCGTTTAAAGTTTGAAATTATAACCGGATTTGTATTATCTATATTTAAGCATTACAATGCTTATAAAAATAAACTATAAGTAGCAATTACTAAATTCTCAATTAAAGAAACAGACTATTTTCAGTGTGCTTGTTAATTTAATATTATATGATATTTTGATATGATAAAATATTATATTAGATATGGACAAAAAAAACAAATCATGTTAATTGAATTTTTTTTCAACAAAATGCGCCTGTAGCTCAGCTGGATAGAGCAACGGACTTCTAATCCGTAGGTCGCAGGTTCGAGTCCTGCCAGGCGTACCATTTTATAAAAGGGCTGGCCGGGAATTATTCCGGCTACCCCCTTTTTATATTTTCTGAGTCCTGGTTTTAGCAGTACTGACCCCTTCCAATTGCTTCGTGCCGATAATGGTTCGCAAATGAAGAGATACATTTTTCACCTTATATTAAATGAAATGGTATCAATTCATGTGCTATAAGCTATAAAGCGTTCAAGCAACTGAAATAATGGTTGTGTTTGACAAAACTGTCAACTTAATTTATTTACCTGTATCATCACAAAAAAAATCTAACATTTTCATGGAGAAAAATATGACCTACAACAGCATACTTTTTGAGATTATTGACAATATTGCCATTGTAACCATAAACCGTCCCAAGTCATTAAATGCACTCAATTCGGAAGTATTGAATGAAATTTTTCAAGCCGTTGAATCTGTTGCCGCCAATGAAGAAATCCGGGTCCTGATCCTGACGGGAAGCGGTGAAAAAGCATTCGTGGCCGGAGCAGACATCACAGAACTGGCCGGATTAAATTCCCTTCAAGCAAAATTTTTTGCGGCAAACGGTCATAAGACCATGGCAGCGATTCAGAACCTTGCCATTCCAGTCATTGCCGCTGTCAACGGATTTGCCCTGGGCGGCGGACTTGAACTGGCGCTCGCGTGTGATTTCGTTTATGCATCTGAAAACGCAAAATTCGGGCTCCCAGAAATCACCCTGGGGCTAATTCCCGGATTTGGCGGCACCCAGCGCCTTTCCCGCATCATAGGGAAAAACAGGGCAAAGGAGCTAATTTTCACCGGTCAAATGATTTCTGCCGCAGAAGCAGCTCAAATAGGCATTGTCAATAGGGTTATTTCCCCTGAAGAACTGATGAACGAGGCCCGAAAAACAGCCCGAGGTATCACATCCAGAGGAAAAGTTTCTTTGAATATGGCCAAGCAAACCATTAACCAGGGACTGGATGTTGATCTGGCAACGGGTTGTAAAATGGAAATCGACGCATTTGCCCTATGCGTAGCCAGCGAGGACGCCCAGGAAGGCACCCGGGCGTTTCTCGAAAAACGAAAACCGAGCTTTAAGGGGAATTTAAACGGCTAAAAACTTAATAAGGAGGCAAGGATGATTTTCGATATTGAATATGAAACAATGCCCAGAGAAGCGCTCGAATCCATTCAGCTCAAGAGGCTCCAGACGGTTCTCTCCCATGTCTACGCGACCGTACCATTTTATAAAAAAAAACTGGATGACGCCGGCATTCTGCCCGGAGATGTAAAAACATTAAAGGACCTGAAACGGATTCCGTTCACCACCAAGCAGGATTTAAGGGATAATTATCCGTTTGGCATGTTTGCCGTGCCCATGGCAAATGTTGTTCGCATTCATGCCTCCTCCGGGACTACGGGACAGCCAACCGTCGTCGGCTATACGGCAAGAGACATTGATACCTGGGCAAAACTCATGGCCCGCGCCCTTTCAGCGGCCGGTGCCACGCGGGGGGATATTATTCATAATGCTTACGGGTACGGACTTTTTACCGGCGGCCTGGGTGCCCATTACGGTGCGGAAAAATTAGGTGCCTCGGTAATTCCGGTTTCCGGCGGAAATACCAAGCGCCAGGCCATTATTATGAGAGATTTTAAACCCACGGTTTTAACCGCAACACCGTCGTACGCCCTTCACCTGGCAGAAGCAGCCGAAGAAATGGGGATTTCCTTTAAAGACCTGCATTTCAAAACAGGTGTTTTCGGGGCAGAACCCTGGTCCGAAGATATGCGCGAAGAAATTGAACGAAAACTGAATATGGATGCCATTGATATTTACGGGCTCAGCGAAGTGATGGGCCCCGGCGTTTCCATCGAATGCATCGAAGCCAAAAAAGGTCTCCATATCTTTGAAGATCATTTTATCCCGGAAATTATCAATCCAATTACCGGTGAAGCCCTGCCATATGGGGAAAGCGGCGAACTGGTGTTTACCACCATCACCAAAGAAGCCTTTCCGCTCATTCGTTATCGAACCCGTGATATTAGCACCTTGAATCCGGAGCCATGTGTCTGTGGCCGGACCCATGTTCGGATGAACAAAGTCAGCGGACGAACAGACGACATGCTGATTATTCGGGGGGTCAATGTATTTCCGTCTCAAATTGAAAGTGTGCTCATGCAGGTTGAAGGCGTGGAGCCACACTACCAGCTGATTGTAGACAGAAAAGACAACCTTGACACATTAACGGTTCGGGTGGAAATTGGAGAAAATCTTTTCTCCGATGAAGTCAAGCAGCTCCAGCAGCTGGAAAGTAAAATTTCAAAAGATATCAAGGAAACGCTTGGGGTTTCTGCAAAAGTAAAACTTGCTGAACCGAAATCCATTGCACGCAGCGAAGGAAAAGCAGCCCGGGTGATTGATAACCGTAAGATTTAACAATTGTTTTGGTAAAGGAGGGGTTCCATGCAAACCGAACAAATATCGATATTTATTGAAAACAAAGCAGGCCGTCTGTCTGATATTACCGGCATTCTGTCAAAAGCCAATATCAATATCCGCGCACTGGCGGTAGCCGACACATCTGATTTCGGTGTGCTGAGATTGATTGTAAACGACAATGCGAAAGCAGAAGAAGCGCTTAAAAATTCAGGGTTTACCGTCCGAAAGACACGCGTTGTGGCTGTCAAGGTTGACGACAATCCCGGCGGACTCCACAGAATTCTCGATATTCTTAAAAACGCCGGAATCAATGTTGAATACATGTATGCATTCATCCAGCAAAGCGGGGATAAGGCCATCATGATTTTCAGATTTGATCAAACCGAAGAAGCCATAAAAATTTTAATGGATAACGGCGTCACCATCATTGATGAAAGTACGCTGAGTACACTTTAACCGGCAGTTGAAAAACTATTGCACTTGCCAATACGGCGTTAAAATTTGACTCAAAACACGCATTTATAAACATAAACTCCGTTTTTTCGTCAAATTCTGCTTTGTCCACATCTTCGCTTTGGCCTGCGCTCATACCGTTTTTCAACAACCTGTTCAAATGACATTATTTTTATTGAATAATCATTTAAAAAGGAGAAAAATTATGTTGTCCATCAATCGAAACCGTTCGATGAAAATAATTTTATCGATTATTGCCATCACTTGCCTGTTGGTCACATCCACCGCATTTTCCGCATCAGAAAAAAAACCCTATAAAATCGGCGGTATTTTTGCTGTAACCGGCCGGGCCTCCTTTTTAGGTGATCCTGAAAAAAAATCCATGGAAATGGTCGTTGACCAGATCAATGCCGCTGGCGGCATTGACGGACATATGCTGGAAGCGGTAATCTACGATACGGAAGGCGATCCCGGTAAAGCAAATTTGCTCGCAACAAAACTGATCAATAAAGATGGCGTGGTCGCCATTATCGGCCCCAGCACGACGCCGGCAACCCGGGCAGTCATGCCCATGATCCAGAAAGCGAAAATCCCTTTTATCAGCTGTGCGGCCGGCAATAAAATTGTTTCCCCGATCAATCCATGGATATTTAAAACCGCCCAAAGCGATATTCTGGCGGTGGCCGCTATTTATGAAAATTTAAAAGCAAACAATACCCAAAAAATCAGTATTATTTCTGTTGGCAATGCGTTTGGTGAAAGCGGCAAGGAACAACTGCTTGCCCAAGCACCGAATTTCGGTTTAACGGTTGCCAAGTCTGAAACATACGGTGGCAAGGACACCGACATGACCGCCCAGTTAACAAAAATCCGTCAGGATAACCCTGAAGCGATTGTTTGCTGGGGCACAAATCCCGGTCCTGCCGTTCTGGCAAAAAATATGCAGCAACTCGGCTTAAATATTCCCTTGTACCAAAGCCATGGGGTTGCCTCTCCCAAATTTATTGAACTGGCCGGTTCTGCGGCTGAAGGCATCATGCTGCCCACCGGAAAAATCCTGGTCGCCGGGCTTCTTCCGGACAGTGACCCCCAAAAAGAAACGCTCAATGCTTACGTCACTGATTATGGAAAAAAATATGACTCCGCCGTATCCGGATTTGGCGGCTACGCCTATGATGCGGTAAAGATACTGGCAGCCGCCCTTAAAAACAGTAACGGCGACAAAGAAATAATCCGCAAAGCCATAGAAAGCACAAAAAATTATGTGGGTGTCAGCGGTATTTTCAACTTTAGCCAAACAGATCATAACGGTCTGAGCCCGGAAGCATTTGTCATGGTAAAGATTAAAGACGGCACCTGGGAATTGTTGAAATAAGGAGTTTAGGTAGAAGGCTGAAGGTGGAAGGCTAAATGGACTGAAGGAACTGAAACCAGCTGTTTCAGGCAAGAAATAACGAGATCTTCAAACTTTTTTAAAAAACTGATTAAGATATTTGGCCCGGATTTCTCACAAGTTTGATTCGTTCATGAGAATTGCGGGTCAGCCGGCCGTGGGACTTCTCCCATGGCCGGAATTACATGCAACGGGCCTGTTTTTTTTGCATATAAATAATTATTTTAATCGTATTTTACATAAAAACAGCATAAATAAAGTTTTCATGAGCGTTACGGACTAGACAATGCAAGAAATACTCCAGTATTTATTTTCCGGAATTACCAACGGCGCTATTTATGCCGTGATTGCCATTGGCTTTTCCATGCTTTATAATTCCACGGAACTTATCAATTTCGCCCACGGAGAGTTTGTCATGCTGGGCTCTCTTTGCATGGTCACCTTTTTCGGCACCCTGCATTTGCCCTTGATTCCGGCAATGATGTTAACCATTACGTGTGTCGCTGTTACCGGTCTGGTGTTTGAACGCCTTGCCATTCGCTCTGTCAAACATCCCGAGCCCATTGTATTAATTATTATTACCGTCGGGGCCTCTATTTTTTTAAGAGGTATTGGAATGATCCTCTGGGGCAAGGACGCTTACAGCATCCCGGCTTTTTCATCTCACCCGCCGTTGGATATTGCCGGCGCCAAGCTCCTTTCCCAGAGTATCTGGATTATTGTAATCTTTCTGGTAACCGCCGTGGGCCTGCAGTTGTTCTATAAAAAAACGTTGACCGGAAAAGCGATGAAAGCCAATGCCATCAGTAAACGGGCAGCCTGGATTGTCGGGATTCCGTCCAAATTAATGGTCATGATGGCTTTTGGCCTGAGCACTGCCATGGGAGGACTGGCCGGCGTAATAATCGCACCGATTACCATGAGCAGTTATGATATGGGAACCATGCTTGGATTAAAAGGATTCTGCGCCGCCATGCTGGGAGGACTCGGCAGTCTCTGGGGCGCACTGATCGGCGGATTTCTCCTCGGCATACTGGAAGCCTTCGGCGTTGGATTTGTCTCTTCCGGCTTAAAAGACGCTACTGCTTTTTTGCTGCTGTTATTGATACTTTACGTCAGGCCCGGTGGTATTATCAGTTCTGCTGATGCCAACCGATTTTAAGGGAAGGTTGAAGGTTGAAGGTTGAAGGTTGAAGCAAAAAGATTTAAAAACTGATTGCTGATTACGCCTATTAAAAACAAACATCAAAACAAAACTTTAAAACAAATAATGAACCACCAGACCCGAGACAGAATCTGCTATGCGATTTTTTTATTACTGATAATCCTGACCGGTTATTTCATTAAAAACCCGTATTATCTTCAGGTGCTCACGTTTATCGGCATTAACACGCTGCTGGCACTTGGGCTGAATATGCTGATGGGCTATGCCGGACAAATTTCCCTCGGGCATGCCGCCTTTTATGGTATTGGCGCATATGGAACCGCTATTTTAACCGTCCATTATAATTTATCTCCCTGGCTGGCACTGCCGGCTGCCATTGCGGCAGCAATGATCGTGGCCTACATTGTCGGCATTCCAACGCTTAAACTGTCCGGATATTATCTGGGCATGGGGACGCTGGGGTTTGGAATGATTATAAATATCCTGTTCAGGGAATGGCGGAGTGTCACCGGCGGAGCGTCGGGTTTTATCGGGATTCCAACCCTGGAACTGGGTATGATTTCATTCTCTTCCGGCCGGAATTATTTTTACCTGGTATGGGGATTTGTTCTTACCAGTTTCATCGTGTGTCAACGTATCATTGACTCACGCATCGGCCGGGCATTACGGGCAATCCATGATGGTGAAAAAGCAGCATCTGCTGTCGGGGTTGATACCAAAAAACTAAAATTACAGGTCTTTGTACTCAGCGCGGCCTTCAGTGCGCTGGCCGGTTTTTTATATGCCCACCTGGTCCTTTTTATCAGTCCGGGCACATTCAGCTTTATCGCCTCCATCCGGATGGTCACCATGGTCGTCATCGGCGGCATGGCCAGCATCTGGGGCTCTCTTCTCGGGGCATCGCTCCTGACACTATTGCCGGAATGGCTTCATGCATTTTCCGAATTTGAAATGGTGGTATATGGACTTATCCTTATGATAGTCATGATTTTTCTCCCCAGGGGATTGACCCGGGGCCTTTTAGATATTTATGAACGGGCCAATAAAAAAAATGACCACTGAACTCCCTTTACTTCAAATCAAAGCTGTTTCTAAGGCCTTTGGCGGCGTTCAGGCGCTGAGCGACATTACATTTTCTCTCCCCCCCGGGTCCATCACCGGTCTGATCGGGCCGAACGGTGCCGGCAAAACAACGCTGTTCAACCTGATCTCCGGGGTTTTTCCGGTGGATAAAGGCACCATCGTATTTAATGAAAACAGCATAAAAAATAAAAAACCCCATCAATTGGTTGAACTCGGCATCTCTAGAACTTTTCAAAATGTTGAATTGTTTGAAAGCATGACCGTATTGGAAAATATCCTCGTCGGGCAGCACACCCGCACACAGTGCGGCATGTGGGGCAGCATTCTTCGCTTCCCGTGGGTTGTGGCAGAAGAGAAGAAAGCCCATGATTTTGCAATGGAACTGCTGAATTTTGTCGGATTAAACGGGCGTGCCGATAAAAC
>Ga0307991_1001413_pt1 | contig 16730 bp, 12 predicted proteins | sample EllFjometagen131_FD_203146 | JGI IMG/M metagenome (GOLD analysis project Ga0307991, IMG submission 203146) | Marine microbial communities from Ellis Fjord, Antarctic Ocean - #131 | ecosystem: Environmental > Aquatic > Marine > Unclassified | place: Southern Ocean | collected 2014-10-08
TATGCGCAAGGGAGAAATATTAGGTCTTAAGTGGGAAGCAATAGATATTGGAAGAGGACTTATATATTTGACTGATACTAAAAATGGTGAACGGAGAGAAGTTTTAATCAACGAGGAATTAAAGAAGGTTCTCGTTAAGCTTAAGCTTTCTAAAAAGGGTTCTTGCGTCTTCCTGAAGAAAAACGGAGATCCTTATAAGGACGTTAGAAAATTATTTGAGACATCTCTTAAAAAATCTGGTATAATAAATTTTAAATTTCACGATCTTAGACATACTTTTGCATCGCATCTTGTGATGATGGGTGTAGACATGATGACTGTTAAAGAGCTGATGGGACATAAAAGCATCAAGATGACAGAGCGTTATTCCCATTTATCCCCGGCGCACAAAAAGAGCGCAATTGAGCTTTTGGGAACTCAGATGGTCACAAATTGGTCACAAGCGGATAAAAGTCAAGAAAGTGAAAATTAGACATACTACATAAGTTATTTTATTATAACTAGTTATTATAGCGGAGAGGTCGCATAGTTGGCTTAGTGCAGTGGTTTGCTAAACCGCCGTAGGGGTTATACCCTACCGAGAGTTCGAATCTCTCCCTCTCCGCCATTAAAAAAAGGGACAGTACCAAGGGCGAAGCCCGCGTGGACTGTCCCTTTTTTTAATGGCTCTGTAATTTGCTTTTAGCAAATTACAGGGATCTTTCTTCGTCGGAATTCAACTAAAACAAGTTCTAGTTGAATTTCTCCTCAGAAATTTCCGGATAGGTCGAGGAACCTTGTCGTTTTACTCCTCGGTTTCTCTCCTATGCGCCAAAGACACGTAGAGCTCGAGGCTCAATTTGCTTGTTAACCTCGCAAACCGTGTTATTCTTCCGTGATACACAATCAGGTTCCTCGTAATAGTATTAAATAAATGTAGAGAAATTGTGTCTCTCCCATACGGTTCGAGGGACCTTGTCTCTTCGCTCCTCGGGTTTTTTCCTTCTCCGCCATTATTCTTATTAGAACTATTTTTTGAATAGATCAAGATATTCTTTCATTACGTAGGAACGGTTTCGTGAGTGGGTTGTTTTTGGAGTTATAATATCTTTCTTGGCGAATTCTTGAATAATACTGTTCGAGGTATTGAACGCAATATTTAATTCATTGCTTACAGTGCGAACATCGATAGTCGGATTTGAGAACAAGAAGAAAAGCAGTTTTTTGCCAATCTTTCTTCGTCGGCCCAAACCAGCAATAATTTCTTCATAACGTTTACGCAATTCACTAATACTTTTAAATGTAATTATACCTTTTTTGGATGTTTCGGTAATTGCTGTCAGAAAGAATTTTATCCATTGCTCGATATCATTAGATGTTCTAACCATGTTGAGTGAATCATAATATGAGCTTCTATGTTTTTCAAAAAAATCTGAAATATATAACATAGGAAGAGATAAAATATTGTGGTTTATAAGCTGCAAACTTATTAGAAGACGGCCCATGCGGCCATTTCCGTCCAGAAAAGGATGTATAGTTTCAAATTGATAATGAGTTAAAGCTGTTTTTATTAAAACTGGTATGTTTAGGGTTTCATTATGCCAGAAATGTTCAAGGTCGCTCAAAAGTGTAGGAAGTTCTTCATGGTGTGGCGGCACAAAAAAAGCATCTTTTAAATTGGACCCGCCAATCCAATTCTGAGATTTTCTTATGTTACCGGGTTGCTTTTCCTGTCCGCGTACCCCAGAAAGCAGTATCTTATGGGCATCTTTAATTAACCGGATACAGAGAGGAAGCTTTTTCAGGGTTTCGACGGTGTACCACATGGCTTCGATATAATTATGAACTTCTTCCCAGTCGTCTCTTTTTTCAGCAGCTATTTTCTCTTTCGGCATAACAGTTTCATCGATTTCGGTTTTTGTTCCTTCTATTTTGCTGGAAGAAGTAGCTTCTTTTGCCACATGCATTTTTATGAAGAATTTTATATCGGGGATTAGATTTGAATGAGAATTCAATTCTCCCAGGAGTTTGATGGCTTCTTCTAAAGAAACAGTGATTTTTTTGTCTGACCACTCAAATTTCTTATTGATCAAGGAAGGACTGAAACTTTCATATTGGTATTCTTTTTTGTAATGATGATTTTTGTATGTGCCAGCTTTAAACATATAAGCTCCCATCTTGAACTTGAAATAAAGGAAATCTATATTTCAAGTTTACTTAATAACTTGAAATAAGTCAAGATGTTATTTCAAGTTTAATATTTAGAACTTGTGACACGATTATAACACGTTGACTTCCAGCGTGCTTATAAGTGGTTTTAAAACAATAAGTTACGTAAATAGGGCTAGTCTCTCTCCCTCTCCGCCATTTTTTTGTCCGAAAGAGTATATCCCAATAAAATCTAAACTTGAAATAACATGAAAAAAGGTTGTCATTTAGGTTGTCATTTAGGTTGTCATTTAGGTTGTCATTTAGGTTGTCATTTGATATACTTGAAGTATCATGTTTAAGGCGAAATATACTATTACAGAGAAAATACTGAATAATATTGCCCAGATAACAGCCGGAAGGGAAGTTATCGAAAGAGCGAAAATCATTCCTAAATGGGAATTAAAACTACAAAAAGAGGCTCGCATACATAATGCCCATTCTTCTACTAGCATAGAAGGTAATAAATTAACCCTGGAAAATGTTAAAGCTCTTTCTGAGGGAAAGGAAGTTGTAGCTACACAGAAAGACAAAAAAGAAGTTATAAATTATTTGAAAGCTATAGATTCAATATCGGAATATGCTGAAAAAAAAACGATAAGCAAACAACTATTTCTCAAGATTCATAAGACTATAACAGAAGGCACATTAAAAGATAATAAAAATACAGGAATACTTAGAAAACAACAAGTTTTTGTGGGCAGAAGAGTATTTGATGGCACTGGGTTTAAACAAGTAGTTGAATATATGCCGCCGGATACCAAAGAGGTACCACGGCTTGTAGGAGAATTTATTGATTGGCTCAATTCGGACAAAGCAAAAACAGTAAATCCAGTTCTTCTTGCGGGGATCGTTCATTATGAAATTGCAAGAATACATCCTTTTATAGATGGTAATGGGAGAACCGCCAGATTAATGGCTTCTCTTGTTTTGTTTAAGAGCGGGTTTGACCATCGCAGAGTTTTTGCACTTGATGATTACTATGATGAGGATAGGTTGTCCTATTATGGTGCTTTGAAAACCGTTCAACAAGAAAAAGGTGATATTACTAAATGGCTGGAATATTTTTCGTATGGGGTATTAATTTCTACAAATAGAGTAAAAGATACTATTATGGAACTTGACGTTTTGACAATAACGGGGGATAAAGAACAAATAGAATTGTCCACAAGGCAAATAGAGATACTGAAAAAAATCAAAGAAAAAAACAAGATTACCAACAAAGATTTAAGGGAAATGTACAAGATTTCACGGCAGGCAATTTTAAAAGAAATGACAAAGCTCATAGATATGCAGATTGTAGAGTTGACGGGTAAGGGCAGGAATGCTTATTACAAAATTTTAAAATAGTGACACAATTCTAACACGTTGGGTTTTCATCGAGTCATAAAGAATGTAGTTTAAACGACTTACAACAACAGGGTTCAAATCTCTCCCTCTCCGCCATTTATCTTCTATAACCTACTAAAATCAAGCTCTTTAAAATCCAACTTTCTTTGTTAGGAAATACTCCTTCTCTAATGGTTTTGTATAGTTATATATTTTTTATACACTTATATGAATTTCCAAAAAAGTGTCACGGTATGAAAATGATATGTAGAAATGATACGCAGCTTGTAAAAATGTGGCGCATATGATATACTCATTCAAGTGAGTATGAGTTCAAGCAAATGAATAAGGAGTACTATGTTTTCAGAACATTATATTTCAACTAACGTTCAGAAAGTGCTTGCATATTTTTGTCTAAATCAAGGCAAAGAGTGCTATGAAAGAGAAGTAGCCAAAGGGGCTAATATCAGCTTTGGCTCAGCAAACAATATTTTAAGGAAATTGCATAAAGAAGGAATTCTTAGAAGATCCATACAGGGAAGGATGTGTTATTATAATGTAGATCTCTCTGCTACGTATTTGAAAGAATATAAAATTCTAGTTAATCTTTTAATGATAGAACCTTTAATAGAAAAAATCAAACCGCATGGCTTGAAAATAGTGTTGTACGGAAGTTGGGCGAATGGAACAGATAACATTGATAGCGATATAGATCTTTTTATTGTCAGTTCAGAAAAGGGGATAATCAGAAAAATTATTAATAAATATTCTAATTCAAAAAAGTTTCAAGGAAGGAAAGTACAAGCTATTATTTATGAACCTGCAGATATGTTGATTAAGGATGAAAAGGAAAAAGTTTTTCTGAAGCAAGTAGAAAAAGGGAAAGTATTGTGGGATAGGAGCATCGATGAGGATAACATTTAAGGTTTGTATCGATAAAAGGAGGATAATAAGGTTTTCTGAAGCAGTTTATTTGGTTAAGGATGAATTGAAGGACGCTGTGGATGATTTAAAATCGGCTCAGGAAGAATTCAAGAAAGAAGGATTTAAATGGGCGACAATAAAAGGATATTACGCAATATTTCATGCCGCAAGAGCGCTTTTACATTCAGTCGGTTATCGTGAACGTGGTCATTTTTGTTTGTATTTAGCTATAAAGGAGCTTTTTGTGAAAGAAGGTAAAATGGAAGATTCCATAGCTGAGGATTTAAAGTATTCAATGGGGTTAAGAGAAGAAGCTGATTATAAGAGAAGCTTTTCTGAAAAAGGTGCCAAGGCTTCAATAAAAGCGGCAGAAAGATTTCTAAAAACCGCTAAAGATATTTTGAAAAACAATGACACAAAAATAGCACGTTGACATTTTAAGTTGTATAAAACCTTTTTTTAATGGCCCAGTAATTTGCTTTTAGCAAATTACTGGGATTTTTTCGTCAAAATCCATCTAAAACAAGTTTTATCTGGATCTTTCCTCGCAAATCCACGGAGAGGTCGAGGAACTTTCGTCGCAGCCTTTGGCTACTCCTTGGTTTCTCTCCCTCGCAAACCGTGTTTTTCTTCTGTGCTAAACAAACAGGTTCCTCGCAATAATATCAAAATATATTAGAGAAATTGTGTCTCTTCCTCTACGTCAGATAAATAAAAAACCTGCCGGTATTTCAGCAGGTTTTTAGAGCTTTAGTGTTAATGAATGTTTTATAATAACCGATATCTTGTGCTTCTTCCCATTCCAATTCTTTCTATTCTTTTTAGTTTGATAAGTCTGTCGAGAGCTTGATTTACTGTAGGACGAACTATTTTCGTGTTTTTGGATATTTCTCCCGGGCTTGCTTCTTTGACTATTTGTAAATAGTTCCAGACAGCCAGTTGTTTAAGCGAGAGGAGTTTCTCTATATTTTCCTGGGAAAGCAATTGAAGGGCTAGCTTTGTCTGTGCGAGAAGAATTGACAAGAAGAAATCCAGCCATGTTGTGATATTAGGGCGTTTTGATTTTAAAGATTTCTGGCTTTTACGCAAAGACATATAGTAATCAGGCTTATTATCTTCTATTAATTTTTCATGTGAGACATATGGTATGTATGGATACCCGGCATGTAACAATAAAAGATTTGTAACGATCCTGGAGATTCGTCCGTTGCCATCTTGAAATGGATGAATATTCAAAAATTCAACAAGGAAATTGCCTGTTATAAGTAAAGGGTGATATTCCGCTTTTTGAAAAGCAGTTTGAGTGGATTCAATAAGTTCTTGCATTTCTTTTGGCGTAAGATATGCCGGAGTTGTATCAAAAAGGGTTCCAACGGAATTTCCGGAAGCATCGATCATTTCAACTTTGTTTTCAGTTCTCTTGTACTCTCCGCGGTGAAGTTTATCTTTGTCTACATATTTCAATAGTTCTTTATGGAAATGTTTGATAGTATTTTCTGAAAATTTTATGCTTTTCCAGGCGTTAAAAACATTTTCAAGCAGTTCATAGTAACCTCTGACTTCCTGCTTATCTCTGTCTGAAAATTTTTGTATGGAAATTCCTTTCATGAGTTTTTCAATGTGTTCATCTGAAAGGTGAGCTCCTTCAATGCGTGTGGATGCACCGGTTGAAGTTACAAGAACGGACCGCTTCAATCGTCCAAGAATTTGAGGGCTTAACTTTGCACCTCCGATCCACTGGCCCTTTAATTCATCAATTTGTGTTATTTTTGACCAGAGTTCCTTGGGGGTGGATCGTAGCCTTTGTTCGAATTGACTATTATCTTCCATTTTCGTAATCCTTTTTTTGTGGCTAATCTCATATTTCAACTATATGAGATTATATAAGATTAGAGTGTAAAAGTCAAATGGGTTTCTCAAAATGTAAAGTTCTAAAGAATTTTGATATTTGCGTATTTTATGAATAGCTGCATATTTTTTTGTCACAATCCTAACACGCCGGTTTTTTTGCATTTCATAAAACATTTTATATAAACGATTTACAATAACAAAGTTCAAATCTCTCCCTCTCCGCCATTAAAAAACATTTACCCGCTCGCAAGGCGGGTTTTTTAATGGCTTTGCAATTCACCGTTGGCGAATTGCAGGTGTCTTTGTTCGTCAAGATCCACCTAAAAGAAGTTTTATCTGGATCTTTCCTCACAAACCCACGGATAGCTCGAGGCTCAAAAACCTCGCATGTGGCTCGGTTTTTGTGTCTCTCCCTCTCCGCCATTTAAAAACATTTACCCGTTCACAAGGCGGGTTTTTAAATGGCTCTGTAATTTGCTTTTAGCAAATTACAGGGATCTTTTTTCGTCACAATTCATCTAAAGCAAGCTTTATCTGAATTGTTCCTCAAAAATCTCCGGAGAGGTTGAGGCAAATTTCACTCGTTTGCCTCATAAAATTTGTCTCCCCTCTTCGCCAACAATAAATAGGGTGTTTTCTGAAACGTTCATAAGCAATATAGATAAAGCTCAATTTCATTAAAACTAAGGAGTTGGGTTTTTTCTTTCTATGCATTCCATTTTCTCCTGTTAATCCCTAGAAGTGTATAAAGGAGGTATAATTCTAAAAAAAAGTGTATACCAAGTGTATACCTGAGGGATAAGGATAGACATTATTTGGATACCAAATGAAATCGTGGGAGATTTTTGATTATAGAATAAAATTTAGTTTGTTGAATATAAAATATTCGGGTATACTAAGAAAAGAAGGCGAGTTATAAAAATAATTTACTAAGAAACAGGATTTAATATTATGCAATTTGAACTTTTATACATGCAAATGCTCTGTTTTGGACTGCTTATTCTGGCAGCTTACTTTGGGGGGAGGTTGACCCGGCGTCTGCATGTAGGCGAGATAGTTGGACAGGTTCTTGGCGGGTTGGTGATCGGGCCCATCTTTCTCTTCTTTCTTGGATATGAGATACCCATGTACAGAGAAGCCCTTTACTCGCTCCACTTTCTTGCTTTCCTTTTTCTGAGTATTATTGCCTTTGGTATAGGTGATGAGCTCAGTCTGGATAAGATTAAAAGAGTCGGTAAAGATGCTGTGGTTATATGCTGCATTCAAGCCTTTGTTACATGGTTTTTAGTGACCGCGACTTTTCTTCTTTTGGGTTTTAAGCCTATTACTGCGCTTATTATTGGAAGTATTGGCATTGCGACTGCACCTGCTTCAACCTTTGTGATAATGAACAAGCTTGGAATAGTAGGAAAAATGAGAAGCATGCTTGGAGGGATCGTTGTTCTTGACGATGTAATCGAAGTTGTGATTTTTTCATTTATAGTTCAAATTGCCCTTACTCTTAAAAAGCATGCCGGGATTGCATGGGGAGAAGTTTTTATCCCTGTGGCAGAAGAATTTATTTTCGCGCTTCTTCTAGGATTAGCAATTTTCTTAATCTTGCGGCTTGTGGTAGAACGAAAATGGCTTAGGCCGAAAGAAGAAGCCGGGGGAGAAACGGTTCTCGGGCCTGAGTTTTTATCGAGACTGATCTCGGAAATGCCGGGACCGTCAATGAACGTGTTTATTTTAGTCTGGGGTTGCGTTTCTCTGGGGGTTGGTCTTGCGTTGCACTGGCATCTTCCTTTTTTGGTTACAGCAGTAAGTGCGGGAATTCTGATTTCTAATTTTTACAGCAGACGTGTATTTGAATCTTTAAGAATTGAAAATGCGACCCCGCTGTATACGCTTATGTTTTTCGCACTTATTGGAGCAAATGCGAACATTGAAGCTTTTCATCCTGAAAATTTCCTGTTCATAGGAGCATATATAACGGCCAGGGGTATTGGAAAAATAGGAGGGACCTGGTTCGCTTGTAAGGTAACTCATCAGGGGAAAAGGTTAGTGCAGTGTTTGCCAAAACTTATGCTGCCTCAGGCAGGAGTTGCGGCTGTAGAAGCATTTTTTGTTGCTACCGTTCTTGGTAAAGAGGGGGGGGTGATACTTGGTATTATTCTCCCGGGCCTTATTTTCTTCGAGATCGTTGGTATTATTTTTTCGGAAAAAGCATTATTAAACTGGCGTTCATGGGTTACAGGCGGAGGAGAATTAATAGGTGAAGAGCAAGGCATAAGAGGAAAGCTAGAAAAAGAGAAATTAAGTATTGATAAACTTATCTATCCTGAATGCTTAAGGGTTCCGTTAGACGTAAAATCTAAAGGAGAAGCAACCTGGGAACTAATCCGTACACTTCAATCAGCGGGATTTATCCATAACCCCGGTGAAGTTTTAGAAAGGATTCTTCAAAGGGAAAGACAAGGCGGGACGACATTGGGAGAGGGTATTGCTATACTTCATGGCAGGGTTCCAGATCTTATAGAACCTGCTGTTGCATTGGGGGTTTTACCCAAAGATCATGGTATTGATTTTGGGGGAATAGAAGGGACGCCGGTTGACATAATATATCTGGTTCTTTCCCCGCTTGATAAGCCAGAGCTTCATCTTCAGATTCTTGCCTCAATCGCAAGATTCCTATCAAATCGTGACGTAAGAGCACGTCTAAGGTATGCCAAGAATGAGATTGAGGCAATGGAGATTATCAGAGAGCATTCAGAAAACTAGTTGGTAACCAACTTTCAGGGAAAATGGGGTCAGGATTTAGCGGTATAGTTTGTGCTCGAAACGTGTCCCTCCTTTTCTAAATTTTTGTCACCACTCTAACATGTTGACTTTTTGGGTTTTATAAGTCTAATGTCGCCATACTTCTTCTCAAGCCCTTCAAAAGCAGGCACTTCAGAAACCGACTTTCTTTATTAGGGAATAATCCTCTTTTGATGATTTTGTATGTTTTTATATTCTTTGTACTCATATGTAAATTTCCAGAAAAAATGACACGCTTTGGTATATCTTGCTTGTATCTTCTTTGCAGACTAAATTACCAGGCACTCAAAATTGAAAAGATCCTGTTATGCTTTGGTACAATTGCTTTTTTGTTGTACGCCTGATACAATTAAACTAACTTCATTTAGTAATAAATTTACAGGAAGTGGTAACAAAACATCCTCTGTGTTAAAAATAAAAGATGTAATTTAGAAAGAGAGGAATAAATCATGGCAAAAGTATCGATTGAAGTAGTACAAAAATCAAGGGGCAACCCGGAAAAGCTGTTAAAAGCGTTAGTCGGAAAAATAAGATCTTAAAATGGGAGCATTGTGAATGTTAAAAAAAACAGGAGAAAATTAAAAATGTAATGTGTGCGGGAATGAAGTGGTCGTTACTAAAGCAGGCGGTGGCGAATTGGTATGCTGTAATCAGTCATGGAAAAAATTGACGGGTAAATAAAAAAAGATGATTAGTATGGAAAAAATATTTATAAGCGATATTCATCTTGGGGATGGATCCCGAACAGATGACTTTCATCGCGATAAAGAACTTATTGATTTTCTTGATTTTGTAGAAAGAGAATCAAGAGAACTAATAATTAATGGGGATCTTTTTGAGCTTTGGCAGGCAAAACTGGAAAAGATACTTTTTGCACATAAAGAGGTAGTTCGCAGATTACTGTCCCTCACAAAACGAATTAAAGTAACCTATGTGATAGGAAACCATGATTATGTTCCTTTTGTAAGGCTGGTCGGATCAGGGATAGGTATAGAGCTCGAATACAGGGATGACAAAAATAAATTGATATGCGAACATGGTAACAGATATGATGTATTTAACAGATACAGTAATCCTCTTCGTTCGATAAAATGGCCTGCAGGTAAATATTTTACAGTGCTAATGGCAAGTATGGAGAGACTAATAAATCCCGATATTGATATATGGTTTAAGGGAAAGTTAGAAAAAACCGAGGAGTATTCAAGAGAGGCTGCTTTAGTTAGGAACAAGATCACCCCGTCTTCCAAAGAGTATCTGATCAAAGGCGGGCATTTTGGTGAATTTAAAGAAGCAGTTCAGAGACATATAAGTGACGGATACAGAATAGTAGTGTTTGGACATACACACAGGGCACAGCTTAGTATTGTGGGTAAAGGCATATACGCCAACTGCGGTTCATGGGCTGACGGCATTGAACCGACGTACATAGCTTATTCTAAAAACACAATAACTCTGAATAATGCTATAACTAAAAAACCGATTAATTCGATAATGTTGTAAAGGAGAGTTATGATTAAACATATTTTTAAAAGATATGGGGGCAGTTACCAGCTTAAAATGGAAAATGCCTTGGACCTTGAGAAAATACAGGATCTGCCCGAGGTGCACTGGGCTGCTACAAGTATTCCGGTTGCTGATCTTAATTGTGACAGTGAATTTATGGCATTCCTGGATAAAGATCAGGATGGTAGGATATTGTCAAATGACTTAAAAATAACGCAGGAATGGTTTTTTAAAATGTTATCGGATGTGGGAACTTTTGGGAGAGGGTTTAAATCGGTAAAACTTTCAGAAATAAACGTGAGCCACGGAGAAGGGGAAACGTTGCTTAGCGCCGCAAAGTTCATTCTGAAAAACCTTAAAATAGATGAAAGCGATGAGGTAACTCTTGATCAAGTAAGAGAAGTGAAAAAAATAGTTTCAGAAGCCAGATATAACGGAGATGGGATAATTCCACCCGATACCGTAAAGGACGAAGAGATTGTTCTTATGGTGAAGAATATCATGGATACGATAGGTTTCTCGACTGACGCTAGCGGTAAAAAAGGGGTAGGAGAAAAAGAGTTAGATATGTTTTTAAGCGAAGCCCAAGAGTATGTTAGCTGGAAAGAATCACGGACAGATCCAGAGGGTGGCATTAAATCAGATCTAGTACCATTTGGGGAGGAGACCCAGGCTTTTTATGGGATATTCAATAGAATGAGTCCTAAAATAGAGCAGTTTTTTATGCAAAGCGCTATTGCTCAGATAGACAATAACTTGATTCCTTTTTTTCGTCTTAGGCAGGAAGAAATAGAAAAGTCTAATTTTGCTGATAATGCTTTTTTATATGAAACTGCTCGGCAGTATCCGTTATGTTCCAACGTCGAGACAGGGGAGCTGGATCTTGAAGCGGGCATTAATCCTGTTTATTTAAAAGATTTAATTGAATTAAGAGATAAGGTCATTCACCGGGTTTTGGGGGAATCAGTAAAAAAACTGGGTCGTAACGGATGGGAAAAAATTAAAGATAGTTTTGCTCCTTACGGGGGATGGATAAACGCAAAAAAAGGTGAAAGGGTTGAGGCGATAGGGGAAGAGTTATTAGAAAGATACCTCTCTTCAGATCTAAAGGATAAACTTAGAGAAATAATGAAGAAGGATCTTAGCGTGCGTGCTGAAATAGATAAGATAAATGATGTGGAAAAACTTATACTGTGCAGGATGTGGCTTCTAGAAATCGCGAATAATTTTGTAAGTTTCACCAATCTCTATGATCCGAGTAAGCGCGCGCTTTTTGAAGTTGGTACACTTGTCATCGATGGTCGCGAAATGACTTTTTCCATGAAGGTGAAAAACAGGCAGGAACACAAAAAAATATCCGCAAAAAGTTTTATGTTTCTTGTTTACTTAAAAATAACTGGGAAAGAGAAAGATATTACCGGTTTTGATGTAGTTGTTCCGGTTACCTCCGGTTTTGCCGGCAGGATTAGTGTCGGAAAGCGAGGAGTATTTTTTACAGTTGATGGGAAGGAATGGGACGCGGAAGTAGTGGATGTTCTTGTAAATCCCATAAGTATTTGGGAATCGGTTCTGGTTCCTTTTCAAAAGATAAGTGAATTTTTTAAGGAACAGGTAGAGAAATTCAACAAATCAAGTCAGACAAAACTCGAAGGTTCTCTTGGCACCGCTACACCTTCAGGCACAGCCCGGGATCTCCTTCTAGGTGGTGGTGTTGCTGTCGCCGCCCTGGGTTCATCTTTAGCATATATAACTAAAGCAGTTTCAGGGGTGAGGGCTTCACATGTTTTGATAACAATCGGTAGCCTAGTTTTGTTTCTTTTTCTTCCCGGACTTATTATGGGGATATTGCGGATAAAGAAGAGGGACATGAGCATAATGCTCGAGGCCTCCGGCTGGGCTGTTAATGTTGAGATGCGCATCAATAGAATTATGGGAAGTCTTTTTACAAACAGGCCTGCACTGCCGATGGGATCATATACAGAAAAGTTTGATACCGCCGGAAAATTCCTGTTAGTTAAAAGAAGTTTATTGAGAATATTTATAGCTAGCTTTAGCGCAATTATTTTATTGAGCGTCATTAGTTATTATCTGGTTTATTATTTTTACCGCTTTAAATAGTATGGGTAGATGAATCTAAACGGATTTATTGAAAATGTGTTTGCATCGGAGTATTTCCAATGGATTGAAAGCGTTTCTGGTTATCGTTGTTGGAAGGGAATCATGAAAAGAGGAATGGTAGCGGTTGTTGTTGCGGTGATCTTGGGTTTGTCGTTTATTATGGTAGCAAAAATTGGATCCGATACAGCGATAAATATAAAGAATAAAGGGTTCGTTACTGTTAAAGGGTTTGCTAAACAAAAAATTACCTCTGATTATGCGATTTTTGATATTGAAATAGTTTCAGAGAATCCTGACCTTAAACTTTGTTATGCTACTTTAGCATCGGATAAAGTAAAAGTATTAGACTATCTTACTAAACAGAAAATAACCAAGGACGAAATTGAAATGCATCCGGCTGAGATTGATGAAGAATATAAGGTTAATGAGAGGGGTTATAAGACGGATGAATTTGTTAAATATATATTGAACCAAACAATATTAGTTAAAAGCGAAGATGTTGATAAGGTAAGAGAGCTGTCATCAGGGATAGTTGAAATTCTTGATCAAGGTGTTAAGGTTGTTATAAGCAGGCCAAGATACTTTTATAGGAAATTGGAAGATCTAAAAATTGAAATGGTAGGTAAAGCTACTAATAATGCTAGGGAGCGTGCCATTAAAATAGCCAAGGAAGGGAAATTCCGTTTAGGTTCTATTGCCGATGTAAGGGTTGGAGTTTTTCAGATAACCCCGGTGTACTCAACCGCAGTTTCAAATTATGGGATAAATGATACGAGCAGTATAGACAAAGAGATAAAGTGTGTTGTAGGTATACAGTATTTTGTAAGATAAATAATGGTTCCATGTATTCTATTTTTTGTGTGCCTAAAGCGTGCCCATTTTACTCCAAAAGTACCGCTAATAGATGTTAACAAATATAAACAACCGCACAACGCAAATTTTTTATTCATAAGCACTTAATGTTATAAGTCGTTGTCTGAGAAGAGGTTGCCTCTCCGCAGCTAATGGTCTTTCTCCTTCTCCGCCATTAAAAATTTATGGTGTTGTAAAGTGTTTCTTTGTAATGAGTTGTTTTCGATAGGCTTATAAGGTTAATTGGCATGTAACATTTTTGGGACAATTAATGCGCTACACCTCTCGAAAGGAATGGTTACAATGGGAAAAATCCGCAAGAGAGCAAATGCTTGGTACATTGATTATTGTGTGTAAGGGAAACGTATCAGGAGAAAAATTGGACCTACCAGAGCTCTAGCCGAATTAGCTCTTAAAGAAATCGAACTTAATATTGCCAAAGGGGATTTAGGCTTTCGGTAAAAAAGATTGTGAAATAGATACATTAATTGATAATTTTCTGCAATATTCTGTAACACACCATTCGCCTGCTACAAAAAGACGATATAAAGCTATCATTAGTAATTTTCAAAGTTTTCTAAGAACAAAATATTATTCTTTAAGGAAAGTAACACAGGGGTTTCATTAAACATGTTGTTGGGTTTATCATGCATTTTCGAATCTTTTTTAACTAATCCGTATAGTAACTTATGACCTCTATCTTATTGTTTTTCGTCACCTGAACGGTTAGCTTCTCACCTTTGTTACTATTTACCCTTATCGTATATATTTTTCCGGATTTTGATTTACCAAAAGAGACATCCTTAAAAAAATCATCTGTATACATGTTGTCAGGAAAAAATGTTACCAACCCAACTATATAGCTGTTATCAAAAAAAACAACGCGCAGCGTTCCACCTTTTCTTTGATAGACAAATGTCTCAGTTGGGTGATTTTCGTTTTCTTTTATAATCCGACCCATGTCATCGTATTTTTTATCGGGGGCTCCTTCCTTTTGAACCCAATTCTTAGCTAAAGATATCCCTTCAAATTTAAGAACCGCTCGCTTGGATAAGGTAGTAGATATCTCTCCAAAAACATCCATATATACCACATCTGAAAGTCTCTCGCAGTCTATATTTATTGTAATGGGTTTATTAATAAAAAACAGGAGAATAGCCAGAATCACGCCAGAAACAATCAAACTTCTTTGCCACCACTTTTTAAAAGTAATTAATGCCGTTGCTATTAAAAATCCCCAATACGCTATCAGCGTGCCCACTGCGATCATCAAGGGTATTCTTTCTAAAACGCCTTTCTTGAGTACATATATTACTGTAACAATTGAAGCTAAACCGACAACAATTCTGATCAACTTAGAATATTTTATTTTCTTATTATCTTTAACAATCTGATAAGTCCACACGTTTACCATAGGCAAAATAGGAAGAAAGACAAAAATTCTTAACCATTGAACCTTTGTTATCAACAAAAGTATTATCCCGCCGATGCCGCCAAGTAAAAATAAATTAGCATAAATTAAACAAACCTTATCCCCAAACATTTCGTGGCTTGTATTACTGTCGGGACAGGGAAACTCTGGATATTCCTTGCTGTCTTTGGAACATACGCTCATCTCGATTTCACTCCTTATTTTCTCCAGACTTTAATTTTAAAGTTAACCGCTGTTTTCATTCTCTTTACAATCGTGATATGTTCTTCCGGCGTCCGGTTTCGTATTTTTGGAAATTATATGTTAAGTTTCTTGTTGTTTATTGTTTATTTTCTTTAATGCTTCTGTAATATTTTATCAACTCACAAATATCAATTTTCAAGACTTTAGCTATCTCGTATAGATTAGAAAGCCTCGGCTTTCTTCGCCCGGAGTTCCACATAACTATTGTTGATTGACTTCTGTTTAACTTATCGTCAAGTTCTTCTTGAGACAGTCCGCATTTCTTGCGATAGTTTTTAAGGTTGGCTTTAAATGGCATGCCGATATTATAGTATTGAAAGTACTGGTTAGGCAAGGTGTAATTTCTGAAAAAAGGTACGGAAAAAATAATTAAAAAGGAGCGTGTCTAAAACTTGCCCATTCAAAGTGAATACCTGTCATAATCTTGTATAAAGTTGTACAATGTATAGAATCCTTAACTTTTTTATTCATAAGCACTTAATACTATAAGTTTTTGTCGGAGAAGGGGTTACCTCTCCGCACATCTCTCCGCCATTAAAAAACAGTTACCTGCTCACAAGGCGGGTTTTTTAATGGCTCTGTAATTTGCTTTTAGCAAATTACAGAGATCTTTTTTCGTTACAATTTATCTAAAGCAAGCTTTATCTGAATTGTGACGAAAAAAGATCCGGAGAGGGAGAGGCAAATTTTACTTGTTTGCTTCATAAAATTTGTCTCTCCCTCCGCATTTTCATAAATAATCTAAAAATTAGACTAAAAAAGCTTGTCCGTAAGCTTAATATGGTATATACTTATTTTATTGCTATACCATATTAAGGAGGATTATGGCATTACAATATTTAGAACCCCAAGTATGGGAGATTATTAAAAAAAGGAAGAAGGAACTAGATTCCTTGCGTCCGTTGCCACCAGTCGCAGTTAGAAAGCTAAGAGAACAATTTGAAATTGAAATGACATATAATTCTAATGCGATAGAAGGAAATAGTTTGACACTAAAAGAAACATTTTTGGTAATTAATGAGGGAATTACGGTTAAAAATAAACCTCTAAAAGATCATTTAGAAGCAAAGAACCATAAAGAAGCACTAGATTATTTAGTGGATCTTACTAAAAAAGGAAATAAGATAAACTTTAATGAAAAGATCATACGAGAATTACAATATCTTATTACAAAAGAAATTGATAAAGAATGGGCAGGTAGATATAGAAATAGTAATGTGGTTATTGGAGGATCGGAACACAAACCAATTGATGCTATGTTTGTAAAAGAGGAAATGGAAAAATTAGTATCTTGGTATAAAAAGGAAGAAAAGAAAACCAATATTATAGAGTTAGTAGCTTTAGTTCAACATAAATTTGTCTATATACATCCTTTTTTTGATGGGAACGGTCGCACTTCAAGGTTGTTAATGAATTTATTACTTATACGTGAAGGATATCCGATAGTTACTATATTAAAAAATGACAGAAGAAAATACTACAGATTATTACA
>Ga0307991_1001415_pt1 | contig 16721 bp, 28 predicted proteins | sample EllFjometagen131_FD_203146 | JGI IMG/M metagenome (GOLD analysis project Ga0307991, IMG submission 203146) | Marine microbial communities from Ellis Fjord, Antarctic Ocean - #131 | ecosystem: Environmental > Aquatic > Marine > Unclassified | place: Southern Ocean | collected 2014-10-08
TCAAAAAATTCACGGCACCGCTTTTATGCCACCATCCCTCGTAAATCATGACGATGCCCTCGGGAATGGCGGCATCCGGTTTCAGTCTGACTATCAGGCGGCCGTTGGGGGAAACGACCTGTGCATTAGCCTGTCCGTCAAGTTGTTTTTCGGCCAGGACAAGGGGGTTTACATGCGCTGTTGGAAAATCATCGATAAACGCAAATCCTTGGGAATGCAATGAATTCTTTAAATGGGGCGTCAGCAGTCTCAAATCAAAGCCTGCCGGGCCTTGCAGCGGCGCTTTGAAATGAGGCAGCGGGTTTTGCCCGGCCCTTAAGGCGGATTTAGAATACAATTCATACTTCCCCGATGGGGTATCAAAAGACCTGTCCTGCCAGGGGATATCCATACCAGGTGGTTTTAAGGGCCCATTAATCAGAGATTCGAAATCACTGCCGCAGGCTTCGAGCAGCGGCCCAACGGCCCTTTCTAAAAAATCCCGGGATGATATAAAAGGGTAGTTATCCAATCGCATTTTACGCGCCAGGGCCATAAAAAAATCATACTCACCCATGATGCCGGGCAGCGGTTCGACAGCTCTTGCAGAATAATTCACATATGGCGAATACATGGCGCTGCAAATGATATCCTCTTCTTCCAGAACACTGGTACAAGGCAGTACCAGATCGGCATGCCGGGCCGTATCGGTCATGAACATATCCATGACCACCGTGAACGGTACCCGATCAAAGGCTTCTATGGTCTTATGCAGATGCGGCATCTGGACAAGGGGATTGGCTTTGGTAATAAAGATGCAGCGAATCGGCGGATCCATTGCAGTATTCAGGAATTCTCCCATTTGGGGCAGGCTGAAGGACCGACGATTGACGGCCAGGTAACGGCTTCTGGGAATTTCTCCTGCCAGATAGCGGGAGGTTCCCGTGTTGGCATAATTTACCCCACCACCGGGGATGCCGATATTACCGGTAATGGCGCCCAACGCGTCGATACAACGGATGGTGCTACCGCCGTTACCGTATCTCTGCAGCCCGATGCCGGCAACAATGCAACCCGGTTTTTTGCGGGCATATATTCCGGCGACCTGTTCTATAAGAGCTGGATCGATTCCGGTGATCCCGGCTACCCGTTCCACAGTAAACTTACGCGCATAAGTCCGAAAACGCCCAAACCCCAGCACATGGGCATGGGTAAATGCCTGGTCAATCCAGCCGCGCTCAATCATAAGGTTGGCCATCCCGATGGCAAGGGCACCGTCGGTTGCAGGTCTGACAGGCAGATGCATATCGGCCAGGTCTGCCGTCGCGGTCCGAATCGGATCAATCAGGATAACGATGGCCCCATTTTTACGGGCCTGATGCAGATACCGGATCAAATGGGGATTGGTGTCTGCGGGATTTCGGCCCCAAATTATAATAACACCGGCATTTACCATATCGTCAGGGCTATGGCCCAGAACGGCACCGAAATCATACTTCTGGGCAGCCATTCCCGCACCCCAGCAGAGACTCCCTTCAGGAACGGTTACACCGCCATAGCAGTTGAAAAACAGTTCATCGACAGATTTGATGATGCCGCCATAGCCCGCGTCGGCATAATGCAGCACAGCTCCTGTACCATAGGCCTGTTTGATCCGTGTCAACTGATCTGCGATTTCACAGATGGCCTCGTCCCAGGTAATTTTTGTCCAACTCCGGCCAGTTTTTTTTAGTGGACAAAGCAACCGGTCAGGATGATAGAGTCTTTCCAAGAGCCGTCGTCCCTTTGAACAGGTCATACCCCGGGTCAAAGGATGATCTTTGTCTCCCCCGATCCGAACCACACGCCCGTTTTCTACCGTTGCAATCAATGAACAGGCATCAAAACAATCCAGGGGGCAGGCAAATCTTATTTGTTTTCGCATAGGGATAACGAATCTGAATTAAGAGCTGTTGGTTTACTTTTACAACAAAGCAAATGCAGAATCTTCAAAATGAATCCAGGCAAAAAGGGACAACCTGTTTTGTCAGACATTGTTTCATACTATAATGTTTTCAATTTAAATAAAAGAGTGATTCGAAGAAAAACCTGAAATTTTGACACCCCGGGCCATGGACAAAAAAAACCCCGCTTTACGAAGCGGGGTTTTTAGCGTTTATTGTATGAAACCATGGAAGATTTCTATGCTTTGGGTTCGTCCTTTGCGACTGCATCAGATCCTGCGTCATCTACAGGCGTCTCATCGGTCCCGGACTCACTTCCAGATGCTTTGGCTTCCGGATCTTTGGGAGCCGGTTCCGCCGAAACGGTTTTTTCAGGCTTTACGTCACCCTTTTCAGTATCAACCGCTTTACTGTCTGGCATCGCCTTTTTGGTGTCCTGCTTTTTCTCAACTTTTTTGGACTTTTTCTTTTTACCTTTTTCCGAAGCAACAAGCTCGATCATCGATACAAGGGCTGCATCACCGGGGCGTCTTCCGATTTTAATTATCCGTGTATATCCGCCCTGAATTTCACCGTACCGGGTCTGGGCTTCATCAAACAACTTATAGACGACTTCTTTTTCCCGTACAATGGCAAGCGCCTGACGCCTGGCGTGAAGGTCCCCCTTTTTGGCGAGCGTAATCAGGTGATCCGCCCAACGCCTTAGTTCCTTTGCTTTGACATCGGTAGTCTTAATTTTATCGTACTTGAATAAAGAGGTGACCATGTTTCTGAACATGGCGTTTCGATGACTGGGTGTTCTATTTAATTTTATACCGGCTTTATGATGTCTCATCGGATCAGTTATTCTCCTTCCTCAGCACTTTCCTCTTCGGGGGGCACAAATCCTTCAAGTTTCATACCAAGAGAAAGGCCCATTTCACTTAAAACGTCTTTTATTTCATTCAAGGACTTTCTGCCAAAATTCTTTGTTTTAAGCATTTCCGCTTCTGATTTCTGCACTAATTGATAGATTTTTAAAATATCGGCATTCTTAAGACAATTTGCGCTGCGCACGGAAAGTTCAAGTTCTTCAACACTACGATAAAGATTTTCATTGAACTTGGGCGTTTCGGTTTCATCATCTTTAGAAACGGGTGCAGGTTCAATTTTTTCATCAAAATTGATGAATATGGACATCTGTTCCTTCAGAATTTTTGCTGCATAGGCAACGGCGTCTTCGGGAAGTACACTTCCGTCCGTCCATACTTCAAGCGTCAATTTATCGTAGTCGGTTCTCTGCCCGACTCGGGCATTACCGACAACATAGTTGACTTTTTTTATGGGAGAAAAAATAGCATCAATGGGAATCGTTCCTACTGCCGCATCCTCATCCTTGTTTGCTTCCGAGAGTGAATACCCTTTCCCGGCCTTCACAGTCATCGATATTTTGCATTCACCTTTGTCGGTGAGCGTTGCTATGTGTTGATCTTTATTGAGTATTTCAACCCTGCCATCACTGCTTATGATATCTCCGGCAGTGACTGCACCCACATTGGCAACATCGATATAAAGCGTTCTCGGCGTTGTATCCTCAGTTTTGATTCTGACTTGCTTCAGATTGAGGATAATTTCGGAAACATCTTCAAACACTCCGGGGATGGTACTGAACTCGTGCATGACCTTTTCAAATTTTACCGAGACAATGGCGGCACCGTAAAGCGAAGACAAAATGATTCGTCTCAGAGAATTACCAATGGTGATACCAAATCCTCTTTCAAGCGGTTCACAGACAAATTTGCCGTAAGTGGGACTACTCGTCAACTGAACTTTCTCCGGCTTGATCATTTCCCGCCAGTTTATATAGGTTAGTTCGTTTGATGGCATTATTTCATCTCCAAATGATTTGAGTTAAGACTCCCTCAATAAACAAACCTGTTTTCTCAACTCTCATAACCGCTTGTTATTTTGAATAAAGCTCAACAATCAGTTGTTCCTGAATTGGCATTGTAAGCTCTTCCCGTACCGGAAAACTCTTAACAATCCCCTTCATATTTTCTTTCTCGAATTCGATCCACTGCGGTACGCCTCGTCGAACAACCGCGTCCATGGAGTCGGCTATAGTCTGTATGTTACGGCTTTTCTCCCGCACTTCAATGGTATCACCAATCTTGAGCAGATAGGAAGGTATATTTACTTTCCGGCCGTTTACCAGAAAATGATTGTGTTTCACTAGCTGTCTTCCCTGATTGCGTGAATTACCAAAACCGATACGGTATACTGTGTTATCAAGCCTTCTTTCAAGGAATATAAGCAAATTGGTTCCTGTGATACCCTGCTGCCGATCCGCTTTCTCAAAAGTAAGTCTGAACTGTTTTTCCGAAAGTCCATACATTCTTTTGACTTTTTGTTTTTCCCGAAGCTGAATTCCGTAATCTGAAGCTTTTCGATGCCGGCTCTGTCCGTGCTGCCCCGGTGCATAACTGCGACGTTCAAATGCGCATTTATCGGAATAGCATCGATCGCCTTTAAGAAACAACTTCATATTTTCCCGTCGGCATAACCGACATACTGAACCTCTGTATCGTGCCAATTGCTCCTCCTTGAATCGTCGGCAATTTCTTTTTGCCGACGATCTTACGGGTACAGGTCGTGTTCACCCGTATATCTTCCAAAACGAATTAAAAAAATATAGACTATACCCGGCGTCTCTTGGGCGGGCGGCAGCCATTGTGCGGAATGGGGGTTACGTCCTTTATAAGTGAAACATTAAATCCAACCCCCTGCAGGGATCGTAATGCTGATTCGCGCCCGGCACCTGGGCCTTTGACGTAGACCTCGACATTACGCATACCATGCTCCATGGCCTTTTTAGCGGCATCCTCGGCCGCAAGCTGCGAAGCAAATGGGGTACTTTTCCGGGATCCCTTGAATCCCTGGACCCCTGAACTGGACCATGCCACAACATTACCGGCAGGGTCTGTGATGGTTACAATAGTATTATTAAATGTCGACTGGATATGCACAACCCCGTTTGGAATGCTCTTTTTTTCCTTTTTCTTAGTACGCGTTTTTCTTGGCATTTGACGATTCCATTAAAACTTTTTTTATTTTATTTGATGATTATGGCGGACAAAAAAACTGCTGAAACACATATAGCTGATTACAGTATTTGGATTCTATTTCTTTTTTACGCCGCCCTTTTTCTTTACAGCCGATCTTCGCGGTCCCTTTCTTGTTCTCGCATTCGTACTGGTTCGCTGCCCGCGAACCGGGAGAGACTTCCGATGCCTTAAGCCTCGATAAGCGCCTAAATCCATGAGGCGTTTAATATCCATCGATATTTCTGTTCGAAGTTCTCCCTCGACTTTACACTCACTATCGATTACTTTTCGAATGCTGTTTACTTCATTTTCTGTCAAATCGTCTGTTTGTTTATCCAGATCAATTTGAAGTTGCGTCAGTATGCGCTTTGAAGTAGTTCGACCGATACCATATATATATGTCAACCCTATCTCAACCCGTTTACGTCTTGGTAAATCTACGCCCGCAATTCTTGCCAAAGCTTATCCTCCTATCCCTGCCGCTGTTTATGTCTTTTGTTTTCGCAGATAACTCTGACCACACCCTTTCTGCGGACAATCTTGCATTTACTGCATATTTTTTTCACAGATGCTCTGACCTTCATATGTGTTGCTCCTTGTTTATCAAAAGCATACCCTGTTTCTTAAAATAGCCTGCCCCTGATGTATCAGGTTCTCAGATCCTGAGTATACCTGTTATTTTGATCTATAGGTAATCCTGCCCCTGGTCAAATCATAAGGTGAAAGCTCAACTGCAACCGTATCCCCAGGTAATATTTTGATAAAATGCATTCTCATTTTCCCGGATATATGGGCCAGAATCTGATGTTTATTTTCCAGCTCAACCTTGAACATTGCATTTGGCAGGGTTTCTATTACAGTGCCCTGCACCTTTATGGCTTCCTCCTTCGGCATTTGTAGCGCCCCTTTCGACCTTAGCTTCCTTCTATTTGAATTTTATCATTCGATTATCACCGCCCTCTGCCTTTCACACCTTTTTTGAGAAAACCCTCATAATGGCGAGTCAGCATGTGCGATTCAATTTGTGATATCGTGTCAATGGCGACACCCACCACGATCAATAGAGCGGTCCCCCCAAAATAAAAGGGGATGTTCAGCTTGGTAATAAGTATCGAAGGCAGCACGCATACGGCAGACACGTAAACAGCACCTCCAAGGGTAATTCTTGTAAGTACTTTATCGATATACTCGGCCGTACGTTTTCCAGGTCTGATCCCGGGAATGTACCCCCCGTTTTTTTTCATATTATCGGCCACATCCTCGGGATTAAAGGTAACCGCGGTATAGAAGTAACAAAAGAAAAAGATGAACCCGATATACATTAATTCATATATCAGACTGCCCGGGCTCATTGAAGCGGCTGCCGTCTGCATCCATGGTATTTTTACAAAACTTGCAATGGTCGCTGGAAACATGATGATGGAAGATGCAAAAATAGGCGGTATCACACCGGATGTATTAATTTTCAATGGAAGGTGGGTGCTTTGACCGCCGTACATCTTTCTGCCGACGACTCTTTTGGCATACTGAACCGGTATCCTCCTCTGACCCTGCTCAACGTAGATTATAAATGCGATCACACCAACCATAAATACAATTAGAATCAGAATTAAAAAAATACCCATTTCACCGGTGGAAAGCAACCGAAAAGTATTTCCAATGGCATTGGGCATCCTGGCCACAATACCGGCAAAGATGATAAGAGAGATACCATTTCCAATGCCCCGTTCGGTAATTTGCTCGCCAAGCCACATGATAAATGCCGTTCCGGCAGTAAGCGTCAAAACGGTCATCAGCCTGAATGCCCAACCGGGATGAATGACCACCGGCGCACCGCCGGGGGATGTCATACTCTCAAGGCCGATGCTGATACCGAACCCCTGAATAATACTCAAAACCACGGTTCCGTAACGGGTGTACTGAGTAATTTTTTTCCGGCCCTGTTCACCTTCTTTTGAAAGGCGCTCCAGATGCGGGATCACCACGGTGAGAAGCTGAATGATAATTGAAGCACTGATGTAAGGCATGATCCCAAGGGCAAACACCGACAGTCTTTCCAGCGCACCACCTGAGAACATATCGAACAGCCCAAGCAAGGTGCCCTTGGCCTTTGCAAAAAAGGAAGCCAGGGCAATCGTATCTATTCCCGGAGTCGGCACATGTACCCCTACACGGTATACCGCAAGAAGGGCAAAAGTGTATAGTACACGCTTTTTCAACTCAGGTATTTTAAATATATTCTGGAACCCGCTGCCTATCATACTATATGTCCTCTACACTACCACCGGCGGCTTCTATCTTAACCCTGGCACTGTTGCTGACGGCGTTTAAACGAATAGTGAGGGGATATTCAATATCGCCTTTGCCAAGCAGCTTGATCCCATCCCGTCTGCCATTGACAAGTCCGCTTCTGACAACAACAGCCTCGTCAACCACACTGCCGGTTTCAAATCGATTCAGATCGCATATATTTAGAACCGCTATTTCCTTTTTAAAAATATTGGTAAACCCTCTTTTGGGCAGACGTCGATGAATGGGCATCTGCCCACCCTCGAACCCGGGCCTTACACCTCCGCCTGATCGGCTCTTGTGTCCTTTCGTTCCCCGGCCTGCAGTCTTTCCGGTTCCCGAACCAACTCCGCGGCCAAGTCTTTTACGGGCGCTGCGTGAACCTTTTGCTGGTGACAGTTCATTTAACTTCATCAATCATCTCCTCTGCTTTCACCAGGTGTGAAACAACGTGTACCATTCCGCGGACAGCCGCAGTATTTTCAAGCCTTACAGTCCTGTTTATCTTGGTCAACCCCAAACCCCGCAAAACTTTGCGATGCTTTTCCGGCCTTCCAATCATACTTTTAACCAAAGTTATTTCTAATGTTCCAGACATTTATAATTCCCCTATCAATTATAAATCTTCTACCAGAATGCCCCGTCGCTTGGCGACCTGCTCTCTGCTTTGAAGCTGTTTAAGCCCTGTTATCGTGGCTTTCACGACATTATGAGGATTATTGGACCGCATGCATTTTGTTAAAATATCCTGTACCCCTACAGCTTCCAATACTGCCCGAACCGCTCCACCGGCAATAACACCGGTTCCTTTTGACGCGGGTTTCAGCAAAACGCGGCCTGCACCATATTTGCCAATCACCTGAAAGGGAATTGTTCCGTCTTCGGTTAAAGGCACCTTGCACATATTTTTTCTGGCTTTCTCCGCGCCCTTGCGAATTGCTTCGGGCACTTCACCGGCTTTGCCCAGGCCCCAGCCGACACTCCCCTCTCCATCACCAACGACGACAACAGCACTGAAGCTGAACCTTCTTCCGCCTTTGACGACCTTTGCCACACGGTTTATATGTACTACTTTATCTATAAACTGATTATCATCCATGTCTTTTTTGAACAAGGGCCTGCCTCCTACATTTCGAATATTTACTAAAATTCCAGCCCGGCTTCACGTGCACCGTCTGATACAGCCTTAACCCGGCCATGATACAGATATCCGTTACGGTCAAAAACAATTTTTTTAACCCCTTTTTCCAAGGCACGCTCTCCAATAAGCTTTCCGATATGACCGGCTGCCTCAACCTTATTGTCGAACCGATCTAAAGCCTTTACTGCTTTTTCCATGCTGGAAGCACTGGCCAGGGTTTGGCCACTGATATCATTGACAATTTGCGCATAAATATGCCTTGCGCTACGAAAGATGGTCAGTCGGGGTCGTTCATCTGTCCCGGACAGGGCTTTTCTTATTCTTTTTTTTCTTTTCAAACGCGCCTTTTTTTTAAAATCCAAAGAGCCCATCGTTGTTCCCCTTAAAATTGTGTCAAAATGACCCATATTTCCGACAACCGGATTTTGCAACATGAATCGCCCGGACACAACGGTTTTTTCAAATATTATTTGGTCCCGGTTTTTCCGGCTTTACGCCGAATAAATTCTTCAGCGTATTTAATGCCTTTGCCTTTATAAGGCTCAGGCGGCCTCAGGCTTCGAATGGAAGCGGCTGTTGCCCCGAGTTGTTCCTTATCTATCCCGGAAAGTTTGATAACATTTTTTTTATCTATATTTACCGAGATTCCTTCCGGAACAGGAAAATTGACCGGATTGGAATAGCCTATATTAAAGACAATGGTCCTGCCCTGCAAATCCGCCCTGTATCCTATACCGTTTATTTGCAGTATCCGTTCAAACCCCTTGTCAATACCCGTTATCATGTTGGCAACCAATGATCTGGTCAAGCCCTGTAACGCACTGGAGTCTTTCTGTTGGTCGATTATAACCACTTTTATGGTTTTTTCGTCTATCTCCAGTTCAACGGCCGGATGTATCGTTCTGGAAAGTGTTCCTTTCTCACCCTGAACCGTAATCAGCCTGTTTTTATATGATATTTTTGTCTTTTGCGGAATCGGAATCACTTTTTTGCCTACTCGCGACATTGCTTACACCCCTTGGCTACCAGATATTACAAAGAACTTCTCCGCCTACTTTCTGCAGCCGGGCTTCCTTGTCTGTCAATATTCCCCTGGACGTTGATAATATCGCAACTCCCATGCCGCTGAATACTGGCTTGACTTCCTTTTGCCTAACGTAAACCCTTCTACTGGGCTTACTGATACGCTCCAGTTTATATATGGCATGGCTTCTGTTTGCGTCATATTTTAAATACACCCGCAAAACGCCCTGTTTGTCATCCTTAACGAACTTATAATTTTTTATATATCCCTGATTTTTAAGTACTTTTGCCAGTTCAACCTTGATCGTTGATCCGGGGATCTCGACACTGTCTAATTTCGCTTTCCCGCCGTTTCTGATCCTCGTCAGCATGTCGGCAATCGGGTCGCTCATTACCATTTTTTTCTTCCTTACGATACAGTCTTTTTTAAGTATCTTTTAGATGGATACGGCCTTTATCAAATCTGTAGGATTACCAACTGGACTTGACCACACCAGGTAATTTGCCATGCGAGGCAAGATTACGAAAACAGATACGGCATATTCCGAATTTCCTTATGAAGGCTCTTGGTCTGCCGCATATGGGACATCTATTGTACTCCCGCACTTTGAATTTTGCTTTATTTAATGCTTTTACTCTAAGAGACTTTTTGGCCAAAGCATCCTCCTTGTAATTTGACGTCTTCTCAGATTTTAATGCTTCAATTTTTAAATGGCATTCCCATAAGTTTCAGGAGCTCTTTTCCCTCTTCGTCCGTCTTTGCAGTCGTAACGATGGTAATATTTAGCCCCTTGATCTTATCAATCTTATCATATTCAATTTCCGGGAAAATAATATGCTCTTTTATTCCCAGAGTGTAATTCCCGTTGTGATCAAAAGCCTTGCCTGAAATCCCCCTGAAATCTCTAACCCTCGGGAGTGCTATATTTATAAGTTTGTTCAAAAAATCGTACATCCGGGTATGCCGCAGCGTAACCATACATCCGATAGGCATCCCGGCCCTAAGTTTAAATGCCGCAATTGATTTTTTAGCACGGGTGATCACAGGATTTTGACCGGCTATTATCTTAAGTTCTTCAGCGGCTGAGTCCAACATTTTAATATTATGAATGGCTTCCCCAAGTCCGATATTCAATACGACCTTATCAATTTTCGGTACCTGCATGAGGTTCGTATACTTGAACTTTTCAAAAAGACTGGGGACGATATTTTTATCATAATATTCTTTTAACTGAGACATTCTACTCCTCATCGCGCACACAGCTTGTTATTTAGGCGTCTATAATTTCATTGCATTTTCTGCATACCCGGACTTTTTTACCGTCGTCCAGCCGCTGCATTTTTATACGTGCAGGTTTAATACATTTATTGCACATCAACATCACATTCGACCAATGAACGGGTGCCTCGCTTTCGACAATACCACCCTGTCTGGTCTGTGCGTTCGGCTTGGTATGTCTCGTGGCGATGTTAATATTCTCTACGAGAATTCTGTTTTTTTTTCTAAGGACCTTCAAAACCTTACCGATCTTGCCATTGTCCTTACCGGCGATGATTTTTACTTTGTCGTCTTTTTTTATATAGCATGTATTCCTGGTCATAGATCAAATCCTTTAAGGACCGCTGATTTTTACAAGACTTCCGGGGCTAAGGAAATTATTTTCATAAATCTCTTTCCCCTCAGTTCTCTTGCCACCGGCCCAAATATGCGGGTCCCGACAGGCTCTTTGCTTGCACTGATTAACACCGCTGAATTTTCATCAAATCGTATGTAAGATCCGTCCCGCCGTCTTATTTCTTTTTTAGTTCTGACGACAACAGCCTTCAGGACGTCTCCCTTTTTTACTTTAGCATTGGGGATTGCTTCCTTGACGGACACAACGATAATATCACCAATGCGGGCATATCTTCTTCTGGATCCGCCAAGTACCTTTATACAATAGACTTCCTTGGCACCGGAATTATCTGCAACTGTTAGTCTGGATTCTGCCTGAATCATTTTTTTATTCCTTTACCATCAGACCGCTTTTTCGACTATTTGACTGACCCGCCATCTTTTGGTTCGGCTCAGGGGTCTTGACTCTGTAATCAAAACTTTGTCTCCAGGTTTGCAACTGTTGCTTTCATCATGAGCAGCAAACCTTGTAGATCTGCGAATATACTTTTTATACAATTGATGTTTGACCAGCCTCTCTACCAAGACGATTACCGTCTTGTCCATTTTGCCGCTTATCACACTGCCAATCAACTGTCTCTTTTTATTTATCTTTTTTTCCATGGCCTCAGCTACTCTTTGTCCGTGCTTCCGGTTAATTCAAACTCTCTTGTCACAGTTTTGATCCTAGCGATATCAGCCTTAGTCTGCATGATTTTCTTCGGATTTTCAAGCTGGCCGATCTCATGCTGAAACCGCAGGTTGAACATTTCTTCTCTCAGGTCATCAAGTTTATGAAGCCTTTCTTCCTGGCTTAACTCTCTGATTTCCGATACTTTCATTATAATTCGCTCCTCTCCACAAATCGAGTCTTGACTGAAAGTTTGTGTGAAGCAAGCCGGAGGGCTTCTTTTGCCATTTCTCTGGTGACGCCTTCCATTTCATATAAAATTCTGCCTGGACGTATGATTGCGATCCAGCCTTCAGGAGCACCTTTCCCCTTGCCCATTCTTACTTCGGCGGGTTTTTTGGTAAAAGATTTATCGGGAAAAATTCTGATCCACATCTTCCCGCCTCTCTTTACATGCCGAGTCATTGCAATTCGAGCGGCCTCTATCTGTTTGGAACTTAATTTACCGCATTCGATCGCCATCAGACCGAATTCTCCGAAGCTTAAAGTGTTCCCCCGGCGAGCAGCCCCTTTCATCCTGCCTTTCTGTCTCTTGCGGTACTTTACTTTCTTAGGGCTAAGCATCTTTTTATCTCCTTACTAACTGACGCTTGAAGCGACTGCATCTTTTTTTAGTATTTCACCGTTAAAAACAAAGACCTTCACACCGATGATACCGTAAGTTGTTTTAGCCTCGATGAATCCATAATCAATGTCCGCCCTTAGCGTATGCAAAGGGACTCTGCCCTCTCGATACCATTCCCTTCTGGCCATTTCGGCACCTCCCAGTCTCCCTGAGCATATTATTTTTACGCCCTTGGCCCCGAATCTCATTGCCGATGAGACACCCCTTTTCATCGCCCGTCTGAAAGCAACCCTTCTTTCAATCTGAAGTGCCACGTTTTCCGCAACCAGTTGAGCATCCAGCTCGGGCTTTCGGACTTCCTGAATATCGATTAGAACTTCCCGGGAAACCTGTTTTTCGATCTCTTTTTTGAGTTTTTCGATCTCAGATCCCTTTTTGCCGATGACAATGCCGGGTCGAGCCGTAAAAATACGCAACCTGATCCTTTTCGCCGACCGTTCTATCTCGATCTTTGAAATACCGGCATGATATATTTTTTTCTTAAGAAATTTTCTTATTTTAAAATCTTCGAGAATGTAATCGGAATATTTCTTCCCAGAATACCACCGGGATTCCCATGTTTTTACTATTCCTAATCGCAATCCTATAGGATTAACTTTCTGGCCCAAGCTCTTACCTCCTCTTTACTCTGCCGAATCTTCAGTTAAAATAACCGTGATATGACTAGTCCTTTTCAAGATACGCGCGCCACGCCCCCGTGCCCTTGCGCGAAACCGCTTAGCAGTCGGCCCCTGGTCCACGATTACATTACTGATTAATAGGGAATCTATGTCAATGTCAGGATGCTGATCGGAATTAGCAACCGCCGACCTCACAACCTTTTCAACTATTCCAGCAGCCTTCTGCGGCATAAAGTTCAGTGCATTCAAACCGGCTTCGACGGGCTTACCTTTTACAACACCGACGATTTTACGGACTTTTTGAGGCGAGATGCGAACATATCGCGCAACTGCTTTCACCTGCATGTCAGACATCCTCTTTTTCTCCAATCCTACTTCTTCAATTTCGATTTTTTATCACCAGCGTGCCCATAAAAAGTCCGCGTTGGCGAAAACTCACCGAGTTTATGCCCGACCATATTCTCAGAAATAAACACCGGAACAAATTTTCTGCCATTGTGTATTGCCAGCGTTATACCAACCATTTCAGGAATAATTGTTGACCGCCTGGACCAGCTTTTGATTACCCTGTTACTTCGACTCTCCTGAACCGCCAAAACTTTGTTCAATAATTTAGGTTCAATATATGGGCCTTTTTTTAACGATCGTGGCATATCCTCTCCTGCATTATATTCTGATTACCTACCTGTGAATTGAGTTAAAGCAATTGGGCAGATATTATTTCTTCGTACGCCTCTTGACTATGTAGCGATCCGTTTTTTTATTTTTCCGGGTCCGGTATCCCTTGCTCGGAACGCCCCAGGGACTGCATGGATGACGCCCTCCGGAAGAGCGTCCTTCGCCGCCGCCCATCGGGTGATCTACGGGGTTCATTGCGACACCGCGAACTTTCGGCCGCCTGCCAAGATATCTTTTTCTTCCGGCTTTTCCAAGATCTATGCTGTCATGTTCCGTATTTCCAATTTGTCCGATAGTTGCCATGCATTTTATCAAAACCATCCGAACTTCCCCTGAAGGAAGTTTAACCAGCGCATATTTATCTTCCTTCGCCATCAATTGAGCAAAAGTTCCAGCGCTACGGACAATTTGCCCCCCTTTACCCAGACGCAGTTCGATATTGTGGATATGCGTTCCTAAAGGAATATTACCAAGCGGCAAGGCATTGCCGGGTTTTATATCGACGTCCGAACCGGACAGTACCGTATCACCGACCGATAGATTGACAGGCGCCAGGATGTACCGCTTTTCGCCGTCTGCGTAGTGCAGCAAAGCAATTCGGGCACTACGATTAGGGTCATACTCTATAGATGCAACTTTGGCTGGTATCCCAGTTTTGTTTCTTTTAAAATCTATAATACGGTAGAAACGTTTATGACCGCCGCCCCGATGCCGACAGGTGATCCTTCCATTGACATTTCGCCCGCCATTTTTCTTGATTGCTTTTAGCAGACTTTTTTCAGGACTCGAAGTTGTTATCTCTTCGAAATTTGAGAACATCTGAAATCGTCGTCCCGGAGATGTCGGTTTTACTCTCTTTACTGCCATTTTAAGCTCCTAGCTTTAAACCCCTTCAAAAAATTCAATCCGTTCGCCCGTCATCAATGTCACGATCGCCTTTTTCCAATTTCTTCGTTTTCCCAGAATTTTTCCCCGCCTCTTTACCTTGCCTCTGACCTGCATGGTACGGACACTTGCGACTCTGACATTGAATATTTTTTCTACAGCGCGTCTGATTTCGACTCTGTTTGCGTTGCGATCTACTTCGAACGTGACCTTGTTATGCATTTCTTTTTGAATATTTGTCTTTTCAGTAATTAAAGGCCGTTTTATAATGTCATATTGAATCATACGGATAGCCTCCCTTCAATTTTTTTTACGGAAGGTTCGATCAGAATCAATTTTTCATATTTTAAGATATCATAAACATTGAGCCCGGCAGATCGCAGCACCTTTATATCGGGAATGTTTCTGGAGGAAATTTCCAGTCTTTCATTCTCTTTCCCCGTAACGATCAACGCATTGCGAACATCAAGAGCGCTTAATATTTCCGTTACGTCTCTTGTTTTGATCCGTTCAAGCTCGAATTCATTTATAACCATAATTTTCTCAAGTTTCAGTTTGCTGCTTAACGCCATCTTTAATGCCAGCTTTCTGACTTTTTTGTGAATTTTATAGGCATAAGATTTTGGATCAGGCCCGAAAACACTGCCGCCGCCTCTCAGCAGCGGGGATTTAACATCTCCCCTTCTGGCACGGCCGGTCCCTTTCTGACGAAAAAGCTTTTTCCCGCTACCTGTTATATCACTCCTATGCTTGACAGAAGCGCTTCCCGATCGCCTCTTAGCAAGCTGCATGGTAACGACTTCATGCAATACACTTGCCTTTACCGGAATACTGAAAACTGTATCGACAAGATCGATTTCCGATACTTTTTCACCTTTTAAATTTAAAACATCTAGGACAGCCATAATCTACCCGTCAATTCTATATTTATTTTTGATCGAACTTATGATTACCAATTGGGCCGTTTTGATTTATTTACCGATGGGTGTTTTCTTCTTTTGGAGCGTAACCATTGAATTTCTACTTCCAGGTACGGCACCCCTTAAAAAAACCAGGTTTTCTTCAGTACGAATATCAGCGATCTTAAGGTTCTGAGCGGTTTTTCGTTCATAACCGTACTGTCCGGGCATTTTTTTACCTTTCACAACTTTCGCAGGCCAGGCGCTACAGCCAATCGATCCCGGAATTCTATGGCTTTTGCTACCATGGGTTTTATTTCCACCGGAAAAACCGTGACGTTTCATCACTCCGGAAAAGCCTCTCCCCTTTGTCCTGCCCGAAACATCGACCAGTTCACCGGTGCTGAACATATCCACACCTATACTCTGACCTGTTTCGTATTTTTCCGGATCGTCTACCCTGAACTCCTTGAGTAATTTATAAGACGATCCACCGCTCTTCTTATAATGGCCCTGCAACGGCTTGTTAATTGAAGTTTTCTTTCTTTCTCCGAATCCAAGCTGAATTGCGTTATATCCATCCGTGGCCACGGTTTTGACCTGAGTAACGATACAGGGTCCCACCCGAACAACGGTTACCGGGATCATGTTTCCTTCGGGGGAGAACAGATTCATCATCCCCAATTTTTTCCCAATCAGTCCTCTATTCATAGCTACACTGTTCCCAATATTACAATTTAATTTCGACATCAACTCCCGGAGAAAGATCCAGCTTCATCAGTGCGTCGACAGTCTGCTGAGTCGGTTCCAGAATATCCAGCATCCTTTTATGCGTTCTTATCTCAAATTGTTCCCTTGATTTTTTGTCAATAAAAGGTGAACGAAGCACACAATACTTACTAATCCGGGTTGGCAACGGAATCGGCCCGACAACCTTGGCGCCTGTCTTTTTGGCAGTATCGGATATATCGACCGCACTATGGTCAAGCAGCTTATAATCGTAAGCTTTAAGCCTGATCCTGATTTTTGAATTCATCAGCATGATATCATTCTCACTTTTTACTCGATTATTTCGCTCACAACACCGGCGCCCACGGTACGACCGCCTTCCCGGATTGCAAATCTGAGTTCTTTTTCCATGGCGATCGGCGTAATCAATTCAGCCGTAATCGTTACGTTGTCTCCGGGCATAATCATCTCAACTCCCTCGG
>Ga0307991_1001416_pt1 | contig 16719 bp, 8 predicted proteins | sample EllFjometagen131_FD_203146 | JGI IMG/M metagenome (GOLD analysis project Ga0307991, IMG submission 203146) | Marine microbial communities from Ellis Fjord, Antarctic Ocean - #131 | ecosystem: Environmental > Aquatic > Marine > Unclassified | place: Southern Ocean | collected 2014-10-08
GTCACTCAGAGAGAAGACAGTATTTTGGCGAGACTAATGAGACTGTGAATAATAAGGTAAAGGCTGTTCTTGAAGCCGGACTAACTCCTATTGTTTGTGTTGGAGAAAATCTGGAAGAAAGAGAAGCAGGCAAAGCGTTTGATGTTGTTAAAGATCATATTGAAAATTCGCTAAAAGGTTTTAGCGCTGATGAAATGAAAAAAATGGTTTTAGCGTATGAACCTGTTTGGGCTATTGGAACAGGTAAGACAGCTTCGCCTGAACAAGCTCAAGAAATTCATGCTTTTATTCGAGGTCTTTTAAAAGATATGCACGACGAGGATGTATCACAGGCGATGCGTATTCAATATGGTGGAAGTGTTAAACCAGAAAATGCTAAAGATCTTATGGGTCAAGAAGATATTGATGGAGCTCTTGTTGGTGGAGCAGCTCTTAAAGTTGATTCATTCGTAGGCATTATTAAAAATTGCCAATAATTAAATAGAAGGGAAATTGTATGTTTACATTTGTTCTTATTCTTCACACATTAATTTGTATATTACTTGGTGTTGTTATTTTAATGCAATCAGGAAGAGGCGGAGGCCTTACCGATGCGTTTCAATCCGCTGAATCTATGTTTGGGGCTCAGACAAACGCTGTTCTTATTAAAGCCACAGCAGTTTTAGCTTCTATCTTTTTAGTGACTTCTTTAAGTCTTGCTTATCTTTCAGCTCAAAAAGATAAATCTTTATTGATAAAAGGTGTACAGCAAGAAGAGTTTGATCCAGATAAACTTTTTGATGAAGCTTCTAAAAATACTCAAACTATAGAAATTAATACAAGCGTAGAAGATGCGCCGGTAACAAGTGAAGAGAAATAATAGAAATATTTTAAATTTTAAAGATACAGCAAAAAAACTACTAATTTTATTAGTAGTTTTTTTGTGTGTTGATCATCTTAGTTTTGCTCAAGAGACGACTTTTGATAAACATGGTGGTCAGCTTGTTTTTACAGCGACGTCTGATCCTCGAAGTTTTAATCCTATCATTGCTAAGGAAAGTTCATCGTCAGGAGTTGTTGGTTATCTCTTTGAAGGACTTACTAAGATTGATGGAATTACTCTAGAGGTTTTGCCGAGCTTGGCTAAGAGTTGGGAAATAAGTCGAGATGGGCTGACTTGGATTTTTCATCTTAGAGATGACGTGCTTTGGTCTGACGGTGTGCCGTTTAGTGCGGACGATGTTGTTTTTACGTTTAACGATTTGATTTATAATGATGCGATTCCATCGTCGGCACGTGATATCTTTACGATTGATGGAAAAATATTTAAAGTTGAGAAAGTTGATGCACACACGGTTAAATTTGTTTTACCAATTCGCTTTGCTCCATTCTTGCGTTCAATGGCAACGGGCATTATGCCTAAGCATGCTCTTAAGAGTTCGGTTGATGATAGAACGTTTAATTTTAAATGGGGAATTGATACGCCAGTTTCAGAAATTGTGGGCACAGGTCCGTATCTTCTGGAGTTGTATCAACCGGGTCAGCGTATTATTTTAAGAGCAAATCCTTTGTATTGGGAGAAGTCTGATCAAGGGGAGAGATTGCCGTTTATTGATCGAATTGTTTTCTTGATTGTTCAAAACCAAGATGTTTCACTTTTAAAATTTTTAGAAGGGGAGACGGATTCGTGTAGAGTTAGAGGGACGGATTATGCGCTTTTAAAGCCCTTAGAAAAAGAAAAGAATTTTACAGTTTACGATCTTGGTTCAGAATCTGGAAACAGTTTTATTGTGTTTAATCAGAATCCACGTCTTAATCCAAAGACAGGAAAACCTTTTGTTGATCCAGTTAAATTATCATGGTTTCAAAATTTAGAATTTCGAAAAGCCGTAGCACATGTTATTGACAAAAAACGCATTGTTGAAATTACTATGAATAATTTAGGGTACCCTCAATATGGAACTATGAATCCCAATTCTGGACTTTTTTATAATCCGAATGTTATTAAATATGAATATGATCTTAAGAAAGCAAAGCAGATTTTAAATTCTGCAGGATTTATTGATCGCGATGGAGACGGTATTCTTGAAGATAAAGAGGGAAATGTTGTTGAGTTTAATTTTTTTACAAATTCCAATGGAGCTGAACGTATTCAGATTGCTTCGATTGTTCGCCATGATCTTGAAGAGCTTGGCATGAGAGTTAATTTCTTGGTATTGGAATTTAATAACTTGGTTGCAAAGTTAATTGCTAATTATGAGTGGGATGCAATTTTGATAGGATTGACAGGAGGCATTGAGCCTCACTTTGGAAAAAATGTTTGGGTTTCTGATGGACAGCTACATTTCTGGAATCCAGGGCAAGAGAAGCCTGCAACAAAATGGGAAGCTAGAATTGATGAGATTTTTAGTGCAGCTGTTCAAGAACTTGATGATAAGAAAAGAAAACCACTTTATGATGAATGGCAGATGATTGTTTCACAAGAGCTTCCAGTTATTTATACTGTTTTGGGTGCAGGTGTTTCGGCTGTTCGAAATAAATTTGGAAACTTAAAACCAAGTCTTCATGGCGGCGTGTTTCATAATTTGGAAGAAATATATGTAAAGGAAGAATATCGGTAATGTTTAAATATATAGTAAAAAGAATTTTGATTGCGATTCCGCTCTTGCTTGGGATGTCGTTGCTGACTTTTGTTTTGATGCAAGTGACTCCCGGAAATTTCTTTGATACGCTTAAGCTTGATCCACAAGTTTCTCCTGAAACGATTGCGCACTATGAGAGATTGTATAATTTAGATAAGCCATTATTCCAGCAATATTTTCATTGGCTTAAAAATTTGGTACATTTGGATTTTGGTTATTCATTTCATTATAATGCTCCTGTCTCAAAAATTATTTCAAGTCGCTTGTTTAATACATTTATTTTATCTTTAAGCAGCATGCTTGTCGCATGGCTTGTTGCGATTCCCCTTGGAATTATTATGGCGGTTAACCGTAATCGTTTTATTGATAAATTCTTATCTTTTCTTTCTTTTGTTAGCTTATCTGTTCCTGGTTTCTTTTTGGCAATTTTGCTTTTGTATTTTGCTTCTAAGGTTGGAGGTTTGCCTTTAGGGGGCATGCAGAGTGTTAATTTTGATCAGATGAACTTTTTTGAAAAAGCTATTGATATTGCTCGCCATCTTGTCATTCCAACAATTGTTATTTCAATTGGATCTGTGGCAGGTTTACAGAGAATTATGCGAGGCAACCTTTTAGAAGTTTTAAGAAAGCAATATATTTTGGCTGCTCGAGCGAAGGGCTTGCCAGAAAATCGTGTTATTTATAAGCACGCACTTCGAAATGCCATTAATCCGCTGATTACGATTTTAGGTTATCATTTGTCAGGATTGTTGAGTGGAGCTGCTTTGATTGAAATTATTTTTAGTTGGCCAGGATTGGGTACGGTTATGCTTACGGCTGTTCGTGCTAAAGACCTGTATTTAGTTATGGCAAGTATGTTGATGGGAGGAGTTTTATTGTTTCTAGGAAACCTCTTAGCTGACATAATGCTCATGTGGGTTGATCCGAGGATACGCTATGATTAAAAAAGGATTAAGCCCATTTCAGATGGCAATGGCAACATTTCGAAAGAACCGTTTAGCTATTGCTTGTGTTGGAATTTTAGCGGTTCTTTATGGATCTGCAATTTTTGCAGGATTCTTGTCACCGTATTCTTATGATAATGAAAATCGTGAATTTTCTTATTGTCCGCCAATGAAGGTTCATGTTATTGATTCTGATAGAAAACTAACTCGTCCATATGTAAATCAAATGAATCTTTCGTTTGATAAATTTCATAAACGAATTTATACAGAAGATAAAACTAAAAGTTTTCCGATTCATTTTTTTATTAAGGGAGATTCGTATAAGGTGATAGGTCTTGTTCCAAGCACTCGCCATTTCTTTGGTGTTAAAGTTCCTGGACGTTTGCATCTTTGGGGTGCTGATTCCAGAGGAAGGGATCTTCTCTCGAGATTGCTTTGGGGTGCTCGTATTTCTTTGTCGATTGGTCTCATTGGTGTTTCTATTTCTTTCTTTTTCGGTCTTTTAATTGGTGGAATTTCTGGATACTATGGAGGAAAAATTGATAATTTAATTATGAGAATGTGTGAAATGATTATGATGATTCCAGGATTTTATTTGATGTTAGCTTTACGCGCAGCTGTTCCGACTGAATTTAATTCTCTGCAGGTTTATATTGCTATTATTGTTATTTTTTCTTTTATTGGGTGGGCATCTTTAGCTCGCGTTATTCGGGGCATGGCTATTTCACTAAAACAAAGAGAATACGTTTTGGCAGCTAAGGCGCTTGGCGTATCGGATATAAAAATTATTACGACGCATATTTTACCTCATACGATTTCTTATTCAATTGTAGCTGTTATGCTTTCAATTCCTGGATATATTATGGGTGAAAGCGCGTTAAGTTTTCTTGGTCTTGGCATTCAAGATCCTTATGCAAGTTGGGGAAATCTTTTGTCGGAGGCAATGGGGATTATCCAGATAAAGTTTTCACCTTGGATTCTGTTGCCAGGATTCTTTATTTTTTTGACAATCATTTGTTTTAATATTATCGGTGATGCTTTAAGAGATGCATTGGATCCAACTTTAAAGTCGGAAGGGCAATCTTAGCGATGAGTGAGCTTCTAAGAATAGAAAATTTATCGATTGATATTCAAGGCGCAGATAGTCGAAAGTCTTTAATTAAAGGTTTAAACTTATCCGTTGATGATCTTCAGACGGTTGCTTTAGTCGGTGGATCTGGAGGAGGAAAGACAACGGTTGGGCTCGCTATTTTGCAACTTTTAGCTCCTGCCATGAAGATTTCAGAGGGGAATATTTTCTTTTCTGGAAAAAATCTCTTCGAGTGCAGTCAAAAACAAATGCAAGAAATTAGAGGAAATGATATTTCTATGGTTTTTCAGGAACCCTTAAGTGCTTTTAATCCTGTTTTTCGAATTGGAAGTCAGATCGCAGAAGTTTTACAAATTCATACGGATCTGAATCGGAAACAAATTAAAAATAGGGTTTTGGAACTTTTAGATTTATCTGAAGTCTCAGATCCTAAAAGAGTGGCTTCGTATTATCCGCATCAGTTAAGTGGCGGACTTCGTCAGCGAGCTATGATTGCACAAGCCATTGCTGCGAATCCAAAGCTGGTTATTGCAGATGAGCCGACAAGCAACTTGGATGTTACGATTCAAGCTAGAATTTTGGCGTTATTTAAGAAAATAAGAAAAGAACTTAATATTTCAATGCTTTTAATTACACACGATTTAGGTGTTGTTAAATTTCTAGCGGATCGTGTATTTATTTTAAATGAAGGACGAGTTATTGAATCTGGTGCAACGAATACTATTTTTGAGAATCCAAAAGAAAGTTTTACTAAGAAATTAATGGAGTTAATTTAATAAATGTCATTTATAAAATTAAAGAATATTAAAAAATATTTTCCTATTCAGAAGGGATTTTTGACGGATAAAAAGCGTTTTGTTAAAGCTGTTGATAATTTTAGTTTAGATTTGAAAAGAGGAGAGAATGTTGGGCTTGTTGGTGAGTCAGGATGCGGAAAAACAACGTTAGGGCGCATTATTATGAAGTTACTCGATTTTGATCAAGGGCAAATTGAGTTTGAGAATAATGATATTGAGAATTTTTCTTCAAGTCAGATGCGTCAGTTTCGAAAGAAAATTCAGATGGTTTTTCAGGATCCTTTTACAAGTCTTGATCCGCGTTTTACAATTCGTCGTATTATTTTAGAGGCGATAGCTTCTGATCAAGGGAAGAGCACGGATCAAAAGGAACAAAGAATTCAAAAATTGTTGCTTTCTGTTAAACTTCCTATAGATATTCTGGATCGTTTTCCTCATGAGTTTAGTGGTGGGGAGCGTCAGCGCATTGCTATTGCAAGAGCTTTGGCTGCTAATCCAGAGTTTTTGATTTTAGATGAGGCGGTATCTTCTTTAGATGTTTTAATTCAACAAGAGATTTTAGATTTGCTTGGTGAGCTTCAGAAAGAATTTCATTTAACGTATTTCTTTATATCCCATAATTTAAAAGTTATCAAAAAGATTTGTTCAAAAGTTGTTGTTATGTATAAAGGAAAAATTGTTGAAGTAGCAAGTTGTGAAGAGATTTTTAGCAATCCTTTGCATTCATATACAAAGCAATTGCTTAAAGCAGCCATTTACTATAATGTTGAAGATGAAGTAAATGATATTACGGTAAATGATCAAATGATGTTGGTCGAAAAGACAAAAGATCATTTTATTTTAGAATAGAGGAAAGATGATAGAGAAGGTATTAGAAAAAATAAATTATGCACTTGGAATCTTTTGTATTGGAGTGCTTTTAGGATTAGTTGTTTTTTTGACGAATATTGAAATTCGAGGATTTGACTTGTGGCTCCACTTAAAAACAGGAGAGTTTATTGTTAGCAACCTTTTTATTCCAACGACGGATATCTTTTCTTGTACAGCTTTTGGTCAAATTTGGCATAATCATGAGTGGCTATTTCAGGTAATTTTAAATTTTGTTTTCTCGCACTGGGGATTTGATGGGCTCTCTTCTATGCAATCAATTGTTGTTGTCTGTACGTTTATGGTTTTAGTATTTTTAGGTGATATCCGAAAACGACAGCTTACAACAATTTTCTTATTGCTTTTTGTGGTCTTTGCTTATCAGTCACGTTTTACAATTCGACCAGATATCTTTAGCTTATTCTTTTTAGTGCTTTATATGTATTTCTTAACATTTTATTTGTCAAGAAAATGGACTGCAGGGGTATTGGTTGTTATTCAGATCTTGTGGGTTAATATTCATGGATTTTTCATTTTAGGTCCGGGTATTGTTTTTCTCTTATTGTTTAGTGAGGCTATTAAAAGGAAAGTTAAACTTCCATGGAATTGGAATGTGCAAGATCGCCTTGATTCGCAAGAGTTTAAGAATTTATGCATAATCTTTGCCTCGACATTCTTAGCATGTTTGGCAAACCCCCAATTTGTTAGTGGGTTGATATATCCTTTTCAGATTTTATTTCAGATGACTGGAAGTTCAGGAATATTTTTTAATAATATTCAGGAGCTAGAGAGTCCGCTTTCAAATAGTATATTCTTCTCAGGAAAATATTTGCATTATAAAATATTAGTTTTATTTTCGGCTTTAAGTTTTATTGTTAATTATCGAAAAGTAAACTTATTTCATCTTCTTCTGTGGGGAATCTTTTTAGGGCTCTCCTTAAAAGCACTAAGAAATACTATTTCTTTTTGTGTTGTTGCCTATTGGGTATCTTTTTGCAATATTCAAAATTTTAAATTTTTGCAAATTTCAATATTCTTTAAGAATAAAAGAAAATTAAAGCTTATTGGTTTGCTGTTAGCAAAGATTGTATTTATTATTTGGATATTCAATTTCGCTTACGAAACTGCAGAATCTAGATATTATGACTTTAAGAATTATAAAATGAAAAGTATTTTTTGGGGAATTAGTTCTAGAAATTTTCCATCGCAAGCTGTTGATTTCTTAAATCGAAATAATATTAAAGGAAATTTCTTTAATGATTTTAATTCTGGATCATATTTGATTGGAAACTGTTTTCCTCGGATTAAAGTTTTTATTGATGGACGTACAGAATTTTATGGACCTGATTTTTTTAAACAATATCAAGAGATTTTTGATAGTGGGAATAAAAAGATTTTTGATAAAGTGGTTAATCAGCATGATTTAACGGGTGTTTTCTTGAGTTTCGCTTTTCAGGATATTCCAAAAAAGATTGTTAAAGAAATTTATAATGACCCTCAATGGATTTTAATTTATTTAGATTATGATGCTGCTATTTTTTTAAGAGATGTACCTAAGAATAAAGGATTAATTAATCGACTCGAATTGAGTCCAGAGGCAATGCCATTTTTAAAAGTTGATATGTTAAAGCTCGGGTTAAGTAAGGTTTCGCCGTATCAGCAGATTAAGCGTGCTCGGATTCTTGAGGCAATAAATTTAGATAGTTTGGCTCTTGAACAAGTCGAGGAAGCTCTTTTAATTAGCCCGTCTCATGTTGGTCCGTATTTAATTAGAGGCAAGATTTATTTAAAACAAGAAAAATATAAAGAAGCGTTCGAAAGTCTGCGTATCGCTTCAATGGGTTTGCCTACAAATACTGAAGTACGCTATTATTTGGCTTTGGCATATGAAAAGCTTGGAAGTCTTACGAAAGCTGGAAGACAATATCGCTGGATCTTTAGGCGAGATCGAAATAATAAGAAATCTATTTTTGGTTTATGCCGAATATATCTTTTTGAAGGTAAGGGTGAAAAGAGTTTAAAACTTTTAAGTCAAGTTAATGATTTTTCTGAAGCGGATATTGAATATCTTTTTGAAATTGGTGATTTTTTGTTTAAAGAAAAGAAGCTTGAAGAAGCTAAAAAAGTTTATTCGCTTATTTTAGAAGTTAATCCTACTCTTAAAAAAGCTAGTGATAAAATTGATCGATGCACGACAAGCTAAAAGTATTAGCATTTTTGTTTTAAAGTGACGATTGCAAAAAGTGTATACAATAGTATAATAATATTGATTTCATTTTTCTTAATTTTCTATAGAAAGGTTTTTTATGCGCGACATTCTTACTTTTATTCTGGCTGGAGGAAAAGGCGAGAGACTTGATCCTTTAACGAGGGATCGGGCAAAGCCAGCTGTTCCTTTTGGGGGCATTTATCGTATTATTGATTTTACATTGAGTAATTGTATCAATTCTGGATTGCGACGCATTTTTGTTTTAACACAGTATAAATCGTTTTCACTTCAAAAACATTTGCTAACGGGGTGGGATATCTTTTCAAGTCAGCTTGGTGAGTTTATTGATGCGATTCCTCCTCAGCAGCGCGTTGGATCTGATTGGTATCAGGGAACAGCAGATGCGATTTATCAAAACATTTATGCCATTAAAGATTACAATCCTAAAAAAGTCTTAATTTTATCCGGAGATCATATCTACCGAATGGATTATGGACGTCTTTTAGCTCATCATAATCTTAAGAAATCACATGCGACAGTTTGTTGTATCAAGATGCCAAAAGCATTGTCGATTCATTTTGGTGTTGTTGAAGTTGATCGAAATGGAAAGATTTGTGGTTTTCAGGAAAAACCAAAGAAGCCAAGAACGATTCCTGGAGATCCAAAGCATATTTATGCGTCAATGGGGATTTACTTATTTGATCGAGAGGTTCTCGTAGATGAGCTTAATGAGGATGCCGGCAAAGATGAGTCTCGGCATGATTTTGGAAAAGATGTTATTCCTCAAATGATTAAGGAAAAGAAGAAAGTCTATGCTTATAATTTTTCAGATGAGAATGGAAAGCCTCATTATTGGCGGGATATTGGAACACGTGATGCTTATTATGAGACGAATATGGATCTTTTGAAGCATCGTCCAAATTTTGATTTGTCTAGAGGAAAATGGCCTGTTCGAACATATCATGAACAATATCCTCCTATTAAGATACTTTCAAAATCAGAAAAAAAAGGAGCAAGGGCCGGCGTCATCATTGATTCATTGATATCGGGTGGATGCGTTATTAAAGGTGCAGAAATCACAAAATCGGTATTATCGCCAAATGTACGTGTGGAAAATGGAGCAAAAATATGTGATTCAGTTTTGATGAGCGGTGTCGTTGTTGGAAAGAACGCAAGGATCAGGAATGCGATTATTGATAAAGAAGTTGTGATTCCAGGTAAATCTGAAATTGGTTATAATCTTAAATTAGATCGCGAGAGGTTTGCTGTGACTGCTTCTGGTATTGTGATTGTTCCGAAAAAAGCTTCATTTAAATAAAATTTAAAAAATAAAAGAAAAAGGGCCGCAAAAATATTTTTGCGGCCCTTTTGTATTATTACAATTATTTTCTTTGCTTCTTAACCCGTTCCACCTCGAAGGTGGACATTGGGTTTATAGCCGCGTTTAACCTGCGGGGTTGAGTTAAGCGCGGTCTTGCCCCTGCGACTTATGGCTTGTGTCTTTATTTTTGTTTAAGGTTACCCCGACACGCTTCGTGTGCGGGTTCATTCGAATATATAGTTTGCGAGCACTGCATTCCTCAAGCTATTTTTTCATGAAAGCGCTTTCCCAAAACTCTCCAAAACCCCTTATATTTCAGTATATATAAGCTATACTTTACATAATGAAGTCAAGATATCTCATTGTTTTGTATATAGGCCGTACCTTTGATGCCAGAGTATTCGCATTGTAAGAATACGGTTAACAAATGTTCTTCTTAGCCACGGGAGAGAATATTGAAAACGTTTAATAAACTTATAGCTATTATCATAACGGTTTGTTTCTTTGCAACAACCGTTATCCCATCTCAAGCCCTAGCTCAAGGTGTTGTAGGTTTACCAATTCCAGGGACGCTGTTAGCATCCACACCAAGCTTTACCCCTTTAATGCTTCGCGGAATTCAAATTAATCCTAGAAATCCTTTTGAATTTAACTTTCTTCTAGACACAGGCACAAAACACCTATCTCAAGATGAAATCAAAACCCAATCTGAAATGATTGCTAAATATTTCTTATCCACTCTAACAATTCCAGAAGAAGATCTTTGGGTTAACCTTTCTCCTCATGAGCGAGATAGGATAGTTCCTGATGCTTTATCTCAAACTGATATGGGCCGAGATCTCCTAGCACAAGATTATATCTTAAAGCAATTGACGGCTTCTTTAATTCATCCCGATGACGAAACCGGCAAAGTGTTCTGGAAAAAGGTTTATAAGAAAGCTTATGAAGAATATGGCACTACCCAGATTCCAGTCGATACCTTTAATAAAGTATGGATTGTTCCTAATAAAGCAACAATCTACCAAGAAGGCAACAGAGCTTTTGTAGCTGAAAGCTATATGAAGGTTATGTTAGAGACTGATTACCTCGCGCTTGAAAAGAGTGCAGAGTCCCAAGGAACGAGGGATGCAGAATCTAAAGCCGATAATGCACTAGCTTCCCAAGTTGTCCGAGAAGTCTTGATCCCCTTATTAGAAAAAGAAGTCAACGAAGGCAAACTATTCTCTAAGCTTAGACAAATGTATCATGCCATGATTTTAGCTACCTGGTATAAGCAAAATCTAAAGAGTTCGATTATTAATAAAATCTATGCCGATCAAAGTAAAGTCAAAGGGGTTGGAATTCCTGATCCCGAGATTGTGAATAAGATTTATGATCAATATTTAGAGGCTTTTGATAAGGGTGTTTGCGATATTATTAAGAAGGAAAAAGATCCGGTGACTGACAAAGTATTTTTTAGGAAGTATTTTTCAGGTGGATTTGACGGAAAGGCTGTTTCTTCAAACCTTAAGGTTAGGCGCTCTCCAAGATATAGAAGTGTTGTGGTTAGAAGCATTGTTGGCATGGTTTTTGCGGCGGTGTTTATGTTGGCTTCAGCTAGTGAATTGAAAGCGCAGATGCCGGACACTGTAGAACAGGGGCAAGCAGTTCAGAATCAGCAGTCTATCCCTATTGCGCCAATCGGGCAAGAACAAACAACTCCAGATACTTCACAGCATAAAAAATCTTACACGCTTGAGACTGTTCCTACGGATACAAGAATTATAGCTGTTAATAATGAAAAATATCAATTTACCTATGAGATAATCGCTGACATTGACGTTGCAGAGGCGTTTGGGGAATATAATTTTTATCCTAGAAGCATGTTACGCGGCAAGAATGATCAGGTGTATGTTGCATTAAAAAACAAAGTCGTGCAATTTGATCCTAGCACTCAGACATGGAAGTTGGCGATTAAACTCAAAGATGAAAACAATGCAATATACAACATGGTGCAAAACCCAATAACAGGCGAATTATATATATATCAACATGAGAATGGTCTATTCGCTAAAAGTTCTTCAGAATCGACATCTATCGAGCCTATATGCATACTGAACGATCGCTTGGGAGGCATCACCCATCTATGGTGCGATGGAAATAAGCTTTATTTCTTGGAGTTCAATTTTAGCTTAGGACGATTTTTTGGCACATATGATATTGCAACAAAGGAGGTAACCAAAACGCAATATGAGGCCGATGGACCATTCTTTGAGTTTGTAAAGTCACCAGAAGAAATCTTAGGCGAAGAGCGCTATGCCATACTCACAGAAATGTTAGATAGAAAATATGCAGAATCAAAAATTACTTACAATGGCTTAATTTGGAATCTTGATAATTGGCGAGGAAAAGTTAGCGTTACTTTAGCTCATACTGGTGCACAGCTATCTCTAGGGTCTGAGGAAGCGATTGATATGTTTGATGTTCAGTTTACGCCTCAGAAGATATTTCTAGGCCATGATGGATACCTATATTGTGGCGGGTATATCGAGGATGGTCATATATTCGTACGGATATCAGCGCAAAATATGGATCAGATTCTGGATCAACGCTTGATTCAAGGTGGGATATTTAATAGAAAAACAGGTGAAGTGACGTTTGATCCAAGCATTCCTAAAAGCAAAAATAATACACTCTATATTAGGCGTGATAATGGAAAGCCTATTAGAGGTGAATGGAAGCCTGAAAGAAAACCGGGTGTGGATCCTTACGATCCGTGGGGCAACCTCAGGTGGGTTGGTCCTGAACATTACATTATTGACAAAAATCGTCGAATGAAAATTACAATACCACTGAAAAAGACGCCTGACACTGTGAAACCACAAGCTGCAATAATCACAGAGCGAATATTAGCTGACAACGGTATAGCGTCTTATACGAGCGCAGATTCATCTGTGAAAGCATCAAGTGGCATAGCAACGAAAATTGCTATTCCTATTATGGCCGGATTAATGGGGCTGGCAGCTCCGGTGTTTGGGCAAGAACAAACATTCCAGAAGAATTTGATTGCTTCCCAATTAGGCGTGGACACTATTTCGGTTAATGATACGCTTTCTGTGCTGATGGGTGGCGAGGAAGAGTGTGAGGCTCTTATGCAGCGCTTAGAAACTGACCAAGACGCCGCAGCCGAAATTTTAAAAGACCCGAGCTCTCTTGATGTATTCTCGGTTGAACAAAAAGATGAGCTGCTCTATAGAGCGGCTCATACAAATATGTCTGCGGCCATTATAAATTATAAAACTATCTATCAGTATGATTGGGCGAAGTATGAATTTTTAAAGAATGCAATGCAAGCTGATAAAACTACTAAAAAATTATTTCTTGAGATACCGTACAAGTTGTATATGGATCTTGCTGCAGAAGAGAAATACGATCTTTCTTATATAGCGCGTTTTCAAAATCAATCTGATGTATACGATGATTTAGAAGCGTGTGATTGGCAGGATTATACATTTGCAGATACTGCTGTTAGAAGCGATCAAGGTGCGGCACTCTATTTTCTTGAAAACTTGGAAGATTTTAAGCATTTTTCAGAAGAACAAAAAGACTCTCTTGTCTATAGCGCAGCGCACACCAATATGTTTGGTGCTATATATTTTTATCCGAAGATCCGCGCATATCCGTGGGCTCAGTATGATTTTGTAAAGCGTGCCATTGAAACAACCCGTAATGTTTTAAATGTACTGTTTTATCTGCCGGATAATTTTAGCTACTTTGCTTTTGAAGAAAGAAGTGCTTTGTATCATTTAGCTGCGAAAAAAACGAGTTATGCGTTAGAGTGTTTTGATATCATAGCCCACTATCCTTGGGCATATCAATTTGCAGATAGCTTGTTAGGTGTTTCAAATAGTTTCGCATCATATTCTATTTTGCGCAATATAGCTAAGTTCAAGGCGCCACTTGGATCTCATAAAGAAAAAGAAGAGAGCGACTTATTGCACAAAGTAGTTATGTATGATGATATGGCTACAATAGAAAGTTTTCCTGAGCTTTCACGTTACGAGTGGGCCGGTGCCACATTTGTCATTGCTCTATTAAAAAAGAAACTACATAGGAATCAAGTAACGTATTCCTATTTTGAAGGTTTAAAAGCAGGTGCATTTGATGCGTATACAGAAGATGATAAGCGTCGGTTTGCCTATACTGCAATCAAGGCGACGCCTTATGTGGCAGTCGAATATTATGACATGTTAAAAGGATATCCGGAGTCATATGATTTAATAAAGCGAAAGATTGAAGCAGATGAAATAGTAGCGCGTTGTTTTCTTGAAGCTAAAAACATGTATCAATACTACACGCCAATAGAACTCGAAACATTAAAACAGGCTGCTGTTACAAAACACAAGCATCTAGCAATTATATTCTACGAAGACATCGCTGACTATGCCTGGTGTGATTATCTCTTGATTAAAGAGAGTGTGGGACGCGATATAAAAGCAGCGGCATTCTTTTTGAAGGGGCCGCATCGTTTTTTTCGGAGTGCGCCTCAGGGACTATTTCTTACAGATCTTAAGAAATGTCATCAGTATTATTCTGAGGAGCAAATAGAGACGCTTGCACACGTAGCTGCAAAGACAAACTCCACAGCTGCTCTTGAATCCTATAAGAATATTGCACGGTTTGTTTGGACATACGATATCCTTGTTGAGGCCATTAAGGCGAATCCAAAAGAAACATCAGTGTTTATGCTTCAAAGTCCAGATATTCTAAATAGCTATACAGAGGATGAAAAGGATGGTTTTCTCTATCAAGCAACAGAATTGAATCCACTTGCGTTCATTCAATATTTTCCCTTTGTTGCTCAGTATAATTGGGCACCATATCGTGCTCGTGATATCATAAAGAAAAATGACGTAGCGCTCTATTATGCGCTTGAGGATCCTGCTCGATTTAATGGTTTAGAGACCGAAGAGAGAAATAAGATTCTTATGCAGGCTGCAGAGCGCGTGCCTGAGTGTGCGTGCTTTTTTCGTGACCAGTTGCTTCAGTTAGAAAATTCACCTTTTGATGAGGCGTATTTTGACTTGGCGATAGAAGAGAATCTTGATAGTTTTTTATCTGTTGGCTTGAGTGAGTTTTCTGGTAATGTCAGACATGCGATAGATGTTGAACCAATCTTCGATATTGCGCTTGAAGATACTGAATTATACGAGACAATTAAGGCAAAGACAACGGACTTAGATTTAAGTGATGGGCAGAAGACATCAATAGCTGTTGCATCAATCCGATTATGCAAAGCCTTAGGTATCCCGTACACGAATCCCGACTATTTTGAGAGAAGCGTTGATGTCATCCTTTATTTCCTAAATCAGGAACTGTCGGACATTATCTTTGGAGAAAAAGATAGACAGGGCAGAGAGATACAAGTAATCATTTTATTGGATGAGGTAGAAACATATGGTGGGACTGAGGATGCGTTTAGCAGAGCCGAACAAGAAGCATTTGTGCGTTCAACTGGAGTATTAGAAAAAAACATGCAGTCCTTTAAGTATGGTGAGGATGGAAGAATGAATGCTATTCGGGCAATTGAGGAATCCGTCGGACCTTTGAGGATTCTCTATAAGGGGCATGCAAATGATTTAGAATATGGTGCCTGGAATCTTAATTATAGATTGCTCGCAGAAACGCTTATGAAAAGAGAAAATATAGAAGATGTCTACATTATAAGTGATGGATGCTTGACAACGAATTTTCATGAAAACTTGGGAGAGTATTTAGGAGAAAGGGGACATCTATCTCCTAAATTTAGAATAGCACCATCAAATGACGGGGATCTTGGCTTTGTAGGTATTTTTGATTTTTTAACACATATACAAGAGCAAAGAGAGAAGAACAACAGGATGAATAAACCTGTGACGCTTTGGGATATGTTTATGGGTGAGACAGAGACGGTCTTCGCCGTTCAGGATCCATCATGTATTCTTGCAATGACGCCTGAGAAATTTAAAAAAGTTATTAAAGAACAGTTTAAGGATGTATTGTCAAAAGAAAAGTTAAAAGAGATATTTGCTGAGATAAAAGAAATGCCTGATGTGTCAGTAGAGTTGTTTGATATGTTTGGTGGTCTGACGCAGGGTAAAAAGGAAAGAGAGCTATTAGCGTTCTTCTTTCTTCTTGGATTGATACCAGGAATATCGCGTATGCGGCCAGATGAAAAGCGTGATGATGAGATGCAACTAAAATCCCTTGAATGGAAAGCGATTGCCGATAATCCAGAAAATCATCATTCTGAGCGGACTTATGCGAATATGAAATATAAGTTAGCGGTTGCCTCGATGGGCAATCCAAATGCACAAAAAATCATCGATAAGGCTACAAGATTGCTAGATGATCAGTCTGGTTCGCAAAGAGAGCCAGTACGATTAAGGAGCGCTTCTGAAGGTATTATTAAGATGGTATTAAGTAACAATGGCGTAGCATCTCATGTGAGCGCAGATGCATTTGTAGCAGTATCGAGCAGTATAGCTAAGAAAATTGCCGTTCCTGTTATGGCAGGATTAATGGCTTTTGCAGCGCCGGCAATAGCGCAAGGACAAGGACAAACACAAAATCAAGCCAACCCAAGCACAACACAAACTACAATAGACCCAACTAAAACAGCAGTGGTGGATACCATTAAGATTAATGATACATTATCCTATAAAAGAACATTCAACATTATCAGTAGAGGCACAGGCACTGACCCTGGAGAGTTTAACAATCCTCAGTTTATAACCACGGATTCTAAAGGCATGGTGTACGTTGCTGATGGTACAAACAACAATGTTCAGACAATAACAATTGATGAAATCATCACAGAGCCAACTGCAACCGTTCAAACTCCCGTTACAA
>Ga0307991_1001417_pt1 | contig 16715 bp, 13 predicted proteins | sample EllFjometagen131_FD_203146 | JGI IMG/M metagenome (GOLD analysis project Ga0307991, IMG submission 203146) | Marine microbial communities from Ellis Fjord, Antarctic Ocean - #131 | ecosystem: Environmental > Aquatic > Marine > Unclassified | place: Southern Ocean | collected 2014-10-08
TAATAGCTGCCACCTAAAAAAGGCGGCATAGTGGATGATACCGTAACGGTTTCCCCCCATCAGGGCACTCTAATCTTCTGAAATCAGTTTGAACTTACTTTTTATTTATACCAGTAGCTTATGTCCCCGGATGGACAATAGCTAAATACTACAACAAAATAGTGTGGTAGCAATTTGAAATTTTAACTTTTTACGAGGGCATCAACAAATAGCTATGGTAAGTTTTGGAGACTTGTTGTGTTGAATTTAAACTTAAGAAGAAAATTGTGAAACCACTTGAATATTTTTCACAAAAGGACATGGTGCATATCCATGCCACCGTTCTTGAGGCGCACTGTCCTTTCATTTTTGAACCATATAAGAATAGACAGGGCAAAAAGGAAGACAGAAAGGATCGGTGGCGCAAGGGATACACTCATTTCATACGCCAGTTTCTGGACGCCCAGGGATGTAATCGCTGTTACAAGCACATCGGATAACCGCTCGGTCATATCATCAATGGGATCCAATGCCTGCCCCACGGCCAATGATACGCCGACTCCGGCAGGTTCCAATTCCAGGTTCGATTCTTTTACAATGGAAACAGATGCGTTCACAATCCGGCATGTAGCATAGGCCACCCCGGCCCGGGTGATGGCTTCACGGAAATACGTATCCGTTGCCGAGTCCATAACCGGAAGCTTCAACCCGGCGGAGAAAAAAAGCAATATTGCTGCCAATATCCCAATGGATGATCCGATTATTTTACGTTTCCGTGCGGCTTTCATCTTGTGCTCTGTCCAATGAAAAAATCAGCAACGCGGTATTTTTTCGTCCCTCACGACCCACTGCCCACACGCATTACTTTCATTACTTGCCAAAATCTTTTCAAATTTACGCCTGGTTGGCGCCTGCGTGAGACATTTTTAGGTCTGATGTGTCCGGATGGATTTACCAGAGAGGGTCACCGGTTATATCCTCTAAGCGCATTTCGTGAAGCACTATCCACAAGTGTAAAAAGCATATCTATAGCATCTTTTCGATTCGACGGCTGATGTCCACGCACCTTAACGAACACACACTCCAGTTGATCGGTTATTTTAAAAAAATCCCGATACAATTCATAATTGTTGAGGCGCTTATTTTTTTTAGAACGATACTCATTTTGCTCAAGCCGATCCCGTCTTCCCGGTAAACCCATAATGTTTTGAGAATCCGTATACACAATCGCCCCTCTCCCCGATGCCTGAATATCGCTTAGCGCCCATAGTAAAGTTTGCAATTCCAGTTTCGCCGAAGAGGTATGATCAAATCTCCTCACTTTCACGTGCGTCTTCAACAGATCCAACGAAAGGCCAGATTCAGACACAAACAGGTAAGCCCCATATCCGATATTTGAATGCGTATCCACACTTCCATCTGTAAACAGCATCAATTTACTCATTTATAATCTCTCGGAATATAAAACAGCCTTATATGCCGCAGCATTTTTTGCACTTCTTCCCGTTTCCACATGGGCAGAGCTCATTGCGGCCAACTTTTTTCTCGGACAGCTTTGGTTTTGGTGAATTCAATAATACCTCTAAATCGATAATATCCTCCGGTTTATCCGGTTCTAATCCAATTTTTTTCCATCTTTTACCATTTAAAATATCATAGGATTCAGTTATCGCATAATGTAATAAGCTGGGCGTTTTTTCGTCCACAGGATTTTATGAATAGAAGTTGCAATCTATTTCTTTCGCCTATCACGAACATAAAAAGCTTTTGAGTCGGTGGCCCCTATTCGCCGTTCTTCTATGTCAAAAAGCCTTGTTGCATAAATTAACTCACCCAGCTTTCCATATCCGTAATTGCGCGGGTCAAACTCAGGCGATTGCTTCGCAATATTGCTGCCCACAGGCGCAAGATGAGCCCACCCGCTTTCATCGGAGGAAGCTTCCACCGCATTACGCAACAGGTTTACCAGTTTTGTATCTTGTTTTAATTGGCTGCTGGATTTTTTAGCAATCGCCTCACTTTCATCAACCTTCGCGCGAAGAACCTCTGTGTAAATGAATTTATCACAAGCCGAAACAAAAGCGGAAGGCGTTTTTTGTTCACCAAAACCATACACTAACAACCCTGATTCTCTAATTCTTGACGCCAGCTTGGTAAAATCACTATCACTCGACACGATACAGAATCCGTTAAAATTACTGGTGTACAATAAGTCCATGGCGTCAATAATCATTGCGCTATCCGTTGCGTTTTTACCTTTTGTATAGGCAAATTGCTGTATGGGCTGAATAGAATATTGCAGTAGAACTTCTTTCCAGCCTTTCAGGCCAGGTGCTGTCCAATCGCCATAGATTCTCTTGACGCTGGCTATTCCGTAATTTGCAATTTCCGATAGTAAACCATCCACAATGCCTGGTTGCGCATTATCCGCGTCTATAAGAACAGCCAGCTTATCCGTAATTCCCATAGCCTTATATTTTCCAATTGTTGCTACCGCTTGGCGGCCGAATGGACTATCAGGATTTTGACAACTTGATCGTCGCATCCGCTGGCAGTGCAAGACCGGCAGCCACCTCAATGGCCTTGATGATCCCCGCCGGGACCGGACAGGCTGGGTGGTCACAGTATTTTGTGGCCATGCGAAGTGTGGTCGGCCCTTCCCCCCTGAAACTGATCTCCTCAAAGGGATTGACATGCTTGAGCGACTTTGCCAGTTTCTGTATTGATTTGCATTCGCTGTCAATGGAAATATCACACGATCCATTCATTGTGACTTCGACCGTTGTGTTAAAACCGCATATACCTGCAAAAATTTCTGCTTTTGCCATATCGTTTTTCTACCTTAAGTTTAAAGTTTAAAGTTTAAAGTCTCAAGCCTAACCCGGCAAAGCCGGAACCAAATTGAATATTGAACAGTGAGAATTGAAAACTTGTGGTATCGCTTCGCTCTATCTTTTTTATTAAATCGATAACATCCCGTCATTATTCACTTTTCCATTATATCAGTCATCTTACGCTCTATTTCTTGCCATAAAAAACATGAACTTCAGAATTTAGCCACTAAAGCCTCACTCCCCACTCCTCACAACCCACAACTCACAACCTGATAATTACATATACATGGCCTTTAAAAATTCCTCCTGGAATTTTTCACTGACGGTGAGCTCCAGATACTCGACCCGCTCGCCGATTACAACGGCTTCAGCCCGCCGTGTTGTAGACAAAAGGGCCTGCTTTGCACCGATGCCTGCGGCATTGCCTACCTGCCGGAAGCGATCCAGGGGGATGTCCGGAAACATGCCGATGCCAACGGCAGCTTCCACACTGATGTATGAGCCAAAGGCACCGGCGATAGTAAATTCGTCGATATCCGCTGCCGTGACACCGGCCGCATCAAGCAAAAGTTCAATGCCTGCCCGCATGGCGCCCTTGGCCATTTGTACTTCATTGATATCACCGCGGCTCAACACAATATCATGATCGGTTCCGGTTATTTCACCGGTGGCGATAAGGGCTTCGAGCAATTTTTCACCCTTGCGGATCAGAGGATGCTTTTCATCCAGCGCCCCTTTGTCGTTCATGGCCCCGCACAGCTTGAGCTGAGCAATAACATCCAGGATGCCTGAACCGCAGAGTCCGATGGGGGCCACATTGCCGATGGTCTGGAAGGCCAGCTTGTTGTCGACAATCTGAACCCGTTCAATGGCGCCTTCCGCGGCCCGCATGCCGTGCCGGATGTGGGCGCCCTCGAAAGCCGGACCGGATGCGGTTGAGCAGGCGATCATACGGCCGTTGGCTATCAGTGTAATTTCAGTATTCGTACCGATATCAAGGCTGACAACCACGCCTTTTTTCTTATGGGTATCCGTGGCAAGAAGCATGGAGAGGTGATCGGCCCCAACAAAGCCGGCGATGTTGGCCAGCAGATGAATAGTAGCGCCAACCGAAAAAGCCAGATCGATTTCATCAGCCTTTATATCCAGGGGGGACGTTACGGCCGCCACATACGGAGAAAGGCCAAGCTGCTCAACCGGCAGCCCCAGCAGCAGGTGGTGCATGGCGGTATTGCCCACCATCACCGATTCCACGATCTGGGAGGGCTGATACACGGGCCCTTGTTCTTCACCCGTTGATCCGGCTGCAAGGCAAAGATCGCGGGCCAAGTCGTTCAGCGCATCAACGATCGCCTTCTGCAGGATATTCGATCCGTTCTCATGCATGGTACTATAGCTGATCCGGGCCATCACATCTTCGCCGTAAGCAATCTGGGGATTCATGATGCCTTTCATGGCAAGGGTTGTGCCGCTGGCCATATCCACCAGGTATCCGGCCACCTTGGTGGTGCCGATGTCCACGGCCAGTCCCAGCACAGGGGCCCCGGGCGCAGACACGCTGACCAGCTCATCGCCGCGCAGGCCTACCTGAATTTTCCATTTGTTCTGACGCAGCAGTCCCGGAATCTGCTTGATTATATTCAAACGGCGGCATTGCATTGCCGGCCAGCCGTTTTCCAAAGCAACTGCACGAACCCGCTCGAAATCCGCCTGGAGGTCAGTTGACGTGGCTTTAGACAGAGTCAAAGCTCTGATCTCTACCGGTGGTTCAAATTCAAAATCGATTTCATCTCCTTCTATCTGGGTGCGCTGTGTTGCCGTCATGGATTCGGGCGGTACTTCCACCCGGGTGGGGCCGTAAATTTCAGTCTGACAGGCCAGTCGTATGCCCGCTGTGAGGTCCTCGGCGTCAAGGGTATCGGTTTCGGTCTCGTTTGGCTTGCTGACCTGCTCCTGGTCATCCAGATGGACACGGCAGGCGCCACAGGAACCCGCACCGCCGCAAATCGCTGAAATGCCGACACCAGCCTCCTGGGCAGCCTCCAGAACCGTTGTGCCGGAATCGACCGTTACATGTTTGCCAATGGGCTGGAAATCCACTTCAATTTTCATTTGTCAATAACCTTAAAATTTAGAAGTTTAAAAACGTGAATGAATCAACCCGGACACTGTTGCCTGTTATCAATTCCCCCACGATTTCTTATTATCGATTCCCGTAACCTGTAACTTGCACACGGAAACCTGTAATTTTCAAAAAGAACCACTTATCAGAAAAAATCGATTAATTCAATATCTATGCCATTTTTTTTGGATTTCGGTTTTTTTCTCTGATGCATGGACAAAAGGCGGCAATTAGGCTTTAAAATTTTTATAGCAGCCTTATCGCACACAAAATAGAGTGCCCGGAATTCCGGATCCGATACAATTATGCGTTATGGTAACGTTTAATCGTTATTGCCGGTAAAATGGTAACGCAACCTGAAAATTGGTTTTACTATTAACTTTAATCAACTCCACTCTTTTCCAAGACTTGGCGCTTCCTTTGAAGGATTTGCCCTTGAATGTCTCTGGATAATTTTTCCAGGGGAAAAAACATACCGGCTATCAGAAAAAATAACCGCAGTCTCCCTGGTTAACCCCCAGGGAAATCTTTTTTCTTATTAATCATCAATTTACGCATCATGTATATCCTCTCCTCGTCACCCACGCATTGCCGTCTTGTCCTCTGCCTGTCCACGCTGGTGAGCGGAATCTATGGATCCATGGCGCGACTGGATTTTTCTGGTAAATATAGGCAATGGATCATATCGATCATCGTCAGGGAAAAAGAATAGAAGGCAACGGACATCACATGATCGATCAAGCTCAATAACAGGGCTGAAGTAAAAAACATTTCGACATGAACCATTTATGTGTTATTTTATAGGAGTACAAACAATCCCCTGACCGGCCCGTATTTTTCAGAATGACCGCGGGTGCTGAAATCTTAAAAGGAAAGGATACTGCCATGAAAAAATATTATCTCCTACCTATTATTTTTATAAATATCGCTCTTCTGGCTGCAGGATGCGCCACCCGTTACAAGGCAACACCACTGCCCTTCAAGGCCCCGTCCGCTTACGGAAACCTTGCCGTGGTGGCCCAGGCCCAGGTGGGTGCCAAAGCCTATGCAGACCCGCAGGACGCCAAAGCGGCCTTCGGATTCGATATACGGGGTGCGGGCATGCTGCCGGTACAGGTGGTTTTTGACAATCTGGGCCCCCATTTTCTGGAAATTGACGGTACCCAGTCCTTCCTTGAAGATGAAACAGGTAATCTCTGGCCGATCCTAAGCACCAGTATTGCATATGAGCGGGCCACGAAATATGCCCAGACTCAGAAAATATTTAAAGAAAGTGCCTACTCAGGATTTCTGGGCGCTGCGGCAGGGTCCATTATCGGCGCTGCCGTCGGGATCGTTTCAGGAGACAATATCGGCGAACTCATTGGAAAAGGCGCTGCCATCGGTGGTGCCGCAGGCGCCACCATCGGTGGCACCCAGGGCTACGCATCGGCCAACACCGCCCGCAGGAAGGTCGTCAGCGACCTGAAGGAAAAATCACTCCAGAACAAGGCAATTTCTCCAAAATCAATGGCACATGGTATTATTTTCTTTCCCGGAGAAGCAAAGTCCGCCAAAAATCTTCGGTTGAAAATTACCGAAACAGATACCGGTGAAATTCATATTATCACCTTTGATGTTTCAGGGAAGTTGCAAAAATAAACACATGAAATTCCCAGCAAACAGTCGGCATCTGATTTCTGTAAAGGGGTAAAATCGATATGCGGGGACAACGACTTGGCCACAAAAAATTCAGATAGAATCCATTATCCGGAATTCTGGCTGCAGCAATGGAATAATCTCAATGACCGGGATACGGCCCGTGTCAGCAAAGGATACGCATCTGCCGATTACTGGGACACGGCGGCAAAAGAATACAATCAGGGTCTTGATGACCCCTATCATGAGCGGCTGGAGAACCTGGTCGAACACCTTGGAAAAAACCGGATGCTGACCCAGGGCATGACGGTGCTGGATGTGGGCTGCGGCACCGGCTCTCTGGCATTTTTATTGGCCGGGCGGGGAGCTCAAGTCACGGCCATTGATTTTGCCGGCAATATGCTGGAGCAGGCAGAAGCCAACTGTCCTGACGGATTTAAGAACCGTGTGCACCTTGAACAGGCTGACTGGAAAGCAGTGGATCTCAAAGATCGCGGATGGTTGAAAAAATTTGATCTGGTTCTGGCCCACATGACACCGGCAGTCAATACCCCGGCCTTATTTTTAAAATTAATGGCCGCATCCCGGCAAAGTTGCTGCACCGGCAATTGGGCCGGAAAACGGGAAAACAATATTCGCCTGGCGCTTTGGCAAAAAATTATGGGAAAACCCCTGCACGACCATCCCGCCGGCATTCTGATCCGATTCAACCTGCTCTATGCCATGGGTTACTTTCCCGATATTTACTTTACCGAGATTTTCTGGCAAAAAACAATGTCCGTTAAGGCATCGGTGAATTATTTTACCCGGTTTTTTAAAGGGATATCCACTGAGTCCGAATCGATTCTGACAGAAAAAATAAGGGCCTATCTTACAGAAATCGCCGTGGACGGAATGGTTGTAAAGAAAAATTTTGGCCGAATTGGTACCCTTTACTGGCGGGTTGATAAAACGGCTACACTTCATACAGATAATCCAGATAACCAAACACCAGTTCGGTGATTTGCCGATTGCCGTTGAGGTTGCCCCCCAGACCGTACAATGCCGTTGTTTCCGCCACCTTTCCGGCATTGACCCTGGCGTATGCCACACCGGCCTTCAGATCCTCGATCAAAATCCTGGCCACATCCGGCACAAAGGTCTGGGGCATGGTCACGCAAAAATGCATGCCCGGCGGTAACTGAAGACAATTGAACCGCCAGCCTTTTGTCTGCATGAAATCGTTTACATGAAACACATCCACCACATCGGACACAAAACTGATCACAAAGGTGGCGTCTCCCACCACGGACAACTCGGGAATCTCCTCCACGCCTTTTTTAATTTCATCGGCCACCGTCATAATGGCTTTTGCAGCCTTAAGGTATCCTGCTTCCCCGAGGTAGATCATGGATGCCCAGGTGGCTGCGGTCAATCCGCCGGAACGGCTTCCGGCAGACGTGGGAGAGGCGTATATGCCGCCCGGCCAGTCCGGGACATTGAAATACTGGTACCGTCGCAGGGCATTGTTGCGATACAGCACCACGGAGGTTCCCTTTAATCCGTATCCGTATTTATGCGTATCAGCCGACATGGAAGTCACACCCGGCAGGCGAAAATCAAATATCGGGATATCATAGCCCAGTTTTTCGATCCAGGGAAGAATAAAGCCCCCCAGACATCCGTCCACATGAAAACCGATTTTATGCTTTACAGCAAGATCCGACAGTTTTTCCAGAGGGTCGATAAGGCCGTAGGGGTAGTTCCCGGCGCTGCCCACAAGGGCAATGGTATTATCATTGATCATAGGTTCCACCTTTGCCGGGTCCACCCGGAAATCCGGCCCGGAAACAGGAATATGAACCATCTTGATCCCGAAATATTGTCCAGCCTTGTTAAAGGCCGGATGGGCCGTATGCGGCATGATGATCTCCGGGGCCGTGATGTTTTTTTCCATACGGGCATGGTCCCGATAGGTTTTCATGGCCATAAGAATACTTTCGCTGCCCCCGGAAGTCATGATGCCGCAAACCTTATCGGCAGGATTATTTTTCTCAGGTACATCGCCGTGGAGCATTTTTGCGGTCATGGCGATGACCTCGCTTTCCATTTTAGACATGCTGGGACATAAATCGAACTGAAGCGTATTCACATGAGAAAACAGGGAAAAAACTTTATTCAGATAAGCACGGTGCGCCTCGCCTGCATGATAAAACGTGCCCGAGATTTTTCCATTTTTCCATTTTGCATTTTCCTCTTTGGCCATGGATGAAAGATCGGCCAGGATTTCATCCTGGTCACGCCCTTGTTCCGGAATGTGATCAAAGCTTTCCAGACGTCCCTTGTAAGGTTTATAAGGATCTACATCCTGTTTTTCTTTTTCCTGGTCAGACATGGGTTTTCTCCTTTTGTTCTTTTTTTGATCGTTTATTTTTCAATATTCATAAACCCGGCCCGGGCATGGGGCTGTTCATCGGGCACAATCGATCCGTTGAGCCAGGGCAGAAAAATCACGCCGTTGCTCCCGGCCGGCGCCAGGGTAGCCATAGTATTAAACCGTTCATAGGCATCTGCGGGTTTGGTGCCGGTTTTGAACGCATCATCGGGGTAGATAAACTGTTTGAGAAAAAACGCTACACATCTTCCGCCTGCCCCCTGTTCCCCCAGTAAATAATATCGGTCTTTGAACGGCGCGGGCAGGGTGGTCATTACATGGGCAAGATCGGTTTTTTTAAAGGGGAGATGACAGGTCATGTACATGGAGGTCCCGATATAGATAATGGTTTCAAAATCCAGCACAGCACCGGAGCCGATGAGGGATGCATTGGAATCGCTGATCCCGGCAACGACCTTTGTGGACGGCAGCAGCCCGAGTTCTTCGGCCACCGATGATTTCAGCGTGCCCACAACGCCATCGTTTAGCAGCAGTTCCGGGAATTTCGCCTTGTCCAAACCAGCCAGGGCCAGCAGCGCAGCGCTGTATTGCATAGAGCCCCACTTCCGATTGTCCCCAACGCCGAAAGGAACCATGGTTTTCTGAGTTGCCGTAATCCGGCCGGTCAACCGGGCCGTCAGATAATCCATGGGCTCTAAAAATTTATAAGTTTTACGATAGATTTCCGGACGTTCATTTTTGATAAACAACACATGACCCAGGGAGTCGATACCGGACAAAGTGGGTGCCATCCCGGTCAGTTTCACCCATTTCAAAAGCTTGAGCAGGCTATATCCTTTAATACTCGGAAACCCGGAAACAATCTTCCGGTTGTATTTTCCGCCCCGGGTATCGAGCCAGTGGACAGCGTTCATCAGATGATCGCCGTGTTCATCCACCGGGACGGCCAGGGACCACTGGGAATCACATCCGATGGTGACGATGTCTTCTTTTGCCACATGGGCCTTTTGAATAACTTTTTTAGCGCCCTGTATGGCTCCGTTCCACCATTCATCGGGATCCTGTTCCGCACCGCCATGGGGCAAAATACAAGTCTGAATACTTGCCGAAGCACTGGCAATCACATCGCCGTTATTCGCCACCAGCGCCACCTTGTGGCCGCCGCTGCCCAGATCAATGGCCAGCACGTACTTGGCCGGATCCGAAATGGGATTTCCCTCGGCAGCTATCTGTATCCATAATGAATGTCCCCCTTATAACCCTCTCCCATCGTCTGATTACGTCGATGGTGCCGGTCCGGATAAATCTGAAGCAATCAATTGCAAGCACCAAACCCGGACAAACCGAAAATCTCAAGCATCAAATTACAGGTAAATTCAAAATCACCATATCCAAATCTCAAAAAAAATCAAACACAAATTGCGTATCCTGCATCGTCTGAATTTATATGCCATTTTGATGTCTCCCTGTTTTGGCGTTTTCATTTTTAGTCATTGTGATTTCTTCATTATCTGATATTTATCTTTTGTTCTTTTAATATACAAACGCAAAATATCAGAATTAAGCGATTAAAAAGGAGCAGCTTTTTGAAGACATTGATTCTTACGGAAAAGCCTTCAGTGGCCATGGACTTTGCCAGGGCCCTCGGCCTGCATGGAAAAAAAGACGGCTATATTGAAAATGACCGCTACATCATCACCTGGGCCGTGGGTCACCTGATGGAGCTATTTGAACCCGGCGACTATGATCCGGCCTGGAAAAGATGGGATTTTGACAATCTGCCCGTTGTCCCTTCCGAATTCAAATACAAGCCCATTGCATCCACCCGCAAACAACTGCGTATCATCGACAAACTTCTGGCCCGCAAAACCATTGATCAAATTGTTATCGCCACCGACGCCGGTCGGGAGGGGGAGGTCATTGCCCGGACCATCCTCCTGACGGCCCGACCCGGCGCGGATTGCCCTGTTTTCCGGTTCTGGACCAGCCAGGCCCTGACTCCCGGGGTGGTAAAGGAAGGGCTGAACCTTCTTCAGCCCGGCAGCGACTATGATCGGCTCTGGTATGCCGGCCGGGCCCGCCAGATTGCCGACTGGCTGGTAGGCATGAACGGCTCAAGGGCCGCCACTATCAAGTTAAAGGACCTTTTCAGTATCGGACGGGTCCAGACCGCGGTGCTGGCCCTGCTGGTGGACCGGCACAAAAAAAGGAACGCCTTTGTATCCGAGCCTTTCTGGCAGGTGAAAGCGTCCTTTTTCAATGCAAAGGGAACCTGGCAGGGACTTTGGGTGATCGAGGATCAAAGTCGCATCCAGACGCTGGCAGCGGCCCGGGCCCTGGTTGATCGAATCAAAAGCCGGACCGGTGTTGTGGCGATGGTTAAAAAAGAAAAAAAGCAAACACCCCCGCCCCTTTTATACGCGCTCACCGATCTCCAGAGAGATGCCAATATCCGGTTCGGTCTTTCCGCCAAGCAGACCCTGGACATTGCCCAGGGTCTTTATGAGAAAAAAAAATGCCTCTCCTATCCCAGAACCGATTCCCGGGTTCTGGGATCCAAAAATATCGCCATGATTGCCGCACTGGTAAAAAAGCTCTCCGTGGCCTATCCTGAAATATTTGCGGGTATCGACAAAACCCTGATTCAGGCAAACAACCGTCGGGTCTTTAATGATGCCCGTCTCACCGATCACCATGCCCTGATCCCTCTGGCGCCCTTACCCGGGCTTCCTGCAGACAAGGAAAAAAAGATCTATGGCCTGGTCCTTAACCGCTTTGCCGCCGCCTTTTATCCGGACTGCCGGTTCGAGCAGACCGAAATTCGCACCCTTGTAGGCGAAAAAGATTTTTTCCTCAGCCGGGGTAAAGTCATCATCGATGCCGGATGGCAAAATCTCCCGGGCATTACAACCCGGTCAAAGGCAAAACCCGAAGAAGAGCAGGAGAGTCTTCCGCCCCTGGCCAAAAATGATCCAGCCCAGGTTGCCGGCACCGACCTTCTGGAGAAAAAAACACTTCCGCCGCCGGAATACACAGAGGCCCTTCTTTTAAAGGATATGACCAATCCCGGAAGATATGTCCAGGGGACGGATCTTAAAAAAATATTCAGAGGCGATGTGGGGCTCGGTACCCAGGCCACGCGGGCCCAGATTATCGAAACCCTCCTGGCCCGCAGTTATATTGCCCGAAAAAAAAAGAAGCTGACGGCCATGGGAAAAGGCATTCTGCTCATTGATACACTGAGAAAATTTACCGTTGCCGGCACCCTGGCCTCGCCTGAAAAGACGGCCAGATGGGAAATGGATCTTGAGCAGATCGCCCAGGGAAAAGGATCCATGAACCAATTTCTCTCCGACATTGAAGCCTTAGTTCGATCCATTGTTGAAGAGTTCCGCCAGGGCCATGTGCCGCCGGCACCGGATACCGTGATCGGTAAATGCCCGGCCTGCGGCGATGCGGTGATCGAACAGTTCAAAAACTATCGCTGTGCCAACTGGAAAAAAATCGATGGCGGGTGCCCCTTTGTGATCTGGAAAACCATTGCGGGTAAAAAAATCTCTGTCAAAGCGGCCAAATATCTGCTCAGCGGTAAAATCGCCGGCCCGTTCAAGGGTTTTATCTCCAAAAAGAAAAAACGCTTTTCCGCCGGTCTGCAACTTGTTCATGAACAGGGAAAATGGCAAACCCGGTTTGTATTTGACGATACCCCCTCACCTGCCCCCCACGCCCCTGTCGATAGGTCTAAGGCGCCCCCAAAATCCTCAACTGAAACCGATACCGGCGAATTGGGAAATTGCCCGATCTGCGGCGGGGAAATCATCGAGGGAAACCGCGGCTATGGGTGCTCCCGCTGGCGCAAAACAGATGGCGGCTGTAATTTTGTAATCTGGAAAACGTTTAAGGGAAAGAAACTGACCCCGGCCAACATCAAAACCCTGACCACGGGCAAAAAAACCCGGGCCTATGTATTTAAATCCGAAAATGGCAAAAAATTCAAGGCAGGTCTGAAGCTTGAAAAAAAAGATAATAGGTGGGAACCCGTGCTGGTGGACATCTGAAATTGAAAAGTGAGAAAGGAATATTGAAAACTTCTTGTATCGCTTCGCTCTGCCTTTTGATAAATAAAATCGGCAGAACACCTCTTATCCCCTCAATCAATACCCTGTGAAGGACAAAGCACCGCTTGCCCATCGTTTTTTCTCAGATTGCTTGACAAAACGAGTATCCGGTGACATTCAAAGACTTCCAATTAACGGGCAGTTCGTTTTTTTAATATCGAGTATCGAACAAGGGATATTGAATGTCAAAGCAGTGCAGAAAATCCCCTTTTTTTTATGGATACACCATCATTGCATCCTCTTTTTTTATCCAGGCAGTTGTCTGGGGTGCCTCTAATAGTTTCGGGATATTTTTCGCCCCTCTGATAGACGAATTCACCTGGACCCGCGCAACGGTGTCAGGGGCTGCCTCTCTATGTTTCCTAATGTACGGTGTTTCCAGTATCCTCATGGGAAACCTGAACGATCGCTATGGCCCCAGACTGATCATGACCGGCTGCGGCCTTTTTTTGGGAATCGGATTTTTGCTGATGTCACGCATTCATACAATCTGGCACCTGTACCTGTTCTACGGGTTGATTGCCGGTGTGGGTCTCAGCGGTACGGATGTGATCCTTTTATCCACCATGGCCAGGTGGTTTGAGAAAAAAAGAGGCATGATGAGCGGCATCATCAAGGTCGGCACCGGGGTTGGAATGGTGATCATGCCCGTCTTCATCACATGGCTTTTAAAAGGCTATGGATGGCGCACAACATTCATTGTGCTGGGGGGCATCATCCTGGGGGCCGTGATATTTTCCGCCCAGTTTCTGGTACGGGACCCGGCCCGCAAAGCCCAGTCCATAGACAACAAAAATTATCATACCCCGGACAATGATGGCAGGATAGAGACGGGCTTGACCTTTCAGAAGGCGATCTCTACCCGGCAGTTCAAAATCGTTTGTGCGGTTTACTTTATCATCCTTGTCTGTACCTACACCATCCTGATGCACATTGTCCAGCATGCCATCGATCTTGGCATACAACCTTCTGTGGCAGCCGGAATTCTGGCGGTAGTGGGCGGGGTGAGCATTGCCGGCAGGTTTTTGATGGGGGCTGCCGGAGACAGAATCGGAGACAGACAGGCATTGCTTATCTGTCTTTTTTTTCTATTCATGGCGCTTGTGTGGCTGCAACTGGCCAGCCAATTGTGGATGTTCTATCTTTTTGCGGTATTTTACGGTTTTGCCCACGGCGGATTCTTTGCCCTGAATTCCCCCCTGCTGGCAAGGCTGTTCGGAACAAGATCCCACGGTCTTCTCTTTGGCATCGTCATCTTCTGCAGCACCCTTGGCGGAGCCATCGGCCCGATCACGGCCGGATACATATTCGATGTCACGAACAGCTACAAAATCGTCTTTTTAGCCCTTGCAGCCCTGTGCACCATGGCCCTGGCATTGACGGCATTTTTGAAACCCGTCGGGGAAAAATGATGAATGCAAAATGATGAACAGGTATCTACCCATGGGAATGGACACCGCGAGGATCAAGCTTGCCGGTCAGGGTTCGAATGGCCGTCAGGTATTCGGACAGACCCCGGGCAAAGATATCGTTATGGTTGGCACCGGCAATGGTCAGCAGTGTCTTTCCCCGGGCCGGCGAGGCATCATACAGGGCCTGGCCGTCGGAAAACGGAATGATGTGATCAAACTGTGCATGGATAATCAGGGTCGGCTTGTCAAATTTTTTAATCTTGCTCTCATTTTCAAAAAGGTCTCCCTCTCTGAGCCCCAGTGCGTCCGGATCAATACCCAGAAGCCGCAGCAGGGGGAGGGCCCGGGCAAAACCGCTTTCGATAATCAATGCGTCCATGTCCGACACGCGGCAACAGGCAAGTTCAAGCGCCGGGGCACTGCCCAGGGATCGACCCATGACGATCAGGGGCCCTGTAAATTTTTCAGAAACTAGCCATTGGGTGACAAAATCAAACACGCGATGGGCATCCTGCATCATGGCTGTCACCGTGGGCATTCCAGTGGAAAAGCCGTAGCCGCGATAGTCCACCGGCAGAAAATTAATACCCATCTGATTGTAAAAAGGCCCCAGCTCATCATAATCCGAAATGATTTCACCGTTTCCATGAAAAAAAAGAATGCTGGGCCCGGTCCGTGATGTCATATGAAACCGGGCACCGATTTCAACATTTTCAGCCACCGGTATGAGATGATCGGTAGCCGAGCCGGGACCGCCCGCCCCTTTGGACCCACCATTAAACGCATCAGCCCTGGGATGAAATAAAAGGTTCAAAATTTCCGGCCTGTCGAGGAAAGTATAATCTGTTTTTAAAATATCGCTCATGCCGTTTCTCCCTTTTTGGGAAAAAAGTAAATTGTGAACCGGCAACCGTGAACAAAGTCGGTGCCTTATCTAATTTCCAGTTTCCAATTTCTATTTTCGATTTTAGCCCTATTCCGTTAAAATTGATTCAGAATGATCATGGGTTCTCTTGTCAATATTTCTCATGACCCGTTTTTCTGAAAAATTGGCATAGCAGTACCGGCATAAATGGCCGCATGTATGATACTGACCGATATCCTTGCTGACGATACAGTTGCATGCTTTTCGCTGCCCCTTGTCTTTCAGATTGAGAGAACTCCCGGCACCAGATCGGGTAAGCCTACCTGAACCTGAATTCTTTACACCTAAAAATGCCATCAATTGTTCATCAGATGAAAAATTTTTAATAATCAGCTCATCATCGATACATTTATTATGGACAATGCCATAGGCACCAAGGTCCACCTCTTCAGCGCATGTGGCAACCACAAGGCCGAGATCTGCGCTCAACTGCTGCAGATTTTCCGAAATGAACAGAATGTCTTCATCCCTGAACAATCTATACTGAATACCGGCACGGACAAGATTTCGCTGTACATTTTTGTAGCACGCGATATCCGCGAAGCTGATCACCAGCTTTTCCGTATATGGTGAAATTTTTTCACCTATCTTGTAAATTTTCTTAACCAGGGCCGCTGCATCGATACGATCAGTCAGAACAAGGGGATCAAACCGCCAGATGACCCGCTCCTTTCCGATTTGGCGAGAAAGTCGTTTAAACACATCGATTCGACGGTGCAATGGCGGGACACCAGGTTCCAGGTCGTCGTTCTCATAGTCATTCAGGGTAAACTGAAAATAGTAGTTGAAGTGCCTGCGGTCTAACTCATAGAGACGGTCAATGAACGGTTCGGGGTTTTTGCTCCAGAATACAAAGAGTCTGGTTTTATCAAAGGATATGTACTGCCGCGTCTGGTTAAAGGGATTGATCCAGAGGCAATACCCCCGGTCCAGTCGGCTGAAAAACCATTTTGAATAAAATGCGGGAATATCCGTTGACCGGCTGGCAGAGACAATGACCGGGTGAATGGCAGCCACGGTCTGGCCCGTATCTGTTCGTATCTCGCTTTTTTCCCAGCCTTTAAAGCTCATTTTTACGAGTTCATTATAGTTGAACAGCGAGGGTGTTCAATTTTTTTAATCAACAGATTCCACAGATTTTGCAGATTGCAATCTTATATATGAAGCGGCATAGCGAAGCGATACAACAAGTTTTGTCGAGTAGACCGGTTTCTTCAGGTAGCCATCTCGTAAATGTCTTAGACTACGCCTTGCCGCACGCGGCTACTACATATCTTAAGATCACTTCACAGTGGTTACTCGTTGGCCCCGGC
>Ga0307991_1001420_pt1 | contig 16690 bp, 11 predicted proteins | sample EllFjometagen131_FD_203146 | JGI IMG/M metagenome (GOLD analysis project Ga0307991, IMG submission 203146) | Marine microbial communities from Ellis Fjord, Antarctic Ocean - #131 | ecosystem: Environmental > Aquatic > Marine > Unclassified | place: Southern Ocean | collected 2014-10-08
TTTGTAAGTTGGCGTATATGGACTTAATATATTCTAAGTAAGTAGATGGATTGTTTTTTGTTATTTCTTCATCTGAATTAATCCGTGAATCTAAAAAAGAGTAATCATTCTTTCTAAGTAAATTTGTAAAATGAGTACTAGAAAACACAGCAGAATAAGTACGCATTTTATTTATATCATATAATTGTGTGTCAGTCATCTAAGTTGATGTTTAATCATTTTTTCTTAAAAACAAAGATACACTTAGTTTTGCATTAGAGAAAATTGCTTTTTTCTAGGTCTTAAATGAGCAATTTTTTAATGTGAATATGTTACTTCTTTCTTGAAATACTGCCTTTTTTTCGCTTGCATAGAACAGTTGTGCAAACGTACTAAGTTGGTTTATATCTCCTTTATCCACTCTAAAAGTACTGTTTATATTCATATATGGAGGTATTGCGCATAAGTTATTATGTGTTGTTTTCTTAGAGCGTGTCGAGCCGGTTATTAAATTTTCTAAAACCCTTTTCTTTTTTTAATAAAACAAAAACCCTTCCATTTTTGCCTCAAAAAAATGCATTTGCTCCTACTTTTTCACATTTATTCTCAAAGTTAATACTTTTTTTATTATAGCGCAATCCAATGAACGAACGTAGGGATTTTCAGGACGAACGTCCGCATCTATCGATTAAGCGTATTTTTTTTAATAAAAATTAAACGCGAAATTTAAAGAAAATAGGGCAAAAGACTGCCTGTTTTTCGTGTAAAGGGCTTTTGTTTTAAAAAAATATACTTACTTCTAGTGATGAAAACCACTTTTTTACGTAGCATCATGTATTTACAAACTTTGAAAATCAACTTTATCAATCGGAAATATGTTTATCAAAGAGCGAAAATTTGCTGCAAGGTGCCGGAGACTTTCATCAAAGGATAAATGCTTGTTTTGATTCTGATTTAGATAATTTGATGATTTTTTATTGGTCCTGTCCCTATTTATCCAATTATCTCGCTCAATTCAATCCAACGCATTTCGGCGGTTTCCAGTTCTTTGCTAAGCTCTTCAAATCGTTTTGAAACCTGCCGTAACTTGTCGGGAGAAAGTGCTCCAGAATTCATGTCACTAATCAGTTTTTCTTTTTCCTACCGCGCGGCAGCGCGGCAGCGGGGGAAACAAAAAACAATGAATAAAAAATATTTCTCATAGTTTACTATTTAATTTTCTTGGAAAATTCAGGTTTAGCACCTCTAAATTCCGTCATGAGTCCAGTAATTTCATTATTCTTATCTTTTACAAAACTGATTATAAAATCATCAGCTTTAGCTAGAAATTTAGTTTCTGATTCTGGGAAAAGATTTATGGTATTGTGAGGAGTTTTCACTTTTAGCATATCATCTTCTAAAATTAATTCCACTGCCATTTGAAAAGATTTTATAAAATACGAACCGGTGTATTTGGATAAGATATCACTTGAAACCTCCACTATCTTCAAATTATCAGGATCGTAAGACATAGCTGCTAAGGTTTTAAGTATATCTACACCTAAATCAAAATATTCTTCTATGATTTTGGAATATACATTGTATCCCTCATCTCCATTTGTGAAAACAACAATACCTCGTTTTGAAACTGGGAGGAAAATAACTATGGTCTGCACTCCGCTTGAACCACCTTCATGCACCAAGGCATATTCTTTGTTGGGTAAGTTTCTGATTACCTCCCAACCTAATCCTTGATCAACATTCTTTTTTATTTCTACTTGGGAGCTTATCATATCATTAAACAATTTTTCAGATAAGCCTGCTCCATTCATTACTTCAATTCCAAATTTAGAATAATCTTCAATTGTTGTTAGCAAGCCTCCTGCAGCTGAAGTTATCAATCCTCCTTGATTTTTATATTCCTCTCTTTGGGCATTATGCCGAAAAGCAAATCTCGATTCATCAATAGTATCTTTCCACCTATACTTTGTATCTTTCATCTTTAGCGGCTTGAATAAAATAGAATCTGATAATTGCTCTATGGATTTTTGAAATTTATTTTCTAATGCTTTTTTTAAATATTCAAATCCTTCGCCTGAGTAGTTATGTTTACTGCCTGGTTCAAAAAGGAATTCAAGTTTTTTTGATACTAGGGCATTACGCCAATTGGGAAAACCTGTTTGGTGACTTAATATTTGTCTAGTTGTGAGCTTTTTATACCTGTTATCATCTTTTATATCAGGGTCAATCCAATAGTGATATAATGGTTCATCTAAATCCCACTTCCCTGATTCCACTAATTTTAAAGTCACCATTGTTACTACTGGTTTTGTAACAGAAGCTATTGCGAAAACAGCATCATCCCTTGTCGGAATATCTTTACGAAGCTCGCCAAAAACTTTGCAATCAGTTATTTCTCCGTCTTTAATGATGCCTATTCCAACCGCTGGTACATTATATTCATCTAACCAGTTTAAAATTTCTGTTTGATGATCAAGTAAATTTGTATTATTCTGTTGTGCTTTAATGTTAAATGTCAAGATAATTACAGCAAGAATTGTAAAACTTAATTGTTTTTTCATTTTCATTTTATTTAGTTTATACTCTAAGACGGATGAAAATTCTATTTTGTTACACTCTATTGTATCTACAAATTGGCCGTAACGTGTGTGTATATGTACTATTTGGTTTACATCTCCTTTATCCACTCTAAAAGTACTGTTTATATCCATATATGGATGTATTGCGCATAAGTTATTATGTATTATTTTCGTAGAGAGGGTTCTTAAATTTTCTAAAAACCCTTTTCTTCTTTAGATAAAACTAAAATCCTTCCGTTTTTGCCTCAAAAAATAGCCTTAGTCAAACTTTTTTCTATTTATTCTCAAATTTAATTCTTTTTTTATTATTGATCAATTCAATGACCGAACGTAGGGATTTTCAGGACGAACGTACGGATCTATCGATTAAGCGTATTGCAAATTAAGTATCGTGTGGTATTTACAAACTTTGAAAACCAACTTTATCAATCGGAAATATGTTTACCAAAGGGCGAAAGCTTGCTGCAAGGTGCCAGAGACTTTCATCAAAGGATAAATGCTTGTTTTGAATCTGATTTAGATAATTTGATGATTTTTTATTGGCCCTGACCTTATTTATCCAATTATCTCACTCAATTCAAGCCAGCGCATTTCGGCGGTTTCCAGTTCTTTGCTAAGCTCTTCAAATCGTTTTGAAACCTGCTGTAACTTGTCGGGAGAAAGTGCTCCGGAATTCATGTCACTAATCAGTTTTTCTTTTTCTTCCTCCAATTGAGCTATCTCTTTTTCCAGTTTCTCAAATTCTTTTTGCTCCTTAAAGCTGGCTTTTCGGGGTTTTTCTATACTGACTTTGGCTGAACTTGTTATTATTCGATTTGCTTTATCGGCTTTCTTCTCTTCGCTGGCTTCAAACTCCTGCATTTCGCGTAAATCGGTATAATTACCAACAAAATCTTTTATTTTTCCATCGCCCTTAAAAACAAAAAGATGATCGGACAAGCGATCGAGAAAGAAGCGATCGTGCGAAACAATAAGCAAACAGCCTTTAAAATCGAGGAGAAAATCTTCCAAACGACCCAAAGTAAATAAATCCAAATCGTTGGTTGGCTCGTCCAAAATCAGGAAATTAGGGTTTTTCAAAAGGGTAATCACCAGATGCAATTTTCGCTTTTCACCTCCACTTAAATTGCTAAAAAAACTATGTTGCAAGTTATACGAAAAGCCAAAATGAAAAAGAAATTGGGCCGCAGAAATAATTGAATTACCCAAATCGATCTGATCGGCTATTTCTTTTACGATTTCCAATACACGCATATCTTCATGCAAATGGATACCTCCCTGCGTAAAATAACCAAATTGGGTAGTTTCTCCAACAATAATATCACCTGAATCGGGCTGAATTTTTTGACTGATCAAATCTAAAAAGGTAGTCTTGCCGCTGCCATTATCTCCCACTATACCAATACGTTCTCCTCGTTTAAAAATATAATCGAAGTTTTCAATCAATTTTAAATGACCATAACTTTTGCTGAGATTTTTAATTTCTAAAATCTTTCGTCCCTGCCGACTCATTTTCACATTAAAATCGAGTTGCTTTTGTTCCAGTCGTTTTTTGGCAACTTTTTCTAAATCGTAAAACGAATCAATACGTGCTTTCGATTTGGTTGTTCGCGCTTTTGGTTGACGGCGCATCCAGTCCAATTCAGTACGATAGCGGTTTTTTGCTTTCTCTATTTCGGCAACTTCGGCGGCTTCTCTTTCCGCTTTCTTTTGAACAAAATAGCTGTAATTTCCTCTGTAAACGAAACTCTTATGCTGATCAATTTCGATGATTTCATCACACACAGCATCCAAAAAATAACGATCGTGTGTGACCATTAACAGGCTCATCTTCTGCTTGCTAATATATGTTTCCAACCATTCTATCATTCCAATATCCAGATGGTTGGTTGGTTCGTCCAATACAAGCAAATCTGCATCATCAATTAAAATAGAAGCCATTGCCAATTTCTTTCGCTGACCGCCGGAAAGCGTCTCTACTTTTTGTTTGTAATTGCTAAGTTCGAATTTTTCCAGTATCTCTTTTACTTTCAATTCATAATCCCAGGCTTCTGCATGATCCATTTCCTGAATGGCCACATCCAGTTGTTTTTGAGTATCCTTGTCAACCCTATTTTCATACTGTTTTAAGGCATTTTGATAGTGTCGAATGATTTCGATAAATCTATTATCTGCATGAAAAAGCACTTCATTAATTGTCAATCCCGGTTCAAAATGAGTTTCTTGCTGTAAATATGCTATGCGGAGGTTTTCTTTTTTGCGAATTTCGCCTTCATCGGCAATATCAATACCGCACAGAATATTTAAAAGACTTGTTTTACCTGTTCCGTTTTGAGCGATCAAGGCGATTTTTTGTCCTTCATTTATGGTGATATGGAGGTTTTGGAATAAAGGTTTATCGCCCCACGATTTTGTAAGATTTTCTGCTACCAGATAAGAAACGGCCATTCAAATTTATTTTGCGCAAAAGTACATATTTAGTTTGATGAGTTTGGATGCTGATGAGTTAAAAGCTTTAATTATGGAAAATAGATTTTCGTTTCTTAGTTGGACTAAAAACCTTATTTTTGTCTGAAATAAAAAGTACGTGAGCTCAAAACTTTTCACTTCTTCTTTAATCTCCGAAACGACTAAGTTTAACGGAAATATAAAATGGCAAAGTCCATCCAATATTGCATTGGTGAAATATTGGGGGAAATTTGGTGTTCAGTTGCCAAAAAATCCATCCTTAAGTTTTGGATTATCAGAAGCGTATACTCAAACATCCATTCGGTTTTCATCCAAAAAATCAGCGCACGCAAAACATAATTTCTTTTTTGAAGGAAAAGAAAACCCTGCTTTTGGAGCAAAAATATTTCAGTTTTTAGATGATTTAGATGTGGTTTTCCCCTTTTTAAAGCAACTCGATTTATGGATAGAAAGCGAAAACAGCTTTCCGCATTCTGCCGGAATTGCCTCCTCTGCCTCTTCCATGAGCGCTTTGGCTTTGTGTTTATGTAGTATTGAACAAGAATTAATTGGCAGCTTAAAATTGGATACGGATTTTTATACCAAAGCTTCCTATGTAGCCCGTTTAGGTTCAGGAAGTGCCAGTCGTTCCGTTTATGGTGGATACAGTGTTTGGGGCGAATTCACCGAGTTAACAGAGAGTAGCAACAATTTCGCTGTGCCTTTTATGTACGATATTCATCCATTGTTTATGCAGCTTCGCGATAGCATTTTAATTGTTAATGCCGATGAAAAAACTGTATCGAGCAGAGCAGGACATGCTTTAATGGATATTCATCCTTACGCAGAAGCACGAATTGCACAGAGCAAACAAAACTTAAGTTGGCTAATGGCCGCACTGCAACAGGGTGATAATGATCGTTTTATTGAAGTTGTTGAAAATGAAGCCATGAGCTTACATGCTTTAATGATGAGCTCAAAGCCCTGGTATTCATTGATGCACCCAAATACATTGCTGATTTTGAAAGCCATTAGAGAATTTCGCGAAAGAAGTGGACTGTTTGTATGTTTTACGCTCGATGCGGGGCCAAATGTGCATTTAATTTATCATCAGGATGATGAAAACAGTGTACTGCAATTTATTGAAAATAAGTTAATTGATTTTTGTTACGATCGGAATATAATTCATGATAGAATTGGTTTTGGACCTAAAAGATTAGATTAGAATGATAAAAAAGAACGAGGTTTTTTACGGCAAAATATTGTTGTTTGGTGAGTACAGTGTTATTTTTAATTCGATGGCCTTAACCATACCGTATACCCATTTTAAAGGAGAATTGAGTTTTATCTCAAATTACAAGTATACCGATTTTGAATGGGCCAAAGAATCGAATACATCAATTCTTGAATTCGTTGCGTATTTGGAGGAGCTCCATCAAAAAGGGGAACTAATGTGCCCGATTAATATCTTACGTTTAAAAGCTGATATTCAAAAAGGACTCTATTTTGAATCCACAATCCCTCAGGGTTATGGAGTAGGAAGTTCAGGCGCCTTGGTGGCTGCCATTTACAACGAATATGCTGAAGAAAAAATACAAAGCAATCGCAATTTAAGCAAGAAAAGCGTTTTTAAGCTGAAGGCTGTATTCGCACAAATGGAATCTTATTTTCACGGTAAAAGCTCAGGGCTCGATCCTTTGAATTGCTATATTCAATATCCTTTACTAATTCAAAATTCGAGCGAAATAAAAACGGTTGGTATTCCCCGAAATAAGTTTGATAAAAAGGGCGCCATCTTTCTAATTAATAGTGGCAAACCAGGAAAAACGGCTCCTTTGGTAAATTACTTTCTTGAAAAATATAAAGACGAAAATTACAAGGAATCTATTGATAATGAACTTATTCCATTAAACAATAAATTGATTACTACTTTATTGGAAGGCAAGGGAAATGAATTTTTTGGACTTTTAAATCAATTATCTAAATTCCAGTTTCAGCATTTCGATAAAATGATTCCACTAACTATTCGTGAAATATGGCAGGAAGGTATTGAATCTGAAAAATACGCTTTAAAACTCTGTGGATCAGGCGGTGGAGGATTTATGCTTGGATTCACTCTTGATTATGAGAAAGCTAAAAAAATGCTTCTTCTAAAAGGTTTTGAGTTGATTCCTGTCTATAAAAATTCTTGATAAAACTGTTTCCTTTCCGTTAATCAGTAGGAAGTTTTCTCCATTTAAACGATTTGGAGTCGATAGCTCTTTCAGTCGATAAAATGCCATTCAAATGATCGTACTCATGTTGAAACAATTCGGAGAGCTCATCTTCGAAGGTGCATTCATTTTGATTCCAATTTTCATCCAGGTACTTAAAACTGATCGATTTATGTCTTTTCACTTTGACCAATAAATTGGGCAAACTCATACAATCGTCCCATAATTCAAACATTTCTTCGCTTTTAAATGTGATTTCCGGGTTAATAATTACATAAGGTTTGTCAAGATTAAAATAAATCAGACGTTTCTTTATGCCTAGCTGGGGAGCCGCAATACCACGACCAAATTTATATTTGGCTCTACAATCTTCCATCGCCGAATGTAAATCCTCAACCCATTCCTTTATTTGTGGAAAATCTTCAGGGGCAATGGCACCACACGTTTCATTTAAACGAGGGTCGCCAATCAATAGAATGTCTTGAGCTGTTTTCATTGTTTATTTCTTTTTTTCTGATCTTTTTTTTGCAAAATCAAAAAGCAAACGAACACCCACTCCTGTTCCTCCTACTCCACGATAATTGAATCGTTTTTCAACGAGCGCAGGACCTGCAATATCGAGATGAATATAAGGATAGTTCGTGAATTTCTCCAAAAATTTGCCAGCTGTAATAGCTCCGCCTTCTGCTCCACCCAGGTTGGTCATATCGGCAATTTCCGATTTAATTTGCTCTTCATATTCTTCCCAAAATGGAAACTCCACCAAACGTTCTCCTGTTTTTTCACCGCTTAATTTTAAGTCTTTCAAAAAAGCTTCGCTTTTAGAACCCATAGCAACGATTCCATATTTTCCGATAGCATGTGCTGCCGCTCCCGTTAAAGTTGCCAAGTCTATAACTAGTTCAGGATCATATTTTTGCGCATAAGCAAGGGCGTCAGCTAAAATCATACGTCCTTCTGCATCGGTATTCAATACTTCCACGGTCATTCCGTTGAACATCGTGATAACATCACCCGAAACATAGGCATTGTTGTTTAAACGATTATCGGTGGCAGGAACCAAACCAATAACATGAACAGGCAATTTGGCTTTTGCGATAGCAAAAACAGCGCCGGCAACCGCAGCCGCACCTCCCATATCGCACTTCATATTATTCATAAAATTGCCAGTCTTAATATTCAATCCACCCGTATCGTACACAACTCCTTTTCCGACAAATATCAAAGGCTTTTTGTTTACAGCATTCTCTGGATTCCACTCAAAAATACTGAATGTTGGAGGATCTATGCTGCCTTTATTTACGGCCAATAGACCGCCCATTTTCAAAGCTTCAATTTTACTTTTTCCAAATATTTCAACCTTGGCATCGGCATCTTTCGCTAACATTTCAATCTCCTTGGCCAATTGAGGCGCATTCATAAAATTAACAGGCTCATTAACCAAAGTTCGTGCAATTAATGTAGCTTCGGTTACAATGTTTAACTCTTCAAGCAGCTCTTCTGTAATGCTTTTGTCTTGAAACAATATATTCTTTAAACTATTGAATTTTAATTCTTTATCTGTTTTGTATTTATTAAATTGATAATTTGCCAATACCAATCCTTCGGCGAATGCCATACTTTCTTCAATGGTAAATGATAAAGAATGAATTCCGACCTCTTCCATACAGGCTTCATTAAAAATGGCACTGTATTTATCAGCTAAAACACGAAGGCTTTCCAAAAAATGAAAATTATTCTTCTTTTCTTTCACTATTTCAACATAATCCCAGTGCGTAAAACGGTTAAATGAAAAAGACGTTTTCTTATTGTTTTTAGATTCATTTTCGATAAAAGTCAATTCCTCGTAAGAGAAGAAATTAGCATTGATTTCATCAAACGATTTAACCAAATACAGGATAGTAGTATTCTTTGGAAAGCTTTTTATTTTTTGGATTCTGGTATACATGTTTATCTATTTAATTTTCAGTTCTCAAAGGTAATGAATTCAAATGTCTGTTCTAGTAGTGTTTTTTGCGGAAATAACACTGATTAGCAATCTGCTTGGTGCATTTTGAAAAACAAATAAGATAACTACTTATTATTTAGTGAATTAAATTATTCAAGTCGTTTTGCTGCTTCCCAATACACATCCATTTCTTCCAGACTCATATCGTGAAGGGATTTGCCTTCTGCTATGGTATTCTTTTCCAAATACTCAAAGCGTTTTTTGAATTTTTTATTGGTTCTTTCCAAAGCATCTTCTGGATTAATATCTAAAAATCGGGCGTAATTGATTAATGAAAAGAGTACGTCACCAAATTCGGATTCCATCCTTTTTTTATCGTTTGTTTTGATTACTTCGTGATGAAACTCGCCTAATTCCTCCTGAACTTTTTCCCAAACCTGTTCGGGTTTTTCCCAATCAAATCCAACACCTCGAACTTTTTCCTGCATGCGATACGCTTTCACCATGGCTGGTAAAGATTGTGGAACGCCTTCTAAAACAGAAGTCCGGCCTTCTTTCATCTTTAAATGTTCCCAATTTTGCTTCACCGTTTCTGCATCATCGGCAACAACATCACTGTAGATATGTGGATGACGATATACCAACTTTTCATTGATGCTCTCAATTACATCTGCTATATCGAAAGCATTTTTTTCAGAACCAATTTTGGCATAAAAAACAAGGTGCATCATCAAATCACCCAACTCTTTTTTTACCTCATTCAAATCATTGTTCAGAATGGCATCAGAAAGCTCATAAACCTCCTCAATTGTTAAATAACGAAGGCTCTCAAGCGTCTGTTTTTTATCCCACGGACAAGCTGTCCGTAAATCATCCATAATGCTTAACAAACGCTCAAAGGCTTTTAATTTCCGTTCCATACTTTTGATTTTGGGTTTTGAATTCAAACCTATTAATAGGCTCTTGCAAAAACTACACGCTTATTAGATGGTTTGCCTGAATAAATGCATTTTCCTATTTCTTCATTTGCATCCAAAGGTATCGTCCGAATGGTAGCCTTCGTTTTGTCCTTGATTATTTGTTCCGTTTCCGAGGTACCATCCCAATGCGCATACAGAAATCCACCTTTTTCGATTTCTATTTCAAATTCTTCCCAGGTATCCACATTTTTAGAATTTTTGGTTCTGAATTCAAGCGCTCTGTCGAAAAGGTTTTGCTGAATTTCTTCAAGCAAAAGAACTATCTTTTCTTCTATGCCTTCCATTGGCATAAATTCTTTTGAAAGCGTATCACGACGGGCAACTTCAATTGTTTTGTTTTCCAAATCGCGTGGTCCGATTCCAAATCGAATAGGAACACCTTTGTATTCGTATTCTGCAAATTTAAAACCAGGTTTTTGAGTATCGCGATTATCATATTTTACACGAATACCTTTGGCTCTCAATCTTTTAGTAATTTCTTTTACTTCTTCAGAAATAGCATCTAATTGTTCTTCATTTCTATAGATTGGAATTATTACAACCTGAATAGGTGCCAATTTTGGAGGCAAAACCAATCCCTTGTCATCGCTATGGCCCATAATGATAGCACCAATTAATCGTGTAGAAACGCCCCAGCTGGTTGCCCACACATATTCAAGTTTATTCTCTTTACTCAGGTATTTTACGTCAAAAGCTTTCGCGAAATTTTGACCCAAAAAATGAGATGTTCCTGCCTGCAATGCTTTGCCATCCTGCATTAAAGCTTCAATACAATAAGTCTCTATGGCTCCCGCAAAGCGTTCGTTTGATGATTTAGTCCCTTTCAAGACAGGAATTGCCATAAAATTTTCAGCAAAATCAGCATAGACCTCCAGCATTTGTTTGGCTTCAGCAACAGCCTCATTTTCAAGCGCGTGAGCAGTATGCCCTTCCTGCCATAAAAATTCAGCTGTACGTAAAAACAAACGAGTACGCATTTCCCATCGAACTACATTCGCCCATTGGTTTATTAAAATAGGCAAATCGCGATAAGATTGTACCCAACGTTTATAAGTATCCCAAATAATTGTTTCAGAAGTTGGACGAACAATCAATTCTTCTTCGAGTTTGGCATCCGGATCGACAATAATACCCCCACCATTTTCATCAACTTTCAATCGATAATGAGTAACAACAGCACATTCTTTTGCAAAACCTTCTACATGACTTGCTTCTTTCGAAAAAAATGATTTTGGAATAAACAGCGGAAAATACGCATTTTCGTGTCCGGTTTCTTTAAACATGCGATCTAATTCGTGTTGCATATTTTCCCAAAGTGCATATCCATAGGGTTTTATAACCATACTTCCTCTTACCGATGAGTTTTCGGCAAGTTCAGCATGTTTCACTATATCGTTGTACCATTGAGAATAATCTTCTGCACGTGTTGAAAATTTTTTAGCCATATTGAATTGTGGTATAGTATTTGCTTTTTATTGAATACATTTGAATTGATGCAAAACTAAGCATAATTTGAAAATAGACATTTGAAAAAATTGAAATATAAAATCAAGGAGGCAATTATGAAAACGCTCATTAAATTTTTAACTATTCTGCTAGTTCCACTATCCAGCTGCGTAACACCTCAATATACAGGAGTTTACAACGATGACGTTTATTCCTTTGGTGAAAGATCTCAAGGCATGACGCCTGTTGTTGTAAAAGAGAAACGTATTATAGTCACACCTGACACTGATCAATCAATAAATTACGCCCAGGATAGTACTTATGGTGAAGTGTTAATCGATGATAATTATTATTACGAAGATAATTTTCAGTATGATGATTATTACGATTATTCTTATTCATCAAGGATTAGACGTTTTAATAACCCTTTATATGGTGCAAGCTATTATGATTCGTATTACACCAATTTGTATTGGTACGACTACAATCCACATTACTGGGGGACAAGTATTTATATAGGTTATGATTATCGTTATAGCTCACCTTATTACAATTTTTACTCCCCTTATTCAAGCTATTATGGCTTTTCTAATTACTATCCTTACCATGGGTATTCCAATTATTACAGCCCTTATTATGGATACAACTATTGGAGTCCTTATTCTTACGGCAATGGTTATAATAATGGTTATTGGACTGGATATTATACTGGATATAATTACGGTACGAATCCTTACGATTTAAATTCGCGTTATTATGGACATCGGAGTCAAAGCACTTCCAATTATGGAAGAAGTCGCAGTTCTATGTCCACAAGTTCGCTTAAAAATCCTGGAAGTTCAAGTGCTTATGCAAATAGAAGTTCAAATACAGGTAGCCGTGTATCAAGTTCCCGTACTGCTAAATCAGGATCTGAAAATAGGGGCTACTTCTCAAGTAGTCGTCAGACTTCAACAATGAAAGAAGCCAGGAATAGTTCTTCTCTGCGCTCTGAAAATCGCAGCTCAAGTCAGGCAAAAACAGTTAATGTGGGAAGTTCGAGCAATAGAAGAGCATCAGATACAAGGCAAAATGTTTACAATAAACCAAATAGCTCAAGCAAGACAACCAATTCGCGTTATACTTTCGACCGTGCTAAAACCACTACGAATACAGGATCTAGGTATCAGAGTGAGAGAAGATTATCACCTTCAACTTCAACACTTAAGAATCCAAATACTAGTCGTACATATCAGTATAATGCACCAGCAAATACAACTGAAAGATCAAGTAGAGAATTTTCAACTACACGATCAAACAACAGCAGATATCGACGTCCTACTTCAAATGTAACAGGATCGAGTACTAGATCAAATAATGCGACGACTCGTACAAATACACGCGTAAATCAAAATACAAATACGCGAAGCAATACCAGAAGTGTTATCAGCCGCCCTTCTAATTCAACACGCAACTCTAAATCAGGATCTTCTCGTTCGGTATCAAGCCCAACGAAAAGCAGCCGAAGTTCCTCTACCGTACGTTCATCTTCAAGCTCCAGCTCAAGCAGAAGTTCAGGAGGAACAAGTAGATCTTCAGGAGGTGGATCAAGTAGATCTTCAGGAGGTGGAACATCCAGACGATAATTAAATCTAAAAAAAATACTTTAAAATAAACAATATGAAAACAAGATATACAATTCTGCTACTTATGTTTGGCCTGATTTTTCAAATTGGCTATGCTCAAAACAGTTCAGATGCTTTCCGCTTTTCTTCATACGATGTTTTAGGATCAGCGCGATTTGTAGCATTAGGAGGAGCCTTTGGAGCTGTTGGCGGTGATTTAAGCACACTAAATTACAACCCGGCAGGATTAGGGATTTTTCAATCCTCAGAATTCGCCTTCTCTCCAGCAATAAATTATGCAGCTAATGATGCAGTATATAATGGAAGTTTGGGTAGTGACGCCAATTCAAATGTGAATTATGGTATGATTGGAATGGTGACTACACGCCGTTTATTAGAGGGTTCCAGAGCGAATAATTCAGGGTGGAAGGCTATTAATTATGGATTTTCATTAAATAGAACAAAGAATTTTAACAATTCGATGTTCATAGCAGGAGAATCTCAAAGTTCCTCACTTGCTAATGTATGGCGTGACAATGCAAACGGGTCAATCATTGAAGATTTGTATCCGTTTTCAGAAGGTTTAGCCTGGGATACTTATATTTTGGATACGGTCCCTGGAGACCCAACCCAATATTATAGCGGCGCGCCTATTTATGGAGGAGTAACTCAAACCTACTGGGAACAGTCGAAAGGATATATTGATGAATTATCTTTTGCTATATCAGCAAATTATAATGATAAACTCATTGTTGGATTTAGCTTGGGGATTCCCATGTTGCGCTACGAACGCAGAATCGAACACAGCGAATTTGCTTTAGGAAACCCCGCCGACTATGAATTCAGTGAATTTTTATATAAAGATAACCTCTTAACTGAAGGTGTGGGTATCAACGCTAAAATTGGGTTTATATATGTTGTATCACCGAGTGTACGGTTCAGTGGAGCATTTCACACCCCAACTTATTACAGTGAAATAGTTGATGACTACACATCCAGCCTTGAAACAATAATGGGCGATGGTAATGACTATTTTAGTGAATCTCCAATTGGAAATATGGTTTATAATCTGAGGACACCTAGTCGAATGATGTTAGGCATAAGTACGCTCTTTTATAAAAGTGGATTTATCAGTCTGGATTATGAATATATGGATTATGGTACTTCAAATTTATCCTCTTCATCCTATTCTTTTGTAAATGAAAATCATGATGTAAGAGCTGATTTCCAGGCAACACATAATCTCCGTTTAGGTGCTGAATGGAAATTGGATTTCTTCACTATACGCGGTGGCTACAATATTATTAGTTCACCTATGAATCCAGAGGTAAATGACATTATTAGTTCAGCCTACTCGTGGGGAGCTGGCTACCGAATAGGAAATACCTACGTTGATTTTGCCTATTCAAAAAGAACGACCGACAATTTATTCTATATGTACAATCCTGACTATGTAAATTCAGCTAGCATAACAAATGTTACCAGCAACTACATTTTCACGATGGGATATAAATTCTAATTTTTTAGTTAACTCCTGAATAGGTCAGCTTTGGGTTACAGCTTTCCCTGGGTTGGCCTTTCTTTTTGCATTTCTTAACAAGAATTAATTGTTCTTAACATATTGCTGGAGTCTTCTTATTTACTTTAGCATAAAATAGATATATGAACATTTATTCCCGTTTTAGCACTAACATCCTGCTTATTATTTTTCTACTGGGAATGAATTTATCTCTTTTTGCACAAGATTCTTTGCAGATTGTTATGGGTACTGTTCGAAATAGTAGCAACTATCAACCTATCAGTTTTGCTATCGTAAAAAATGAAATGCTCAAAACAAGAATTATTTCTGATGAAGAGGGCAATTATAGCATCCCGATAAATCGTGGGGATTTATTAAAAATTACTGCCATTGGTTTTGAAGACGGATTTTACATTGTGAACGACTCTATATCCTTTATCCGCGATTTTCCCATTCAATTAAAACCGCGTGTTTATGAATTGAAAGAATTTATGCTGACCCCCTATAAAACTGTTATGCAGTTTAAGCATGCAATTGCGAATTTAAAACTACCTGACGAGAATCCTCTTCCTGAACTCAACCTGCCATTTAGCATACCGAGTACGGAGACTAACGAACCCGGTCAGCTAAACCCCATCGTTTTTTCAGGCCCTATTAGCTTTTTTTACAATACCTTTAGTCATAAAGCAAAAATGCTAAAAAAATACCAAAAGCTTATAGTTAAAGATTATGAAACCGCAAATATTGAGAAACGACTAAAAAGTGTATTGATTGAAGAATTGATTCCTTTTAAATCTGCCGAAGAAATGGATAATTTTATTGCGTTTTGTCAGTTCGATTTTAGTTTTTTATTGAATCTATCTGATTATGAACTAATTGCCCTACTTCAAGAAAAATACAGAGCGTATCTTCACGAGCAACAACCCTAATCAGGCAAACACATATTTTAAAACTTCCTCCACTTTATTTACAGCAATAATCTCTATTTTAGTTCCTTTTGGGAGTGCTTTCTGGTTAAATTTTGAAATGATTATTCGCTCAAAACCCAACTTTTCAGCTTCCGTAATTCTTTGCTCAATTCTGTTTACAGATCGAATCTCTCCCGACAATCCAACTTCGGCAGCAAAACACGTTTTGTCGTCAATTTCAATATCTTCATTCGAAGAGAGAATTGCACAAACAACAGCCAAATCCATAGCCGGATCGTCCACTTTTATGCCTCCGGCAATATTTACAAAAACATCTTTTGAGCTTAGGCGGAATCCGGCTCTTTTTTCCAAAACAGCCAATAACATATTCAATCGGCGGCTATCAAAACCAGTAGTAGAGCGTTGTGGAGTACCATAAGCAGCAGAGCTCACCAATGCCTGAATTTCAATAAGCATGGGCCGCATGCCTTCCATAGTCGATCCAATGGCTATTCCGCTTAACATTTGATCGCGGTGAGAAAGCAAAATTTCTGAAGGATTAGAAACCTGGCGAAGACCCGTATTTTGCATTTCGTAAATACCTAATTCTGATGTGGATCCAAATCTATTTTTTACAGAACGGAGAATTCGATAGCCATAATTCCGATCACCTTCAAATTGCAAAACACTATCAACCATATGTTCTAAAACCTTTGGTCCAGCCAGAGAACCGTCCTTAGTAATATGACCAATTAAAAGTACAGGCGTATTGCTCTGCTTAGCATATTTATGAAATTCTGCAGCGCATTCGCGAATCTGAGAAACACTTCCTGCAGTTGACTCAATAGTTTCTGTATGCATCGTTTGAATGGAATCGACAATCAATACGTTAGGTTGCAACTGGCGAATAACCTGAGCAATTTTTTGAGTATTTGTTTCCGTTAGCACATAGGTTTCAGAAAGAGTCATATTTAAACGTTCGGCTCGCATACGAATTTGTTGTTCACTTTCTTCGCCTGAAACATAAAGCACTTTTTTGTTCTTCATTTGCAAAGCAACCTGTAAC
>Ga0307991_1001422_pt1 | contig 16682 bp, 14 predicted proteins | sample EllFjometagen131_FD_203146 | JGI IMG/M metagenome (GOLD analysis project Ga0307991, IMG submission 203146) | Marine microbial communities from Ellis Fjord, Antarctic Ocean - #131 | ecosystem: Environmental > Aquatic > Marine > Unclassified | place: Southern Ocean | collected 2014-10-08
CAGTTACCTTTTCATGAATTGGGGAATGTTCCCGTTTTATACCCTATTTGATATGAATAATATTTATGCATTCCTGCAACTCCCGACAATATGGCTACAGACCCAAAAAATTAGATTATTTTAAACAAGACATTTTTGTAGCCGGTTGACACACTGTGCAAAGAAGGATTTTTTATATTATTATTATTCATGCAAATAAGATAATCAAAATCTTTGGCTTCGTTTTTTGTTATTCTTTTTGAAAAATGATTTATAAGTCTAATATTATTTTTTTCTAATATTTTTTTAGTACGTATATGAGGAGGATTATTTGTTTCTTCTCTACTTGTTGCACTTGAATCTATAATAAAGTTAGATTCAAGTTTTTGTTGTTTTAGTAGATGAGTAAATATACTCTGAGCCATGGGGCTTCTGCAAATATTTCCATGGCAGATAAACATTACTTTAATCATTAATTATATACCTGGGTTACATATTACTAAATTCATCAACAAATGATTGGATAAACCTCTTAGTTCATATTTACCTTGACCTTGCATTAATACAAATTGAACAATACCATCACGTTTCTTTTTATCTTTAGCAAGAGTTGAATTGAATTCCATCCACTCTCCCCTACCAATTTTATAATCAATATCATAATTATAATATCTAAAGAGTTTAATGGCACTATAAGCGTAGTCTTTATCAATAATTTTTAATTCTAAGCTGGCCTCTAATGCTCTAACACAACCCCAAGCGACAGCTTCCCCATGTGAAAAATTAGAAAATCTTCCACAAGATTCGAGTGCATGTCCAAAAGTATGTCCTAAATTAAGTGCCTGTCTAATTCCAAGTTTTTCTTCAGGATCTTTTTCAATATAATCTTTTTTTACTTGTAAACTCATTTCCAAAAGTGTTAATAGAGTATTTTCTTCTCTCAGTAATATTTGACTTTTTCTAGAAATTAAAAACTTATAAAGAGTTTCATCCTTTGAAAGTAAGGCATGCTTTAAAGCTTCTGCTAAACCATTTAGATATTCTCTTTCATTTAAACTTTTTAAGAGAGATGGACAAATCAGGACTTGTTTTGCGGGATAAAAAGATCCAACTAAATTCTTAGCGCCCATAAAGTCGCAACCAGTTTTACCACCAAGAGTTGCATCAACCATACATAACAATGAAGTTGGAACTAAAATTAATTTACAACCTCTCATATATATAGATGCAGCAAATGCAGCAAGATCACAGACAACTCCCCCACCAAAACCAATTATATAATCGTCTCTTGAAAGACCTTCATCAACACAAACTCGTAATATTTTTTCAACAGTTGCTAAAGTTTTAGATTTTTCTCCAGCAGTAAAAATAATATTTGTTGGTGGTAATCTTTTAAATAGATTAGCTGTATTCGAATCAGCGACCCAAAGGGCTCTATTACCAAAACTGCCCAAAATTGTGGAAAGCTCATTTAAATCATTTAAATATATAACCTTAGTTTCTTTACCACAGGATAATTTTACATTTATACTTTCATTCATAATATTGAATATATCACAAAAGAACATGTATTGACTATCATTTAACATAAAATTAATACTTGAAAACTTTTCCAATTTGGTAAATTATGAAGGCATGTCTAAATATTATGATAACGCAGCGACAACAAAGATTTCAAAACAAGCATTAGAAGCTTACAATGAAACAGCAATGAAGTATTTTGCTAACCCTTCAGCAAATCATTCTTTGGGGAACCAATCCAAAGAGTGTCTAATTAATACCAGAATTAAAATTGGAGAATTGTTGGATATAAATCCAAATACAATTTATTTTACTTCCGGAGGAAGTGAATCAAATAGTATTGTATTATCTTCTCTTTTTTGGAATAAAAGTCCCGGAGAAATAATAATTAGTAAAACAGAGCATTCAAGTATTTTAAATTATGAAAAATTTTTAACAGATAAAGGTTATAAAATTATCAAACTTGATGCTCCAAATGGCTTTGTCTCACCCGAGACTTTAAATGACAACATTAACTCTAATACAAGAATGGTTGTTATACAAAGTGTTAACAATGTTGTTGGATCGATTAATGATATAGAGAGTTTGGTAAAAGTTGTTAGAGCCAAAGAAAAAACCATCAAAAGAAAGATTTTTTTCCATTGCGATGCAGTTCAAGCTTTAACTAAAATTTCTTTAAATTTAAAGCAATTAGGAGTCGACAGTGCTTCATTTTCCGCCCACAAATTCCACGGACCAAGGGGCATAGGTTTTTTATATTTGAAAAACAAAACAATCTTACCTTTATCAAAAGGTGGAGGACAGGAAAAAGGATTAAGATCTGGAACTGAAAATTTAGCTGCAATAGTGGCTATGCAAGTTGCAATTGAAGAAAATTTTAACACCTCTAGTGATAATGTTGTAAAAATAAATAAATATGTTAGAGAAAATTTAAAACCAATAATTATAACACCGAATCATGACTATTCTCCCTTTATTATAAACTTTACAGTCTCCCCTTTTCCCTCTGAAGTATTTAATAGAATGCTAGACGATGAAGGATTTATTGTATCAGCAGGCTCTGCTTGTAGTAATAATGTAAAAACTAAGGGTGAAGGGGTACTTCAAGCAATGAAGATAAAATCTAATTATGCTAAATCAAGTATTAGGATTTCCTTCAATAAAAATACTGATATAAATGATACAATTTATCTTGTTAAAAAAATTAACTATCTATATGATACGCTCATAAGGTAGGAAATTGTGGATACAAAATTATATTTGGTTAGACTTGGGGAAATCTCTTTAAAGGGATTAAATCGCTCTTTTTTTGAAAAGAAATTAAAAAATAATATTAAAATTAAATTAAGACCTTTCCATAATGTTGTTACAAAACAAAAAGGTCGTTTTTATTTTGAAATTGATTCAGCTTGCAGTAATCAGCAATGTGAAGCTGCTTTTTCAACAACGTTTGGTGTTGTTGGATATGCAAAATGTGTTAGATGTAAAAAAAATGTTGAAATAATTGAAGAAAGCTCTAGAGCATTATTAAAAGATTATCCTTTTAGTGAAAAAGGATCTTTTAAAGTTGATGTAAGAAGATGTGATAAAAACTTTGAGACTAGTTCTTATGATGTATCTTGTAAACTAGCAGTTATTGTTCATGAAGAATTTCCAAATCTTAGTGTTAATTTAAAACATCCTGATAATATATTACATGTTGAAATTAGAAATAGAGTTTATATTTATACAAGAGAAAAACCAGGACCCAATGGACTTCCTGTATCTACCGCTGGTAAAGGCATGTTACTACTCTCCGGTGGTATTGATAGTCCTGTAGCTGGATATAAGATGGGAGCTAGAGGGTTAAAAATGGAATGTATATATTTCCATGCTTATCCATATACCTCTGATAAAGCTTTAGAAAAAGTAAAAACTCTCGCTACCATTATTTCTCCTTTTTTACAAGGAACAAGACTTCATGTAGTGCCCTTTACAGAGCAACAACTTTGGATTAAATCTCATTGTAATGAAGAAGAAACAACACTTATGTTTAGAGCTTGTATGATGAAAGTATCTACAATGATTGCTAAGAAAAATGATGCCACCTGTTTGGTAACAGGAGAAGCCCTCGCACAAGTAGCTAGTCAAACTTTAGAATCAATGGCTTTTACAGATTCAACCACACCTATGTTAATAATAAGACCCTTAGTTGGTATGAATAAAGAAGAAATAATAAAAACTTCAGTAAAAATAGACACCTTTGAAACATCAATACTACCTTATGAAGATTGTTGTGTTATTTTTAGTCCTAAGCATCCACTGACTAGACCAATACTTGAAGTTGAACAACAGCATTTTGAAGAAATGCATATTGAGGAACTATTAGAAAAGGCTGTGAATGAGACTACAATTTACGACTTTAGTTCAAAAGGTATAGAAACCTTTAACGACTAAAAATTAGCATACAAATTAACTTCAAATAAAAAGTCGTTTGTATCAAAATTGTAAGAACATTTAAAACCAGGATTGAAGATCATATTGGACAGGGTTGTTTGAGTAACTGAAGAGGATAATATAGTATTAGCCGATATTATATTATCAGCGCTATTATAATCAATGTAACTTTGAATATTATGAAAATAAAAAGGTAGCTTTTTAAAAGCTCTTTGCATATTTATATCGAATAACAACAAGCTAACAGCATAAGAGTGACTTAAACTTTCAATATCATAATCATAAGAGATTTTTATAGGCAAATTTAAGGTTGCCCTGTCATATTTTATAAAAGGAATTAAATAAGGCAATCTTATTGATGCTGTTACGCGGTTTGTTAAAAATACTACATTGTTATAAATATTCCAATTTACAGTTGGTTGATATGAAATATAAGCTCCAAAAATATTTTGATTTGTTGGACCAATTCTTCTTCTACATCCATATCCCACTTCATTAAAAGTAGTGATGGATGTTGTAAAATCTGTAATATTTGTTGTAGCTATTGTTAAGAAAGTATTATTACTCAAATCAAATTTTCTTACAAAACTTTGCTCAAAATTATAAGTTGTGTTATTTGTTATATCTTTTAATTTTGTATCAACAATTAATGTTACGCCAGAGTATTTATTTCCAGTAAGGCTATAGATATTTAAAGTTAAATTTACATTAAAATCTTCATATAAATTCACTTTAGAGAAAATTTGCATATTTATAAATTCAGCGGGATCTACGCTATTGTAAAAAATAGTAGTGGAAGCGCCAACTCCATCAGGATAAATAATTGGTAAAAAAGTACCATTAAGCATATATTTGAATATATTATATTTACCCATTTTATTTAAATCATAATCTATTTTCGTAGAATCTACAATTTTGACAGTTTTAACAGATATTGGTTTTGCAACAAAATTAAAACTATCTAAAGAAGAGAATCTTAACTCATTTTCTTCAAATAATTTAGCAATATAATAAACTTCATTATCCATTACTATTGGATTATAAAGGCCCCCTATTATATCAAATTCATTTGTGTATAATCTGTTTTCATTTGTATCAAGGTAAGAAAGCCTTGGTAATTGATTATCTTGAACAATGCTTAAATAAATTTTATTATTATCGATTGAAAAGTCAATAATTTCCATATTTTCTTCAGGGCTAAAAATTTGTTTTGTATTATCATCAAGTAGAATTGTAATTACATCTTTAGAATTAAATTTAGATAAATAGACAAGCTTTTCATTTATAATATCAATTTTCTGAACATATTCATCTTTACCTAAATCGATTTGTTTTACTATTTCATCATTTTTAGAGAATCCAATAGATTGCTTTTGACCCTGATTATAAATTCCAACTATGTAATTTTTATAGGCAATACCCATTTTAAAATTATCAATATTTAATGTAGTTTTAGCATTATCGTAGTGAATTATTAATGAGGTTTTATACAAAGGATCTTGTTTGTAACAACTTAATACTAACTTATTATCATTAACTGAAAAATGATAAGTATTTGAAATATACTTTAATACGGTTTCTCCAGTTTTAATATCTTTAATGCTATCATTACTCTTTTGATACACCAAAACACTATCACTTGATTTAGAGAGCATAGAGGGTACATAATCTAGTTTTTTATAATCAATATTATTAGTTTCTATCAAATCAAAAGATAGTTCAAAATCATCCCATACTTCATATATTGATTTATCATAAACTTTCTTAAAAGCAAAATTAGGATCAAAAAATAGCAATTGAAATTTATGAAACTGAGCTACATATTCTCGATACTTTTCAATACCATAAGTATCAAATAAATACAGGTTAAAAAAAGCTCCATAGATATAAAACAAATCATATGGATAAATATTCCGGTTCCCTTGTACATCATTATATTTTAAGAATTTATTTTCTAATCTAGCTGATAACATTCTAGATTTGTATTGAGGAGAATTTAGTCTACCTCCATCTTCTAAGCTTTCACTCAATACAGCTAAGCCTTCAGCTGTAAAAGAAGTTACATTAAGGAGTGAAAAAGTTAAACTTTGTGAGAAAATTTGACGTACAAAATTATTTTCACTCATAAGTGTTAGCGCATGGGTTAATTCATGAGTAAAAATATTTAATAGGTAATCTTTAGTAAAGATATTTAAATCATTATTTACACCTGTAGTATTGTACAAAACAATATGTGGCGATGGCATTATACTAAAATATGCATTGATTCGTTGATAATCACTAGTAATTACTACATTTAAATGTTGACTTCTATCTAAGTCAAAAAATAAGTTTATATCCTTATATATTTTTTCACAATTGTTATAAATCATAAAGCCTTCATCAATTGAAGTGTTATCAAAAACAATATCGAAATGTTCAGTTTCTAACACATTCAAATCTTTATAACTATCATATACAGCCGAATTTAGGTGCATAAGGGTAATTGCTATAAGAATGATAAAAATTAGAATCTTTTTCATGTAATGAATATATCATATTATTTGAATTATTGAATTAAATTAAGCAAATATTTTGAATTTCACTATGATTATTCTGACAAATTTAGTATATTTTGTCTTTATAGACTATTTTATATTTACAAAAATAATTTATAGATTAGGATTGATAAGGAACTTTTATGAAATTAGGATTAGATATTGGCTCAACAACTATAAAATGTGTACTAATTGATGAAAATAATAACATTATTTACAAAACTTACATGCGACATTTTTCTAAAATTCAAGAAACAACCAACCTTTTATTAGAAACAATAAAAAAATTAATAGATACACCAAAAATAAAAATATCACTTACAGGCTCTGCTGGAATGGGAATGGCTTCTAGATTAAATGTTCCATTTATTCAAGAAGTTTATGCTACGAGAACTGCTATTTTACACTACAACAAAGATACAGATGTAGTAATTGAATTAGGTGGTGAAGATGCTAAAATACTCTTTTTACAGGGGACCTTAGAAGTAAGAATGAATGGAACTTGCGCAGGTGGTACAGGTAGTTTTATAGATCAAATGGCTTCTTTACTAGATTTAAAAACTGAAGAATTAAATGAAATAGCAAAAAATGCTTCTTTTAGTTATCCAATTGCTTCAAGGTGTGGCGTATTTGCAAAAGGTGATATTCAACCGCTCATAAATCAAGGGGCAAAAAAAGCAGATATAGTTCTCTCTATTTTTCAAGCTGTAGTAAACCAAACAATTTCAGGGCTTGCTCAAGGAAGAAGTATTAAAGGAAATATTGTTTATCTTGGTGGTCCACTAACTTTTATGAGTGTATTAAGAGATTGTTTCGATACTACCTTAATAACAACAGGTCTTTGTCCTGAAAATTCCTTATATTATGTTGCTTTAGGTACCGCATTAGGAGCACAAGAGGTACTGGATATAGATGAAGTTATTAAAGTATTAAAAACTTCAAATATTGCTGGCTCTTTTAGTAGTTTGCCTGCTCTTTTTAAAGATGATCAAGCTTTAGAAGAATTTAGAGAAAGACATAATAAAGCATCATTAAAATCAAAAGATCCAGCCACGTACAAAGGCGATGCATATTTAGGTATTGATTCGGGATCTACTACTATTAAAATGTGCATCATAGATGAAGAAAATAATTTACTTCACACACGATATCAATCAAATAAAGGAAATCCTGTTGAAGCGGTAAGAGAATTTCTTAACACTTTTAAAACACAATATCCAGATATTAATATTAGAAAAGGTTGCTCTACCGGTTATGGGGAAACTTTAATTCAAAAAGCTTTTAACCTAGAATATTCACTTGTAGAAACCATGGCACACTACAGAGCAGCTAGATTTTTTGATAAAGATACTGATTTTATTATCGATATCGGGGGTCAAGATATAAAATGTTTCAAAATAGTCGATGGTTTTATCGATGATATATTTTTGAATGAAGCTTGTTCCTCAGGTTGTGGATCATTTTTACAAACTTTTTTTCAAGCTTTGAGTTATAGTACAGAAGAAGCTTCTGCTTTAGCCCTAAAATCTAAGCATCCTGTTGATTTAGGATCGAGATGTACAGTATTTATGAATTCAAGTGTTAAACAAGCTCAAAAAGACGGGGCTGCTATTGAAGATATTTTTGCTGGCTTGGCAATTTCTGTTGTTAAAAATGCATTGTACAAAGTAATTAGAACAAATTCAAAATTAGGAAATCATATTGTTGTTCAAGGTGGAACCTTTTTAAATGATGCAGTACTTAGATCTTTTGAAGTTGAACTTGGACTTAAAGTTACTCGTTGTAAAGAAGCTGGGTTAATGGGTGCCTTTGGTTGTGCTCTTTTTGCAAAAAAACAACATCAATTAGATAATCTTCCAACTACTCTTTTAAACTTAGAACAATTAGCAAACTTTAATCACAGTACAACAACAAAAATGTGTAAAGGTTGTACAAACCACTGTCAATTAACTATTAATAAATTCCCAGGAAATAGAATACTAATTAGTGGCAACAAATGTGAGCGTTTTACTAATCCGTCTAATTTCATTGAAAATAGTGAAATATTAAATATATTTAAATATAAACAAAATTATATAAAAAATTTAAAACCTGTAAAAAAAGGTAATCGAGGGAAAATGGGACTTCCTCTGGCTTTAGCCTTAGTTGAGTTAGCACCTTTTTACTATACCTTGTTTACTGAATTAGGTTTTGAAGTTTACATTACACCTTTTTCAAAAAGAGAAACTTATATAAAAGGACAAAGCCAAGTTCCAAGTGATACTATTTGCTACCCTGCTAAATTGGTACATGGTCATGTGATTGAATTAATTGAAATGGGAGTTAAAAATATATTTAATCCTAACTCTTCTTTTAATGTAGATGAAAAAAAATCAGATAATAATTTCAATTGTCCTATTGTTGCATATTATGGAGAAGTAATTTCAAAAAATACGCCACAACTAGAAGAAAATGATGTTAATTATATAAATGAGTATATTTCTATAGCAAATAAAAGAGTATTTAAAAAGAGATTGAAAATTATAATAAGCAAATTAGGTAAATTCACTACAAGCGAAATAAATAAAGCCACAAATTTAGCTTACCAAGCTCAAGAAGACTACACTAACAGTGTTATTAATAAAGGCAAAGAAATTGTTCTTCTTGCGAGAGAGAGAAAAATGCCAATCATAGTTCTCTGTGGACGACCTTATCACATTGATCCTGAAGTTAATCATGGAATCGATGAATTAATTTTACAACTTGGTTGTGCTATAATTAGTGAAGATTCAATTGCCTCATTTATCGATAAAAAATCATTTCGAGTATTAAATCAATGGACCTTTCACAATCGTATGTATCTAGCTGCTCACTTTGTTAATCAAAATAATGATATGAATATTATACAGTTGGTATCTTTTGGTTGTGGCTTAGATGCTGTTACAGCTGATGAAGTAAAAGAAATATTAAAAAAGAAAAACAAAATATATACACAACTTAAAATTGACGAAATTGCAAATTTGGGCTCTGTTAGAATAAGAATTAGAAGCTTATTAGCAGCTTTAAAGGAAGATCGAAATGAAAAAGAATAAGGATACTGATAGAGTTGTTTTTACAAAACAAATGAGAAAGGATTATACTCTCTTACTTCCTCAAATGTTGCCTATTCATTTTGAATTGATCCAAGAAGTATTTACTAATAATGGTTATAAGGCTGAACTTCTAACAAATGAAGGACCTTCAGTTATTCGTGAAGGACTAAAATATGTTCACAATGATATGTGCTATCCAGCTCAGTTAGTTATAGGGCAAATGCTTGATGCGGTAAAAAGTAAAAAATATGATGAGCATAAAATTGCTTTAATTATAACTCAAACCGGTGGAGGGTGTAGAGCTAGTAACTATATATTTTTACTTAGAAAAGCACTTGAGAGAGCAGATTTAGCTTTTATACCAGTAGTATCCCTTTCTTTTGGACTTGAAAAAAACCCAGGTTTTAGATTGACCTATAAAATTATACTTCAAGGATTTGCGGGAATAGTATATGGAGATTTACTTTCTCTTTTAAGCAACCAAACTCGTCCTTATGAAATTAATGAGGGTGAAACAAATGAAACTATTGAAAAATGGGTTAAAATTTTATCATTAAAATTCAAAAATAATAGTGGCTTTATTGGCTACGCTATGAAAAACAATTTGCTTAAAATTGCTAAAGATTTTAGTAACATTGAATTAAAACAAGTAAAAAAAATAAAGGTTGGAATTGTTGGTGAAATTTTTATTAAGTATGCACCATTAGGAAATAATCATTTACAAGATTTTTTAGAGCAACAAGGTTGTGAGGTCATGGTTCCTCCCCTTCTTGGCTTCTTTCTTTATGCCATGGAAAATGCAAAATATGATAAAAAATATTATGGCGGCTTTAGAAGAGTTATCTCTTACCCTTTTAGAAAGTTTTCATTGTTTGTAGTTGAAAGATTTGAATACATGACTTATAAAAATGTCTACAAAGTAACAGATAAATTTGTTTTACCAAAAGGTTTTGCTCATATGAAAAATTTATGCAAAGGCATTATTGATCATGGAGTAAAAATGGGTGAAGGTTGGCTATTAACAAGTGAAATGCTTGAATTAAGCGAATTAGGATATAAAAATATTATATGTGCTCAACCCTTTGGTTGTTTACCAAATCATATAGCTGGTAAAGGGATGATTAGAAGTATTAGTGAAAGAGCTAAAGATACAAATATTGTTCCAATTGATTATGATCCATCTTCCACAAGTGTAAATCAAGAAAATAGAATAAAATTAATGCTCTCTATTGCCAAAGAAAATGCAGATAAAGAGCAAAGTTCTCAAATTTAAGAAGGTAATTTAAATACTATACCTATTAGGGCACCTGAAAAAATATAAATTAATGGGTGCCATTTAAATTTTTTGTATAATAATAAAACTATAATAAATAATGCAAATTCAAAAATTTTAATTGAATAATTTTCATTTAATAATGAAATAATAAATATTTTAGATATGGCAAAAATAATAAGTGCTAACACGACACTTCTTAGTCCATACATAGCATCTTTTACATACCACTTTTTATTAAATGAACTTAAATACTTAGATATTATAAGAATTATAATAAAAGCTGGAGTAGCTAAGGCTATACTTGCTACAACACCGCCTAAAATACCAGCTACGTTAAAGCCTGTAAAGGTAGCCATATTTACTCCAAGTGGCCCTGGAGTTGATTGGCTAAGCGCTATCATATTAGAAATATCAGCCTCATTTATCCAAGAGGAATGAGTAATTGTTAATTGTGTCAAAAATGGAATGGCAGCAAGACCACCACCAATAGTAAACAGTCCAATTTTAAAAAATTCAAAATATAGCATAATCAAATTACTTAGCATTTTCTACTGTCCTTACTATTTGTTTGATTGTTAATCCCAAAATAATAGATAATAAAATCAATAAAATTATATTAATTTTGAAGATAAACAAAAATATTAGGGAAATTAAAAATAAGGTGAAAGTTATTTTATCAACTATGCTTTTTTTAACCAATCGGTAAATTGAATTTGCCATCAAGGCACAAACTACTACTTTTATTCCAGCAACAGCGCTAATAACGTAAGGATTGTTTTGAAAATTAATAAACAATGCACTTATGATGGTTATTATTAACATGGAGGGGGAAATTACACCAATAGAGGCAGCAAATGCACCTAAAATACCCCTTTTCTTGTAGCCAATAAAGGTAGCAACGTTTATTGCTATAACCCCTGGTGTACATTGAGCTAAGGCATAAAAGTCTATTAAATCATCATTACTTATCCATTTTTTATTTTCACACAATTCCCTTTCTAAAAAAGGAAGCATGGCATAACCACCCCCAAAGGTAATTACACCAACCGAGGCAAAGGATATAAAAAGGGAGAAAAGGGTTATTTTATCGCTTTTCATTTTTTATCAAATTATCCATTTCAATATTAACTAGAGTATCACATCTTTCATTTAGATCTACTCCTGCATGACCTTTTACCCATTTGTAAGTAACATTTAATTGTGAATTAAGATTATCTAATGCTATCCATAATTCCATATTTTTTACAGGTTTTTTATTGGCAGTTTTCCAACCATTTATTTTCCAATTGTGAACCCACTTGGTAATACCATTTTTTACATATTGGCTATCAGTATTAACAATTATATTTTCTGGATTGACTGTTAAACAAGTTCGCAGGGCTACAATTACTGCAGTTAATTCCATTTGATTGTTTGTAGTATATAAAACACCTGAGCTTTGCTCGGTAATTAGGTTATCCTTGTTATACATAACAAAAGCCCAAGCTCCCACACCAGGATTGCCTTTACATCCACCATCAGTATAGATTATCAATTCTTTCATCTTAATTTCCTTTATTCTTTGATTCCAGTTTTTTTAATAACATGGTATCCAAACTGAGTTTTAACTGGATCACTAATCCTGTTATAAGAAAGTTTTTTAACAGCATTTTCAAAGGCGGGCACCATTTTACCGGGTCCAAAGAATCCCAAATCGCCACCTTTACTTTTAGAGTTGCAGGTTGAGTATTTTCTTGCTAAAGATGCAAAATTGGCTCCGCCTTTTGCTTCCTTAGCTATTTTTAATGCTAAATTTTTATCTTTAACTAATATGTGAGAAGCTCTGAATTCCATATATATCTCCAAACACAAAATAGGGACTTAAAAAGTCCCTATTAGAATATACTATTTTTTTTTTAAAAACAATCCTATTAAAATGGTTCACCATCAGCTTTCGGTGCTGCACTACTCTTACTAAATAGAACCAAGGCCAATAAAGTAATCACATAAGGGAATACTTTAAATAATACAGGTGGGAATGATGATAAGGAAGCAAACAATTGTGATACATTACCCATTGTTGTTGCTATTCCAAAGAAGAAAGTAGCACCAAGAATTCCAAGAGGTTTCCATTGTCCAAAAATCATAGCAGCAACGGCTAAGAAACCTAAACCAGCAACAGAACCGTTAAATTCACCACTGTAAGTAACAATCATAACTCCCCCGGCTAGTGCTCCTAGAGCACCCGAGAGCATAACAGCAACATATCTCATTTTATGTACATTAATACCAGCAGAGGCTACAGCAGATGGATGCTCTCCACAAGCTCTTAATCGTAAACCAAAACTAGTCTTATACAATAACCACCAGAAGAAAGCCCAAATACCAATACACAACCAAGTACTCCAATATGTATTTGTAAAAAGTAATTTACCAATAATAGGAATATTATTTAATAGTGGTACATCAGATCTAACAATACCAAGCATAATTGAGATATTACCTGAACCAGTAACATTTCTAGCTATATAAACTGTTAAAGATGTAGCAATCAAGTTAACAGCAGTACCACTTATAACTTGGTCAGCTTTTAAACTAATTGATGCAAAAGCATGAAGTAATGAAAAGATTGCACCACCAATCATTGCAATAATTAGTCCAGCAAGCAAAGCTGCGTTTCCCATAATTGGTTGCAGTATAGAAATAGCTAAAGCACTAATAAAGTACCCAACTAGCATATAACCTTCTACACAAAGGTTAATAATTCCACTTCTTTCACTAACTAATCCACTTAAAGATCCCATCAATAGAGGAATTGTATAAGCAACAGCATAAGGAGCAATTTGAGTAATAGTTTCCCACATTTATTTATCCTCCTCTATATCATTTGAATCCGATTTATAAACATTATGTTTTTCATTTATTTTCTTAAATCTCTTATCCCAGAATTTTCTAAACATAACACTAGTTGCAGTAAAATATATAATTACAGCAATAATAGTATCAGCTAATTCTGGAGGAACCAATGTATTTCCGCTCATAAATCCTTTACCTGCTTTTAACAGACCAAAGAACAATGCTGAAAAAACAACTCCGATAGGAGAACTAGCTCCAAGCAGGGCTACAGCAATACCGTCAAAACCTTGAGTTGGCAAAACACCAATTTGAATTTTACCAGAGTAACCACAATAATATGAGACCCCAGCAAGACCGGCTAAACCACCGGCTATCATCATTGATAAAACCACAGATCTATTAACTTTAATTCCTGCATATTCAGCACCATATCTATTGTGACCAACTGCCTTTAATTCATAACCTAAAGTTGTTTTGTCCATAATAAATTTTATAACAATTACAGCAAACAAAGCTACAAATAAACCAGCATTTACATAATTAGACCCATCGAAAATATTTGTAAGCCAATCTAGTCTTAAAGTCTTTTCATATGGGAGCATAGCGCTTTCAGTTTCTAAGGATGGACCTTTTAAAAAGGCTGGTACAAAATAGAAAACAACCCAATAAGCAATCCAGTTCATCATAATTGTTGAAACAACTTCATGTACATTGAAGAAAGCTTTTAAAAGACCAGGAATCAAACCCCAAATAGCTCCAGCTGCAAAACCACTTAAAATAATTAAGAACATCATAGGAACATGTGGGAGGTCTACAGCAAAGGCAACAGTTGTTGCAGCTAAGCCCCCAGCTAATATTTGCCCAGAAGCTCCAATGTTAAATAAGCCTGTTTTAAAAGCAAAAGCAATCGATAAACCAACGAGCATTAATGTTGTTGAGATTGCTAAAGTCATAGCTATTCTTCTAACATTCATTAGGGCGCCTTTTAAAATGTACCAGAAAGCTGCAAAAGGATTTTGACCTATAAGTAATATTAATAGGGCTCCAGCTAATAACCCCAATACAACTGCACTAATAGCAATAATAAAATTATTACTTTTTAATTCTTTATATTTTTTAGCACGCATAAATTATTTATCTCCTTTTGAGGAAACACCGGCCATCATTAGACCAACAGCTCTTTCTTCTGTATCACAAGTATTTACAACATCCATTAATCTACCATCACTTATAACAGCTATTTTATCAGATAAATTGAAAATTTCATCTAATTCAAAAGAAATTAATAAGACCGCATTACCCGCATCTCTATGGGAAATAATCTGTTTATGTATAAATTCAATTGCACCAACATCCAAGCCTCTTGTTGGTTGAACAACAATTAATAATTTTGGATTACCCATTATCTCTCTTCCTACAATGGCTTTTTGTTGATTACCACCGGAGAGTTTCCCAGATAAAGAATTTAAACCTTCACCTGATCTTACATCAAAGGTATCAATAATTTTTTGTCCATACTCTTTCATAACCGATTGTTGTAAAATACTATTTTTGCTAAAAGGTGCATGATAATAATCTTTAATTACAAAATTATCTTTTAAATTATTGTCCATAATAAGACCATGTTTTTGCCTGTCCTCTGGAACATGACCAACACCAGCCTCATTTCGATCTCTAACAGGTAAATGCGTAATATCTTTATTGCAAACTGTTACTGTGCCACTTTCAATTTTTCTCAGTCCTGTTATAGCTTCAATTAACTCAGTTTGACCATTACCATCAACACCGGCAATACCAACTATTTCCCCAGCTCTAACAGTTAATGAAAAATCTTTAACACCTAATAATTTTTTAGAATTACGTACATTTAAGTTTTTAATTTCTAAAACAGGGTCAGTCGGCTTTGCTTTCTTTTTATCAACTTTAAAGTTTACAGGTCTTCCAACCATTAAAGAGGCCATATCTGACTGAGATGTAGATTTCACATCAACAACATCAATCATTTTACCTCGTCTTATAATTGTACATCTGTCTGCAACGGCTTTTATTTCTTCTAATTTGTGAGTGATTAAAATAATGCATTTGCCTTCTTTTATTAAACCACGCATAATATCTAGTAAATCATCAATTTCTTGTGGTGTTAAAACAGCGGTAGGTTCATCAAAAATTAGAATATTTGCATCAACATAGAGCATTTTTAAAATTTCAACACGTTGTTGCATACCAACAGTAATATCTTCAATAACACTGTCGGGATCAATATTTAAACCATATTTATCAGAAAGGTTTTTAATTTTTTGAGAAGCATCCTTCTTGTTCAGTATAAAACTGCCCTCTTTTCCTAAAATTATATTTTCAGTAACAGTATAATTTTCAATTAATTGAAAATGTTGATGCACCATGCCAATTTTATGATCTGTGGCATCATTTGGGTTGTTAATAACTACTTTTTTATCATTAATTTTAATCTCACCTAAATCAGCTTTGTATAAACCAAATAGAATGCTCATCAAGGTACTTTTACCAGCACCGTTTTCACCAAGAATTGCATGAATTTCACCTTGTTTTACTTGTAAGGTAATATCATCATTTGCAACTATTCCTGGAAATTCTTTTCGAATATGAAGCATTTCAATAGCATATTTCATATCTTTTCTCCTAAAGTATAAAAACACATTTTATAGAATAAACACAATAAGGCCACCATAAAGGCGGCCTCATTTTTAGTAAATCTAAGCTTATTTCCAAATACCAGCAATAGCTTTACCAGCAACAACGATTTCACCGGATTTCATTTTATCCATAGCTTTATCGCATTCTGCCATAATCTCAGCTGTTAGATTAGGATTCTCAGTAGGGATACCAACACCATTTTCTTTAGCAGTTAGCAAAAGAGCTTGTCCACCAGGGAAAGTACCATCTAATTCATCTTTAATCATATCATAAGAAGCTCTATCCAAATATTTCATAGCAGAAGTTAAGATAACAGATTCACCATTAGGCATTAATCCGTCGGCATATTGGTCA
>Ga0307991_1001423_pt1 | contig 16677 bp, 7 predicted proteins | sample EllFjometagen131_FD_203146 | JGI IMG/M metagenome (GOLD analysis project Ga0307991, IMG submission 203146) | Marine microbial communities from Ellis Fjord, Antarctic Ocean - #131 | ecosystem: Environmental > Aquatic > Marine > Unclassified | place: Southern Ocean | collected 2014-10-08
AAAAGATACCAGTAAATTATATTGGTCAGCTGCGGTATTTAATGAGGGAAGTGTCGGAAGTTATACAATTATAGATGGACTATTAGAAAAAAAGAAAGATGGATTAAATAATAAAACAAAAGAAGAATTGATAAAAGAATTTGAAAAAGCGAGTAATCTAGAAAATACTCCAGAAATTCATTTTAGAAATAATATGAATATGTATGATAATGGATTTAGAGTATTAGTGTTAAAAAAAGGAAATAACATAGTAATAACCTACAAATCTTCAAAAAATACTAATGAGGAATTGTTACCAGAAGAGATGAATTGCTTACAAATGGTATACTGGAAGATAAAACAAGATGAAGAAAATACGAAATGCGAAATATCATTTACAGGATTAGGAGCAGGAGGAGATTTAGCAATATTAAGTAGTGTGATGTATTCTGAAAATGGAGTTTCATTTTGTAATCAAGAATCAAAAATAAGTAATTATATAAATTTTACATATGATGATATAGATAAAAGCTATAAGAGTCCATTTAGTTTAGGAATTTCAGCAGGAGAAGATCTGACAATGACAGTAATATTACCATTTATAATAGAAAGTATAGCATCAGGAGGAACAGCAATAGCTGTAACAATGGCAGTGGGAATATTGACAAGTATATATAATTTATTAAGTGGTATAGTAAACTCTGGAAATTTGAAAAATATATATGAAGGATTAAAAAAGATAGGTTATATAGACGGCGAAAAGAATATTATAGGAGAAATATTAGAAGAAAAATTAAAGGTGAGAAGTGAAAAAAACTTAGAAATCAAATTGATTCCAGAAGACTTTATTTATATATTAAAAGAAACTTCGGGAGAAATATTAAATAGCAACAGAGTTTTTATTTACAAAAAAAGTGATCAAACAAAAGCAATATTAGAATGTAATGGAAAAAACTATATATTTAACAAAAAAGATAAAGTATATGAGCTGAAAAATAAATTAAGTGAAGAATTTAGACGAAGAGAAACATTGGATGCTATGGCGAGTCAGTCAGGTAGTACGTTAAATATATTTTTTAAAGATACTAGCATAAGATATGTAGAACTTTTGAATAAATGGAAAGATAATAATTTGTCAATAGAGGAGAAAGAAGAGTTTAATAGTTGGTACAAAAAAGTGGAGAATTTAGAAAAAAACTTTTTTTCAAATTTATTGAAATTAACAAAGAAAATACAAGAAGGGTATGAGAATAATAAAGAAAATATAGAATACATATATGAAAATACAGATGAAATGAAATTAAAAATAGGTTCAGAATTACCATCAGAAAAAATGAATCATATTTCAGAAGGAGAATATCAATTTGTACCATACTTGAATGAAGATGGAAAATTAGAAGAAGAATATGGAGAAAATTATATAGTAAATTTACTAGTAAGTAAATTTATAGCAAATAAAATGAATACAGATAATAGAAACTCATATTATGGAGTAAATCTTGAAAAAAGTAAATTTGATTTAAAATATGACAAGGAAAGTTTAAAAAAATTTAAAGAAGAAATATTAAAATTAGATATAAATTTAAATGAACTTCAAAATTCAGACGATTTAAAAGAATATTTGATCAATGGATTATTTGAATATCAAAAAAACAAATTACAAAAAAAGTTAAAGAATATAGATATAAGTGAATATTATAAATTGAAAAATATAGAATACAATAAAGTGGATATAGGATTTTTATTTGGAACCAAAAAAGATATTTTGGGAAAATATAAATCAGGTTCAAATTTATTAGGAAGAAACTTAACTTTAAGAGGAACAGTATATAAGGGATATAATAATGTAAATCAATTGGAAGGAAGTTACAAAAAAGAAAAAGAAGCAACAGAAAGTATAATAGTTCAATCAAATAAAAACAATAGAGATAGCTTTGATGATGAGAAATTAGCAAAATATATAAAGATAAATGATTTTGAAATAGGAACAGATATAAAAGATCAAATAAAAATAGATGAGTTATTGAAAAAATTAGAATCTGATGAGAACTTAAAAGCAAAAATAAGTGAGTGTCGTGAAAATTACAAAGATAGAATAAATCAATTATCAAAAGAATATAAAGTTTATGCAGAGATATTAACGGAAGGAGAAAATCATTTAAGCATAATTTATTGTTATAAAATAAAAGGCTTTTTTGGAATAGATAGTTTTGATAATCCGACATTAATAATATATTATGGGGAATTTGGAGAAGAATGGAATAAACTAGAACTAAGTGAGTATAAACGTAATGATTATGGAATAAATTTGATAGATAAAAATGTACTAAAAGGGTCATTAAAAGAGGAAAGAGGAATAGATCAAAAAAGTTATGAATTTAGCTATATGCCATTATCACTAATAGAAGACCTCGAAAATAAATGGCAACAACAATATATATATTTGAAACAAGAAGATGGTAAAAAAGAAAAATTAGGAGAAGGAATAGATTATATAAAACAAGAAGATAGTAAGTATTATTACAAAGACAAAAAAGGGTGTAGTTATATCTATGATTTGGAAGAAGAAGAATTAGATATAACTTACGGCAAAGATTTTGGAGGAAGAATATTAATAAAAGAATTTAAAAATGATGATTATGGAATAGATATAGGTATAGGATATGGTATTTTGAATGGAAGTAAAGATAGATCCGAATTAGCAAGTAAAGGTATAACTTATAAAATTATTAATGGAGCTCCTTTAGTAATAAATCCAAATACAGTAGGAAGAGGAGAAATAATAATAGATAATAAAAAAATTGGAGAAGATGAAATAAACTCAAAAGAAGGGCTTATAGAATCAAAATTAAAATCAGAAGATACAAAAAAATTATATAAATTATGTAAAAATGGGATTAGGTATCAATTTTTTGTAGACAATGCTGGAAGAATATATGTTTATGATTTAGGTGAAGATAAATTAACTTTATTGGTAAGAAAACATGGAAAAGATACAACGGTAGATATATATAATGAAAAATACACAATACAAAATTTTTGTAAAATAGAGATATTGAATTATAAAAATGGAAATTTTGAAATAGAATTACCAATAAAATTAGAAGAAATATATGGACATAGAGCAAAAGAAATATATGAAGTCAAAAAAGGTGATACATTATATGATATTGCAAAAGAATATTTAGGAAATGGTTCAAAGTGGAGAGATTTGTTGAACAAAAAAGGAGTATCTTTTACAAAAGAAGAGGCGAAAAGATTACAAATAGGTACAAAAATATATATTCCATTAGAAACAGGGTTTAATGTAGAATTTAAAAAAATAGAGATAGATGGTAAAGGAATAGGTAAAAATGTAGATTTTGCAAATGAGATAAATAATTATTTTTATAAAGATAAAGATGAAAATTTAATTGAAAAAATACCTTTATATAGAAAAGTATTGATTAAAAGGATGAAAGAAGAAGTAGAAATAATAAAGATAGATAATTTTAAAGAAGGAAATCACGGGATATGGTTGGAACAAGAAGTTCCTTATACTTTACAAAATGGAGAAATAACTAATGGAGTATATACAGAAAAACTTAGTAAAGTGAAAGGAATAGAAGAAAATAAATGGATAAATTTAGATGAAAGAATAGAGGATGATTTTTTATTTATCCAATATGATGAGAAATTGAATTTATTAACTAAAGAAGAGCTAGAAAAAGTCAAAAAAGAAACAAATGAAGTTGAAGGAGAAAATATAGAAGAAAGTAATGAGAGTCAAAAAAGGGAAAGAGAAAAGGATAAATCTAAAAGTTCAAATAGTAGTTTTAATCAAAGTTTGATAGGAGTAAAGTTTGTATGTCAGGGAGCAAAATTAAAATGTCCATTTGGAAGTTCAAGTGGTTCATTATCAGTATTACAACAAATGAAAGTAAATATAGACAATAAATTGATGGCAACAATGATGGATTATAAGCCAATGGCAAATATATCATCATTTGGACAATGCAAAAGTATGGCTAATCCACAAGTTGCAGCAGCAACGGCAGCAAATTATGGGAGATTGCAACCAATGCCATGTATTCCAAATATAGTAGCACCTTGGACAAATACACATACAAAAGTAATGATAGGAAATATTCCTGTGTTAACAGATAAGTCAATGTGTACATGTATGTGGGGAGGAATGATAAAAATACAAAAACCAGGGCAGGAAAAGAATAATGGCTAAGGAATGAATTATAAAAGTATTAACTAAAAATAGGCAACTAATTAGTTGCCTATTTTTAGTTAGAGTTTAATTTTTAAGTAGTTCTAATAAAGTTGCATAAAAATTATTTTTTTAGTGTAAAATGATTGAAATATGGATAGACTAAATAAATTTACAGGAAAAAGAGTATTAACAAGCAACCATTATTGTTATGAAATTAATAGGAAAATCAAAGTTTTATTTATGGGAAAATGATAATTATAAAATATCAACAAGTTATTATGATTGAAAAAATGATTAAAATATGATATAATTTATATAAAAAATATACAAAATATACAATTTGAATAGGTTTTTAAAATATGTAATAAAGAAGAGGTGGGAAATGTCAAAAAAAGCAATGATAATAACATATGGTTGTGCTATGAATGTTAATGAAAGCGCAAAAATAAAGAAAGAATTAGAAAATAAAGGGTATGAAATAATAAATGATTTAGATAAAGCAGATATAGTATTTTTAAATACATGCACAATTAGAGAAGGTGCAGCTGAAAAGGTATATGGGAAATTAGGACAATTAAAAACATTAAAAAAAAAGAACAAAGATTTATTTATAGGAGTTACAGGATGTCTAGCTCAAGAACAAAGTGAAGAATTGATGAAAAAAGCACCTCATATAAATATGATATTGGGTAATCAAAATATATATAAAATTTCAGAATATTTAGATAAGATTAATAATGAAGAAATAAAAAATATTGTTTTAATTGAAGATGAAGATATATTACCTCCAACTTTAGAGGCTAATTTTGATTCAAATATAACAGCATCAATTTCAATAACTTATGGTTGTAATAACTTTTGTAGTTATTGTATAGTACCATATGTAAGAGGAAGAGAAAGAAGTGTTCCTTTAGAAGAAATACTAAAAGAAGCAGAAATATATGTCAAAAAAGGATATAAGGAAATATTGTTATTAGGTCAAAATGTTAATTCTTATGGGAAAGATTTGGAAAATACAAGTTTTTCAGCATTGCTTAAAGAAATATGCAAGATAGAGGGAAAATTTAGATTGAGATTTATATCTCCACATCCAAGAGATTTTACGGATGATGTTATTGATACAATAGCAAAAGAAGATAAAATATGTAAAAGTATTCATTTACCATTGCAGTCTGGATCAACAGATATTATAAAGGCAATGAATAGAGGATATACAAAAGAAAAATATTTAGAATTAGCAGAAAAAATAAAATCAAAAGTAAAAAATGTGTCGTTGACAACAGATATAATAGTAGGGTTTCCTGGAGAAACAGAAAAAGATTTTGAAGATACAATGGATGTAGTTTCAAAAGTAAGATACGAAAATGCTTTTACATTTATGTATTCAAAACGAAAAAGAACACCAGCAGCTACAATGGAAAATCAAATCGATGAAAAAGTCAAAAAAGAAAGATTACAAAAATTAATAGAATTACAAAGAAAAATAACAGGAGAGATAAGTAATGAATATCAAGATAAAGTTGTTGAAATTTTGGTAGAAGGACCGACTAAAAAAAACAAAGAGAATTATTATGGTAGAACAGATACAAATAAAATAGTAATAATCAAAAAAGATGAGAAAATAAAAGGTCAATTTGTTAATGTGAAAATAAATGAAACAAGAACATGGACTCTTTATGGAGAAATAGTGTGATTGTATAAATTACTAGTACGAAGAAAATCAAAATTAAAAGAGAATTGCCAAAAATAGTCTTGTTATGGGGATCTTTAAAATAAAATTTGAATATAAAACTAGGAGGAATAATATTAATGCGAAAAGGAATAAGAATATATAATTTATATCCAAAATTAGTTGGAAGTATGGAAAAATGGATTGAAAATTTTGACAGAATAAAAGAAATGAATTTTGATTGGATTTATGTAAATCCTTTTAATGCGCCTGGTTTTTCTGGATCAGATTATGCAATAAAAGATTATTATTTATATCATCCATTATTTGTAACAGGAAAAATGGACTTTAGTGATTTAGAATCGCAAAGATTAGAAGGAGATAGATTAATCAAAAAAGTTTGTGATGAAGCTAAATCAAGAGGAATGAATATTATGATGGATTTAGTAATTAATCATACAGCTGTGGATTGTCAATTAACTAAGACAAAACCAGAATGGTATATGAAGAAAAAAGATGGAAGTATAAAAAATCCTGGAGCTATGGATGGAGATCAATGGATAGAATGGGGAGATTTAGCACAGATTGATAATGAAAATTCATCAGATAAAGAAGGATTGTGGGATTATTGGTTAGATATGATAATTTATTATGCTGATTTAGGAATAAGAGGATTTAGATGTGATGCAGCATATCATGTACCAAATAAATTATGGTCTTTTTTGATTTCATTAGTTAAAAGTAAATATCCAGATGTGATTTTTATAGCAGAAACATTAGGATGTCAACCATCAGAATTAATGGAAACAGCAGATACTGGATTTGATATAGTTATGAATAGTTTTAAATGGTGGGATTTAAAAGAAGATTATTTTTTGAGAGATTATAAAGATTGGGCAGGTAAATATCCTTCTTTGACTTTTCCAGAAAATCACGATACGATAAGATATGCTCAAGAAACAAATGGAAATCAAAATATGGCAGTAATGAAATATGCCTTGGGAGCTTATTTTTCATCAAGTATAGCAACTACATTAGGTTTTGAATATGGATTTAGAAGAAAAATAGATGTAGTAAAGACAACTCCTGATTGGATGGAAAAAGAGAATTATAATATTTCAAAAGAAATAGCTGAAATTAATAAAACAAAAGCAACTTATAATATATTACAAGAAGATAATATGATTGAAATGTATCATTTTGAAAATGAAAATATATCTGGATTTACAAAAAAGAGTTTAGATGGAAAAGAGAAAATTTTTGTAATAGCAAATAAAGATGCTCATAATAGTCAAACTGTATTTATAAATAATATCAGATATGTAATGGAAAATGAAATTGTAAAAGATATTTCTCATGGACATAAAATGAATGAGATAACAAATGATTTAGAGTACAGACTAAATCCTGGTGAAGTAAAACTTTTTTATTCGAAAAAATAAAATTTGAAAGGGGAAATTATAATAAGTTTTCCCTTTTAAATTTTTACTTGTTAAAAATAGGAGGCTAAAAAATGAACGAAAAAATATTAATTGTAGATGATGAAGAAGACGTAGTAGAAGTTGTAGAAATGTTATTAAAAGTTGAAAATTATACAGTTTTAAAAGCATATGACGGAGAAGAAGGATTAAAAAAAGCGTTAGAAGAAACTCCTGATTTGGTGATATTAGATATAATGATGCCCAAAATGGATGGAGTAGAAGCCTGTAAAAAAATGAGAGAATTAGAAAATATGAAAGAAACTCCAATTGTAATGTTTTCTGCAAAAATGTCAACTATTGATAAAAAAGAATCTTTTGATGCGGGTGCAGACGGTTTTATAACTAAACCATTTAATGCAAAAGGATTTCTTTCAGGGATAAAAACTTATTTAGAATTAGGAAGAATGAATTAATCGTTTTTATAATGTTTTTGATATTTTTAACGATAATAATATTAATGATTGCAGTTTGTGTTAAATATTATTATATAATAGTTAAAAGACTTTTTTTATTGTAAAAAAAAGAAAATATGATTTCACCAAGGAATTTTCTTTGTTGAAAGGTTTGAATAAAATCTTATAATTCTATTCAAGATTAAAGGGGTTATAAAGATTGATATTAGTATTGATAAATAAGAGTAAGTTATTATTTTTTTAAATTGTAGTCTTTTATAAGAAAAGACTATGATTTAAAGTAAATATATGGAAAAGAGAAAGTGGGTTGGCAAAGCCTTATTTTTAATAGGTTGATATTATTTGAATATATTATTAGAGTGTATGTTATTGTATCAAATGAGAAAAAAAATTAAATTAATAAAAAGGAAGTATAAAATGCTAAATAATATAGAAATTTTAATAGACCAAACTTTGAAAGAGCTAAAGCTAAAAGCAAAAGAATTGGATATTAGTAAAATATATGAATATAAAAAAGATGAACTTATTTATAAAATAATAGAAGAAGAGTCCAAAAAAGAAAATAAAATAGTTGGGTATGGGGAATTAGATATTTTACCAGATGGCTATGGATTTATCAGAAATACAAGTGTAGTAAAGGATATATATGTATCAGCTTCTCAAATAAAAAAGTTTTCATTGAGAATAGGAGATATAATTATAGGAGAAATAAGAGAACCAGTTTCAACAGAAAATAATTATGCAATGTTAAAAATTATTTTAGTAAATGGAGATTTATTATCAAAATCAAAGGAAAGACCAGATTTTGATGAATTAGTACCTCATTATCCAACAGAAAAATTAACATTAGAAACTACCAAAGATAATATATCTGGAAGGATTATAGATTTGATTGCTCCTGTAGGAAAAGGTCAAAGAGGATTAATAGTAGCACCTCCAAAAGCTGGAAAAACAATGATGATAATAAATATGGCAAACAGTATTATTAAAAATAATCCGGAAACAGAAGTATGGATATTATTAGTAGATGAAAGACCTGAAGAGGTAACAGATATAACAGAAAATGTTGAAGGAGCACAAGTTTTTGCATCAACTTTTGATAAAGAACCTAAAAATCATGTACAAATTACAGAAATGGTTTTAGAAAAAGCAAAGAGATTACTGGAAAAAGGAAAAGATGTAGTTATTTTGATGGATAGTTTGACCAGATTAGCTAGAGCATATAATATAGTAATTCCTTCAAGTGGAAAATTAATATCTGGAGGAATAGATCCTCAAGCACTATATTTTCCAAAACACTTTTTTGGAGCAGCTAGAAATATAAGAAATGGTGGAAGTATAACTATATTAGCAACCGCATTAATAGAAACTGGAAGTAAAATGGATGAGGTTATTTATGAAGAATTTAAAGGAACTGGAAATATGGAAATAAGTTTATCAAGAAATTTAGCAGAACTTAGAATTTATCCTGCTATTGATATAAAAAAATCAGGAACAAGAAAAGAAGAATTGTTGATTGATGAAGCTAGATTGCAAATCATATGGAAAATCAGAAAAGAGTTAGCTAAGAAGACTCCAGGTTTTGCATTGCAGAGCTTAATTGATCAAATAAAGAAAACTGAAAATAATGAAGAGTTATTAAACTATTTTTTAAAGGTGGTAAAAGATGTATAATAAAAGGAAAGGAATTAAAATATTAATCAGTATTTTACTATTTATTTCATTACTAATTGGTATGAAATCAATAAAGAAACCAAAAGTAAAAAATGAAATTAGTGGAACAGATGAATTGCCTACTCAAAATGAACTTATGAGTTTTGAAGATTCAGGATTAGAAATGATATTAGATGATTCTTATATTTTTGAAAGAGAATATGATTTGCCAAATAATGAAATAGAAATACCAAAAGAAGATAAAGTAAATATAGAATTGCAAGAGCAATATTATACAGTCAAAAAAGGTGATTCGTTATATAAAATAGCAAGAAAATTAGGCGAAGATATGGATATTTTGATTGCGAATAATCCAAAAGTAAAAAATGGAGTATTGCAAATAGGTCAAAAATTAGTACTATTATCGAAAAATGGAATTTATTATAAAGTCAAAAAAGGAGATACTTTAGGTGCAATATCAAATAAATATAAAATTAAAATTGCAACAATTTTAGATGAAAATAAATTAAATAATACAAATCTAGTAATTGGAGAAAAATTATTTTTGCCAAATCCAGATATGAACTATATTAAGAAAAATAACCAAGGAGTATATGTAAAATCAAATATAAATTCAAGGACAAAAGGATTTGCTTGGCCAATAAAGTGGAGAGGAGTAACAAGTCCTTTTGGGAAAAGATTTCATCCAGTATTAAAAAAATATATATTGCATGCGGGGGTAGATTTGAAAGCATCTGTAGGAGTCCCTATATATGCACCAAAAGATGGTAAAATAACATATTCTGGCTGGATGGGTGGTTATGGAAATTTAATTAAATTAAAGCATTCGGGAGGATATTCAACAAGATATGGTCATTTAAGTAAAATATATGTCAAAAATGGTCAATATGTCAAAAAAGGACAGTTAATTGCTAAAACAGGAAGTACAGGAAGGGTAACTGGTCCACATTTGCATTATGAGATTAGAAAAAATGGAAAACCATTAGATCCGATAAGATTTAGATAAAAAACGAATCAAAAAAGATTAGTAGAAATACTAATCTTTTTTTGATGTGTAATTATGAAATCTTAGCTGATAATAAAAGAGAACTTAAAGCAATAATATTAGAAAGGTCAAAAAAGTCTCCCCTTTGAAAAGGGGGAGATTTAGATGGGGATAGCATTCATGATTAATTATTCAAAGCTATAGAAAACTATCCCCTTTCTTGTTATCGCACTTTATTCGATAAATTTAACTAAACCTCTATAAAAAAGCCTCTCCCTTTTTATCGGTTCTCCTAAAAGAGAACCTAAAGCAAGAATATGAAGGAAGGTCAAGTTCTTTTAGAGATTAAGAGTCTTGGAATTTAGGGGGCTTAATTAGTAAATAACTAGATATATTATAATAAAAAGCATATGAAGTAGAGGTGAATTATGAAAAATATATTATTTATATTATTATTTATATTTTTTTCAATAGTAATTATTGCTGATAATAAAAAAGATTATTTTAAATATTCACTTGAAAAAAATATTGATTTAAATTATCTTATAAAAGATTATAAAGAAAATAAGAAAGAAGAAGAAAATAATATAATTCAAGATACTTTTTTGAAATTTGAGGGGAAAAAAGATAAATTAGAATATAAATTCAATTATACGGATAAAGAAGAATTGGAGAAAGAAAATATTTATTATGTGAAATATGATAAATTAGAATTAGGTGATATAAAATTAGAAAATGATTTTAAATTAAAATACTTTCAAATGCCAGAAAATATATTTGGAATAAAATATGGAACAAATAAAAACTATATTTATGGGAATTATATAGAAGGAGAATACAAAGTAAAAACTTTTAGTGGGGGAATTAATCAAAAGGAAATAATCTTAAATGGAGATAACTATATAGACAATAGATTTTATGAAATAACTGAAAATGTGAATGAAGTCAAAAAAGTTTATTTTGATGACTTTGATAAAACAAATAATGAAAATGCAATTATAATAGACGAAAAATATTATGATGAATACGAAGAGGGAATTGATTATATTATATATGAAAATTATGTGGAATTATTAGAACCGAAAGAAGGAGAACTATTAATAAAAAATAATCTTGGAGAAATATTAAATAATGAAATATACAAAAAAATATACAATACAGGAATTGAAGATTATGGAAATTATAAATTGGAAATGCTAGATGAATACGATAACGAAATAAATTTTGATTATAAGATAGATCAAAAAAGAAACTTATTAGACATAATAACTTTTGGAGAAGAAATATCTGAAGAATATAAGATTAGAATAAAATATTACTATAATTTGACTTTTATTAATATAGGGTTATCAGATGAAAAAACAATACAAGTATATATTGATGGGGAAAAAATGAAAAAAAATATAGATTATTTTTATGGAGAAGGTATAATTTCATTCTCAGATAATTTATTTTTGGATGGGAAAGAAATTAAAATATTTTATAAAGAGAAAAATGAAAAAATAAAAGAAGAATATGTATTAAATTTGAATTATAATATTATTAATATGAGATATGAACTGTCAAGAAAATATCAAAATAGAATAGAAAATTTTGGGTTTTATATAATAGAAAAGCCTTGGCATTTGGAAATAGGGAAAAGAATAGATGATCCTAATGAAAAAGGAGAAGAAGATTTATTAGAATTTGAATATAGCGAAGAAGTTTTAATTGAAAATATTCCAGAAGAGTTCATTTTTTCTAAAGGAGTAAAAATAGAAGAAGAAAATAATATACAAGAAAATGACATAGGAAATATAAAAATTAATTATAATAAAAATTTTAAAATTAGAAAAAAAGTAGAATTAGATTTATCTAATAAAAATATATTGACATTTGATTTTTTTGATGATAATGTTTTAGAAAAATTAATAATTAAATTGGGTAAGAAAAATGAAGATTTTGATGAAGATGGTATTTTGGATGATGAAGATAAAAATAAAGATGGCTATTTATCAAAAGATGAAGATATAGGAATAGAATTAGGGGATAATATAATAGGACAAAATGATGAATTTTTGAATACAGAAGATTTGAATAATAACGGAATATTGGATAAAGAAAATGAATACATTTATTATGAGATTGATTTGCTAAAATATGATTTTGGGTGGAATAATATAAAGTTGAATTTAAAAGAATTTCAAGAAATAGGAAATGTTGATTATGAAAATATAGAAGTTTTGGAAATAGAAGGGATGCGAGAAGAAGAAAATATAACAGAATCATATCTTTATTTATCGGACTTAAAATTTGAAGGAGAAAAGTTTGAAACAGAAAATATAAAATATGAATTTTCTAATGAATTGGGAATGTATTTAATTAATGATGAAGAAAAAGGTTATTTGAAAAAAGATTTAAATTCGAAAATTAATAATTATAAAACATTAGAAATTGAAGTGTTAGCATATGAAGAAACAGAGTTAGAAATTGAATTGAATGGTGAAAATAAATTTAAAAATAAAATAGTAGGGAAAGAAAATATTAGAATAAATATATCAGATTTAGATAAATTATATAATATTAAATTTTTAATAAATAAAGATTTGAACATAAAAAGTATAAAATTAAAAGATAAAGTAATCAAAAAAGATCAATTTTATTATTTGAGTTATGAGAAATCAGGAAATGAAATATTTTATGAAAAGTATAGAGACTTTGTAGAATATGGAGCTAAAAATATGGAAAGTAAAAGCAAAATAAATTATAATTTAAATAAGAAAAAAAATGATGTATGGGAAGAAAAATTATATTTATCTACAAATATAAAAAAAAGTTTAAATATAAAATATTCTTATTTGAATAAAAATATAATGAATAAATATTATTCTGTTTTTTATTTTGATGATATTAAGGATATAGAATTGCGAAGGAATATAGAAGATACTAGCGCCATATGGAAAATTAGTTTGGAGAAAATAAAAATTGAAGGGGAAATCAAAAAAGAAGATAAATCAAAAAAGGCAGAATTTAAAAATAGATATATGTATTCCAAAAAAGATTTAAAAATCAACTATAATTTAGAATATGAAAATTTATTAAAAAATGATATAAAGATAAATAAAATATGGGGAAAAGATAAAATTGATTTGTCCTATAAAAATAAAGAAAATTATATTTACAAAATGATAGAGTATCAAAGAGAAATAATTAATGGATTATGGATTGGGAGTAAAATAAATGAAGAAAAGGAATATTCTAAAAAAGAAAATGAAAAATATTTCCCAATAATATATTATAAGTATTCAAATGAAGATCAAAAAAGTGTAAAATTTTATTTTGAAAATCAAATTAAGAATACAGATTTAAATACAGAATTAAATATTTTTTATAATATAATTCGATTGGATATTAAATACAAAAAAGAAAGTGATGAAGAAAATTTGGAAGCTAAAAGTTTTATTTTTTACAAAGATTGCGAAGGGAAAATAATCTATAAAAAAAATTCAAATTATAATACATGGAATGTGAGAATAGCAAACAAATATTTGTATAAAGAATATATAGAATTAAAACCGTATTTGGAATATGAAAATTATAAGAATATAATGGAAGAATATAAATCATATAATCAATATCAGGGAGGAATTGAATTGAAAATTTCAATTTAAGAGAGTAGGTTGGGGGAAAATATAAATTATACAATGTTAAAAGACTTTTCTTTTTTCAAGCAGAGTGGGTCAATGCAAAATGGAAAAAATCACAACTCCTCCTTTGTTGTCGGTTTCTCTTTATCTAAAGAGAAACCTATTGTACGGAATGTGTAGTTAAAAAAAAATTGAATAGTCTTGGGTTAGGGGAAAGTGAGAAAAAGCAGTATTATTCTTACTTTAAGCCTCTCTTTAGATAAAGAGAGGCTGTCAAAGGCGGAGAGTTGTGTAATTAGTTTAGAGCAAATGAAAAGATAACGGTTCTCTAAACAGTCCTGTATTTTGGAGACTTAATTATAGTTTAATAGAAAATATAAATTATACAATTGCGAAACATCAGTTTAAAAGAGAGAAAAAATTTCTAAAACAAGGGGAAAATATGAAAAAAATAATATTTTTACTAATATTTTTAATATTTAATTTTATAATGTTAGCATTGGATTATAATGGGAGTATGGAATTGGAACATATTAGCGAGGAAGGAAATTTATCGACATTTGATCAAAACTATAATATAAGACTTAGAGATGAAAAATGGTATTTGAATTTAGATCAAGATAGGGTTAAAGGCGTATTAGCTCAAAAAAATAAGGATATACGATATAAGGAATATATACAAAGCAACTTGGAAAGCAATACAAAAGAAGGAGGGATAACACTTTATTATAAAAACTTCTTTAATATATCTTATATTGAATCTGATGGGACAAGAGTAATTGATACTAAATATAATCAAAAAAGCTTTAATACAAGGCTAAAATATGAAAAAAAAAAGAGGATATATGAGAAGTATCAGGTATATGTAAATACTGTTTTCAGTTCCAAAATCAAACTATATAATTCAGGATATTATATAACAGATGGAAATTATAATGTGAATATGAAATTGAATTTTTTGGATTTTAGTATTACAACTGCAAAAACGGATGAAAGTACAATATTGGAAGAAAAATATAAATATGATGACTATGAAAAAAGACTATATTTTAAGATAAAAAACTATGATGATTTTATCAAAAAAGAGAATAGACAAGAAGTATATATTTTAAAAGGATATAAAAAATGGGAGATCTTATATAATTATATTGAAAATCAGATAGTAAATAGAGAAATATCATATGAAGTCAATATGAAAAACAAACTATCTATTGGATATAATGGGATTTATTATGATTTTAGATATAGCTTTTTTGATATTCAAAAAAGTTTTAATTATAGTTTGAAAAAATCAAAAGAGGGGGTAGATAATTATATAGATTTTTATTACAAAAAAGAATTGGTAGATGATATCTATTATAAAATATCAGGTGATACAGATTTCAAAAAAGTGTATAAAGTAATAAATGCAATTGAATATTTGTTTTAATTGTGGGAGAGAGCACAGAAATTTGGGTAGATAAAGAGTATAATAAATAATAGGTATACTAAGAAGTTTAAAAAAACATATAAATAGAAAGGGAAGTGATGAAGATGATCATAAAACAAAAGTGGACAATCTTAATCGGGTTTATATTATTTAGTTTTTCTTTATTAGGAGCAGAATCAATTATGTTATTTCAACCAGATGGTGGGGAAATAGTTAAGGGTTCCAATTATTATATAACTTGGTTTGCTTCTTCTGGAATTAGCAATGTTAATATAGTTCTATATCAAGGGGAAACCAAAAAAGTAGAGATAGCTAATAATATAAATGCAAATAGCGGATATTATGAGTGGGATACAACTGAGTTAGAAAGTGATTATGCAGATGGAAATATGTATATAAGAATAGAAGAAACTGATAAGACAAGTGTATATGTAAACTCCACTTCTGGATTTACTTTAGAGAATTATACTCCTATGCTTTTATATCCTGCAAAAGAAGTAACAGAGGTATTTTGGGGTGGAAATGAAATTGTAAGGTTTTTCTTAGGTAATGCAGATAAATTATTACCAGAAGATATAAAAATAACATTAGATGGAACAAGTGAGTATTCAGCTTTAGTAACAGATACTTCGAAAATAACATCATATGATATTTCTGGATCAATAGTTAGTTTAGTTTTAGATACAAAGATTTTTACGGGGAATAATGCCTCGGGAAATGATAATTATAAAATAAAATTAGAAGTTTTAAATCATAGTGATGGTGTTAGAAGTACAATAACAGATAATTCAGCTATAAAGGTTAGAAATATTTATTTTACAGATTTTGCGGGATTGACATCTGTAAATACTGCTTCAGATGATTATCTTTCAGGAAGTAAAATTTTAAATTGGACGGGTGCAAGTGGAGATTATGATAGCTATGTATTTGAATATAAAATAAATAGTGAATCATATCAGACATTGACAGGAACAAGTTCAACAGGAGTAGATACATCTATTTTAATAAATACAAATCAAATAGGACAAACTCCAGAAACAGAAGATATAGGAGAACATAATGTAACAATAAAAATTAAGGCTATAAAAAATGGAGAAAATTTATCAGAAACTGAAATGGGAACTTTTAAAGTGAAACATAGGCCCTATGTAGATGAGTCAACTATGAATATAGTAGATGCAACATCTGGAATAACGGGAATAAGTCAAAATGCAACAATA
>Ga0307991_1001424_pt1 | contig 16671 bp, 16 predicted proteins | sample EllFjometagen131_FD_203146 | JGI IMG/M metagenome (GOLD analysis project Ga0307991, IMG submission 203146) | Marine microbial communities from Ellis Fjord, Antarctic Ocean - #131 | ecosystem: Environmental > Aquatic > Marine > Unclassified | place: Southern Ocean | collected 2014-10-08
AAGCATTCCGCCAGCGTTCATCCTGAGCCAGGATCAAACTCTTCATTCAATCTCTGTTTCTCTATTGTTACACCTTAGTGTTTTATTTCTTAATTATTTGCTTTTGCTTTCTTTCTTCTCTCTATTCCGTTGTCAATGTCCTTTGACTTCTCTCGAAGACAAGAACAATATTACCACATTATTTTACCTTTGTCAAATCTTTTTTCTATCTTTTTACCCTCTTAAACATCTCCTCAGTTCTTCCACTTTTTTTCCACATGCCAGTTCCAACATTTCCAATACTCGTCCTTTTATTTGTGGATAAAAAGTTTTTTTAGTTTTTTTCTTGAAACAATAAAAAAAAGTGGAATTATTCCACTTTTTTGATTATTTTATGACTATATTTACTATTTTATTTGGTATGACAATTACTTTTTTGATTTCCTTTTCTTCTATATATTTTTTTATTTTCGGTAAATCCAAAGCCATTTTTTCTATTTCTGCTTTATCTTTATTAATTGCAATTTCAATCGTATCTCTCAACTTACCATTAATCTGTATCGCTAATATAACTTCATCCGATTTTGTCCATTCTTCAACATATTTAGGCCACTCTTCTTTATAAACAGTTCCATTCATTTTCAAACTATTCCACAATTCATCAGTTATATGTGGAACAAAAGGGCTTAACATTAACACTAACTTTTTTACCGCATCCCCCCATACATTTTTTCCTTCTTCTCCATAATTACCTTTTTCTAAAATTTCCACTTTAAAAGTTGTCATTTCATTTAGCAATTCCATTGTAGCGGCTATCGCTGTATTAAAATGAAAATTATTTTCTATACTTTCTGTAACTTTTTTAATAGTTTGATGTAATTTTCTTACTAATTTTTTCTCTTCTTTATTAACTTTTTTGATATTAATTTCCTTTTCCCCTATAAATTCTGGCTTTTCAACTACCAACCTCCATAATTTAGTTAAAAATCTATGTCCTCCTACTAATCCATTTTCATTCCATTCTAATTCTCTTTCAGGTGGAGCTGCAAAAAGTGTAAATAATCTAGCTGTATCTGCTCCATAATTTTTAATTATATGTTCTGGATCTACCCCATTATTTTTTGATTTTGACATTTTTTCTACTTTTGTTATTACTTTTTCTCCACATTCTGGACATTTTCCGTCTACCAATTCTGAAGAATTATAATATTTTTTATTCTTTTCACAATAATTTGATGGTCCTAAAACCATTCCTTGTGTAAGTAAATTTTTAAATGGTTCATCTGACGATACCATTCCAAAATCCCTTAATACTTTATGTAAAAATCTAGAATAGAGAAGATGCATCACCGCATGCTCTACTCCACCAATATATTGATTCACAGGCGTCCAGGCATCCGCATTTTCTCTTTTAAACGCTATCCCTTTCTCCTTAGGATCAGTATATCTTAAGTAGTACCACGAAGAATCTACAAACGTATCCATAGTGTCTGTTTCTCTTCTGGCTTTCCCTCCACATTTAGGACAAATTGCATTTTTAAATTCTTCTGATGATTCTAATGGATTTCCATTTTCTGTAAATTCTATATCTGACGGTAATTTAATTGGCAAATTTTCTATTTTTTCCATTTGCATTCCACATTTTTCACAATAAACAACTGGAATTGGAGTTCCCCAATATCTTTGTCTTGAAACTAACCAATCTTTCAATCTGTAATTAACTGTTTTCTTCCCTATTTTCTCTTCTTCTATATATCTTGCAATTTCATTTAACGCTTTTTTGTTTTCCATTCCATTAAATTCTTTTGAGTTTATTAAAATTCCTTTTTTGGTATATGCTTTTTCTAATTCTTCCACTTTTAATTCCTCGCCTTTTGGAGAAATCACAATTTTTATTTCCAAATTATATTTTTTAGCAAACTCAAAATCTCTTTCATCATGAGCCGGTACTGCCATTACAGCTCCTGTTCCATAATCAGTCAAAACATAGTTTCCTATCCATAAAGGAACTCTTTCATTATTCAATGGATTAATTACATATCTCCCTGTAAATACTCCTGTTTTTTCTACCCCTTCTGCCATCCTTGAAATTTTATCTTCATTTCTCATATTCATTATTTCTTCTCTTATTTCTGGTCTTTCTTCTAATATTTCATCCACTAAATCATATTCAGGAGCTATTACTAAATAAGTCACTCCATAAATAGTATCGGCTCTAGTTGTAAAAACTGGTATATTCACTTCTTTATCTTCTAATTTAAAATTTATTTCTGTTCCATAACTTCTTCCAATCCAATTTTTTTGCATAGTTAATATTTTTTCTGGCCAACCTTTTCTTAATTTTTTATGTCCTTCTAATAATTCATCTGCATAATCTGTAATTTTAAAAAACCATTGTTCTAATTTTTTTTGAATAACTTCATTATCACATCTCCAACATTTTCCATCTTTCACTTGTTCGTTTGCTAACACAGTATTACAAGAATTACACCAATTAACATTCGATTTTTTCTTATAAACAAGTCCTTTTTCATACATTTTAATGAAAATCCATTGATTCCATTTATAATAATCTTCTTTGCAAGTTGCTATTTCTCTATCCCAATCATATGAAAAACCTAACATTTTTAATTGTTTTTTCATATTATCAATATTTGACAAAGTCCATTTATATGGATGTATTTTATTTTTGATTGCTGCATTCTCTGCTGGCAATCCAAAAGAATCCCAACCAATTGGATGTAAAACATTATAACCATTCATAGTTTTATATCTTCCAATTACATCTCCTATTGTATAATTTCTTACATGTCCCATATGAATATTTCCTGACGGATAAGGAAACATTTCTAATACATAATAATTCTCTTTACCTTCTTCTTTAGATTTATTTTTAAAAAGTTCTTCTTCTTCCCACTTTTTTTTCCATTTTTCTTCTATTTCACTAAAGTTATATTCTCTCATTATTCCCTCCTAAATTATTAAGAGTCCTCTATAAAGTTTCTTTAATTATATTCATAAAAATAAAATTAACTTATTTCTTTTTTCATATTCTTTATAAAAAACTAGTTTGCCTTAAACGTTCCTCTTAATTCATTTATATCTTCTATGTTATTATCAATCATATATTTTTTCAAATCTTTTAATATTTCCATTGTAACTCCAGGATTATACAAATTAGCTGTTCCAATTTGAACAGCAGTAGCTCCAACTATTAAAAACTCTAAAACATCTTTATAATTGGCTATCCCACCCATTGCAACTATTGGTATTTTTACTGTTTTTGCCACTTCCCATGTCAATCTTAATGCTACAGGTTTTATTGCTGGCCCAGATAATCCTGCAATTATATTAGCTATCTTCGGCTTTTTTGTTTCTATATCTACCGCCATTCCCACCAATGTATTTATTAATGAAATTGAATCTGCTCCTGCTGCTTCTACTGCTTTAGCTATTTTAGTTATATCTGTCACATTTGGAGTTAATTTCACCATCACATGATGACTTGTATTCTCTTTAACTTTTTTGACAACTGCAGCAGCCATTTCAGGATCAGTTCCCATATTAATTCCACCTGCTTTTATATTAGGGCAAGATATATTTATTTCTACACCCGCTATTCCATCTAACTCATCTAATATTTTTGCTAACTCTCCAAATTCTTCAATAGTATTGGCTGTCATATTTACAAAAATTTTTGCTTTTAATTTCTTTAAATATGGATATTTTTCTTTTATAAATCTTTCTACTCCTACATTTTGAAATCCTATAGCATTTAACATTCCACCGTGAGTTTCTATCATTCTTGGCATTGGATTTCCATCTCGTTCCTTTAATGTAGTACCTTTTACACATATACCTCCTAAAGAATTTAAATCAACTAATTCTTCAAACTCTTCACCATATCCAAATGTCCCCGAAGCAGTCATTATTGGATTTTGCAACTCAACATTTTGTAATTTGACTTTTAAATTCATTCCCAAATCACCTCATCTGCTTTAAAAACAGGTCCATCCTTACAAACTTTTTTGTATTCCCATCCTTTTTCTCTATTTTTATTCTTTATTTTCTGAGCACAACCTAGACAAGCTCCTATTCCACAGCCCATATAAGTTTCTAAAGATAAATATGCTGGAACTGAATACATATTAGCAATTTCACTTACTTTCTTCATCATTATTTCTGGTCCACAACAAAAAATCACCTTGTCTTTTTTGTTTGATTTCAGATATTCTTCCAACTCTACTGTAATATATCCTTTTTTCCCATAACTTCCATTATCTGTGAGTAATATTGCTTTTCCTTCTTTTTCATATCTCATATATTCATCTAAAACTAATTCTTTTTTATCTCTAACTCCATAAAACAATTTCCAGTCTTTTATCTTTTGCATAACATAAGAAAACGGACCATATCCTATTCCTCCGGCTACTAATAAAACCTCTTTATTTTCTATTTCAGGAAAACCATTGCCTAATGGCCCCAAAACACTTATTTTATCATCTTTTTTATACTTTGATAACTTTTCAGTTCCATTACCCACCACCTTATATAAAAGTGTTATTTCATCTTCTATAACATTATTAATACTTATTGGTTTCCTCAATAAATTATCTATTCCTTGTCCAGCTTTAATCTCCAAAAACTGCCCCATCTTACTTTTTTGAGATATTTCTTTATCTTTGAATGTCAATTTATATATTTCTTCACTTAATTTTTCATTTTTTAGAATCAATACATCTTTTAAATACAATTCATCATTCTCCTTTTTAATTATTTTTATAATTGTCCAACCATAATTCACTTTTTCTCTTAATTCTTTGCATAGCATTATCAATAGATTTTATTTTTTTATTGAATTTCTCAGCAATATCTGTATACCCATACCCTTTTACCATTAACCTAAAAACTGAAAATTCAAACTTGCTTAAATTATTCTCTAGATAATTCTGTAAATTTAGAATTTCATTTTTTGTAAAAAATATCTCTTCTGGACTATAAAATATATAAGATTCTAACCTTTTTTGTTGAAAATTTCCTGCCATTTCTTCATTTTTTTCATTAACCATTTCTGTTGCTCTATTCAATATCATATGTTTTTTAGCACTCGCACTTTTTATTGCTGTTATTAATTGCCTCTTTATACATACTGAAGCAAAGGTCTTAAAAGATGCTAGTTTTTCATTGTCATAAGAACGAATCGCCTTCAAAAGCCCTATCATTCCTTCTTGTATTAAATCTTCTTTTTCTCCACCCATTAAAAAATAATTTCTAGCTTTTAAATAAACAAAACTTTTATATTGTATAAAAATTTCTCCTAATGCCTCTTCGTCGCCAGATTGAGCGTCTTTTATTAATTCATCTTTAATATTTTGACTTTCATACATATTATCCTCTCCTATTTTTTGAGATTTCTGAAAGCAATATTCCTCCTGCCACTGATACATTTAGAGAATTAACTTTTCCTAACATCGGTATTTTTAGCATTATATCACAATTATTTTTAACTTTTTTTCTAATTCCAAACCCTTCACTTCCTAAAACTAAACAAGTTTTAGATGGATATTTTTCTTCATAATATAGTTTCGCTTCATTCGCCTCTGCCCCGTATATCCAAAATTCTAGTTTTTTTATTTTTTCTATGAATTTAGATATATTTTCAACCTTTACTATATCTACATACTCAATTGCTCCAGTTGAAGTTTTTATTACTGCTTCATTTATTTTCACACTTTTTCTTTCTGGAATAATAATTCCATCTACTCCAAAAGCTTCAGCACTTCTCAGTAAAGCTCCTAAATTTCTAGCATCTTGAACTCCATCCAAAATCAAAAGTGTTGATTTATCTTTTTTGATTATCTTTTCTAAGAACTCTCCTTCTTCTACATAATAATTATAAGCATTTACATATGCAATTACCCCTTGTGAATTTTCTTCTCTTTTTTGTATATAATCAATTTTAATATTTCTTTTTTCCGCTAAATTTAAAATTTCAGAAATAGTTTCCTTCTTTAATCCTTTAAATATTTCTACTTTTTCTATTTTTCCATTTATTTTCAATGCTTCCCTAACTGGATTTATTCCTATTATCTTTTCCATTATACCACCTCAAACTTCACTCTATTTATTTTTGCTCCTACGTTCTTAAGTTTTTCTTCAATTTTATCATATCCTCTATCAATATGATAAACTCTATTTATTTTTGTTTCACCTTCTGCAACTAACGCTGCTAAAACCAAACTTGCCCCCGCTCTTAAATCCGAAGCCATAACTCTTGTTCCTGTAAATTTATTTACACCTTCTATTGTCGCCATTCCATCATCAATCTTTACTTTTGCTCCCATTCTATTTAATTCTTGAGCTTGCATAAATCTATTTTCAAAAATAGTTTCTTTTATTTCTGATTTCCCTTCAACCAAAGCTAATAACACCATCATTTGAGCTTGTAAATCTGTTGGATAACCAGGATATGGTAAAGTTGTAATATCTACTGATTTCAGCTCTTTTAAATTAGCTTTTACTTTCAAGCTATTATTATTTCCCTTAAATTGAACTCCCATTTCTTCTAATTTCATTCTAAAACTATCAATATGGTTTAATTCTAAATCTTTAATTTCCAATTCACATCCCGTTAATAAAGAAGCTATTATAAATGTACCAGCTTCTATTCTATCAGGTATAATTTTATGCTTTCCTGGAGTTAATTTTTCTACTCCTTCTATTATCAATTTCGAGCTTCCTATTCCTTTAATTTTTGCTCCCATCTCATTTAAAAATTCACATAAATCTTCTATTTCCGGTTCTTTTGCTGCATTTTCTAATATACTTATTCCTTTTGCTTTTACTGCAGCCATAATTATATTTTCAGTTGCCCCTACACTTGGAAAATCCAAATATATTTCTCCTGCTTTTAATTCGTCTACATTTGCTTCTATATAACCGTGTTCTAAATTTATAGTAGCTCCCAATTTTTCAAAACCTTTCAAATGATAATCTACAGGTCTTGCTCCTATTGCACATCCACCAGGTAATGATACTTTAGCTTTTTTGACATTAGCTAATAATGGTCCCATTACTAAAAAAGATGCTCTCATAGTTTTTACTAAATCATAAGGTGCCTCTATATTTTTTATCCCCTTATTTATAATTTTATATGTGTCTTCTTTTATTTTATCTATTTCTAATCCCATTTCTTTTAATAATTTTATCATTGTTTTTATATCTTTTAAATCAGGAACATTACTTAATATATATTCACCTTCTGCTATTAAAGTCGCTGCTAATATTGGTAATGCTGCATTTTTTGCTCCGCTTATCCTAACTTCCCCTTTTAATTTATTTCCTCCATTTATTATAAATCCATCTGTCATTTTATCTCCTCACCTTTTTCACATATTGCACATTGTTTTCCAAACAATCTATCTAATATGTTTAGTTTTTTAAATTCATCTTTATATTTTGGGATTTCATCTTCAACTTTTTTGTAACATTTTTTACATATTTTTTTTCCTCTAGCTTTGCTAAAAACTTCTCCTAATCCTATGTCTATAAAATCTTGATCCATATCCCTTATTGCTAAATTTTCTTTTCTTTCATTTAATGCTTCTTTTGCTACTAGAATTAAGCCTACATTCCCTATATAATTTAATCCATCTACTAATTGATACTTCAATTTTATTTTTTCCGCTTCTTTTATATATGGCTTTAACTTTTCTAATCCTACCTCTCTAGCTAATTTTAATAAATAACATTGGGGACTCTTCATTTCTTCTAATATTTCTGAGTAAACATCATCTTCTATCAATTGGTCTTTATATAATAAAGCAATTATCCTTTCTTTGTACTCTCCTAAATATTGATTCTTTTCTCCCTGCCTTTTATGAAATTGGATTGTGTTCTTTTCTTTTTTATCTATAAATTCTCTTTGATTCATTTTCTCTCTCCATCCTATAACAAATTAATTTATTTCCCCCAAAATCAGAAATATAAATTTTTTTATCTTTTAAGTGCAAATCTCTAGGTACAATAAATCCTATTTCTTCAAAAATAATATTTCCCATTTGATCTAATTTTAATATTCTTCCATTACCTTCATCACTTATATAAATATTATTATCTAAATCGACTACAATATCATCTGGAAAATCTGCTTTTTTTACTAAAATTTCTTTTTTGAAATTGAAGTATTCATCATATATATATATTGACGATTTTTTTTTATCTAAAATATAATATTTCCCATCTCTATAATACAATGCCACAACTTCTTCCCCCATTATTTTATATTCTTTCAATTTTCTTCCTAACAAATTAAAAATAAACACTTTTTTTAGTTCTGAATCTAAAATAACTAGATTTTGATTTAATAACTTTATATCTACTGGATTTTTTAACTCTTTTTCTCCAATTCTTCTTTTTTCTTTTACTGTTTCTTTATCTAATATCAGTATTTTTCTATAATAATAATCTAATAAAATTATTTCTTTTTCTATCACTATAAATTTATCTATTTGATTGTTAATTTGATTTACTTCTTTTATTTTATTTTCCTCATCTATTCTCAATAATAATTTTGATTTAAATAGAGACACCCATAAATCTTTTTTGTACTTATAAATAGCTTTTGGATTTTTAAAATCTACTTCTGGATAATCCTCAATTTCTAATTCTTTTATAAAACAATAATTTTTATTTAATAATTTTTCATAGAGATCTTCTTTTTTATCATAATGTTTTAATAAAAACTCATAAAACTCTTTTTCATCTAATTTATCAGCTATTTTTAAATTTTCTTTTTTATATTTTTGATCCCAATATTCTTTGTTTTTTAATATTTCAATTCCATCATCTATTCTATTTTCTTTTATATAATAATAAGCTAATTCTTTTATTTGATTGTTATCTTTTAAAAACTTTTCAATATTTTTCTTTTCATCTGAAATTTCCTTCTTAAAAAACTTACCATTTTTCTCATCATATGCTGTTAATATATTTCCATTAATATTTAATAATGAGTAATATTCCCCTTTTAATATTTCTTCTATTATTCTTCCTTCTTTTGATAATTTTAAAACTCTCTTATTATATTGATCTGCTAAATATATGTGATTTTTTGTAACTTTTATTCCTAAAGGATAATTGAAATTATTTTCAATAGCTTCAATAACATTTCCCTGCATATCGAAAACGTATATTTTATTATCATTTGTATCTACTACATATATTTCATCATCATATATTTCCAAAAAAGTTGGCAATTTCATTTTTTTAAAAAATTCAAATTTAAATTCTCCACTTAAACTATAAACTACCACTTTCCCCTTGTCTTTATTAATAATATAGATATTTTCTTGATAACATTTTATTCCTGCAGGCTCCAAAAGTTTTCCTTTTCCAAATTCATTTATTAATTTGCCTTCAAAATCTATAACTTTTATTTCATTATTATAACTATCTGAAATATATATTTTATCTGTATATATTTCAAATGCTTTTGGATAATATAAATCAATTTTTATTTTATTTTTGTTTATTTCAATTTCATTTTCAATTTCATACAAATAAATATTATTTGTATTATCTTCCCAAAAATACGATAATCCTTTCATTATAATACCCCCATTTTATTTTCATTATATCACAATTTTTTTATTTTGCAAACAAAAATCAATAAAAAAAAGTCAGATTTAGTTGCAGTTCCGATACAATTACTACAAAAAAGGATCTATCTTTCATCTTTAATTTAAATATCTCACTAGCAAATAGCAAAAAAACTTACTCTATATTTATCTTCTATAAATGAGAAATTTCAATATCTGAACTATAACCCTATTCACTCCTTTAAATTTTATAAGGGAAATAAAAAAAGAGCCAATCGGCTCTTTTTATTATTCTGCTAAATATGGCATTAATGCTATATTTCTAGCTCTTTTTATTGCTCTTGTTACTGCTCTTTGATGTTTAGCACAGTTCCCTGTTACTCTAGCTGGATATATTTTACCTTTATCAGACATATATCTTTTTAAAGTTGCAATATCTTTATAATCTATTTTTTTATTTTTATTTTTACAAAATTCACATTTCTTTCTTTTCTTTCTTTTATCTCTATCTCTTTCCATTTAATACACCTCCTATTTAAAAAGGAAATTCTTCATCATCTACATCAGTATTAGCGTTCGTATTAGTATTGGTATTACTACTATTATTACTACTATTATTATTTGATGAGAAATTTCTTTCTTCTACCTCTTGCTTAGCACCCTTTGATCCTTTATTTTCCAAAAATTCTAATTGATCTATATACACTTCTGTACTATATCTTTTTTGACCATCTTTTTCATAACTACTTACTCTTATATTTCCTTGAACTCCTACTTGGTTTCCTTTTCTTAAATATTCAGCAGCTATTTCTGCTGTTTTTCCCCAAGCAACACAGTTGATAAAATCAGTTTGATCTCTATTAAATTTTCTATTTACTGCCAAAGAAAAATTTGCAACTGCCTTTCCACTTTGAGTATATCTCATTTCTGGATCTCTTGTCAGTCTTCCTGTTAACATTACAACATTCATACCCATTTCACAATCACCTTACCCTTGTTTTACAAGAATATATCTAATTATTTTATCATTCTTTAAATTTATTTTTCTTTCAAGTTCTATTAATTTAGTTCCCTCTACTACAAATTTAAACAATACATAAAAACCATTTTCTTTCTTTTGAATAGGATACGCTAATTTTTTTGTTCCCATTTCTTCTTTTTTAAGTTCTTCTGCTTCGATTCCTTTTATTGAATCTTCTACATAAGTTATTATTGTTCCTCTTTCTTCTTCAGTTACATCTGGAGTAACTATCATCATTAATTCATAAGACACTTTCATTCTTCCACCTCCTCCTTACAGTTTCAGCCCTTATTCTCATAAGAGCAAGGACGTTCATTATAACATCTTTTTTTCTTTTTTTCAACTATTTTTTTCTTCTTATAAAGGCCGGAATATCCAATGACCCATAATCATCTATTATTTCTCTCTTTTCCTTTTTTCTTTCATTTACTCTTCTTGGATTATTAATATTTTTACTTTCTGAAAACCCTGTAGCCACAATTGTTATTTTTATACTATCATTCATTTCTTCATCTAATACCGTTCCAAAAATAACCTCGGTAGTATCTTCACCTGCTGCTTCTGTTATTTTATTCGCTATTTCATTTGCTTCATTTAAACCCAAATCCATCCCACCAGTTACATTTAATAATATTTTTCTAGCTCCTTTTATTTCTTTTTCTAATAATGGACTCGATAACGCCTTTTCTGTTGCCGCTAAGGCTCTATCTTCTCCTTCTGCATATCCAAATCCTAGCATTGCAACACCAGAGTTCTTAACAGTTGTTTCAACATCTGCAAAATCTAAATTTATAAACCCCTGATTTGTTATTAAATCAGCTATTCCTTTAATTCCTATCTTTAATATATTATTTGCTTCAAGAAATGCATTTTTTAACGTTATCTTTTTTTCAGGTAATTCAAATAACTTGTCATTTGGAATAACAACAAGGGTATCTACTGCTGCTTCTAACTCAGATATTCCTACTTCAGCATTTTTGTTTCGTCTAGGACCTTCAAATTTAAATGGTTTTGTTACTACTGCAATTGTTAACACTCCCATATCCTTTGCTATTTTTGCTATTGTTGGAGCTGCTCCTGTTCCTGTTCCTCCACCCATTCCTGCTGTTATAAATAATAAATCAGTTTCTTCTAATAAAACTCTTATTTTTTCTTTATCTTCTTCTGCCGCTTGTCTTCCTACTTCTGGATCTGCTCCTGCTCCAAGACCTTTTGTTAATTTTTCTCCCAATTGCAATTTAATATTTGCTTTTGAATCATTTAAATCTTGCGAATCTGTATTTGCTGCTATAAAATCAACATTTGTTATTCCTGTTGTAATCATATCATCAAGAGCATTTCCTCCTGCTCCGCCGACTCCTATAACTTTTATTTTAGCTATCGTTTCATTTATCATAAATTCTGACATTATTCCCTCCTTTTTTTTGATATTATTAGAATAAAAGCTCAAACCATTTTTTCATTTTTTCCATAATTATGTTTGTTCTCTTTTTTGTATTTTTAATTTCCTCTATTTCTTTTTCTTTTTTTAATTTTACGTTTTTATTTTTATTTTTATAATTCTCTACTCCATACAATAATAATCCAATACCTGTAGCATTTTCAGGCTTTTGTATTTCTTTTAATATACCTTTATGATTTCTTGGAATTCCTAATCTTATAGGCATATCAAAATATTCTTCTGCCCTTTCTCTTAATCCTGCTATTTTAGATGCTCCTCCTGTAAATACAATTCCATTTGGTATCAAATGTTCATATCCAGAAACATCTATTTTTTTAGAAATATGCTCTATTATATCTTCAATTCTAGATTCAATAATTTCTTTTAAAAATGACATTTTAATTTTTTTCATTTCTCCTTCATTATATGAAGGAACTTCTATTACATCTTCTAAATCAATGTCATCTATATATTGACTAAATTCCCTTTTAATTCTATCTGCTGTTTTTATATCTATATTTAAAATTGAAGCTATATCATTGGTAAAATGTTCTCCTCCAACTGGCAATACACTTGTGTATATTAATTTTTCATTTTTAAATATTGCAACATCTGTTGTCCCTCCGCCAATATCTACTAAAACTGTTCCTAATTTTTTTTCAGTTTCAGTCAATACTGATTTAGCAGATGCCAATGGCTCTAATAATATATCATCTACTTCAATGGAAATATTATTTACACTTTTTACTAATGCATCTATAGAATTTACTACTCCTGTCACTATATGCACATCTGCTTCTAATTTTGTTCCCACCATTCCCAACGGATTTTTAACTACTTCTGAATTATCTATTTTATAATTATACAATATCTTATGAATTACTTTTCTATCAATGGGAACAACTTTATTTTTAGCAACTTCTTCTAGTTGTTTTATATCCATTGCTATTATTTCTCTTGGTTCTTCTCCTAAAACTGTCATAGAATGACTTATTAGCGATTCAATATGTTTTCCTGCTACTCCAACATAAGCACTTTTAATTTCTACATCTGCCATATATTCAACAGATTTGATTGAAGCCTCAACATCTTTTGTTACTTTTTCTACATCCACAATTACGCCTTTATTTAATCCTTTTGATATACTCGCCCCATGACCAATTACTTGAAATTCATTTTCCCCAGAAAGAATTTCTGCGACTATCGTATATATCTTTGTAGTTCCTATATCTATAGCTGTTACAATCTCCCGGTTTTTCATAGTTCCCACCACCTATTTTTATTTTAATATATAATCTTCAAATCTTAAATCAATGTATTCAACTTTTTTTTCTTTTTTGACCTTTAAATATAACTTATAGCCATTTTTATATTTTTCTTCTTTAACATCTTTATCTGATTTAAAAAGCATTCCATCAATTAATTGAATTTTTATAATTTTATTTTCTATATAAATATTCGATATATCTTTTTTGATTTCTACATCTATTTTTTTTAAAACATTATATATTTCTTTCAATTCTTCTTTTTCAGTTATTTTCACAATTATTAAATTTATAATTGGTTTTTCTAATCTATATGCAAAAATTTTCTGTTCTTCATCTGCTAAATATAATTTTTTATTCCACAAAACATAAACATAAGGTTTTCTTTCTATTATTTCTATTTCTATTTTATCTGGTATCATCTTTTTAACTTTTATTTCTTTTACTCTAACATCATTTTTTATATATTTTAACACTTTAACTTCATCTATTTTCCAAATATTTTTACCTTTCAAATTTAGCAATTCTTCTATTATATCTTTTTGTAAAAACGAATAATCGCCCTTTATTTCTACCTTTGTTATCTTAAAATAATCTTTTTCTACAAAATTTGTAACCCTCTCCATTATAAATAATATTACGATACAAGCAAATAAATATTTTAATAATGTTCTTATTCTCATTTACTACTCCTTATTTATCACACTACAATATATCATTTTTTCAGCTTTTTTGCAAATTTTTCCACTATTTTTTCCACTAAATCATCGAATGTATAACCTTTCAAAAAAGCAATTTTAGGCAATAAGCTTGTTTCCGTCATTCCAGGTATAGTATTCACTTCTAAAAAATATAGTTCATTATTCTTTAACATATAATCAGCTCTTATTGCACCACTTAAATTTAATATTTTATATACATTTTCACTTACTAATAAAGCTTTTTTGTATATCTCATTTTTGATTTTGGCTGGAACTTCAAATTCAGTTTTTCCTTTAGTATATTTTGATTCATAATCATATATCCCGCTTTTAGGTATTATTTTTACAACACCCAATGCTTTTCGATTTAAAACACCTACTGTTAATTCTTCTCCTTTTATATATTCTTCGATCAAAATCTTCTTATTTTCAATTTCTTTTAATGCTTTTTTCACTTCATTTTCATTTTCGCATACATATAATCCAACACTTGAGCCCTCTAATGCAGGTTTCACTATTACTGGATATTCCTCTATTTCTTCTATCCTTTCATAAGTTTTTGGCACTAAAATCCCTTCTGCTTCTAATATCTTTTTTGTAATATCCTTATCCATTGCTATTGCACTTGGTAAATATTCTGAGCCAGTATATGGCTTTTTCAATATATCTAATACCGCTTGTACTCTTCCATCTTCACCAAATTCTCCATGCAACGCAATAAATGCTAAATCAAAATCAGTTGTTTGTAACTTCTCTAGCATATCGCCTTCATTTAATCTTAATTCAAATGCATCATATCCTATCCTCAATAGTGAATTTAATATTGCCTTTCCTGTCTTCAATGAAATTTCTCTTTCGGAGGAAATCCCTCCCATTAATACCGCTATTTTCATTTAATCCTCCATTGGAAAAATAATAATTTCGTTTTCTAAATCAACATTATCTTTTTCTTTAATTTTTTTCTTTACTAAATTTATTAAATCTATAACATCTTTATATGTTGCATTCCCTTTATTAATTATAAAATTAGTATGTTTTTTTGAAATTTTAGCACCACCTACTTCATACCCTTTCATATTTACCTCTTCAATTAATCTTGCTGCATAATCATCTTTGGGATTTTTAAATATAGACCCTAAATTAGGAAATTCTAATGGTTGCTTTAATTTTCTTTGCTTACTTACTTCTAAAATTTTCTTTGAATCAAAACCTTTTTCTAATTTTATATATATTTTAGTAATTATTATTTTACTTTTTTGAAATCCAGTATATCTATAATTATAATCAATTTCTTGTTTGTTTAATAATTTAACTTCCGCATCTTCAGAAACAACTTCAACTTTTTTGATACAGTCAAATATTTCTACCCCGTAAGCTCCACCATTCATAATTGTTAAACCACCAATTGTTCCTGGTATTCCTGCTAATTTTTCTATTCCAGTATAATTATTTTCTCTCATATATTTTATCAAATTTACCATTGTACAACCAGCTTCTACTTCTATTAATTCATCTTTTTTTTGAATTCTATTCATCTTTTTTAAACTGATTAAAACTTCATCTATTTTTCCATCTTTAAATAAAATATTTGTTCCTTTTCCTAAGATATTGATTTTTTTAATTTTTTTTATACATTCTTTTATTTCATCTATATTTTCTACAAAAATAATTTCTTTTATTATTCCTCCAACTTTCATATGAGAATAATCTTTTAAATTTACGTTTTTCATTTTTTCCATTTATTTACCTTTTTATTCTTTCTACTAATTCCTTGGCTATATTTGATATGTCTCCTGCTCCCATAAATACACAAATTTCATTATTTTTATATTCAGATAATTTTTGAAACAATTTCTCTTTTTCTTTTATAATTGTTATTTTCTTATCTATATTTCCAACTAATTTTTCTACACTTATATCATATTCATTTATCTCTCCTGCTGAATAAATTGGTAACATAATAACTTCATCCGCATCTTTAAAGGCATCTGTATACTTTTTTAATAAAAAATTTGTTCTACTATATTTATGTGGTTGAAAAATTGATATTATTTTTGGATGTTTTCTATCTTTTGCTACTTTTAAAGTTGCTTCTACTTCTGTTGGATGGTGAGCATAATCATCAACTATTGTTATTTTATTGTTATATAATATTTCAAACCTTCTTTTAGGACCTATAAAGTTTTCTAATTTTTCTTTTATATCTTTTGTACTTATACCTAATTCTTTTGCAATATATATAACTCCTAAACTATTTGAAACATTATGTTCTCCAATAAATTTCAATACAAACGTTCCTAATTCCTTTCCTTCTAAAACTACATCGTATTTTATCGTATCTTTTCCTTTTTTGATATTTTTAGCATAAATATCTGCTTTTTCATTTATTATACTATAAGTTTTTATTTTATCATGTCTTTTTGATATTTCAAATAATTCTTCACAATCCATATTTATAATTGAATATTTGCTTGTTTGAGTTAGAAATTGATTAAATGATCTTTTTAAGTTATCATAACTTCCATGTATTTCCATATGTTCTTCTTCAATATTTGTTATAATTGAATATTCTGGATATAAGCCCAAAAAAGAATTATCACTTTCATCTGCTTCTGCCACAAAATATTCTCCTTCTCCATACTTACCATTACTTTTTATTTCTGGA
>Ga0307991_1001425_pt1 | contig 16660 bp, 17 predicted proteins | sample EllFjometagen131_FD_203146 | JGI IMG/M metagenome (GOLD analysis project Ga0307991, IMG submission 203146) | Marine microbial communities from Ellis Fjord, Antarctic Ocean - #131 | ecosystem: Environmental > Aquatic > Marine > Unclassified | place: Southern Ocean | collected 2014-10-08
ACATAATAACAAATCAGATGATTAGACTTATTGATAAAAGAAATAATCAAATGATATATGGGATTAATAAAGCAGCAAGACTTATAATAAATCATGCGATAACTAATAATACAGGAGAAATCATTATTGGTTACAATAAAGACTTTAAAGACATAGTACTAAGCAAACAATATAACCAAATGGCTAAATCAATTCCATTAGCTAAACTAAGAGATAGAATTGCATATCTAGCAAATGAATATGGAATCAATTCAAAAGTTATAAATGAATCTTACACGTCAAAAGCGTCCTATTTAGATAATGATATAATTCCTGAACTAGATTACAAAAAACATAGTTTTAGTGGTAAAAGAATTAAAAGAGGACTATATATCTCAAAAGAAGGTAAAAAAATAAACGCTGACTTAAACGCAGCGCTTAATATTTTAAGAAAAGGTAACCCCAAAACTAAAAAGTTAGGGTATAGTGGTGTGAACACACCCAAACGTACTTATCTATTTGGATAAGTATGTTTAAATGGTTGATTTATCAACCTTTGTTCTGTGTGTTTAATTCATCTAATACTTTTTCTAAAGCATCTAGTAAATATTGATATTCAGAATTACCTCTTAATCTAAAATATAAAGATCGGAGTAAATTCTTAATATTAACATCTACATTGTAATCTTCTGGAAATTTTGCAAGTTTTTTAAAACTTTTAAATCCACTTATCCATTCAAATAAGAATTCTTTACTAAGAACATCTCTACTTATACCTTCTACTATTGCAGTTACCATTCTTTCATCTTCATCACTGATGAAGACATAGGTATTAATCATAAAACGATTTTTTATATGTCCAAACATTGTCTTGAATTCTTTCTCTCCAAGTTCATTACATTTAAATAATTGAGCAAACAAGTCAGCACTATGAGCCACACTGTGAGCCCATCCAACTTCTTTTATATATCCTCTAAAATCAGTTTCATTTTGGAAATAATCAAGGAACTCGCTATATAATTTGTTAAATAATTCATCTGGAAGTATTTTATCATTTCGTTGTCTGTACACAATTATTACAAGAGCTAACAAACTAAATGATCTTGTTAGAACTGATAAATCATAATAATTAGGCATATCATACTTCATACCATTATCACCAAGAAGAGTTCTTGTAATTTTAACCATCTCTTCTTTAGATAAATTATCGTAATATAGTAAATTTGCTAGGATAGGATAAACAAGACCATCTCTAATAAAATCATCATGATTCCCTATATTCTTAAGTAACTCAGTTGCTAATTGAAATTTGTCAATTTTTTCATTGAACTTGAATTTATTTTCTTTTATCTCTTTTAATAATTCTACTAATTCCATCTTCATGAAAAATTCCTCCTTTATAACAATGCACTAACAAAATATTGTATTACTCCAATTAAAGACCCAAGTATTAATCCTATTATTTCAATATGTTTAAGTTCTCTATTCATTAATCCAAAGATGATTTTTTCAAACTCAATAAAATCAAGTGCGTTAATTCTTTCTATAACAATGTCTCTAATATTCAAATTAGTAAGTCCTACTTCTTTAAATTGATCAATCATATCATCAAAGAACTGATCTCCTTCTTTATCTAAAAAATCTTTAGCCATTTGATCAACATTGCTACCTAAAAACATTCTTACCATTGACGGAATCTTTTCAACAATTTTGGAAAGCAGTGAATCCATCACTTGTTTTTTTAGTTCATCCATATTTTCATTGTTCATAATTTTATCAAAAATAACTTCTTTTGAAAGCAATTCTTTTTCAATAGTATCAGCAAGTGATATAGCCATTTGATCCTTTCTCTTTGGAAAAACTCCTTGGAAAGTAAAAAATAGAATTTTCACAGGATTAACTGGCCTAAAAAGCATTTTTATTGCTACTTTATTTGTAATCCAACCTATTAGTCCGCCTATTAATACCATTATAAAAAATCTTAATACTTCCATGAATATCACTCCTTAACTCTGTATCACAATTATAACATATATTGTGGTATTTTAAAATTATTCACATGCCTTTTTTTAATATTTGATTATTTAAACAAAAAGAAAAAACGACTCTAAAGATCGCTTTTTCTGTATTTACAATTTTTGTTGTTTACATCGTCATTATACATATTTTTTTTCCTTAGTATCCTATTTATTAACATATATGACCCATCACTTAACAGATGATTTTTTGTGTTTATAATACAACAATAAATCAGTAACTACCATTAATAAATTAATAACATACAATACTAATACAAAATCAAGATTATAAATTAATTTATGGACTATTCCAAAACAATAACCAATCATTACCACATAAATAAATACTAAGCTTTTTCCTTCAACGCTTTTACTTTTTATACTCTTGTGGATTGCTGCCGGCCAGGCAAATCCGAAGCAAATTAACATTCCAATTTCAAATACACTCATAATTTTCTCCTATATGTTTACTCTTCTGTTTCATTTCTTTTTAAATCAACATTAAATAATTCACCTAAGAACGCATCAACATCTGCTCCATTTAAAAAGTAATTATATATTAAAGTGCTTGATGATTTTTCAAGACCAATAACAACTGTGTTATGGTGTACGGCTGAATCATATTTAAGTGATTCAAGTTCTTTTTCAGTAAATTCATTTTTTACTAATAAAACTACTTTTATTATTGAAGCATTTGGTGTATAAGCACTCATTTCGTTACTTAAATCTCTTGGTGTAGGACAAATTTCGTCTGTTTTTTTATCAAGGAAATAGACTGCAATTCCTAAAGAATTTATATTATCTTCTATTTGTTTTAATACTAAAAAATAAACATCATTTTTATGAAAAATGGTAAAATCATCGTCAAAGAAATTTTTATACGCATCATCATTAAAATATTCTAAAGTATCATCGAATACATCAAATGTTTTCATTAATGTTACTCTTTCTAAATCATTTACTTTTCTCATATAGTAAATATATTCATAAAAGAAGAATTTATATAGTAATGTCATTATGAAAATAATAATAACCAGAGTTACGAAATAAGTAATTATTTGGTAAACAAACATTAATACTATCAAAAGAAAAAAAATCGTGATGAATAAACCAGAAAGTAATTTAGCTTTCTTTAAATATTGTGAATCCTTCTTTGAATAATAATCATATTCTTTTTTTGTCATATTATTACCTCCACTTGCTATTATATTATACCTTATTTTAAACTTTCTGATATAGTTTTTTTACCATGAAACAAATTGTTTGTTTTTCATCACTTGTTGAGATTCTTTTTATAACAGTAAATCCTAATTTCTCATAAATGGGAATGTTTGATAAATCGGCTGTTTCTAGAGTCATTTCGTTATAACCTAAGTCTTGAAAATACATATAGGAATTTCTTATTGCCTTTCCCATATAGCCTTTACCTTTATAGTTAAAATCCACCCCGGTAGAATAAAGATGAACTTTTCCTTCTTTATTTTCTTCCTTCTGATACTTATTGTAGATTTTAAGATATTTTATCAGTTTCGCTATTTCTGCGATTCTCAAATTAAAAATAAGCTTAATAACTAATAGCAAGCTATTTGTTCGTAATATCCTCATAAATGAAATTTGAGCTTTATCCTTTGCATCCATAAAAGTTATATAGCCTATCGATTTCGAATCTTTCTTAACTACAGATATATACCCATATTTATTTATAATTTTATACATCATGAGAAAAGTATTAAATAATACTTTCTTTCGTTTATCATCTCTTTTAATAGTGTATACAAAATTCGAATGAGTTAAAAATGCATCACTCATGATATTTGCCATCTCAATGAGTTCATTTTTATTTAAATATTTATTACAGTTTTCATCAATTATCATCAAATCACCCTAATACTTATTTTGAGCCACTCTAAGTAAACTTGCTCCAAAGCGATCTAACTTAATAATAAAATGTCTATTTCCATAGTCAAAAGATAAATCTCTTCTCAATGTCATTACTGGATTTCTAATATCTTTTATGTCTACTACCTCATCAATAGCTCCTGTGAAATGAAATCCTCCTTCTTTATATACAAGGTTTACTCTTCCAACAGGGATTCTTTCATCATCCTCAAATCTTAAGAAATCTAAAAATCCAGAACTTTCAATAACTGAATCTTCAAGTTTATCCTTGAAATCTCTTTGAAATGCATCCCAATCAAGTAAGTTGTCAAATTTGAACCCATGAAGGAATCCATACTCATCCATATATCCTTCAGTATGACAATGTGTACATTCAAAAGCATTTCCTTTTGTAGTTATAGAATTTATAGCTTCACATTCTGGACAAACATATATCGCATTTTCTAATCCTTCAGCAAGTTTTTTTCCAGGATGCTTTACCATTGCTTTTCTTTGGTATTCATAATCATTATTTTCAAGTGCCTTATGAATTCTAACATGAATTTCTTTAACACTCATATCTACTAATTCCTCTTTAGGAATAGTTAAATTGTAATTTAATTCAGCTCTTCTATTCTTTCTTTTACCCGTAGCCCATCTAGGCTTTGATAAGAATCCACCTTTTACGTTACATGTAATAACATCTACTTTTAATTTTTTGATAAGTTTCATCGTTGATTCTTCAATATGTTTTGTAGAACCATAAAAAGTAGTATTTCCCTCAGGAAAAATCAATATCGGATAACCTCTTTTGACTGCTCTAATTAATCCTCTAGCAGTTACTAAATCGCTCAATCCTTTCGATTTCGGAATTATGTGTGCTACATGAGTAAAAAGAAACTTTGTAGGTTGATGGGTAAACAAAACTCTTGATGCAACTACATACGATGCCACTTTGAAGCGCATTGGGACTTGTACAACATCAAATAAATATGTATGATTTGCAAGCATAACATAAGGTTCTTTAGTTTTATAGTTTATTCTTTTATCTTTATTTATAGTTACTCTCACATCAAAAAACATCCACACGTGGACTAAAGGACGAATTATTGTAAGTAGAAAGTCTTGAAATAAGTCTTTTTTAGTTTTTTTCATTATGCACCTCTATGTTTTCTCTATAAATAGTTTACAATATTACTTTGTAGATTTCAAGAAACAGCATTCAAAAAGCTCTGCTCTAAAGTGAACTTATTTTAGTAGTCGCTTTAAAAAAATGATTAGATATGATGTATACAATGACATTTTATTAAACAATACATAAAAAAAAGTGCAATTCACACTTTTTTTATATCCTAAAATCAATCCCTTTTACAGGTCTTTTCCTTCCCATTCAAGGTAAAATTTATTTAGAAAATCAACCATGTATGCTGTTCTCTTCTCTGCTATTTTTCTTGCTTCTTTTGTATTCATAAGATCTTTTAGTTTTAAAAGCTTATCATAAAAATGAGATACTGAATCCAAACCATCTTTACTCTCTGGATTATAAATCATTCGATTATTCTTTCCCCCATATGCAAATGTTCTAGCTATGCCTATTGCGCCTATTGCGTCTAATCTATCTGCATCTTGGACAATCTTGCCTTCTAAACTATCAGGAATACTCCCTTTTGAATAGGAAATATTCTTAATAATATGAATAACTGTTACTACATCATTATTAGGATATCCTATTTCAAATAAAGTTTTCTCAAGATCGTTTATAGATTTCATAATATCACTTGTAACTTTTTTATCAATTAAATCATGAGTTAAAGCAGCAATTCTAACAATATTTAAATCTATATCCATGTTCTTAGAAATTTGCACAGCGTTGTTCATTACTCTTTTTGCATGATAAAAATCATGTCCTGTAGTTTCAAACATTAGTATACTTTTAACATATTTTTTTACTTTATTTAATTTAATTTCCATAATGCCCTCCAAAAGAAAAAGATAACTTTCTAGTTATCTTTTATTGTATCTTAATTTTAACTTTTTGTAATCAAAATTCGAAATGAAATATAAGCTATGTAATAAGAAGAACCCTAGAATAATGAATAATATAATGTAGTATGGCCAGTCTGGTAAAAATCTTGCAATGATTAAAGGTTTCTCACCTATAAACATATAGTTCTTATTAAAGAAATAATTTACCGATATAACCACTGGCGATACAAGTATAAACAGTGCAAAAGTCTTATAAATTGAGGATAATTTGATTCTAAACCCATATGCTTTATAGTAATATATTGGGACAATCGTGATGCTCATATGAAGCAAAATGAAGTGGTAATATCTCATATTATAGTATGTATATCCCAAAGTATTCGGTATAAACAATGCTAGTAATCCACCAAGAAGGCCTACAAAAAATAGAATTTCAAATATCTTATACTTGTTAGTTGCAAGGAGTGCAATTGATAACATTACTCCAAAACTACATATGTGAAGTGGAACACTGAACATTCCAAATCCCCAGTAATGAATATGATATGTAATTTCAAGAAATAATAACCATATAATGAATCCGTATCTAAACACTTTTTCATATTTTGAGTTATGAATTTTATCTGCGATTATAAGAGTCCCGATAACACTAAGTATTCCAAGTAATACTAAAACACCATGTTGCCAAGTAAATGGTTTCATAGCTAACTCAAAATCTATATCATGTCCGAAAAATCTTGCTAAACTCATATAATCATCTCTCTATTCTTTAAGAACATATAAAAAGGGCAAATTAATTCGCCCTTTACAAATTATCTGTTTTTATGTTTCCCAATGCCGTTTCGCATCTTACTAAATTGTTGAACTCCTTCATGATACTTTGGTGAGTTTTCACCTTGAATAAGTGGTAAAACATATTCGTAAAACTCTTCTGTTACAAAGTTACCTTGACTATTTATCATTGACTTAGGCATTATTTTCTCTTTATTTGCAATCATATTAAGAGGTTGTTTTCCTAGTATTATTTTGTATGGTGATGAAGATATTCTTTCAATAGTAACCATTAATCCGCTTTCACCTTTAATTACTAAATCTACTGCTTTTTCGCCTACTGATATTGCTTCTTTTACATCAGTTAAACTTTGTAAATGTGCAGCTGATCTTTGAGTAGTTCCAAGTTCGATATTTCTTGATGAAAATCTCATTTCATTATTTACTATTTGAGATAGTTTAGAAGAAACTCCTCCAAGTTGGAAATGTCCGAAAGCATCTTTTAATGCTGACGATGAACTTAAGAAAATTCCTTCTGAATCACTTAGTCCCTCAGATACAGCAACTAAACATTGATTCTTCTTCTCATATATTCTTTTAACATCTTGTTTAAATTTTTCAATTGAGAATGGAACTTCTGGAAGATAAATTAGGTCCGGACCAAATCCGTTTTTAGTAGCTACACTTGATGCTGCTGTTAACCAACCAGCATGTCTACCCATAATTTCAATAATTGTTACTTTCCCTTTTGGATATGCTAACATATCATAGCTAACTTCCATAACTGTATTTATAATGAATTTAGCTGCACTACCATAACCTGGTGTGTGATCTGTATAAGGTAAATCATTATCAATTGTTTTTGGAACTCCTATAATTCTAACTTCATATCCAACATGTTTCATATATTCTGAAATTCTATCACAAGTATCCATTGAATCATTACCACCATTATATAGGAAGTAACGGATATTATATTTTTGGAATATAAATAGCAGGCGTACATAGTCAGTATCATCTTCTTTGTAGTCAGCCATTTTATATCTAACAGATCCAAAAGCTGAGCCAGGAGAATGTTTAAGTAATTCTATCTCCGCTTCATCTTGTTTACTTATATAAATGAAATCTTCATTTAAAGCACCTTGAATTCCGTGCTTCATCATTAAAATTTCTTCAATTACATCTTGATGCTTTAAAGCCTCTTTAATAACTCCATATGCAGATGCATTAATAACACTTGTTGGGCCACCTGATTGTCCATAAACTAAGCTACCTTTTAATTTTTTCATAGGTGTCAGCTCCTAACTATTTATTATTATCATATCATATTATCACAAAAAGAAAAGAACCGTTTCCGTAATGCGTGATGATATTGATAATTTTGTACAAAGTGCCCAAAATTATTTACTTTTTGCTTTTTGGTTTTCTAAAGAAAAACCTCGGTACTGTCTCAACTATTTCTTTATAATCAACTTTATTCTTAAGAAGCTTCTGTTCCATTTTAGGAACAGAATAGAGATTGAAAAGTAATAACATTCCAATTAAACCTAGTATAGTGAAAAAGTTTAATCCTATGCTTAGACTCGTAATATAACAACCAACCCAAAAGGTAATTTCCCCAAAATAATTAGGATGTCTTGAGTATTTCCATAGACCAGTTCTAATAGATTTATTGATTACCTTCTTGCGGTGAATTCTTCTTTGATTATCGGCAATCATATTAATTACTGCACCTAAAATCATTACAAATACTCCTATATAAATAAATGCTTCTTGATTAATTGTAGTAGTTAAAACATAGTAAATTGGATATAGTCCTAAAAATACTAACAGTGTTGGAAATATATGAATCCCAAAATAACTAATTATCCAATAAAACTTTTTAAATTTATTTCTAAATTCAACATATCTAAAGTCTTCATCTGATAAACCTTTATAGTCTATTAACCAGTTAGTTGTTAATCTTAAACTCCAAAAAGAAACTCCAAACAACATAAACATTGAAGACACAGAATAACTATCTTGTTCATACATCAACATCAACATAATAACCACAGGTATTAAAGACCAGTAAGGATCATATACAGATGAATCATCGTGAATAAAACTAAACAAGAAAATGAGTGATGTCATTATAATATCAATTATTAAAAGTAAAAGTAATAAGTTCATTGAACCTCTATAACTAAAAAAGATATAAGTCCCAAGCAACAATGTAATTAAATATTCCATAAATAAGTAGTATAATGATTTCTTTTTGCTCATAGTATCATCCTTTTTCTATAATTTTTTTATTTGAAATAATCAACTTTCAAAAGCTTTCTACAAAGTTCATAGTATTTACTAGCTGACTGAATTAATGTTAAATCACTTTCTTCTGAAGTGCTTGATAATGCATAATGATTAATTCCATCATATATCGAATAATCTTTAAAATAGACTATTGGTTCATAATCATTTGAGAAGATATCATTCCCCACGTAATAATCGTATTTTGTTTCTAATCCAAACATATTTACAATTGTTGGAAGTATATCAAATGAACTTGTTAATTTAGTTATGACTTGATGCTCGATATCACTCGACCAAATGAATAAAGGTGCTCTATTCTTTAGATAATTTTCATCAATATTTTTATACGATTCATAGTCACCTTGATCTAGAGCATATGGATAATGATCATTAGTTAATACTATAACAGTATTCTCAAGTATTCCTTTAGCTTCTAAATCAGCTAATAAAATTCCTACCATCTCGTCCACATCAAGTTGTGAAGCAATATATTTTTTTATTGATAGTGGCGCATCTTCTCCATAATATTCATCTACTGCATCAAAATGTTTTTCAACTGTTAGATTTGTCATTTCATATGGTGAGTGCCCCGACAACGTTAACATGAAACTATAGAATTTCTCATTTTCTAAAACTGAATAGTCTAAAGTTTCCTCCATAAAAATCGAATCATATCTGATGTCCGTTTCTGATAATTCTAATTCATATTGTCCATAAAAACTATCATATCCGAAACCTTCATAAATAATATGTCTTGTGTAAAACTCTTTATAATTATTATGAAAGGCGTTTGTAGCATAATCATCATTATTAAATAATTCCGGTAAAGAATAACTAAAAGTATTCTCATTATATATATAGCAAGTTGGACCATCTTGAATAGATGGGATTATTGATGTTGTAAATATGACTTCAGAATCACAAGTAGTTCTAGGAAATACCGGAGTAAAATGATTTTGAAAGTCTAACCCTTCATTTTTCAGCTTATAGATATTAGGAGTAAGTTCTTCGCTAACTACTATAGAATCAAAACTTTCACCAACTATAAATACAAGATTTTTGTCTTTAAATATACTCGTATAATCGTTCTCAGAATGGATTTTAATATTATTCTCGTAATAATCTTCAATATACTCTAAATCTCTTTTAGTAGTAAGTGACGGTGTTAATAGCGCAGCTGAATCTCTTACTAACAAATTTAAAGTTCCAAACTTAGATACAAATCTTTCTTTGGAGAAAATTGATATATATAAATAATGATCACTCATATGCAATCTTGCTGCATTAACAGGAAGAGCTGCATTTATATTCACAAGGAAAAACATCAATAATGGAACAACATAAAAACTCTTAAAAGTCTTTTTACTAAACTTAATATGAGAAGTATGATTGTGAACAAGATAGATTGTCAAAAATATAATAAAAATTAGAACGAAGTAAACATGAATAAAACTAAATTCATATGTTCCCTCTGCAGATTCAGCACCCTCTGTTGCATTTCCAAACTCTTTGAAACTAAAGAAATCAGTAAACAATCGATAATAGAAATCTTGAGCGAAAACATAAATAGTATATATAAGCATAAATACTATATCAAATACTTTACTTACCTTTTTAGGAAGTAACATTGAAAATATAATCAAAAACATAATCATTAGGATAACTGAGAAGATATGGATTGTATTAAATTGAAGATGGTTCTCAAGTGAAAAACCAACCTCCAATAAAATAACAAAACTAGCAAGATAGATTTTGTCTTTGTACTGAACAAAAAGATTTTCAGTTTTATTGTATATTTTATAGAAAAGATACCCTGTAAATGCGAGTGATCCTATATATATAATCCATATCAATATTGATTCTACCAAATCACTACTACCATCTCTTAGAAAAAAAGCTATTCTAATAATAAGTATTAGAAGTAAGCTTAAAGACATAATTAATTTAATGTTTTTTTTATTTTTCATATTTCATCATCCCTCAAGTTTGTAATTGAACATCAACTCATATACATTTTAACACAAATAGTGTCTAATAGTATACTGAATAAATATAGTTGACAACAATAATTATTAATGCTAAAATTGTATTATGACATGGTTGTCATAATAGGAGGTGGTTGAGATTCCAACAAAAACATTTTTAAATTTAAATCAAGAGAAACAAGACAGAATTATTAAGGCTTCGTTAATAGAATTTTCAGAGAGAAGTTTCGAAGAAGCAAGGCTATCTAACATAATCAAAGCCTCTGACATCCCAAGAGGTAGCCTATATCAATACTTCAAAGATAAAAGAGATTTATATTTTTATTTGTTCAAGATTATTCAAGATAACAAAATAGAATTTCTTAAGGATGATCTCCTAAACATTGATGGGCTTCCGTTTTTAGAGCTATTTAGGATTTTATATAAACAAGGGATAAAATTTGCTAATGCACATCCAGAATATATTGGTATTGGTAAGCATCTATTTAACTCGCGTGGGCAAATTTATGATGAACTTGCTGGAGATGGTTTAAAGTTGGCAAGAGATTATTATATAGGATATATAGAAAGTGATAAACAAAAGGGAATAATTAGAGCAGATGTTGATTCTGAAACTCTTGCGGATTTAGTTCTTACTCTAACAACAAATGTTGCTACTAAAGAATTCTCAAAAGACAATTTTAATTTAGACAGTTTTTTAGTAAAAATAGACAATTTGATTAACATATTCAAGAAAGGCATAGAATAGGTGAGCTGATGTTTAAAGTTGAAGACTTGAAATTTAGATATCCAAAAGGAACATCAAATGTAATTAATGGAATAAGTTTTGAAATCAAAGAAGGTGAAATTTTCGGATTTCTTGGCCCAAGTGGTGCAGGTAAAAGTACAACTCAAAAAATAATGATAAAAATATTAGAAAAATTTGAAGGAAAGATCTCATATAACGGAAAAGACATAACTGAATTCAAAGACGATTTCTATGAAGAAATTGGTGTAAGTTTTGAAATGCCTATCCACTTTTCAAAAATGACAGCTATGGAAAATATCGACTTTTTCCTTAAACTATACAAGAATAAGGGTGATATTGAATCACTAATGAAAAGAGTAGGTTTATGGGAAGATAGAGATATGATGGTAGGAGAGTTCTCAAAGGGAATGAAAATAAGATTAAATATCGTTAGAGCGATGTTAAACGATCCAACAATGTTATTCCTAGATGAACCTACAAACGGATTAGATCCAACAAATTCAATGATTTTAAAAGATATGATTAGAGAGTTTAGAGAAAACGGTGGAACTGTTTTTATTACATCACATATCATGAGTGATATTGATCAATTATGTGACCGAGTAGCGTTTATTGTTGAAGGCAAAATAATTGAAATGGATTCACCAAGAAATCTTAAAATAAAATACGGAAAAAGAACTATGACATTAGAATATAAAGAAAATGAAGAAACAGTAAGAGTTGAGTTTCCATTAGATAATATTGGTAAAAATAAAGAATTCTTAAACCTTTTACAATCAAAGGAAGTTGAAACATTACATAGTGGAGAAACTACACTGGAAGATATTTTCATCCAAGTAACAGGAGTACAACTTAAAGATGAAGAGTAGATTAGCTTTCTTAGTAAAAGGTGAATTAATAAGATTACACAAGTATAATATTACTTCTGTTAGTATCATAGTTGCCATTTTATGGGGTATTATGTTGTACTTTGTAAATGCTACAATTTTTGATACTATCTTACCACTACTTGTAATGATGGACGCAACAATGATGGCATTGATGTTTGTTGGAGCGGTTATGTTTTTTGAAAAAAGCGAATCAACAATTTCAACAATGCTTGTAACACCAGTAACGAATAAGGAACTAATTGTTTCTAAAATAATTGCCAATACAGTTCACAATGTAATAGCCTCATTATTTTTGGTATTAGTGTTCGTTTTTGTTAAAGATGTTCAAATAAATTTCATAATACTATTTTTAGGTATTGTGGTATGTACAACTTCTTTCACACTTGCAGGAATTATCTTATCGTATTTTGCTAAAGATTTCATGGGTTTATTGATGTATGTAGTGGTAATTATGATATCACTTATGATACCATTTGTTCTATTGATGATGGGCATAATTAGTGGCCCAGTATGGGAGAACGTTCTAATGTTTAGTCCTATTCAAGCAGCTCAAGAAATAATAAATGCAGGCTTTGAAGGTTATGTATTTACATATAAGTATTTTGTAAGCTTTGGATTGCTCTTATTTGGTGGAATTATCGGATATTATTTCTATGCATTACCAAAATTCCAAGATTATGCAATTAAACAAAGTGGGGTGTAATAATGTTTAAAACAGTACTATTAGCGGAATTAAAAAATATGTTTAGAGATAAAATGTATTTATTCTTTGCTATTTATCCAGTTTTAATGGGGTTCCTAGGATATTTATTAATACCTTATATGGAAAATAGACTACCTCCAGGTAGTCTATGGCCACAAATTCTAGCGATGTTTTTAATATTAGTAACTGGGTATATTTTTGGAGCATTGACAGGTTTCACATTATTAGACGATAAAGACGATTCTGTTCTTATGTCATTAAAGATTACACCTATTCCAGTTAGATATTATGTAATGGTTAAATTGTTATCTGGATATGTCTTTGGAGCAATTGCTACTTTCTTATTAATAATTGCAACAGGATTTTTACCAGGAGCTAGTTTTTGGGTAATATTAATGATAACTTTAGCAGGGGCAATGCAGGCTCCAGGAGTTGCGTTAATTATAAATTCATTTGCAGATAATAAAGTAGAAGGTTTCGTAATAATGAAGTTATCAGCAATGATATTAGCTTTACCAGTAGCGGCATTCTTCGTAATGGGGTGGCAAGAAGTATTCCTTGCTATTGCTCCAGGTTTTTGGACAGCTAGAATGATTCAAATCGAGTTACTACCTACAATGGATTATAACTTAACATTTATTGCATACTTCCTTGTAGGGATAGTTTATAACTTAGGATTTTTATATTTATTCATGAAAATATACACAAAAAGAAGCAATATTTAGGAGGTGAATTATGCATACATTTGGTGTAATATTAGTAATTTATGGTTTAATTTGTGTCATTGTTATAGCTACTAGATTGCCACTTGCTTATAACTCAGCAAAAGTTAAAGCTATGATGAAAATGATGGGTAAAAAAGGTTTTGACATCTTTTTCTTAGTTTGGACAGCTCTTGTACTTGGAGCCGGGGTATTAATTATAATGCTTAATCAGTAACAATTCTTTAACTTCAATATAAAAAAATGTTAGTGATCGATTGATCACTAACATTTTTATTTGTCTGTTTTTAAATTTCAATCCTAGGTTTGAAGTCGAGTCTTCTATAAAGGAAATATCCAACAAATGTAATTAAGAAATTACTTAATAACATTGCTGTCCATATACCGCTATTACCCATATCAGTAAAGTATTTAAAGTAGAAAATTAGTGGTATCCTGAAAAGCCAAAGTCTTGTGACACCAAAGATAAACGTATATTTTGTTTTTCCTGTTCCATTAAATGCACCAATAAATGTTTGGAAGACTGCCATCAATGGAAGTCCAATGATTAAATAAAACATGTATCTAACTGCTAAGTCTAGAGCTCCTTGGTCTCCTTCTAAAAAGACACTAACTAAAGGTCTTCTAACTCCAAGAATTATCAGACTTAGAACAATCATAATTCCAACTGAAAATTTCATAGCTTTAGAAAATGCTTCCTTTGCTCTTTCTGGATTTGCATTCCCAATATTTTGTCCAATATAAGCAGCGAGTATTCCACCCATTGCCATAACAGGGTGTAAAACCAGACTACTAAGTCTATTCCCAACACTAAAGGCAGCTATTGTTTGATCTCCATATGAGATAATTATTGTATTCATAATAACAAACCCAATTGCAGTTATTGCTTGTCCACTTGCTGCCGGTAATGCAATCTTGATTATTTTATTTGAAATATATTTTTGAATTTTAAATATCCTAAATGAAATAGTAATACCGTCTTTTGAGAAAAATAGTTGATACATAATAAATGGTACAACTACAACATTTGCTATAACTGTAGCATATGCTGCTCCTTGTACTCCTAAACCAAAATAAGAAATTAAAATAGGAGATAATACAATGTTAATTATCATTGTGATAACTCCAAAAACAACCGGAGTAAAAGTATCTCCACCAGACTGCCTAATCGCAGTAAAAGCAAAGAATATGAAAACAAAGATTAATTCAAATGATCTAATCTGCAAATATGAAATACTATTCTCAAGTAGATATCCCTTAGCTCCCATCATAGTCATGATATAAGGTGCGCCAAAATAAGATATAACATTTAATATCAAACCAGTCATTGCAGCTATAAATAAAAGGTTAGTAGCGTATTTTCTAGCATCTTCAATTTGATTAGAACCAACAAATTGAGATATTAGAGCAGTCCCTGCAATTGCAAGTCCCATTCCAAGAGAGATGAAGGTGAATATTACAGGAAAAGTAATCGAAATAGAGCTAACAGCTTCTGCACTAAAATTAGGAATTTTAGACACAAAATACATATCAACTAAATCATGAATTGTTTTAATAAAGTTATTAATCATAAGCGGTAATGCCAGCAAGATTAATCCTTTATATATGTTTGGATCCTTTAATATTAAATATCTTCTATCATCATCTTTTGACATTGTTACACCTTCTCAAAATAATATTATATCACAAATAAAAACATGCACCCATAGTCAACATATTTCTTTTTGTCATATTAAAGATATCTACAAAAAAAACTATTATAATAGGGTACTTTAATTATATATATTGTTACTTGATATTATATTGAGTCTCCTTAAATAAAGCAAAGAATAATGGTTGTGAATCCATTTGTTTCTTCTTTCTACAAAGGCTACATGTCATTTTTTTCTTTGTTTTCCAAAGGTGGTCTTGGACCATAATATTGATAATATCTAGCCTCTATTCTACCATTGTAAAGTTTTCTTTGTCTGTCTGATTTTTTATTATATACTTCTTCAAATCCTTCAAATGAAGTAATAATATATTTAGACCAAGTGTCCAATTTATTAAAAATATTTCCCATATTTTTATACAACTTTTCCACTTGTTTTTGATCAGATAATCTTTCTCCATATGGCGGATTAGATATGACTATTCCATAATCTTGTGAATAATCAACATCTACAAAGTCATTACTAGAAAAAGTAATACAATCATCCACTCCCGCTTCTTCAGCATTTCCTATAGCTGCTTCAAGATTTTTTCTACTTATATCTGAAGCAAATATTTTTATGTCAGCATCATGATCGATTGCTAAATATGCTTTTTTAGTTTCTTCTTTCCATATTTCATCTCCAATAATTGGCCAATGTTTTGAAGCGAAATCTCGACTAAGACCTGGAGCGATATTTCGTCCAATCATTGCAGCTTCTATTGGGATAGTACCTGAACCACAAAAAACATCATATAAGACTCTGTCTTTTCGCCAATAACTTAGCATTACTAGAGTTGCAGCTAAAGTCTCTTTCAGTGGTGCTTCAACAGTATTAATTCTATATCCTCTTTTATGGAGGCCAAGTCCTGAAGTATCTATTGTTAGTGTGGCAATATCTTTTAAGAAGGCGACCAAAATTGTAAATTCTGCCCCTGTTTCCGCAAACCAAGAGGCTTTATAATGTCTCTCCATATTTTTAGCTACAGCTTTCTTAA
>Ga0307991_1001428_pt1 | contig 16650 bp, 15 predicted proteins | sample EllFjometagen131_FD_203146 | JGI IMG/M metagenome (GOLD analysis project Ga0307991, IMG submission 203146) | Marine microbial communities from Ellis Fjord, Antarctic Ocean - #131 | ecosystem: Environmental > Aquatic > Marine > Unclassified | place: Southern Ocean | collected 2014-10-08
TGTAATCTATAAATTCATCCATTATTGATGAAAATTGCGGATTAGATTCAGAACCGGGTTCCATCTCTTTTTCATTATATTCTGTTGCACCTGTTTGCTTATACAGAATATTCACTTTCACGATTTCAGAGAAACCTTCTCTTACTTCAAGATCAAGTTTAACTTTTTGCCCATTTAATTGATAAACGGGTTGATCATGATTAAGGATAACTTCAGAGAAGAGCTGAACAGTTATGAATAACAATACAAAAAGAAAAAATAATTTCTTCATATATACCTCTATTCGAATTCGATTGTGATCGTTCTTTTCTCTCCATTATCGTTTTTCAATTCAATTTTCAAGTTCTCTGACATCTTAACATCATAATCTTTCATTTCATCTTCTTCTATCTCAGCAACCAATATTTCATTTTTCCCGATTGAATGAGCTTTCTGTCCTGCTTTAACATCTGCTTCCTTATCATCCAATTTATTTTTTATATTAACTACACCATCAAGTGTGTATAGATCTGTAAAACCACTCTCATCAACTGAGAGAATGAATTTAGTTCCCTTTACAGATACAACTGTAGTTGGAGTATCAACAATAAAACTACCAGTATTTTTAGATACTTTTGCCCAAAGTTCACCTAATTTCATAGTGCTCTTTTTATTTAATTTACCATTTGTTTTACTAGCATTAATGGTAAGTATACTATTTGGAAATAGTTTTACTACAGAGCTTCCATCAATGAATTTAACTACAGCAAAAGATTCATCCTTACTCTCTAAAGTATCTTCATTTTCCAGTTCCGATCCATTCTTAGCATTCAACAAGTCCTCACCATGTGTTAAAATAACATCACCTTTTACTTTCAAAGCTATTCCAACCGTATCCTGTGCAATTAATGGAAAAGAAAATAATATAATTATTATAACTATACATAATATTTTATTCATTTTATACTCCTATTCAACCGTTATTTTTGTTGGCGTAATATTACCGGAAGAAATACTTTCTAGAATATGCATAAGATCTTCAACCTTGATATCATTATTCTGCCAATTTATTTTATCTATTGTATATCCAACTTCAAGTAGATTAATCAATTCACCTACTCCTTCAATATCTAACTGGTTGAAAAAATTTATCAGATTCTGCAAACCTGACTCATCGGAGGCAGTATCTGAAAGTTTAAAAAGATAGATAGTACTTTTATATTCACTTTCTGATGCCATGATAGGATTCATTGTTCTGGCTATGATCTGCCAGGCATAAGTTTTATTGTATTCAAATCCGGGTGCTCTGGGCGGATAAGAATAACTTGTAACTGCAATATCACTTTCAGTATAGTATGGTTCCAACATCTCTATCTCATCAACAGAATCGTAAATACGGTCTAACTCATAGCATTTGAATGTATAACTTTCCAAGTTGGAAAACCAGATAAAATTCGGATATTGTTCAGTAATATTAGTTACTCCAAGACCAATCGGGTTACCCGGAGTGATAAGAGAAATTGATATTGGTGAGCGAATAGTTACGATAGCAGTAACCGGATTAGATAGTAGATATGCCTCCTCACCCTGGTGTCCTTCTTCATAGATCCCAATATTAAAGATGTAATTACCATCCGGCATTCTGCCTGTATTCATGATAAGATCTTCAATGTTATCTAGAAAGTCATCAAAGTTTTGTACTGTAGTAAATCCACCCGGAGCAGAATTGATGATATCAATACTATTGAGTAATGTAGGAAACTGACCCGGAGTATTAGGAGTAAGGGTCATTGTCGCCTCTTCATCTTCCCAAACCATTCTACAGTAGAGAACAGCATTCATACTTGTAGGTCCATTTATTCCAACCGTAAAAAGACTCGGTTGCATTTCTGGTTCATCCGGATTAAAATTCGCAGGATAAAGAACATGGTAAGTTTTATGTAAGGGGGGAGTTACAGTTAAAGTAAAATCATATGTTTGGGCAAAAAGACTGATGGACATTGCTAAAATTAAAATTACTAAGATTTTTTTCATTTTTTCCTCCATTATAATTTCCGATTTAATGATAGTTCAATTATTTTATTAAGAAGCTCCGTAAAATTTATATTTACTTCTTTCGCTGCCATTGGTGTTAGACTTAATGGAGTCATACCAGGTAGAGTATTTACTTCCAGAAAGTAGAAATCTTTTCCGTCGTAACGGAAATCAACCCTTCCATATACTTCACATCCAAAAAGAGCAAATACATTCGTGGCTTGTTTCTGAATTAACTTTAATTCTGAATTAGAAAGTTTAGCAGGAACTTCATAGATAGTTTTGCCTTTTGTATATTTATTTTTATAATCATACCATCCATTGTGAGGAATTATTTCAATTACAGGTAAGGCTTTTTTCCCCAGGATCGTAACTGTGAGTTCTCGTCCATCAATGAATTGTTCAATGATAACTTTCTCACTAAATTTAAAAGCTTCAATAATTGCTTCTTTCATTTCGCATTCTTTCTCAATAATGCTAATTCCTACTGATGAACCAGAATCATTTGGTTTAATTACCATTGGGAAGCCGATAAATTTTACGATGGGATCATAATCATATTCATAATTATTATAGATAAGTCTTCGTTTTGGCAGTTTAATGCCTACATACTCGGCAATGATTCCTGAGATATATTTATCCATTGATATTGCACTAGCCCGTTGACCAGAACCGGTAAATGGGATATTTTCAAGTGCTAAAAGCGATTGAATTCTGCCATCTTCTCCTTCAGCACCATGCAGCCCGTTGAATACTATGTCAGGTTTTATTTCTTTTATTCTGTTTATCATATCAGAATAGGAAGCAAATTCGACAGGATCTATCATAGTGACTTTTTTACCATTTTTCTGCAGAGCTTTTGCAATCATATTTGAAGATGTTTTTGATACTTTTGCTTCGTGTGAAAAACCACCTGATAGTACAATAACGTTTTTTATATTTACCATATACGTTTTATCCATATTCAAAAAAAATATGTCAAGAATAATAAGAAATCATTATTTAAATGATTTAACATCTTCCAGAAAATTAGGATAAGATTTTGCTACCGACAACACATCAGAGATCATTATTTGGGGGAAGACAATCTTTAAAATATGAAAAGCCATTACCAGACGATGATCTCCATATGTCTTAAGAATTAATCTTCCTGGTATTGTATCCAAACTATTTATTTTAAGTATACCATCCCTATATATTATCTTTGCTCCTATATGAGTTAATTCCGTTATAAGTGCTTTAATTCTGTTTGATTCCTTAAATTTTAAATGTTCAATATCCTTAATTATAACTTGTGAATCTGCAAACAAAGCCAATACGGCTAGCGTTGGAACCTGATCCGGCATATTTCTCATACTTACTGAAATCCCTCTCAATCTGTTTTTGGTAACACTGATTTTATTTTTTTCGATTTTTACATTAGCACCCATGTTTTTGAGGATTTCTATAAATCCATGATCTGCTTGAATTGAATTATGATTAACATTATTTGTAGAGATAACTGATCTGCTAAGAGCTCCTAATGCCCAGAAATAAGCAGCAGAAGAGAAATCAGGCTCTATACCATACTCTCCAAGTTCATTATATTCCTGACCTGCCTCAATAAATATCCTCTTGCCACTATATTCAGCAATTACACCAAAATCCTGCATGATCTTAATTGTCATATTAATGTAAGAACTTGAAACCACCTCTCCATCCAAAAATAGTTCCAGGTCATTTTTATACGATGGAGCTATTAATAACAATGAACTGATGAACTGGCTTGAGACATTAGCAGGAATATCAAAAACACCACCTTCCAAAATGGAACCTTTTATCAACAATATATCATCAGAAAATTCAATCTTAGCACCCATTTCCCTTAGAACTTCGATTAATGGTTTTATTGGTCTTTTTTTCAACTGTTCAGATACTTGTATACTGATCTTTGTTCTATTTAATGCAGCGGTTCTTGATATTAGGAATCTATATGCAGTTCCTGAATCCTGAATAAAGAGATCGCAATTCCTACAAGGTTTTTTTGGAGGAGTAATTATCCAATTTTTATTAGTTTTATCAATTTTTAATCCCAATTTACATAAATTATCTGCCATTGTTGTTACATCAAGACAGTTTGATGGATGAGATATTGCAATTTTATTTTGCAAATATGAAGCAATTATCAATACCCTATTTAAAATCGATTTCGAACCATTTAAAGTTATATGTCCTGAAATATTTATATGATTTATCATCCATTCTCCATATTTAAAGTGAGATTTAGAAAATTACCTTGTATAAGTCAATAAACTATTTTTTATTTTGACAACAAAAGCATACGTTCATTTATTCCCTTATTATTGAAAAGAGGTTTATGGATGAATGATATTATTAATATCAAGGAACTGAAGAAAGAATACCGAATGGGAAAAATTACAGTACCAGCGTTAAATGGTATTGATATTTCAATAAATGAAGGAGAATTTGTAGCTATTATGGGACCATCCGGTTCAGGAAAATCCACCCTCATGCACATCTTGGGATGCCTGGATACTCCTACTGAAGGCATTTATTCACTTAATTCCGAATTAGTGAGTAAAATAAAAAAAGGTAAGCTTGCACTTATTAGAAACAAACAGATCGGATTTGTGTTCCAGACCTTTAATCTTTTACCCCATTTAAACATACTCAAAAATGTTGAATTACCTCTTATGTATGCCGGATTGAGTAAGAAACAAAGGACCAGTACTGCTAAAAAGGTGTTATCGGAAGTAGGACTGGGTGATAGGTTAAAGCATAAGCCTTCAGAACTATCCGGAGGTCAAAGACAAAGAGTTGCTATCGCTCGTGCTATTGTTAATAATCCTACCATCATCTTAGCTGATGAACCAACCGGGAATCTTGATACCGCCTCAGGCAGTGATATACTATCAATATTTTCTGATCTTAATGACAAAGGACATACTATTATAATGGTTACACATGATCCGGCTGTTGCAAAAAGAGCTACAAGAGTAATAAAAATCGTTGATGGATTGATACAAGATGGCAATATCAGTTAAAGAAAATTTAATTGTAGGATTCTCTGATTTCTGGTCTAGAAAGGTTAGAAGTATAATTACAGTAATTGGAATTGTGTTGGGAACGATGTCAATTATTGTCGTGTTATCTCTTGTAAACGGTGTAAATGCACAAACTATGAAATGGATGATAGAACGTGGTGGTTTAAGCAAGATCAGCGTTTACAGAAATTGGGAATACAGGCATTCGAATTATGTTAAAGATTATTTTACCTGGAAAGAACTTAAACTTATAAGATCACTTATCCCTGAAGCAAAATATTTTAATCCGCAGCAGCGGCATTGGGTTCGACATTCCAAAGACGATAAAGATTACAGTACCAGAATTTATGGAGTTTTACCTGATTATTCCAAGATCGAGGAATGGGATGTGCAGGAAGGAAGATTCATAAGTAATTTTGATATAGATCAATCAAATGACGTTATCGTGATTGGTACAACTGTAAAAGAGGAACTTTTCGGAAATAAAAATGCCATTGGTGCAGTAATTACAGTCAATAATAGAAGGCTAAAAGTTATAGGTATAATGGCTTACCGTTATATGAAAAGTAATGGCGCCTTTGGTAATGAAAATTCCTTTTCTTATTTAAACCGGCAAACATTTGTTCCTCTTACAACTATGATAAAAAAAGGAAGCGGAACTGATAAGACGCAATCATTCACACTTAAAGCTCAGGATGCTGCAAGTGCACCGGAACTGCGAGAGAAATTGAACAATATAATTTTAAATTTAAGAAGAGGTTTACCTGTTTTTCGGGTAGAATCTGCTAAAGAAGAAGCAGAAGAGATGGCTGAGAATTCTAAAATGTTTCAAATAATCTTTTATATAATCAGCGTGATCTCATTGTTAGTGGGTGCTATTGTAATAGCAAATATTATGTTAGCTACAATCCAGGAAAGAACACGTGAGATCGGGATAAGATTAACAGTTGGAGCCAGGCGAAGGGATATTTTTGTTCAATTTCTTGTTCAGACCATTCTGGTCACAACTATCGGAGGAATTTTAGGGATAATTGTTGGATTATCTATATTGGATATTGTTAGTAAATTCTTAGAAATGGAGTTGGTCGCTGGTATATCAATGATTTTTGTTGCATTACTGGTTTCTGCTGGTGTAGGACTTGTATCAGGAATCATTCCAGCAATAATGGCGAGTAAATTAGATCCTGTAGAAGCATTGAGGTATGAATAATGAAATTTAAATTAATATTAAAACAAATTTACACTTTTTTAAAAACATTCTGGAAAAAATATAATGAAGACAAGATCTTCAAGGAATCTGCCGCTCTCACCTATGTAACATTATTGGGATTTGTACCCTTTATTATCTTCCTGCTCTACTTTCTGCCGAATTTATCATTCATGAAAATGGAAGACCAAATATCAAAACTGGCGCTATCAATATTTGTTCCGGAATCTGCTGAAGCGATCTTTGATTATATAAATCAAATAGCTCACAAAAGGATCCCATTTAACTTGATCAGTTTTGGTATCCTTATTTTCACATCTTATTCACTGTTTCAGATCATCAACTCTTCTTTTGACAGGATATTGTGTGCTAAAGAGATAAAATCAAAAAAATTTTTTACTGAGATTATCAGGTTTTTTGGAATGGCTATTTTTGGTTCTGTAATAATTCTGGCTCTACTTTCCGCAACTTCACTTCCCTTTGTTTCAAAATATCTGGAAATACCATTTTTACAAAATCTATCCCTTTATTTCACACCATTCCTGATCCTTTTTTTCATCTTCACACTGGGTTTCTTTTATATACCCACAGTTAAGGTGAAAAAACGTTCTATAGTTGCAGGAGCTGCTATTTCAGCAGCAATCTGGATCTTATTCAAAGCATTTTTCAACTGGTATATTGCCACACTTACAAATATTGAAATAATCTTTGGTGTCTTAGGTGCAGTTCCTATCTTCCTTATCTGGATATATACAAACTGGATAATTATGCTAAGTGGTGTTGTTATCGTATCTATCTTAGAAGGAAGGGACAGCGCAGAAGATGATACACATAAAGACCTGCAGGCAGTAAAAATTACTTTTGAAAAATATGTTGATAAAAAAGACATGAAGAACCTGCAGAAAACAACATTGAACAAAAGTGAACTTAAAAATATACTAAGAGAATTAGTCAAAGAAGAAGAAGAAACAGAAGAAATAGATATCCAAAAAAATGAGTTTACAGAAAAAGACGAATAATTTTTTTCACAATTAATAAAATATTAAACGGAGACGTGTCCGAGTGGCTTAAGGAGCACGCTTGGAAAGCGTGTATGCGGCAACGTATCCTGGGTTCAAATCCCAGCGTCTCCGCCATTTATTTTGTGGCTTGCGCAGCAAACATAAAACCGAACGAGATGTATTTTTTACCTTTTTTCTTAGGAAAAATACATCTGTTCGAATTATCGACTTTACAAAACAAAACGATATGAAAGCAAGATGTTGAATTGCGAAGCAAAACACATCGGTCTTATTGGCTTTCTAATAAACGATGTGATATTCCAGTTACTTTGCTCTTTGTCTTTTTATATACCATAGAATCAATAGAAACAATACCACTACTAATATCAGTACCAACCATGGAAAAGATTTGGCAGGAATAATGGTAATCGTCTTGAATCCTTTATAGATAACCGGCGCTTGTGAGAAATTGTAAAATCCAAATTTACCATTCTTATAAGTTTTATCTTTTATTCTCTTACTGAATATGTTCCGCTCTCCATCTTTTATTGTAATTGTAAATGAATCTGGATCATATTTCAGAATGAATCCATATTCCTTTTCGAACTCCCATCCTTCTGTTTCCTCATGAAAGAGAAGCGAAACTTTCCCTTCACTACCTTCTGTGTTCCAGAGATCTTCCCCATCGAACGGTTGTGAAGCTTTCAAATTGCCAAATTCCGGACCGGTATAATCCGCATTAGCAATTTTAATACTTATGCCCTGTTTTGCCAGTCCGCAACCACCATATTTCTGTTCACCTTTTTTCCAATCTACCAGATAGAAATGTCCGGGATCCTGATAACCAAAAACAAAACCAACGAAGTCATCATCGCTGTTAGTTTTCATGAGCCATGATCCCTCGATCGTGCTACCTGTAATATCAATATCACTTACCAGGATCGCAGGATCTCCATTTATATTCTGTGTTGCCCACTGGTTAACATTACTCAGTTCCCATGCTCCGCGTCCCTGTCCATTAGCAGGATATTTATAGATCACTTCCTTCCAGGCACTAAGGTCAACCCAATTTTCAATATATTCCACTTTTTTGCCACAACCCATACAAAGCATGATTGCCATTATCAGACAGATCATAATTACATAACGCATATTTCCCCCTCTTAAAAAACTATTATTATTTCATTTGTGTTTTAAATCCTTTCTCCTTGCTTATTCCAACCACGATTTGGAATCTAAATTTGAGTTTACAAGAATTTAGCAACGAAGTAGCACTGACAAGAAAAATTACAGATCCAGTCTATTCAGATTCTATAACTTCTCCTTTTTCATTTTTTGCAATCCATTGGTTATTTTCTACAGTAAATACTAGCCTTGTACCCTTTTCTCTCAAAACCCACTGGGGAAGACGACCTTTCCAATGAATTAGACCGTCAAGGTCAAATGAATTAGCAAAATCCTTAATTTGAATTTTAAATTTATCATTATTAATGACTTCTTCAACTAGGACATACTCAACTTTTAACAATCTTAAATATTTCTCAACAATATCTGGTTTTAAAACTAAATTGTCTGTATTGGCTTTCAATGCTAGTGTTGGATACAACAAACCAGCAAAAATATTCTGTTGAAAGTGATGTTCTGCAATAGCTATAGAAATTTTGTATAAATATTCACGATCATCAACTATTTTTCTGGCAAATTCTTTGGAGAAAAATTCTTTTATTATTTTATTAGCGGGTGATTGCTTTTTAATTTCATTATCATTCTGCCAATCTGGACATGCTCTAATTGAACTAAGACTAGAAAAAACATCTGGATGATATCCGACATTATTCACTAATAAGGGCTCTGTGGTCTCCCAATGAGAAATTACTAAACACTCTTTTGCTTTAACACCGAGTTCCCAAAATGAGGATTCTCTTGCGGTACTACAGTAAAATAATGACTGTCCTTGCCTTCCAGCTCTATGTAATGTCTTTACATTTTTTTTTGGTGGATAGGATATTTGTGAAATATATTTAGGTTTATCATTCCATATTACACCACGAAATAGTTTACTTCCTTTTGGAATTATAGGAGTTATCTGAATATACCCCTTTGATAATAGACCAATATGCTTCTTGATCTCATCAATTGATTCAGTCAATAAATCTAAATTTTTTATTATTTTGATTTTTTTTCTAATTAGATTTAAATCAATGTGATCAGAAAAAACTGCACTATCAGAAGATTTTATTTTATATTTACCATTTCGAAAAAATTCAACATCACAAGATATTTTAGGAAAAATAGGAGAGTTCTCTAATTTTTTTAAATTATCTAATAATATTGGTGTAATATTAAGGTTATGCTTTTCTGCAGATTCACTATCAATTGAATTCAGAGTATAATGTGCTGACCATATTGAATTATAATTTTGTTTTTCAAAGTGGAAAGTAACTGAATCCCAATTAAGTATGTTTTCAGTCAAAACTTTACTTAATTTTTGTATTGCTTCTTTGTCATAAACCATCTATACTCTTTTAGTTTCATTTTAAAATTAATTTAGTTATTTCCTAATATTTGTTCAATACTACATTTTAATTTATCATCAACATCTTCCATACTTAAAAGTTCTTTGATTTCGTATCGTCATTTTTTATTAACAATCACTCTTCCATATAAGCACGCAAATTCTTAACTGCAAAATTGGGATAATCAGATTCAATGATCAAACTTGAAGAATAGGTGAGCTGCCAGAGAGTGTTTTCACCGGATGCAAGTGAGTAATTAACTGTAGTTCTTGTGCCACCAAACTTAGTAGTAAATGTACTGTCTGCATAAAATTCAGCTTCTATGTACCAAGGTGGATAGAATGTGTCATCACCGTCATTGCTCACAGTTCCTTTTACTATCAATTCTGTGGATGTAAATAAGTATTCTGTAATTTCAAAATTTGCGTCATCCAGTACAGATACATCATCAGCACCAACCACACTACTTTCGTTACAGCTTACTGTAAATATAACGGTTAATATAATTACAGTAATTGTGATAATAGATTTCATAATATACTCCTTTTGTTCAAAATTATATTTGCTTTCATCCCGTACTTCAATTAATCAATTTATTTACAAATTCATCAATTGCTTCATAATCAATCTCACTTACATCAGTGGATCTACCCGATATTTTTTTTATAATTATTTTCTCAATAAAATTCATTTTGTCAAAGATGAATTCTCCTCTAAAATAACCATTCACTATTGATCTATTTCGTAATTCTTGCGGATAAGCATTTTCAAATTGCTCATTACGCTTATCAGTTTTATCCATGCAAACCATGAATAAAGCAGTTCGTTTTGTAAGAAGCACGTCAATATTTTTAGCAATAAATTGTTTTAGCTTTTTCTGCATAGATCCGAAATGAATTGAGCCACCGATAATTATTGTGTCATAATTTTCCAAAACAATCGATGAAGAAGAACTAAGGTTGAACATTGTTGAATTTTCAATTTTATCACTTAATAATTTTGTTATCTTTTCAGTTGTCCCATGTTTTGACATATAAATAATTGCAGTTTTCATTATTATGTCCTTTTTCACTTTTCTATCTCATGTCACACTAAGTTAATCAAAGTGTGAAGGTAGCCTTTCTAAGTTGCCCGGCAAGAGAACTCAATCCTTCGATAAATTCAGGAATTTCACAAGCTCGTGATATAAATATTACTTAATTACTTCTTATGTTACGTCTCTTTTGAGATAGAGATAGCAGGATGAGTTAGCCTACAACACCTGCATTGATAAGGTCATGCATATGCAGCATACCGACAGGTTTATTATTCTTATCAACTATCGGCAGCATGGTTATCTTATTGTCTTCCATTAAATTCAAGGCATCAACGGCTAATTCTTCCGGCTGCATAGATTTTGGATCTACTATCATAACTTCTGTAACTTTCAGATTCAGATCAGTTAAACCTTTTTCCATCATTCTACGCAGATCACCATCAGTAATTATGCCAATAAGTTTACCTTCATCATTTATTACACTGGTACATCCCAAACCTTTAGAGGTCATTTCAATTATCGCTTTATTCATTTTTGCAGAATGGGCAACAATTGGATTATCCTTGCCGGAATGCATTAAATCATTAATTTTACAGATCAGTCTTTTGCCAATTGTTCCACCAGGATGGAATTTAGCGAAATCATTTTCATCGAAATTCCTTTTTTTAAGCAAAGTAACTGCAATTGCGTCACCCACAGCTAAAGCAACCGTTGTACTGGCAGTTGGGACAAGACCGAATTGTTCATATTCTTTCGGGACAAAGCAATCAATTGTAATTGATGCATTATTTGCTAATTGAGATTTCAGATTTCCAGTTAAAGCAATAATTGGAATTTTACGGAATTTAATATATGGTATTATAGAAGTAAGTTCATTAGTATTTCCGCTATTAGAAACAGCGATAACCACGTCATTATCTTCCAGCATACCAAGATCTCCATGAATCCCTTCTGCAGCATGCAAAAAAATTGCTGTAGTACCTGTACTCACCAGAGTTGCTGCAATTTTACGTGCAACTATTCCAGTCTTCCCCATTCCGGTAACAACGACTTTTCCCTTGCAATTGAATAATAGATCTATCGCAGCTTCGATCTTGGAATCAATTCTATCTGCAACTTCGTTTATTGCTTTAGCTTCCAATTTCAGTTCATCTTTAATGAATCTGATAATATCCATTTTTGCTCCTGAGTTATCTTTCGTAGGGGTAGAATATTCTACCTTCTTTTTTAACAGCTCAATGAGCTGTCACTACAATTCAGCCTATTTTTTCCCTTCTACTTCTGAAAGGATCCTCTCTGTAATTTCGTTTATCTGGAAACTGCCCAGATCACCTTCACCATGACGCCTTACAGATACAGAATTTGATTCTTTCTCCCTCTGTCCTGCAATTAACATATAAGGTATTTTCTGCATCTCAGATTCCCGAATTTTGTAACCTATTTTTTCATTTTTAAAATCAACTTCGCTTCTTATCCCACTCTTCTTAAGTTCATCATTAACCTTTTTTGCATATTCAATGTAATGATCGGATATTGGCAGAATTTTAACCTGAATCGGGCACAACCAGACCGGGAAATTACCCGCATGATATTCAATGAGTGTACCAAAGAATCTCTCCATAGAACCAAGTAATGCTCTATGCACCATAAATGGGCGATGCGGCTGATTATCTTCACCGATATATTCCATTTCAAACCTGGTGGGAAGATTAAAATCAAACTGGATAGTGGAACACTGCCAGGAACGATTTAGGGCATCCTTGATCTTAATATCGATCTTCGGACCGTAAAACGCTCCCCCACCTTCATCAACTTCATATTCTATTTCTAATTTCTTTAAGGCTTTTTCCAATGAAGTAGTTGCTTTATCCCAATCCTCTTTTTCACCAACAGCTTTTTCCGGCATTGTTGATAAATATATTTCAAAATCCTTAAAACCAAATGCTTTAAGAATATTCAAACTAAATTCAATTACTTCTTCTATTTCATTATCTAGTTGATCTGGTGTACATATAATATGTGCATCATCCTGAGTAAATCCTCTAACCCTCATTAACCCATGTAATGAACCTGAATTTTCATACCTGTAAACTGTTCCCATTTCTGCATACTTTATGGGAAGTTCACGATAACTTCTTTTTTGTGATTGATAAATCGCAATATGGAATGGACAGTTCATGGGTTTAAGATAATACTGCTGATCATCAACTTCAATGGGACTGTACATACTCTCATTATAAAAACCCAGATGACCGCTTTTTTCCCAAAGTCCAGCCTTGCCTATATGGGGAGTTTTAACAAGTTTATAGTTTTCAGCAAAATGACGTTTTTTCCAGTAATCTTCCACTATTGAACGCATCATTGCTCCATTGGGATGCCATAATACAAGCCCAGGACCAACTTCATCTGAGAATGAGTAAAGATCGAGTTCTTTCCCTATTTTGCGATGATCTCTTTTCTTTGCTTCTTCTAAATAATACAGGAAAGTATTCAGTTCTTTATTGGAAGGGAAACTCACCCCGTAAATTCTCTGCAGCATTTTATTCTTAGCATCTCCACGCCAATAAGCACCGGAAGTCTTGAGAAGCTTTATCGCTTTGATCTTTCCAGTATCCAAAATATGAGGACCGCGGCAAAGATCAGTAAAATTACCTTGTGTATAGGTTGAAATAATTTCATCATCAGGAATAGCTTCCAGCAATTCTAACTTATAATCTTCTTTAAGTCCCGAAAAAAGTCTAACTGCTTCTTTTTTAGTAAGTTCCTGTCTTTTATATTCAGCATTAAGCTTAGATAGTTCTTTCATCTTTTGTTCGATCTTTTCCAGATCTTTATCAGTAAATGGAACAGCTTTATCAAAATCGTAATAGAAACCATTATCTATAGCAGGACCAATGGCAATTTTGATATTCGGAAAAAGTTCTTTAACAGCTTGTGCTAATAGATGTGCAGTACTGTGCCAGTATACTTTCTTACCTTCTTTACTATCAAATTTAAAAAGTTTTACAGCAGCATCATTGGCAATTTTAGACTTAAGATCTACCAATATTCCATTTATTTCAGCTACAATAGTTTGTTTTGCCAGACCATGACTGATGCTTTCCGCAATTTCAAGCGGTGATATATTTTTCGGATATTCTTTTATTGAACCATCCGGAAATTTTATTTTTATATTCATTTTTTCCTCTTAGTCTTCTCTTTTTGCTATTTTCTTTTCTATCATCTCAGCAGCCTTATCAAGGGCTTTTTCCGGGGTTAGCATTCCCCTGATCACCTTTTCAATAACATGCTCTTCCATATATTTTCGTGTTTCAAACCACTCACTGATCTGCGGTTCGTATGTAGCATAATTCAGTTGATCATAGACCGAAGCAATTTCCGGATTACTGGCAATTCTATTTTTTAAAGCATCAACTTTCATTGCACTTTTACGTACCGGCATATAATAGGTCAATTCACTCCATCTAGCCGTTTGCTCAGTATCCGTGAACCATTTCACAAATTCCCAGGCTGCCAGTTCTTTTTTCCTATCTTCCTCATTCTTGAAAATAACTACGTTCGTACCGCTAATGATGTTCTTTTTAGTCTCTTTGATAGGGATTGCAGAAATTCCCATGTTGAAGTTAATTCCTGTTCTCAACATGAAAGCCATTGAAACGCTTGAATCTTCATAGAAAGCTACTTTCTGAGCTGTGAAATCCTTCTGCCCTTCATAACCCGGAGAGAGATAACCTGTCTTATCTTTGTTTAGGATATTTGTGAAGAATTCCAAAGCCTGTACGCCTGCTTTGCTATTGAATAAAGGTTTTGTGTTATCTTCATTCATGATCTCTCCACCAGCTTGCAGCAACAAATTCTCAAATTGCCAGGCACTTATCTTCACAGTGGTACCATACTGGTCTATTTTACCATCACCATCTGTATCCTGTGTTAATTTCTGGCAATAAGTTCTGAATTCTTCCCAGGTCTTTGGTGGTTTATTTGGGTCCATATCATTTTGGAATAATATATCTTTATTGTAATATTGAACTCTAACACTTTTATTGAACGGGAAGGAAACCAGCTTGCCATCCATAGTATTGCTATCAATAAAAACAGGATAAATATCATCCATTTCTTCCTGACCAAAATTGGGATCTTCCTTTATAAAATCTTCAATCGGCGCAATTACTTCTCCTTCCAGCATATTTGCTATCCAGGCTTCATAAGCTTGTGCTACATCCGGTTGATTACCAGTTTGAAAAGAAGCCATTAACTTCTGTGATAATGCTGTATAATTTCCCATATTTACTGACTTCACATGTATCTTTGGATGTGTATCATTAAACTGTTGAACCAGTTCTGCCAGTGCATCGCCAAGTGGCCCACCCATCGCCTGCCAGAAAAGTACTTCAGTAACATCACTATTTACTGTTTCTTTCTTTCCACAACCCAATATTATCAAACTTAACAAAATTATTAATAACGCTATTTTCTTCATTTAGAACTCCTTAAAGAATTTTTGGCAAATTAAATTGCACTATCTCAAAGTCAATATAATTTTATGTTTGAAATCCATTTAAAATTCATTTATGAGATAGTATGATGGTTCATTCATGCTGATTAACCAAAATATTTTTGACGCATCAAAATAATACGTCCGGCATCAAATTTAGCACTCATTATATTTGTTAGTTATATTTTTTAGATTATTTTAGAAGAATTTACTAGAAATAAATCTCGCATTGACAAATGTGGAAAAGGAAAAATTATTAACATAATTAAAATGGAAGAGGATTTTATGAAAAGAGAAATATTTTCTAAAGTACATTCTGCAACAAAACATCCAGCCAGAATTGCCTTGGCAATCGTGAAAGATAAAGATGATAAATATAATATGATCACACTAGAATGGTTTATGAAAACATCTATTAAGCCACCTATGTTTGCCATTTCAATTGGGCATACACGTTATTCACATGAGTGTTTACAGAATTTCAGATTCTTTAATTTATGTCTCCCATCCAAAGAGATGATTGCAGTTTCAAAAATATGCGGTTCATTATCAGGCAGAGATATTGATAAATTCGAAAAAACCAATGTTGAGTGGTTTACAGGTCGACTAGCAAAACTGCCAGTTCTAAAGAATGCTAAAGCAAATTTTGAATGCAAAGTAATAACCCAGGTTAGAAGTGGTGATCACACTATTTTTGTGGGTGAAGTGAAGTATAGCTGGCTGAATGAAGATAAAGAAGTGCAGCTAGTTAAAGATTTACTATAGTACAGTTAAAATAAAATTCTAATACATAAATACATATAAAAAAAGGGTGGAAATTCCACCCTTTTAATTTTTTATAATTTATCCACTTATATTGAGTTCTTTTATCAATACGGATGAGGCACCGTTACTGCTTATATCAAAATTGAAATTGTCGGCAATAGCTTCAACATCACTTAACATCTGAAGAAAATTGCCACTTACTGTAAATGGCTTAAGAGAGTGTTTACGTTTACCATTTTCCCACAAAAATCCCTGTGCTCCAAGCGAAAAATCACCTGATATTGCATTAGCACCTGAATGCATTCCCTGTAAGCTTACGATCTCGATTATGCTATCATGTTTGTTAAATAGATCAGCTTCTTTATGCTCACCCGCTTCGATCATGAAATTTGATGTGCTGATCCCAAGTGTACCTTTGTACCCTCTAGCAGCATTCCCGGTTGATCGCACTCCATCTTTCCTGGCAGTAATTGTGTTATGTAAGTATGTTTTTAATATACCTTTTTCTATAAGAACTGTTTTCTCGGTTGGATATCCTTCACTATCAAAAGCTGAAGTTGAAAATCCTTCTGG
>Ga0307991_1001429_pt1 | contig 16649 bp, 19 predicted proteins | sample EllFjometagen131_FD_203146 | JGI IMG/M metagenome (GOLD analysis project Ga0307991, IMG submission 203146) | Marine microbial communities from Ellis Fjord, Antarctic Ocean - #131 | ecosystem: Environmental > Aquatic > Marine > Unclassified | place: Southern Ocean | collected 2014-10-08
CAAGGATAAACAATGTTTTAGACGGAGAAATCGTCAAGCAGATTTATTTTACAGAGTTTGTAGTGCAATAGATAATCATTCACATAGGCGTTCAGGGTTCTGGGTTTATGCCAATTCTGAATCCCGCTTTCAGCGGGAAACCCTTGAACCCTGAATGGATACAAATGTTTAAACAGGTAATTTATGGCAAATGTTTTATCACAAGACGAGGTTGATTCGCTTCTTGGCGGGATAGATGAGGGCAAGGTTGAAACAGAAACAGAGGTTTCTGAGGGCAATAAAGAGGCAACCACATACGACTTTGGTAATATAAAACATGGTGACCCTCAGCATAGAATGCCTGCGCTAAGGCTTGTCAATGAGCGATTCGCCCAGCTATTAAGGACAAGTCTTTCCGCTGCCACACGGAAAATTATTGATGTAAACGTTTCTTCTGTGGAGGCTACCAAGTTCGGAGATTTTGCCCGCTCCCTTCCAGTCCCCACAAGCCTAAATATTATAAAAATGGCGCCTTTGAAAGGTTATATACTGCTGTCTCTGGAGAGTTCCCTGGCGTTTGCATTTGTTGATACCTTCTTTGGGGGAAAGATGGCAGGGCCCCAAAAGGTTGAAGGCAGGTCATTTACATTAATTGAAAGAAAGATAATAGAGAAGATAGTAAAGATAATACTAAAAGATCTGCAGGAGTCATGGTCTAATATCCATAAGGGAGAGATGGAGTTTGTCCGTTCTGAGATGGACCCCCAGTTTGCCAATATAATCACTCAGAATGAACATATCATTGTCAACCGTTTTATAGTTGATTTTGAAAAGACATCAGGGGTTTTGACACTCAGCATACCCTACTCTACCATTGAGCCTATAAGGGGAAAGCTACGCCGTCGGTTTGAGGGAGAGAAAAGCGACGCAGACAGCACATGGAAGAAATATGTTGAGAAAAATATAATGGAATTGACTGTAAACCTAAATTGCATCTTAGATACTACAAGCATAACAGGCAAAAAATTTTTGGATATTAAAGTCGGGGATACTATCCCCTTGGATAGAAGGATAGGCGACTCTGTTATTATAGAGGTTGAAAGTGTGCCGAAGTTTAAAGGCAGCCCCGGAACCTCTAATAACAGAAAGGCAATAAGGATCAATGAATTTTTAAGGAGTAAATGATGAGCGAAGAAACCATTCCCCAGGAGGAATCATTAGAGGAAAAGGTAGATGAGGCAATAGAAAGCCAGGATGGACAAGAGGAAATGGAGAAATACGACCTTGGATTTATCCTCGATATACCACTGGAATTATCCGTAGAATTCGGCAAGGTAAAGATAGTGATCAATGACCTTATTCAACTTGGCCAGGGATCTATAATAGAATTAGATAAGTCGGTAGGTGATCCGTTGGAGATATACATAAACGGAAAATTAATCGCAAGGGGAGAGGTTGTGGTTGTAGATGATAAATTCGGCATAAGGGTAACAGATATTATAAGCCCTATGGAGAGGGTAAAATCTCTAGGATAGTACATATGGATTCGGAGGTTCAGGGTTCAGGGTTAAGGGTTAAAACTGAGGCGTCGATTCGTGCACTCTAAACGGTGAACCCTGAACCCTTGAACACATACATATATTTGTAAGTGGTAAAAATGGAAGGTATGACTAATTTTAATTTTATACACACTGGTCTCAAGACAATGGCCGTGCTTTTTATTGTGATCGGTCTTGTCGTATTGATACTCTATTTAATGAAAAGATTTCTATTCCAGGGACAGGGCATGAAAGGAGATCTGCCCATCAAGGCAATATCTTCATTACATTTTTCTCCAAAAGAACGGATTGAGGTTGTGGAAATTTCAGGTGAAAGAATTGTTATAGGTATAACGCCCGGAAGCATTAACTTTTTGACTAAGCTTAAGAATTCAAATGAAAAAGATAGAAAAACACATGAAAATGGGACAGAGCTGCCGTCTGAGTAATCATAGATTATGGAAATATCTATTTTCCTTGATGCTTGCCATAACTGTTTATATTGCTTTCATTCAAGATGGAATGGCAGCAGATTTCCTCTTTCCATCGTTACGCCTTGGCATAGAAAAAGGGGGAGACACCGGCGATGTTTCAACCTTGCTGCAGATAATTTTTTTATTAACCATCCTTGCTCTTGCACCGTCTATCTTGATACTTATGACATCCTTTACCAGACTGGCCGTTGTTTTTTCCTTTCTGCGACATGCCATGGGAACGCAGCAGACTCCCTCTAATCAAATTATTGCCGGCCTGGCCCTGTTTCTAACATTTTTTATTATGATGCCTGTATGGCAAAAGGTTAATAGTTCAGCGCTGCAGCCATATCTTAATGAAGAAATATCCCAGGAAGCAGCCTTAAAGGCCGCTATGACACCTATCAGAAAATTTATGCTACAGCAGACACGGGAGAAAGACCTGGCCCTGTTTGTAAAGATGGCAAAGGTTGAGAAACCCAAAAATATGGAAGATATCCCTGTATTTATCTTAATTCCTTCATTTGTTATAAGCGAACTAAAAACCGCCTTTATTATTGGATTTCTCTTGTATGTTCCTTTCTTGATTATAGATATGGTTGTGGCAAGTGTATTGCTAAGCATGGGAATGATGATGCTTCCGCCAATCCTTATCTCATTGCCGTTTAAGCTTATGCTTTTTGTTCTTATAGATGGATGGAATCTGATTGTAGGTTCACTGGTAAAAAGTTTTACCGGTGGATAGTAACTTATAGATAAGTAACGAATATGACACCAGAGTTTGTTATAACATTTGCCCAGGAGGCTATTAAAACAACTATCCTTGTATCAATGCCAATGCTTGGCCTTGGCCTTGCCGTAGGCCTTTTGGTGAGTATATTTCAGGCAGTGACGCAGATTCAGGAAATGACCCTGACATTTGTGCCGAAGATATTAATAGTTTTGCTGGCCCTCCTGTTTTTTGCAAGCTGGATGCTTGAGAAGCTAATGAATTTTGCTGCAAATACTATTGAACAAATTCCTTTTTTTATAAGGTAGGGGGAGGAGAGATCTCTGCGTTCTCTGCGAATTCAGCGGTGAACTATTACAAAAAAGATAACGGTAAACTTATGTATTCCATGCCTGTACAATATGAAGAATTTAAATCGTTTTTTCTAATACTTATAAGGATCAGTGTTGTCTTATTTATGTTACCTTTTTTTAGTTCAAGGATTATCCCCGTGCTGTCTAAGGCTGGGCTGGCGTTTATCGTAACCATAATCCTTTTTCCAGTTATAAGCAATAAGATGACTGAGTTCCCAGATACATCCTGGGGGGTGTTTCAATTGATAGTATCAGAGTTTATGATCGGCATGATATTAGGATTAACAGTGCAAATGTTCTTTGAGGCCGTCAGTATGATGGGGCAGTTGGTCGGTTTTCAGACAGGTTTTGCCATTGTCAACATTCTTGATCCTCAAAGCGGCACACAGGCGTCTATTCTCTCTAACATGTCCTCTCTAATTGCCATGGTGCTTTTCCTTACCTTAAACGGTCATTATATACTCCTCGGCGCGATAAGAGAAAGTTTTGAAATTATAAATGTAGGCTCATTAAACTTAAACAAGCAATTATTTAAGGTAATCATGGGTGTCTCTACTGATATGTTTGCTATAGCAGTAAAGATAGGCGCTCCGGCCATTGCCGCCCTTCTTCTTACCAAGGTGATCTTTGGGTTGATTACAAAATTAATACCCCAGATGAATATAATGATTGTGGCATTTCCTGTTCAGATTGTCATAGGGCTTATCTTCTTTGGGATATCCATGAATGTGCTTTTAATGATTATGGACAGATATGTTGGGGATTTAGATCTTCTATTGATTAATATTATGAGACTATTAAGGGTATAAAAATGGCAGAAGAGAGTTTTGAAGATAAAACTGAACAGCCAACGCCAAAAAGAAGGGATGAGGCCAGAAAAAAGGGACAAGTGGCGAAATCCAGAGAATTGCCCTCAGTGGCCGTGCTTCTTTCCGGTATATTTACCCTAACGGTTTTTTGTTCGTATATGTACTCTTATATCCAAAAAATGATGAGAGAGGCCTTTTCTCTGCCCATTCTTAATGATATCAGCGTATCCGGATTCGTAGTCTTTTCTGAAAGAATGTTGTCTCTATTCATATTAGCCATGATCCCAATTTTTGTCGCCATTGTTATTACGGCAATTTTAACAAATGTAGTGCAGGTGGGCTTTATGTTTTCCTACGAATCACTAAAGCCTACCTTTTCAAAAATCAATCCCATCAAGGGCTTTGGAAGGCTTTTTTCAAAACAATCGTTTGTAGAACTATTTAAGTCTTTGCTGAAATTGGCCATTATCGGGGGGATAGGTTATGTCGCATTAAAGAGTGAAATGAAAGAGCTGCCACGTTTAGGTGACATGGAGATTGCCTCAATCATAGTTTATATCCTTAGAACGGCGGCTATGATAATTATTAAGTGCGTACTTGCTATGGTTTTTCTTGTAGCAATAGACTATGCCTTCCAGAAATGGGATTTTGAAAAAAAACTCAAGATGAGCAAGAAGGAGGTAAAGGATGAACATAAAAGCTCAGAGGGTGACCCTCTGGTTAAATCAAGAATAAGAAGCATTCAGATGCAGATGGCGAGGAAGAGGATGATGCAAGCGGTTCCCCAGGCCGATGTCGTAATTACCAACCCCACCTATTTGGCTATTGCACTGAGTTACGATAATTCCTCCATGGACGCGCCCAAATTGCTTGCAAAGGGCGCAGGTAAGGTGGCGGAAAGAATAAAAGCCCTGGCGGAAAAACACGATATCCCTATCCTGGAAAACAGGGAACTTGCCCGGAGTTTATACTCTCTCGTTGAGATAGGCCAAGAAATACCGCCGTCCCTATATAAGGCTATTGCCGAGGTACTGGCATATATTTATAAACTGAAGGGAAATAAGGAATATGAGGCCGCATAAAGACTGTGCAGTTAATAAAATCATTCAACCTGTGCGGTTAGACGTTAGTCCCGCCTGATGCGGGATTAGCATTAAAAAGGGGTGGAAATGAGAGATTTTAGAGAACTTAACCAAGAGATCAATGAGGTAAAGAGGATATTAAACAGATTTATCAAAAAGCTAATGGCTAATGGCTAAAAGCTAACCGCACAGGTTGAAATTTATCGAAAATCTGTTAACAGTTTGTCAAAGGATAACTTTAGAGAATAATCCAAGGTTTATATAATGGAAAAAGACTTAACATTAGATTCAAATCCTCCAGCCCCTGCCAGTGAAATATTGACAGTTATCGGGGTAATAACTGTTCTTGTAGTTATGATTATTCCATTACCGCCAATTATTCTCGACTTTCTTTTGGCGCTGAATATTACACTCTCAATAACTATTCTCCTCATTGCCATGTACGCATTAAGGCCCTTGGATTTTTCCATATTCCCATCTCTGCTTCTCGTTACAACCCTTTATAGACTTTCCCTTAATGTTGCATCAACACGGCTGATACTTCTCCATGGAAATGAGGGGTTATCTGCTGCAGGAAAGGTTATAAAATCCTTTGGTGATTTCGTAGTTGGAGGGGATTATGTAGTAGGGATGATAGTTTTTATAATCCTGGTTATTGTTAATTTCGTGGTTATTACAAAAGGCGCCACAAGGATTGCCGAGGTTGCAGCTCGATTTACTTTAGATGCAATGCCTGGGAAACAAATGAGCATTGACGCAGACTTAAATGCCGGAATAATAGATGAGGATGAGGCAAAAGAGCGTCGAACAATAATTGCAAGGGAGGCCGAATTTCATGGCTCCATGGACGGTGCGGCAAAATTTGTCAGGGGAGATGCAATTGCAGGCATAATAATAACCATTATAAATATCATTGGTGGGTTTATAATCGGAGTCCTTCAAAGGAAGATGTCTATAATGGATGCAGCCCAGAATTACACCCTGTTGACTATCGGTGATGGGCTGGTTTCCCAGATTCCTGCACTTACAATATCAACTGCAGCAGGTATAATTGTCAGCAGGGCTGCATCCACGGATAGCATGGGAAAGGAATTCGGTAAACAGCTTGCCGGTTATCCAAAGGCAATCTATATTGCATCATTCACAATCTTCTTTTTTGGTCTCATTCCCGGTCTACCTCACTTGCCGTTTATCGTGCTTTCCTTAATCATTGCCGGAAGCATGTATCTCTTAAGCAGGAAAGAGACGGTTGCCAAGGTCAAAGAACTTGAGGAAAAAGAAAAGGAACAGGTTGATATAGGGCCGGAACCGGTAGAACACCTGTTGGCTATTGACCCCCTTGAGCTTGAAGTGGGATATGGATTAATTCCTTTGGTCGACAAGGAGCAAGGTGGAGAATTTCTTGACAGGGTTAGGTCAATCAGAAGACAGTTTGCCATTGATATGGGCCTGGTAATACCGCCAATCCATATAAGGGATAACCTAAAGATCAATTCATCTTCCTACCGGATTCTCCTCAAAGGCGTATCAATTGCAGGCGCTGAATTACTGGTAAAACATTTTATGGCCATGGATCCCGGCAACGTTACCCGAAAGGTGGAGGGCATAGACACCACAGAGCCGGCATTTAATCTACCGGCTATCTGGATACCGGAGGCAAAAAAGGAAGAGGCCAAACTTTCAGGTTATACAGTTGTAGACAATGTAACCATAATGGCCACACATTTAACAGAGGTCCTTAGAAAATATGCCTCAGAACTGTTGGGACGTCAAGAGGTTCAAAATCTTCTGGATAATTTGAGCAGGTCCTACCCAAAGGCCGTTGATGAATTGATGCCGAATCTGCTCTCATTAGGGAATGTCCAGAAGGTTTTGCAAAATTTATTGCAGGAAAGGATATCTATAAGGGATCTATTAACGATTATTGAAACCCTTGCTGACTACGCGCCTTTAACAAAAGACCCTGAGCTCTTAACTGAGTATGTGCGGCATAAACTTTCGAGATCCATCATCAGCCCTTATATAGATGAAGATGGCACACTAAAATTAATAACCATGGCCCAGGATGTCGAGGACATTCTTGTTAAGGGCGTCCAGAAGACAGAGCATGGCTCGTACCTTTCGATTGACCCACAATTTGCAGACCCCATAATTAACTCTATCAGGGAAGAGACAGAGAAGGCCATGTCACAAAACATCCAGCCGATTCTTGTTACTTCACCGGTAATAAGAAGACATTTAAAGAAAATGATTGCTAATTTTATACCGTCTTTGATGGTTCTTTCCCAGAGCGAGCTTTTAAGTGACACGAGGTTTAAATCTATAGGAGAGGTCCAGTTAAACCATGCAAGTTAGAAAATACCGGGCCGAAACAATTAATGAGGCTGTCATAAAAATTAAAAAAATTTTAGGGCCTGATGCAATGATAGTTTCCACAAAAAAGTTGAATAATGGAGCTAATAAAGATGCCTTTGAGGTAACTGCAGTGCCTGCAGAAGATAACGGTCTCGATGAATACTCCAGCCCCATAGGAGATGTTAAATCAGAGCTTATGAGTATTAAAGAAATGATTTATCTTATGGGCCATGGAGGCAGTTTATCCGAATCGCTGATAATGAACCCTGCTGCACTCAATGTGTATACAAAATTAATAAGGGGCGGGGTAAATGAAAATTATGCCAGGATGTTCCTTGAAAGGGCCGGCGTGTTAAACGCTGCCTCCAGAGACCTGCTGGAAATAAGAGAAAAAACAATTCAAGAAATTATGCAGACAATAAAGATAAAAGATATATTTGAAACCAGGGACAAAAAATCAATAATAGCGGCATTTATTGGAACAACCGGTGTTGGCAAAACAACCACAATTGCAAAGCTTGCCGCCCAGCAAATGCTAAAAAATGGGAAAAAGGTAGGCCTCATATCAATAGACAACTATCGCATAGGAGCCATGGATCAGCTCAAAACCTACGCAAATATTTTAGGCATACCGTGTATCCCGGCATTTAACCGAAAAGATTTGCTCTTTGCCCTTAAAAGAATGGGCCAAAAAGATTTAATTTTTATAGATACAGCAGGCCATAGTCAATATGATATGTCAAGGATAGGGGAGCTGCAAAAAATAATTACTGATGACCTGTCTATCAGCACCCATCTGCTTTTAAGTGTTTCAACATCAGAATCAGAGATGAATAAGGCAGCAATAAATTTTGGCCCCTTAAAATTCCAGAGCTATATATTTACCAAGATAGATGAAGCGGAAACATGCGGATCAGCTATAAACCAGATAATGAAATTATCATTACCTGTTTCTTATTTCACTACAGGGCAAAGCGTGCCTGATGACATTGAAAAGGCACATAAAAAAAACATCTTACACCAATTATCAATGGAGTTTTAAATGGTCAGGGACAAAAGCAAAGGGGCAAGGCAAAAACTGAATAGTCACTAACAATTTAGAGCTGTGCGGTTAGCCATTAGCATTAAAAAGGGGTGGAAATGAGAGATTTTAGAGAACTTAATCAACAGATCAATGAGATAAAGATATTGAACATTTTTATCCAAAAGCTAATCCCGCCTATCTTTGGCGGGACTAAAAGCTAATGGCACAGGTCGAAAAATTTTAATCATACATTTGGACGTTATTAAAAGGTATCTGTATATTATTTTCTGATAAACGAAAAACAATTTGTTTTGTAATGGGGAATTGCAAATGGACCAGGCAACAAAATTAAGAGGGTTAGTACGGGATGAATCTCTGCGAGTTCACAGGATTAGACAAGGAAATGGGGGAGGAGCGTCTTTGCAAAAAAGCATGCCGAAGGTTATTGCCATCACAAGCGGTAAGGGTGGTGTAGGCAAAACAAATGTTGTTGGAAATCTGGCTATTGCATGTCAAAGATTGAAAAAAAAAGTTTTAATATTTGATGCCGATCTTGGGCTGGCGAATATAGATATTATTTTTGGCATTAACCCAAAACATAACATAGAAGATGTAATAAAGGGTGAAAAAGGGCTGTCTCAGATTATAGTAAAAGGGCCTGAAGGTGTATCGGTTATACCGGCCAGTTCAGGTGTCCAGGCATTAACCCACCTTTCAGAAGGGCATAAAATTAACCTGTTAAATGAATTTGATATTCTTAACAACATGTTTGACCTTTTGTTGATAGACACCGGTGCGGGGATTTCCTCAAATGTCATTTATTTTAATTTGGCTGCCGAGGAAAGGATTATTGTGGCAACACCTGAGCCTACATCTATAACAGATGCATATGCCCTTATGAAGGTTATGTTTTATCAGCACGGAACAAAGAATTTTACCCTCTTAATAAATATGGCCAGGGACGAAAAGGAGGCAAGATCGGTTTATCAAAATATGAGCAAGGTAGTGGCAAGATTTATGGGCAGCATATCCCTGGACTATGCTGGGTTTATTCCATGGGATAATATGCTGCAAAAGGCAGTAACGAGAAGGGAGCCCGTTGTATGTAGTTACCCTGAAACACCGGCAAGCAAAAATATCTATAAATTGGCCCAGTATCTCTTCAGGGAATCAGAGAAAAGGTCTACAGATGGAAACATTAAATTTTTCTGGAAAAGGCTCGTTACAGGAGTAATGGACTGAGACTAATGAAGACTTATATTAATAAATACCAAGAGGTAGCCCAAAGCAACCGCCACAAGGCAGATGCAACCACAAAGGAAGGCCCTATACTTAAATATGCCCCCTTGGTAAAATATATTGTCGACAGAATGGCGCTCAAGCTTCCCTCAAATATATCAAAAGAAGAGCTATCAAGTGCAGGGGCAATAGGCCTGCTTGATGCCATTGATAAATTTAAACCGGAAATGGGACCTAAATTTGAAACTTATGCGGAACATAGGATTAAAGGGGCTATATTAGATGAACTGAGAAAAATGGACTGGGTCTCCAGATCCATAAGGAAGGATATCCAGAGGATTGAAAACGCTATTTCCGAACTAAGGTTTACGCTGAAAAGGGACCCGGACGACCTGGAAGTTGCTCAAGAGCTTGGTATTGATATTGAATCATATTATAAAATGAGCAGCAGGGCATGGGGCGTAAGACTCCTCAGTCTTGACGAGCTTTTTCCGGATGGATCAGCGCCAAAATTCTCCAAGCAAATCTCGGATATGCCATCACCATTTGATGAATTAAAGATAAAAGAGTTGAAAGAAAATATATCTCATGCCCTTTCAGGCCTTGCAAACAAGGAACAATTGGTAATGTCACTTTATTATTATGATGAACTGACACTAAAGGAAATAGCAAAAGTGCTAAGCTTAACAGAGTCAAGGATATCCCAAATACACTCTAAGGCAATAACAAAACTACGGATAAAGCTCACGCCCTATAACAAAAGTTGATTTCAGCCTCTAAGATACCAAGATAAGAAATGAGGCATATTATTTGCGGCCGAAAAAAGAGACTTCCCTGTCCTGTTGAGTTGTGGCCTCTCATGAAACTAAATTTAAAAAGGATGGTTAAATGCCTGAAGATAAAGAACAAGTTTTGGAAAATGTACCGGAAAATATTGATATGGAAAATATTGAATCTGGAAAAGTTTTCAGCGATGAATCGGATAAGCCACAGGATGATAAAGATAAATCTTCCCTGAAAATAAACTTTTTTCACAGAATATACGGGTTATTCAAGAGTAGAAAGAAATTAATTTTGTATGGTTTAGCAGGTCTATGTCTCTTTCTGTCAACAGGAACTATATATCTAAAATGGGGTGATATTAACGGATCCTTAGATAAGAAAACGGTTAGTCATTATGACAAATTCAATAATTCTAATAAGGTGAAAATCCAGATTAATCAAAGTGAAGGTGATAATAAAAAAGTGAACGTCCAAGGCAATACACCTGAAGACCACAAAAATCAATTATTATCATTTAACTCTTTTATTATACCGCTTAAAGAACAAGACAAAACCTATATTTCTATAAACATATCCTTTGATGTTCATGATAAGACATTAAGACAAATGATGACGGAGAAAAGCAGTTGGATCAGGGGATTGATTTACGACATATTGAGAGAAGAGGTAAATATAAATAAAGAAATTCCATTATTGAAAAGCTTGAAAATTGCTATTGTTGAGGGAATAACTGCGGCATTACCTGATATCAAGATTGATAAGGTTTACATAACGCAATTTCTGGCAATTTAGAGAGGTTACAGTTGACGATCCCGTAAAAAGTCTTATCGCCACCAAGACACTAAGGTGCCAAGAAAACCATGAAAGATATTTCCTTTGTGTCCCAGCACTTCCTTGTTTGTATTTTTCACTTTGAAAGTGCTGGGTGACTTTGTGGCAAGCCTTTTAACCTGTGAATGCTTACGAATTTTGTAGCAAGGAGAAAAACATGGCAAGCACGACCGGTACGAATATAGTTCTTGGTCAGGGAAGCGCCATTAAAGAGGTGCATAATGCAAGGAAACAAAGTTTAGAATTAAATCAACAGTTTGTTGCGCAAAAAACAGAGGATAAGAAGAGAGAGGATAAAAAAAAGGTTCAAGAGTTTAATGCCGATAATAAAATACAAATAACAGGCGATGAAGAAAAAAAGGGCGGTGAAAGTCCTTGGAATGATAAAAGAAATTCAAAAAGAAAAAAATCAGAGGAAGAAATATACCCTTCTGATTATAGCCTTATAGATATAAAGGTTTAACGTAACCGTTCACAGGTTCAGGCTTGCCCGCCTTTCGTCCGGCGGGGTTTCCCACTGAAGGCGGGATTCAAGTTTCCAGTTTCCAGTTTCCAAGATATTACACCATGATACGCTATAAATTACGATGTCTGTAAAAGGAAGGTCATGTCATTAATAGAACTAAAGCTACTTATTTTGGCGTTAATAGGGATTGATGTTATCGTTATTGTTGTTTTTGTGTTCCTAATTATAAAATTTATAAATCTCAACAACAATAAATCATTAAAGGTAGCGGTAAAAATGCTTGAATCCCTTCTTAATGATGCAGATAAAATAACAGGCGAGTTTAAGGAACAGCTAATTGGAAAACATGACTTTATAAGGCAATTCAATGAACAGTTAGACAAAAAAATAATGGATTTAACTCGTTTACTGGACAGGGCTGATTCATACCACTATTCCCATGGTATAGGTCCTTCCGAAAATGACAACGGAACATATTTCGGAGCAGACAAACAAAAAGAGATATTAGAGATGGCAGAGAAGGGACGTAAAGTAGAAGAAATAGCCAACTCACTGTCATTGCCTATAGAAGAGGTAAAACTTGTATTGGATTTAAGTAAGAAATACCTCCAGGCAGGCAATAAAGAAGGTATGTCTTGATGCAGGTGACCCACTCCCAACATTCAGAAAAAAGCATATCATTGGATATAGGATCAAATTTTAAATCACTTCCCAGATTAACCAACAACGAAATTATTGAGGGAAGGGTGATAGAAGCTTATCCTTCAGGTCAGTTTTTGATTTCCATCAAAGGAAAAAATGTTATGGCAATGTCCAATGTTCCTTTGAAAATGGGGAGTGTTTTGACGTTAAAGGTTGAAAAGATATCCTCCATCCCAGTCCTAAAGATACTGGGGGACGGTAAAAGGGATATTAAGGCCTTTAATATCCCTTTGATCCTGTCTGCAATAAAGGAAAATTTATGGGAATCTCTGCTTAACAACCTAAACAGCAAGGCGGTGCCAAAGGGAAAAGCATCATTGCTCAAAGAGTTAATGAATCATGTGACTATGAAAATATTTTCAGAGCCATCCCGGGAGATTCTCAGGACATTAATTGATAAGTCTGGATTTCGCTGGGAGTGGAAACTGAAAAATGCAGCGCTTCAAAAAAATATAAGTGGGGTCGACATTGAAAAACTTATGGAGACGGACCTTAAAGGTATGGCCTCAAAAATTTTCTCCCTTGATGGAGAAAAAGATATCCTGCTAAAAAAATTATTATCCACCATAAGCAATATCCAACTCCTTAATCAGCAGGGGTTTGAGAGGGAAAGAAAAATTTTCCTACCAATTCCAATTCAATTGCCTGACGGACTTTTTACGGTTGGCCAGTTATTAATATACATGCCAAAAAAAAGGGAAGACAGGCACGCAAAGCAAAAGAACCATGATAAATCATTCAGCATAACCTTTTTATTAACCATGTCAAAACTTGGACCACTTAGGGCGGATCTTTCCATAAAGGGAAATGAAATCTATGGAAATTTTATGGTTACGAGTGAAAAATCTAAACAGATTATAGAGAATAATTTGCCGGACTTTGTAGACAGTATAAAGGGAAAAGGGTTTACCGTCTCAGCAATGGAATGCCATCTGAGGGATGTTGAGGAGGTCAAAAAATCACCAATCAGAGAAATTTTTTACGAGGAAGGCAACACCATAAGCCTTATCGCATAAAATGAAGTCAAAAGAAAAGAAACAAAGGGCAGTAGCCCTAAAATACGAATCAAAATCAGACAATGCCCCCAAGGTAATAGCCAAGGGAAAGGGAAAGGTAGCTGAGAAAATCATTGACATTGCAAAAAAGCACAATATTTTTATTCATGATGACCCTGACCTTATAGAGGCTTTATCACAGCTTGATATCCATGAAGAGATTCCAACAGAACTTTATGCTGTAGTTGCAGAGCTATTGGCCTTCATATATGCCCTTAATAGGGGAGAAAAGTTCCAGTAGGAAATATTTTCCTTCTATTATTCCCTTTCAATTAGTATTCCTCATTCAATTTCTTCTTTATTATCAGCATATTATACAAAAGAGAGGCTTGTTTACCCTATGGCATTAATCTTGCTATTTATATCCTTAGAAAGATTGAGTGAATAAATAATAGTGAGGTGAAAGGAATTGACGTCAGCAAGTTACACATTAATAGATGCATTTTTAACGCAGCAAAATAGATTTAACACTATTTCCAATAATCTTGCAAATATCAATACAAATGCCTTTAAAAAAGACAGTATGTCATTTAACCAGACCCTCTCCATGGAAAATATTTCCATCACTGATTTCTCTCCAGGCCCTCTGCAATATACGGGGAATAGGCTGGATGTTGCACTTGGCGGTCAAGGGTTTTACAAAGTTCAAACACCCAGGGGCATAGAATACACAAGGGATGGCGCATTTAGCCTTAATGGAGACAGGTTGCTGGTTACCAAGAATGGTGATTCAGTGTTAGGGAAGAACGGGCCTATAAAAATTGCTGAAGGCAATGTATCCATAGGGAGTGACGGGATTGTGACAGCAGGAAATCAAACAGCTGATACATTAGTAGTTGTAAATTTTAAAACCCCTCGCCTCCTTAAGAAGGGTGGCGAATCATATTACAGGTATCAAGGAGATGCACAGGATGTATTTACTCCTGAGAATATAAGCATTCAGCAGGGCTATATAGAGGGGTCTAATGTCAACCCAACAGAGGAAATGATTAAAATGATAGAAATCATGCGGGTATTTGAGGCCACCCAGAAGGCTATGCAGTCTGTGGGTGAAGCTACTGATAAAATGATCAATGATGTCGGCATACTACAATAAAGGAGGAGATGTTTATGTTAAGAGGATTATGGTCAGCTGCAACAGGGATGGCCGCCCAGCAGTTAACGATTGATGTTATTTCTAATAACCTGGCCAATGTTAACACAGTAGGTTTCAAAAAAAGCAGGTCCGATTTTCAGGACCTAATGTACCAAACTCTAAGCCAGGCTGGATCAGTTACGGCAGCAGGCGGTGAAATACCTTCCGGCATACACATTGGCATGGGAACAATGCCCGTAGGCGTCCAGAAAATGTTTATGCAGGGAGATTTTAAAGAGACGAAAAATGAGCTGGACCTGTCAATAGAGGGCAAGGGGTTTTTTAAGGTATTGAGCGGTGAAGAAGAATTATACACAAGGTCAGGCAATTTTAAGTTGGATTCAGAGGGAAATATCTGTACGCCTAACGGTGACAAGTTACAACCGGAAATGACAATCCCGTCAAACACGATTTCTATTACAATTGATAAAACAGGCACTGTCACTGCATTTGACCCTGAAGGAACCGGAGCCTCTCTCGGGGTTGTTGAGCTATACACCTTTTCAAACCCCTCAGGGCTTTTTAGCCTTGGAAGAAATTTATACAGACCTGCTGATGCATCCGGAGAGGCCGTATCCGGTACTCCAGGCTCAGATGGAGTGGGTACTATTGCCCAGGGATTTATAGAAATGTCTAATGTAGATGTAGTCGAAGAGATGGTGTCCATGATTATGGCCCAAAGGGCCTATGAGATAAACAGCAAGGCCATACAGACAGCAGATAGTATGCTGCAAATGGCCAACAACATCAAGAGGTAAGAATTATGAAAAGGGCGATTTATCTTATTGTCCTCACAGCCGGCATTTTTAGCGCCTTTTTCCCGTGTGCATCAGAATGCGCTGTTAGAGAAAAAATCAGGGCAGGGCATAAACAGGATTACCAAAGCATAAGGGAAGATACATTTAAAAATATTTTCAGAGCATACCTGTTTCAACATATCAATAAAAAAAGATCCGATATAATTGTATCTAAATTCAAAGTTTCCGGCAATAGACCGGTTCCTTCCGGAAGGATAAGTGTTCAGATCGTTAAAAAAAATCAACAAAAACTTACCGGTTATGTAAGGCTAACCGCCTTAGTTAAGGTAAACAATGTAACAAAAAACAGGGTGAGGCTTTCCGGATGGGCTGATATATTTGATTATGTTGTTTGTGCTCGTAGAAATATAAAGAGGGGAGACATTGTTGCAAAGGATAATATTTATTTCGCGCGAAAAAATATTTCACGCCTGCCTAAAAACATACTCTCTAATGCAAACGGGATAATCGGCCTAAGGCTGAAAAATAATATAAAGGCGGAAACATGTCTTAAGGACTGGATGCTGGAAAAAAACCCGGCCGTAGAAAAAGGCGATATGGTGACTATTATTGCAGAATCCGACTTTATAAAGATATCGGCGCCAGGCGTAGTTTTGGCTAAGGGTTATCTCGGCGAGATTGTAAGGGTTCAAAACTCAATGAGCAAAAAGAACGTATATGCAAAGGTAATTAATGATTCAACTGTAATGGTAGATTTTTAGGGGCAGGCTATGGAATCCAAAAATTATTTATTAATTTTATTTATGTTATCCATTTTTATAAATGGTTGTGCTGCATGGCATACAAATACATCACATGTAGCGGATGTTAAGGCTATTCAGGGTCCTATATATCCGGAGTTTAAACCGCAAAAGACCGAAGAGGGATCACTTTGGTCAGAGACAAGAGGGATAAGCCTTTATCCCGACAAAAGACCAAAGAATGTGGGAGATCTTGTCACAGTCAGGATTGTAGAAGACCCGGAGGCAAAACTTAATGCAGACACTAAAACAAGCCGATCATCCGGCATAAATGCTAAGCTGAAACTTCTTGGATACATGAAGGCGCTGGCCGAGAAAAATCCCAGGCTTGCACAGAATCCTGGCGAGGACGACCTGATAAATGCCTCTTTAGGTCTAAATTTTGACGGAAAAGGCTCAAGCAATAGAAATGGCCACATTAAGGCATATGTCTCTGCAGTAGTTGTTAATGTGCTTCCAAACGGAAACCTTTTTATTAATGGAAAGAGAGAGATAAAGGTCAATAACGAAATTCAGTATATTACTATATCAGGCATG
>Ga0307991_1001431_pt1 | contig 16619 bp, 19 predicted proteins | sample EllFjometagen131_FD_203146 | JGI IMG/M metagenome (GOLD analysis project Ga0307991, IMG submission 203146) | Marine microbial communities from Ellis Fjord, Antarctic Ocean - #131 | ecosystem: Environmental > Aquatic > Marine > Unclassified | place: Southern Ocean | collected 2014-10-08
TGATCAAGATCCAGAATGTCACGAAGAAATACGGCTCCACCATCGCGGTCGATAATATCTCCCTTGAGATACCCGCGGGGGAGATATGTTGCCTCATCGGCCCTTCCGGGTGCGGCAAATCGACGACACTCAAGTTGATCAACCGGATGCTGGAACCGGCGAGCGGCCGGATCTTTATAGACGGGAAAGATACCCGGGACTTTCAGCCCGAACTCTTAAGGAGACACATCGGGTATGTCATCCAGAACGTCGGCCTCTTTCCCCACATGACCGTCGCGGAGAATATCGCCGTCGTCCCGCAGCTCCTCTCGTGGAAGCAGGAGAAGATCGAAGAGCGGATGGAAGAACTGTTCCGCATGATACGCATGGAATCGGACCAGTATCGCGACAAATACCCGAGGGAACTTTCCGGAGGCGAGGCACAGCGAATCGGTGTGGCCCGAGCGCTGGCATCGGATCCCGCGATCCTCCTCATGGATGAACCTTTCGGCGCGGTAGATCCCCTGAACCGGGAAGGGCTGCAGGCCGAGTTCATGAAAATCCAGAGCGATCTGAAAAAAACCGTCGTCTTTGTCACCCACGACCTCGACGAGGCGATCCGTCTCGGCGACCGAATCGCCCTGATGAAAGAGGGGAAGATCGTTCAGTACGACACACCCGAAGAGATCCTTGCCCACCCCAAAAACAGATTCGTTAGCGATTTTGTCGGCGCGGACAGGGCCCTGAAACGCCTCTCCCGTTTCCCCGTCTCCGAATTCATGAAAAAGCCTGTCGTCGTGAAGGTAAGCGATGACGTTGACGCCTTTCTCGCGAACACAAGAAAGGAGGGCAAAACTCGATTCTTCTGGCTCCTGGATAAAGATGAACGGCTGATCGGCCCCGTCGATTCCCGTCATGTTCACACACCCTTCAGCCGGGAGGAGGATGTGATGGAAGCCAACTGTCCAGCCATAATCGTCAGGGACAGCGCGACACTGAGAGAGGTCTTATCGAGGATGCTCGGCGAGGGGGTCAAAATAATTCCGGTTATCGATGATGATTCACGGCTCGTGGGCGAGATCAGCATACTGGAAATCGAAAAAGTGACCGAGCAGGCCGCACTCGAATGTTGATGACTCACATAAAACCGTTTCTCCGCAGATCAGTGGGGACAATCCTCCTTGCCGTGGCGTTTATCTACCTCATCCTCGACATGAACCCTTGGAAATTTTTTCTCCAGGCCATCTTCGCGGGAGAGACCGAGTGGATCTACCCGCGCGCGACGCTGATCGATCTCGTCGGCGAACACCTGCTGCTCGTCTTTATTTCAAGCGCGCTCGCCGTGATTATGGGGATAGTGGCCGGCATCTTCGTGACACGACGTTCCGGCAGAGTGTATCTGCAGACAGTCAACGACCTGACCTCGCTGGCGCAGACCTTTCCCCCGGTGGCGATCCTGGCGCTTGCCGTCCCCTTTATCGGATTCGGGTTCAAACCCACCATCGCGGCCCTTTTTCTGTACAGCATCCTCCCCGTCGTCCGCAACACCATATCGGGTATCGAGGCGGTACCGGCCCCATTGATCGAAGCGGCCTTCGGCATGGGGATGACACCCATTCAGATCCTGTTCAAGGTGGAGATTCCCCTTGCAATCAAGGTGATCATGGCCGGGATCAGAATGTCTGTCGTGATGAATATCGGAACGGCGACACTGGGGGCCATTGTCGGGGCGGGCGGACTCGGGGTGCCCATCATCTCGGGACTCGTCAGACAGAATCCGGCCTTCGTCCTCGAAGGCGCGCTCACCGTCTGCCTCCTGGCCGTCATCACCGACCGCCTGATCGCCGGGATCGAAGAAGGCTCCTTCCAAAGATTGTTGGGGCCGTAATCTGAAAAAGAATCAATCCTGCAAATTTTTTCGAATAATACTGAAACGGCAGCGCGCTTGGATATAAATAAAAAATTCAAGTTTTACGGGATCAGTGCCAAATATACTGGAAGGATAGAAATTATGACTCCCAATGCAGATATGAACAATTTAAAGCCAGGCACCGATCGGTCTGTCCATCCGTCCATCGGACGCCGGTCTGGATCTGGTCCAGACGGAGTGGGTCAAAGAGATCACTATCGATAAGGGGATCGTCCGTGTCGCGGTGGATCTCCCCGCCGACCACCAATTCGCCTCCAACATAAAGGATGAAATCATGGAGAAGATAGGGCCCCTGTGGGACGTGAAAAGGTGGAGGTCGCGTTTACGGAATAACTGTCCGTGCGCGGGGATATTGGCATTCCCCTCAGTTCCCTAAAAATCATGGCGGAATCAAAGAACCAACAGGGTATAGGGATCAACCCTTTGTCTGCCCCCTCTGTTTCTATTCGGTTTCCAACTGGACGCCCAAGATGTTGATCGCCGGAGGCTCGGTTGAGGATTCCCCGCTGTTCCTCGCTCATCTCAGAAACGGCAAGCGGTGGTACTCTCGGTTTGGATAGTCTCATATTTTATCCTTTTTTTATCCTTTCATTGCTGATATCATTTCTCCACAGGCATCGTGTCCCTTTAAACATCCGATACCATATAAGATTTGATCCGTATAAAAGCAAAAGGAATTTGATGATGAGAATGATCAGAAACAGCAACCTCACTATGCCAGGACAGAAAAATAAATGAAACCAAACCCTTCACCGATTGTTGATTTTCACGTTCATCTCTTCCCTGACAAGGGCTTTGATGCCATCTGGAGCTTTTTCGCCGCGGCGGGGATGGATGTACTGCACAAGTATTATAGCGGACAGTGTATCGAATATCTGAACAAGCGCGGTGTCTCCCCCATCGTCTTTTCCAATTACGCGCACAAAAAAGGGGTCGCGGAGCCGATGAACGAGTGGAACATCAACCTTCTCGAACAGTTCCCCGACCTGTACTGCTTCGCGGCCTATCATCCCGATGACAGCAACGCCCTCGAGTATGCCGAGGAGATGATAGCCCACCCCCGCGTCGTCGGGATCAAAATGCATTTTCAAGTACAGAGGTTGTACCCCCACGACAGACGTCTCTTCCCCCTGTATGAGATGGTCATCGAGAGGGGGAAACGTCTGCTTCTCCATGTCGGCAACGGCCCCCAAGGAAACGAATTCGTGGGACTTACCCATTTCAGAAAGGTCCTCGACCGCTTCCCGGATCTCCCGGTCAACGTCCCACACATGGGGGGTCTCGAATTCAGACAGTTCATGGACCTCCTCGATGACCATCCCGGTATCTATCTCGATACCGCTTACAGCTTCTGGCCCGATATGCCCTTTACCTTCAATCTCGGCCCGGAATACCTGGAAAGATACAGGGACCGTATTCTCTACGGATCGGATTTTCCCAACGTGATACTCCCCCGGGAGGGGGAGATAGACTATCTTTTGGGCCTTGATCTTTCAGACGATTTCTATGATAAGGTATTCTACGCAAATGGCATGAGGCTGCTTGCCGAGACCTGTCCGTCTGCCTGACGGGCCTGATCGCCAGACCTGAAACAACCACCATCAGGAGAAAGGGAGAACATCATGGCCATCACCCTGCCCGACCTTCCGTACAAAAAGGATGCCCTCGAACCGCACATCAGCTCGAGGACACTGGAGTTTCATTACGGGAAACACCACAGCGCGTATGTGGCTAACCTGAACAAGCTGATTGAGAACACCGAGCTGGCCGACGAGACGCTGGAGGAGATTATCACCAAGACCGCGGGCGATACTGAGAAGACCGGCATCTTTAACAACGCGGCCCAGGTCTGGAATCATACCTTTTACTGGCACTCCATGAAACCCGGTGGCGGAGGCGCGCCCGCGGGTGCCATCGCAGAGAGAATCGACTCCTCCTTCGGGGACTACGGCTCCTTTATCGAACAGCTGAAGAATGCCGGTCTCACGCAGTTTGGCAGCGGCTGGGCATGGCTGGTCCTGAAGAATGGGACACTGGAGATCATGAAGACGGCAAATGCCGACACCCCCATCGCCCACGGCGTAAAGCCCCTCCTGACGGTGGATGTCTGGGAGCATGCCTATTATCTTGATTACCAGAACGCGCGCGGCGGCTATCTCGACACCTTCATGAAGCACCTTATCAATTGGGAGTTCGTCAAAGATCAGCTGGCATAGCTGGGGGATGGGAAAAGATACAATCGTTCCCGGTTCCGGACAACCCTATGGAGAGATCACACACAGCACGGCAATCCTATTGCCTCCGCGAAACACCGTACAGACCGGTAGCGATCCTCTGGTCGATTCACCAGGGAAAGCCGGGAATCCTGCGCGTCCTGATCTCCAAGGGCAGGGTTACGGCGCGGCGGCGTCTCGAAGACCTCTTCCCCGATTCCATCCCTTCTTCGTGTAACGAGATTGATCTCGTCGCGGACGGGATCGCGGCGTTCCTGAACGGAAAGGATATCCGCTTCTCACTAGACATCGCGCGGAAGGACCTCTGTTCACCATTTCAGGAGCGGGTCCTGCGCGCCGAACACGGCATCCCCCGTGGTCGCGTGACCACGTATCAGCGGATCGCCCGGCATATCGGCAGTCCGCGAGCGGCGCGGGCGGTGAGCACCGCCCTGGCCACCAATCCCTTCACCATCATGATCCCCTGCCACCGGGCCATTCGATCCGACGGGACGCTGGGCGGATATCAGGGAGGATTGGAGATGAAACGATCTCTGCTGGAGATGGAAGGGCTCTCCTTTACCGCCTCCGGCCGCGTTGCGACAAAGGAGTACTTCTACTGAGGGAGAAGCGGGGGACATCACTGGGTCACGGATCCCTCGAAACTCCTGGCTGTCGGAAGAAGATGGCACATGATGAAACGACTGTTGCTTTTTGTCCCGCTTCTCCTCCTCAGCTGTGGAGGAATTCCGAAGAATATCGTCCCTGTTCAGGGCTTTGATATCGAGCGCTATGTGGGCACCTGGTATGAGATAGCCCGGTTGGATCATTCCTTTGAGCGGGGACTGGAACGAGTATCCGCCCAGTACAGTCTGAGAGATGATGGCGGCATCAACGTCGTAAACAGGGGGTTTGATCCCAAAAAGAATAAATGGAAAGAGGCCGTCGGCAAGGCCTACTTCGTCAGCGATCCTCATACCGGGAGGTTAAAGGTGTCCTTCTTTGGCCCCTTTTATGGCGGGTATAATATCATAGACCTCGATGAAACGGATTATTCCTATGCACTGGTCTGCGGCCCGAGCAGATCCTATCTGTGGATTCTGGCCCGGGAACCCCACCTGGACGAATCCTTACAATCCGCTTTGATACGCAGGGCAAAAGCCCTGGGGTTTGAAACTGAGAAATTGATTTACGTGAGACACCGGGAGGGAAACAAGCTTCCAGCGAGTGCCCATGGTGGGCGCTCGCTTTCCGAAGAATAAAGAAAGCTTGTATCCAAGCACAAAGAGGGGCCGCATGTTAGACAACGTATTTTCTCCCATCAAGATCGGAACGGTCGAGATCCCCAACCGGCTGGTTGTGCCGGCAATGGTGATGAACTATTGCAACGTCGATGGAACGGCGACGGAGCGGTACATCGCCTACCATGAGGCAAAGGCCCGGGGAGGCTGGGGTCTCATCATTACCGAGGATTACGCGGTGGACCCGAAAGGCAAGGGGTTTCCCAACATACCGGGCCTCTGGGACGACAGCCAGATAGAGGGCCACGCGGAGCTGACCCGGAGGATTCACGATATCGGGGGAATCATATTCGCGCAGATCTATCATGCCGGTCGCCAAACCGGTGCTCGAGTGATCGGATCTCAGCCTGTCGCGCCTTCCCCGATACCCTGCCCCTCGATTCGGGAGATGCCCCATGAACTGACGGCCGTTGAGATCAAGGAGGTCGTGGAGAAGTTCGGCGACTGCGCCCTGCGGGCGAAGAGGGCCGGGTTTGACGGGATCGAAGTCCACGGCGGCCACGGATACCTGATCGCCCAGTTCATGTCCCCCTATTCCAACAAGAGGATCGACGAATATGGCGGGGCCCTGATGAACCGGCTGCGATTTCCCCTGGAAATCCTAGCTAATATCAGATTGAAGGTAGGGAGTGATTTTCCCGTGATGTTCAGGATATCGGGGGACGAGCTGGTGCCGGGGGGAAGAACGATCGAAGAAACCAGGGCGATAGCTATGGTGCTGGAGGAAGATGGGATCAACGCCATCCACGTCTCTGCGGGAACGTACGGGAGCGCATACGCGATCGCACCCCCAGCCGCCGTCGGTCACGGGTGGATTACCGGTTACGCCCAGGAGGTGAGAAAGGTCGTGGACATTCCGGTCGTCACCGTGGGGAGGATCACCGACCCCCTCCTGGCGGAGGCGATTATCGCCGGCGGAAAGGCCGATCTGGTGGCCATGGGGAGAGCATCTCTCGCCGATCCGGATCTTCCGAACAAGGCCGCCGCCGGCAGGTGTGAAGAGATCAATTTCTGTATCGGCTGCATGCAGGGCTGCATGGGGATGATATCCCTCTACCAGCCGGCGACCTGTCTGGTCAACCCGACGCTGGGGCGGGAAGATGAGATGAGAATTCTCCCCGCGAAAACGAAGAAAAGAGTATTCATTGCCGGGGCGGGACCCGCGGGGATGGAGACTGCGATGGTGGCCGCCAAAAGGGGGCATGAAGTTCGCCTCTTCGAGAAGAGCGGCAGGCTGGGTGGGCAATACTACCTGGCGGCCTTTCCGCCAGCCAAGGGAGAGATTGCCGCCTTTATCGTCTGGCTGAAAAAACAACTCGCGGATACCGGGGTCTCCATTCATCTGAGCACGGAGCTGACTGAAGAGATCGTAAGCCGGGAGAGGCCCGACGTCGTCGTGATCGCAACGGGGAGTACACCGGCACCCCTCAATGTGCCCGGCAAGGGACATGCCGTCACCGCCCACGATGTCCTGGAGGGGAAGGCAGCTGTCGGCCGAAGGGTCGCCATCATCGGCGGGGGGGTGATAGGCGCCGAGACGGCAAACCACCTGGCGCATCATGGCAAAAGGGTGACGATCGTGGAGATGCTCCCGGCCGTGGCGCGGGATGAGCAGGACCATGTCCGTTTCTTCCTCCTCAAAGAGCTTGCCGAAAAGGGCGTCACGATATATGTACATGCCACGGTCATCGAGGTGTCGGACGACGGACTGGTCATCGAACGGGATGGAAAACGGGAGACGATCGGGCCCTTTGACACGGTAGTGACGGCCGTGGGGCTGCAACCCCGCAATGAACTGCAATCGAAGCTGGAAGGGAAAGTCGACCGGCTCTTGACCATCGGCGATGCTGCGGGCGTGAGAAAGGCCCTGGAGGCGGTCGCGGAGGGTTACCGGGCCGGGCTTGAGATATAAGAGAGGAGAAGGAATGGATCTGCATATCAAGGACAAGGTAGCCATTGTCACCGGCGGGGGCGAAGGGATCGGCAGGGCAATCGCCCTGCGTCTTGCCGCCGAGGGTGCCACCGTCGTGGTGGCGGACTTGAATGAGAAGGACGCACAAAGCGCCGTTGCCGGGATCACGGACCGCGGGGGAAACGGGATGGCCCTGCAGACGGACGCCACGAAGGAAGAGGATGTCGACCGCATGGTCACAGAGACGCTGGGGGCGTACGGAGGGGTGGACATCTTGGTGAACAACGTGGGGGGCGGATGGGATTCCACCTTCATTGCCAAATTTTCCACAGAGAATTGGGACCGGACGATCGAGATCAACCTGAAAAGCACCTTCCTCTGTTCCCGGAACGTCTCCCGGGAAATGATGGGGAAAAAACAGGGGAGGATCATCAACATAGCCTCCATATCGGGGAAGGCCGGGGAGGCACTCGTCGGCGCGTACTGCACGGCAAAGTTCGGCGTCTTGGGCCTGACACAGGTCCTGGCAAAGGAACTGGGCCGCTATTCAATTACGGTGAATGCCGTCTGTCCCGGCTACGTCTATACACCGGGATGGGAACAGCTTGCCCGGATGCTGAAGGACAACGTCGCCTCAATGGCGGACAAGGGACTCGAAGAGATCTTCGAGGAGAGGGTACGCCCGCTCACGCCGCTGGGGCGCCCCCAGACCACCGAGGATGTGGCGAGTCTCGTCGCCTACCTCGCCTCGGAAGAGGCCAAAAATATCACGGGGCAGGCGATCAACGTCGACGGCGGCGCGGTCATGCGCTGATGCGGGAAGGAATCGGCGTACCGTCCGCTCATAGATCTCCTTGAGAAACCATCATGTTGTTTCTTGATCCCGACAGGCCGATTGCCTCCTGCACCTCCGCAACCTGTGATGGGTGCCCGACCGGAACAGCACTTCACTGTCACTTTACGCTCAAAGACCTGACACATTTCCTTCTGCTCGCCCTCCCCTCCTTCCTGATCGGAGGGGCCGGGATCTATTACAAAAGCGGGTGGATGCTCGTTCTGTGGATCTCCATGATCGTCGGGTTCTTCGGATTTCTTGAAATCCGGGTGATGTGTTCCCACTGCCCCCACTACGCCGAGCCGGGTTATTCCCTGAAGTGCTGGGCGAACTACGGCTCCCCAAAGTTGTGGAGATACCGCCCGGGGCCGATGATCCTGATAGAAAAGACCATCTTCTTCGGCGGTTTTATCGTCGTATGGGGATATCCACTCCTTTTTCTGCTTGCGGGTTCACAGTGGTTTTTGCTGATCGTCTATGTTCTTTCCACTACCGGCTTTTTTATGACACTCAGGAAATACTTCTGCTCGCAGTGTATCAATTTCGCCTGCCCCCTGAACACGGTCGGTGAGACGGCCCGCAGGGGATTTTTTGACCGGAATCCCGAGATTGCCGAGGCATGGGGTATTGATCCCGAACACTCATAGCTGTCGAAATCATAGAAAAAGAAAGGAAATCGAAGATGTTTCAGAAACACAGTGAAGATGGATACACCCTCGCTATTGCCGGGATCGAACTCAAAGCGACCGTGTACGGGGAGAAGACTCTGATGGCCGAGTTCCTGTTGAAAAAGGGGAGCATATTACCACGGCATGCCCATCCCCATGAACAGACAGGGTATCTCGTGAGCGGCCGCATCCGCCTTTCGATCGGCCAGAAGGAGCACAATGTGCTCCCCGGCGACAGTTGGTGCATCGGGAGTGATATCGAGCATGGCGCCGAAATCCTTGAAGACTCGGTGGCCGTAGAGGTGTTTTCACCGGTGAGAGAGGATTACCTGCCCAAGGACAGAGACGGGCAGTAAATAGCCTGGCCATTCAATCGTGAACGACGAAGGAGATTTTTATGTCAGAGATTTTTATGTCAGAGATTTTTCCGGAACCAATCAGATCCCTTCCCGAGGCCGATATACCGCTGGAGGGAATAAGAGCGTACCTTTCCCAGTCCAATACACACCAAATCATATTCATGACCTTTGAAAAGAATGTCGATCTGCCCGAACATTCCCATGCCGCTCAAATCGGAATCGTTTTGGAGGGGCAGATCGATCTGACGATCGGCGGAACAAAGGGGTCCTATACCAGGGGCGATCGCTACTACATCCCTGAAGGGGTTCCCCATTCGGGGAAAATCCATGCCGTATACGCCGATATTACCTTCTTCAACGAACCGGCCCGATACGCAGCAAAATAGCAGTATATCCGAATGAAAGACCGGTATCAGGGCTTGCGTTTCGTTCTTTCCGGTGCTACAAAATAAATCAGATTATCGTATCGGTGACAGGGGGAGGTAATCCGCATTTTTTTGTCGCAGCAATTTTCTTCCCGGACCGTGAAGGGACAGAATGATGAGGAGGTGGTTTTATGAAGAGCTCTAAAGTATTAATAACTATTTTAATGTGTGTGCTCTTTCTTTCTTTTGCCTGCGGCGCCTCGGCGGAGATGAGAGCCGGCACCATGAGTATATCCCCCATGATCGGCGGATACGTCTTCGACGGGGAGCAGGACTTGGATAACAATCTTACGTATGGCCTCGGGATCGGGTACAATCTGAACGAACGATGGGGTCTGGAAGCAGCCTTCAACTATATCGATACGGATTATGACACGGATTATGCTGCTGGCAGGGAGACGGACGTCTCTCTGTATCGGTTGGACGCCCTCTATCATTTCAACGTCACCGACCGGTTCGTTCCCTATCTCGCTGCCGGAGTGGGTGGAATTAATTTCAACACCGACGAAGCGAAAAGCGACAACGATTTCATAGCCAACTACGGAGCAGGCGTGAAATACTTCCTCACCGAGAACGTTGCCCTGCGCGGCGATGTGAGACACGTCATATCCTTTAATCCAAAACACCATAATCTCCTCTACACGGCGGGACTTACTGTCTTCTTCGGCGGTGGAAAAGAGGTTGCCGCGGTGGCCCCCGCGTCAGCGCCCGCACCACAACCCGCTCCGGCCCCGAAACCGGAGCCCAAGGACAGTGACGGTGACGGCGTCTACGACGATGCGGATGAATGCCCCGGTACGCCGGCAAGCGCCCGTGTGGATAAGCGGGGATGCTGGGTCCTGGGGAACGTCCTCTTCGATTTCGACAAATCGGTCATCAAACCGGAGGGTCGCCCGATCCTGAATGAGGTTACAGGGGTACTGAACAACAACCCCTCCATGCGAGTCGATATCGAGGGACACACGGATAGAGTAGGTTCCGACGCATGGAATCAGGGACTTTCTGAGAGACGTGCCCAGGCGGTCATGGAATCCCTGGTATCCTCCGGTATTGAGTCCACTCGGCTCACGGCAAAGGGATTCGGTGAGAGCGTACCGGCAGCGTCCAATGAAACGAAGGAAGGACGGGCCCTGAACAGGCGCGTTGAACTCAAGCCTCTACCGTAAAACACTCAGGCTGGATGATGGAGGGCCTGCCACCCAAGGGTAGGCCCTCCGCTTTTACCGGGGACAGTTTTCCACATTCCAGTCTTCATTGCTCAATCCTGACCTGTTTCGGACAGTGCCGAATATTACCCTTCCGCGCGTGAGGTGTTTGTTATACAATTTCCGTATGTAAAAAGGAGGGCGAACCATGGGCCTGAAAGGCAGTTGGTTACACCTCATATATAAGACAGCAACGGGCAGCAGGAAGGTCCGCCTGCTCATTACACCGATCGTCGCCCTCTCCTACTTTCTGTTCGCGTCACTCTTTGTCATTTTTTCATTTCCGACAGATCGCCTGTTCGGGTTTCCCGGGCTCCTTCCCCCTTCGATAAGCAGCGTCCTGTCAATCCCGGTTATCTTCCTCGGACTCTTTCTAGCCTTCTGGTCCGTCCTGCACTTCATACGCGTGCGGGGGACCCCCGTCCCCTTTAACCCGCCCCCCGAGCTGGTCACCTCCGGCCCCTACGCCTATACCCGCAACCCGATGCTCACCGGCCTCTTTATCCTCCTCTTCGGCCTCGGTTTTGCCTTCCGGTCCATCTCACTCTTTTCCATCTTTACACCCCTCTTCATCCTCGTCAATTTCATGGAGGTGAAGACAATCGAGGAACCGGAACTCGAGATGCGGCTCGGCCCGCAATATCTCGAATACAAAAAGCGGACACCTATGTTTTTCCCGTGGAGAAACCCCCGATAATCCATCGCGATGTAAATGATTTGCATATTGCAGCGATCCGTGCTCAAATAATCAGTGGTAGGAGTCCCTCAATGGCAAAGGGCTCTCTGATCAGAGGAGGAAATCACATGACACAGTCATGAATCAGATAAAAAAATAAAGGAGGACAGAGAACATGGGAATTCGAAGCGTTGAAGAGTACAAGGAGAGTCTGAGGGACGGGAGGCGGGTCTACATCAGTGGCGAGAAGGTGGAGGACATCACCAAACACCCGATCCTGGGGATCACCTGCGACACGATCGCGGCCGGGTATGGGCTGACCGCGTCGGAGGACCCCGAGGTGAGGGACCTCTTCGTGGCCCCCCACCCCGAGACGGGGGAGCCGATCAACCGACTCTTCATCACGCCGAGCGGCACGGAAGACCTGGCGAACCGGACGAAGATGATCCAGCGATCCATCCAGCTCATCGGAAGCCTCCCCTTCGGGAAGGATATCGGAACCGACTGTCTCAACGCGGCCTTTGTCGTCGCCGGTCAGATGGGCAAAAAGGAATATCAGGAGAACGCGAAGAACTTCCTCGAGCACCTGCGGAAGAACGACCTGCATACCTGCGGCGCCGTGTCCTGCGTCAAGGGGGACCGGGGGAAAGAACCGGCCAAGCAGAAACACCCCGATTATTATCTCCGCGTGGTCGATAAGAACAAGGACGGTATCATCGTCAAGGGGGCAAAGATCCACATCACGAGCGGACCAGCGGCGAACGAGATCGTCGTCGTACCGACCCGGCAGATGCGGGAGAACGAGGCCGAATACGCGGTCAGCTTTGCCATACCGGCCAATACGGAGGGGGTCACCTTCATCTGCCGCGGGGGGCGGGGGGCCTGGTCGGATCGGGAGTTTCATCCCGATCGGCCAGTCAGAGAACTGACGGAGGCGATGATCGTCTTCGACAACGTCTTCGTTCCCTGGGATCGGGTCTTCATGTGCGGCGAATGGCAGTTCTCCATGCTCATCGCTTATACCTTCGCGACCTTCCACCGCTTCACGGCGATCAGTTACAAGGTCCCATCGGTCGAGGTGATGGCCGGCTGCGCCGTCGCCATGGCAAATTATAACGGACTGGACAAGGTGGGTCATATACGGGACAAGCTGGCGGACATCGCCGCCTATGTGGAAACACTCCGCGCCCTGACCAACGCGGCGGCCCAGAATCCCGTCATGTACGGCGACATTGCCGTCCCCAATCCCCTGATCGCGAATATGGCAAAGCTCCACTTCGCCAACAAGTACCACGCCTTCGTCGAGCTGATACAGGATATCGCCGGGGGGATTATAGCGACCGCGCCGGACAAGAGGGACTGGGACAATCCCGATATCCACGGTTATCTCGATCACTACCTGGGCGGGAGCGAGAAGTACAGTACCCTGGAGCGGATGCAGATGATCCACGAGACGATGCGGCAAGTCTGTTCGCACGAGGCGGCCTTCCACGAGGTGACAACGGTCCACGCCGAGGGCTCGATGGCGGCGCAGAAGATGATGATCCTGGCCGAGTCTCCCCTGAAACAGTATGAGACTATGGCGAAGATGGCGGCGGGGATCCTGCCCCCGGGCAACTTCTAGAAAGATGAGGGGGACGGCGGGCGGCGCATCGCCTCGCCGTTCCCTCACATACACGAAAAAGGCATCAGATGGAACTCACACAGGCTATCGAACAGCGGCGCAGTATACGGAAATTCAAAGAGGACCCCATAACCGACGAGATGATCGACGAGCTCCTCGACTCGGCCCGCCTGGCCCCGTCGGGATCGAATATCCAGCCGGCGCGCTTTGTCGTCGTCAGGTCCCCCGCCATGCGGGAGAAACTGGGCACCTGCACGCCGTACAAATTCATCACCCGGGCCCCCGTCATCTTCGCCTGCTGCGCCGACCGGGCGTCCTTGTCGACACGGGACCAGCGCGTCGGTGAACTCCTGGAGACCGGGGCCTTCACCGATGTCGAGATGGATCCGACCGACATGAAGACCTACAGCGCCGCGCAGATGGACGATTTCGCCACCCGGGCCTATCTCTCGATGAACGCGACCATCGCGATCGAGCACATGGTCCTGCGGGCCGTCGATCTCGGTCTGGGAAGCTGCTGGATCGGGAGGTTCGATAAGGAGAAGGCACGAGAAATACTGGAGCTGAGCGATGACACCCAGATCGTCGTGCTCCTCCCCGTCGGTTATCCGGCACAATCGCCCCCGCAGAGACCCCGGATTCCGCTGGATCAGATGGTCCTGAAGACGATCTGATTCATAATCAGTTTTGAAACGTACACGGCTTATTGCACAAGCAATATATTGATGACGCGGTAAAAAGTCGAGAATCTTCCCTCTCCCTTGATGGGAGAGGGCTAGGGTGAGGGTGAAGTATTAATATCACAAAGAGTTATACCCCCTCCCCTTAATCCCCTCCCGCTAGGGGAGGGGAAATCTGACTTTTTACAAGTGCATCAATATATTGGAGCTGTGCAGTAGTGTGTCTTTCGTCGCGGATATCTTCCTGAAACGGGAGAGCGATTCCTCCGGAACAATCTCAAACCGTTCAAAAATGGTCGCTGTTTACGATTTTCATCCTCGTTTCACATTTACCTCAACAATTTTTGACTCCTAATATAGCTCGATTAAAGGCCCACGTCCCCGATACAAGTCAGTGTCTCCTTGACAAAGAGTAAATCGATGGTGTATTCTACTTCTAGAATATATGGTAATTCGAATGTTGCAATGGTGATGAATGCTATGGATTACGAAACCGTATCGGCTTTTTTAAAGGCCATGGGTAATCCTACCCGACTGAAGATATTGGCGGAACTGGCAAAAAACGAAAGGTGTGTAGGTGATGTAGAGACTCTCATAGGAACAGGCCAGGCAAATATCTCTCAACATCTGGCAATCCTGAAACAACATGGAGTCGTTGACTGTCGGAAGGAGGGAAATGTGCGTTGCTACTTTCTGAGACAACCGGCTCTGTTAAAAAACATCTTGGAGGCAGTCACAAAGAGAGAATAACTGCTGGGTGCATCACATCGGCACAGAATCAGCGGAGCCGCCGGGAAAGTGAAGATAGGCCCATTGATGCGTACGTCATATTCAGCAAGAATCATAAGGTGACAAACAGCAGATATTACGAGACAACTTATTACAGAAAGAATGAATACACTTAAGGAGATCGAAAAGTATGATATTTGATGATCAGACACGACAATATATTAAGGGAAAATTCGAGGCGGAATTCATAAACGATGTTTACATCAGGCTCTTTTCGAGCAATCTGGTTACAGCACAGGATGTCACACAGTATATTGATTTTACCAGAGATTTTTTGAAGGAATTGTCAGAAATCGAGAGCAGAATCCATGTCGAGTACGATGACATGTATGGAGAAGAGGCAAAAAAAAGAAATATCACCGTTTCTCCGTCGGCGATAATCGGCGACGGCAACGGATGGTATCCGGTTCACTACTTCGGAGCCCCTGCGGGGCAAGAGGCTGCGTCATTCATAGAGGCAATATCGATGATTTCACGCAGGGATAGTGCCCTTCAGCCCTCATCCAGGGACAAACTGAAACATATCGATAGAGATGTGCTTATAGAGACATATATCACCCCCAATTGCCCTCACTGCCCTCGGGCTGTTATCCTGTCTAATCAAATCGCCATCGAGTCAGGGGGAAGGATCGTCTCACGGTGCATAGAGGCCCAGGAAATGATGGAACGGGCGCGGATGTTCAATGTTTCTTCCGTTCCCCAGCAGGTTATCAACGAAGAACAAGGCTCGGTCACGATAGGGGTGCAGCAAGAGGGAACCTTTGTTAATCAGGTGCTCAGGTATGGATCTGCCCGTGCCCAAGAGATATTGGAGGAAGAAGAGAAAGCAAGAAAGAAACAGGAGATATTGCTCGATAATCCTGATTGTCCGGTCGTGATCACCGATGAAAATATCGATGAGGCGATTGCTAAGTATCCCTTCCTGGTTGTCGACTGTTGGGCCGAGTGGTGTGCTCCCTGCAAAATGATAGGTCCCGTTATCGAAAAGCTGGCATCGAGTCACAAGGGGGAGATCGTCTTCAGCAAACTTGATGTCGACAGCAACCCCGGCAGCTCGGACAAGTTCAACATCAGATCTATTCCAAATCTTCTCGTGTTTAAAGAGGGAAATAAGGTGGGAGATATTATCGGTGCTATGCCGGAAGATATGCTACTAGCGAAGATCAACGCATACAGATAAAGCGTAAACAGTATGCGACTGGAAGGTAGATATGAAGATTGCCATTCCGAGAGAACAAACACCTTACGATCAACGTATCCCTATGATCCCTTCCGATGTGTGTTGGTCGGCGCCAACAACGTGGTCAATCCAGCGGCCAGGGAGAGCAAGTACCCGATGATCTACGGTATGCCGGTCATCGTTTTGAAGCGTTCCATGGTGCCCGGCTTTGCGGGCATAGAAAACAATCTGTTTTATAAGGATAATGCCCGGATGCTCTTCGGGGACGCAAAAACGAGTATCGAAGGACTTGTCTCAGAATTTAAGAAAAAGTGATGATCACAAATAGTGAAAAGATAGAGTCATAATGGAGGAATGAAAAGTAAAAAAAGTGGAATCGAATGCTTTACGCTTCCGGTTCATAATGAAACACAAAGTGGAGGAGAATTTATATGGGATTGATTATTGCTTTTTCAACCGATGACGGCGAGTTTTTCAACGACGACCATTTTGGAATGGCACGACATTTTCAGATTTATGAGTTTTCAGATTTAAAAGAAAAGTTCATCGAAACACGAAAGAACGTAAAATATATGGAAGATGAATCAATAAAACATGGTGATCCCGGCAAGGCGCAGGCCACATCTTCTGTACTCAGCGGTATTGATGTTATAGCAGGCAGGAAATTCGGGCCCAATATAGTGAGGTTGCTGAAAAGATTTGTATGCGTTGCGGTGAAAACTAACAGTATTGCCGATGCCATACAGATGATACACGAAAATATGGGACTGATAGAAGAGGCCAAAAACAAGGGCGATGAGAGAAAGCACATTGTTCTGAAACAACCGGCGAAAGGGTAACAAG
>Ga0307991_1001433_pt1 | contig 16609 bp, 10 predicted proteins | sample EllFjometagen131_FD_203146 | JGI IMG/M metagenome (GOLD analysis project Ga0307991, IMG submission 203146) | Marine microbial communities from Ellis Fjord, Antarctic Ocean - #131 | ecosystem: Environmental > Aquatic > Marine > Unclassified | place: Southern Ocean | collected 2014-10-08
TCTTAGAGTTTGATTCCCCGCCCTCTGCTGCGATCAATTAGTTTATTTTAAAGAGTAATAGATACTCCATAACTCTGCTGCGAGGAGATTCGTTAATACGTACATCTTAAGTTAATGACATTGTTATAAATAAGGCCTTTCGGCGATTTTACTGAAGGGCTTTTTTGTTTTTTTTAAATTATTTTTAAAAAAAAGAAGGATTTTCAAATAGACTTGTCGTATAAAATAAACAATGTGCTAAAAAATATTAAATATTGTATTCTGTATGAAGGTAACAGGAGAGACCTTTTCTTTCCATTATAAAAGAAAAGGAGCCGAAGAGGTAAGATATCAAAAGTATCTAAACTTTCAGGCAAAAGAACTGTTACCGGACAGAACTCTGGAGAGCTTTATAACAAGAAGCACCGAAGGGGCAAATCCTAATCTTTTAGGAAAAACCATACAGATTTTACTTTAAAAAACTATTTCCTAATTAAATAGGAAGAATCTTTCAGGTAAAAGGACAGAGTAAGAATAGTAATACAACGTCATGGGCCTAAGATATTGTCTCATTTTCGGGCAATATTATGACCGCCAGACTACCGGTTTTTTTATTCTGGTATTTTTTACGGCAATACACCTTGTACCTTGTGAAATACCATTAGAAGAAGGAGAGGTATTAGAAGTAAAGATAATTTAAACGGGTATATACATTGCATTAAAAAAGGCAATGTATATGAGAGACTGAAAATCAAAGCAAAATTAAATAAAAAACTAATTGCAAAACCTTATGTTTTCAATGTTGAATTTAATGTTGGAATAAGCTCTAAAACAGATGAATCAAATGAATTGAATGATATGTTCCTTTTGAAAGATACAAAGTAAGAGAGGTATTAAAATGTTTAGAAAAAAGGATATATTAATTATTATTTTTACTGTAATTTTAGTTCTTGTAACTTGTATTTCTGTTTATTCTTGGGACCACCCCAAAATAGCAGTAGTGGCTATTACCTCTACTGCTTCAAATTGCTCATGGCGAAGTGATTCTCCTTTATCAATTGCGACCACTGATTTGATGATTAATGCGTTAGTTAATAGTAATCGTTTTAGAGTATTTGAAAGAGCTAAGTTAGATGCTATTTGTAAGGAACATGGTTTTCAAAATTTTTCAGGTCTGGTAGATCAGTCGACTGCTGTTCAGTTAGGAAAGATGATCGGAGCAGGAGCAATAGTGACGGGGACAATTACTAATGTTAATTTTAGTGCGGATAGTGTATTTCAAATTGGTCCTTTGAAAGTGAGAAAATCATCGGTAGAAGTAGGCATGGCTATCAGGTTTATTGATGTAACCACAGGGGAAATCCTTTATTCTACTTATGAAGAAAGTAAGACTTCAGCTTCAGCTATTTCTGCAAACTTACCGGATCTTATTCCCGGCGGATTTGGCATTTCTAGGAAATCGACTGCTAACCTGTTAACAGCAGTTGGAGAGATTTGCGATTGCGTTGTTACTGCATTTGTACAAAAAATGGATGAAAGGATTACCAGAACTGAAGCCGCTCCATTGGAGGGTTATGTGGTGCAAGTAAATGCTACATCTTCAGGTAATTTAGTTCAGGTTTATATCAATCTGGGCAAAAATTCAACGATTAAAAAAGGGGACAAAATACGCATCTACCAAGAAGGAGAGGTAATACGAGATCCCAAGACCAATGAAGTATTAGATAGAGAGCTAATACTCGTTGCCATAGGAACGGTAAGAATGGTAAAAGATAAATTATCAAAGGTTTTAATTACTGAGAAGTTTACCAGTAGAGAGATTAGGAAAGAAGATATTGTTCAAGTTATGAGATAAGAAAATCTTTTAAAAAATTGCTTATATTTACATATAGGAATAACTTTTAGTTGGAAAAACTTTGTTAAAAATACAAGATGTAGAAAATTTAAGATTTTACTTTTAAATGTTGTTAATATTTATATTTCTAGAAATATGATTATAAAATCCGTTAAGCGGATATAAAAATAAAAAATGGGAGGTAAAAGGTATGAAAATGTGGAAAGGTAGTAAACTATTTAAATTAGGTTTATGGTTAATGGTTTTGAGTTTTCTAATTATCCCCGTTACGTGCTATGCAGGGCAAGATAATGAGGGTAATGAAGAGTTTTTCCGTTTTTCCAACATGTTTCCAAAAGTTGAAGAACTTGCCGGAACCGGTGCCAAGCTTGAACAAAAGCGCGACCAGTATTTAAACGAGAGGGGTTGGGAAATTGGTCAATCCTCATATAATCCTGGAGGTGCATATATTGGCTGGGGAGTAGGAGGTATTAAATTAGAGCCGGATGATGTAAAATATGCGCAGGCTCGTATTTTTGCTTTTTATCGGGCTCTTACGGAGGCAAAAGGTAGTTTTATTAAATATCAACAACGAAATATTTTGACGGAACTAGTCAAAGAATTTTTTCTTGATAGTTTTCCTGTAATTGAGAAAAAGTTAGAAGAGAAGGAATATTGGAAAGAACGCATTGATACTATTGCGGAAAAGGCAATTGACCTTGGGGAGGCGAAACTTGATGCTTTATTAAAAGAGTTAAATGTTGATCTAGATAATTATGTCAAAGTAAATAGAATTGAGAAAAAAAATATTTTACATGATGCCATCAGCATGAAAGAGGTAACTAAAGCAGTGGGTTCACTTGCAGGAGCTCGTGTGCTAGCCAATTTTGAGGACCTCAACTCAGTAGGTGTACTCATTATTCATAATGAACGATCCGAGGCAATTGCACGCCAGATTGCTCATGGAGATATTGTTTCAAGAAATACATCGGCTGCTGTTAAAAAAACAATTTTAGAACAATTAGGAGATAATTTTTCCAGCACGGAAGAGTACATTCCAGTTTATGGTGTTCGTGTAATGGAGGATGAATTTGGTGAAAAGGTACTTGTATCATTTGGACAATGGGCACCGGCAATAACAAAAAAAACAAATTCCACAATTTCTGAAGCTCGAGTAAAAGATGCACGCAATATTGCAGAGAGTAATGCAATTGCTGATTTGACGAATTTTATCAATAGTACCATTGTGCTTGAATCTCATAAAAAAATACAGGAAAGTGAGGATGTAAACCATATCAGGATGGTTGAAAGATTAGAAGAAATTGAATCTTACCAAATAGGAACATATTCAGAAAATATTATTAAACAATATGGGAGTGTGCAACTGCAAGGTATCACAACGATAAAGAAGTGGTCTGCAAATGATCCTAACACAGGACATCCTATAATAGGTCATATAGTTATGTGGAGTCCGACTACACGAGATACAGCTCTTGGAAAAATAATTCCTGAAGAAGAGGCTACAGGTGAAAAAATTGAATATGGTAATGAAGTTAGGGAATCGCCTGCTTTAGATCATTTAGATCCTACCTTACAGCAGTAAAGATTAATTTTTGGAGGAAGCAATGCGTATTAAAATTATTGTTCTATATTTATTAGCTGTTTTCTTTTTTATTGGAAGTGGAATTGCCTTTGGTTCTATTCAAAGTGAGGAAGTTGTTACTACTTCAAGAGGAAGAACCCCGGATGAAGCTGTTGTTAACTGCCTGGTTGAAGCCATTCGTCAGAAACGGGGTGTTGAAATTGATGCATTGAGCGAGATTCGCTTTTCCTTGGAAGATCTTTTTCGTAAGGAAGGAGAAGAAAAATTCTCCAGAGCAGAAATAAAGGATGAAGTGATAGAAGAAATTCGCATGCATACCAAAGGGCTAATAGAGAGATATGAAGTTTTGTCATCTGATAGAATGAATGATGGTAGCTGGGAGGTCAGGATACGAGCGTTTGTGCCTGTTTACCGTCGCAGGGTTGACAGCAATAATAGGTCAACCTTGGCAGTTATGCCTATCATACCTCGCCAGGGGCTAAAACCTGCAGAGGGTATTGACGTCAACGAGATTGCGAGACAAATAAGTCAGCGGCTAACTACCCAGCTTGTGCAGACTCAGCATTACAACATCCTCGATCGGGAATATGGTAATGAGTTTGAGAAAGAGCGACAATTGTTGATTTCTGGAGGGTTTCCTATCCGTGAGATGGCACGTTTAGAGGAACAATTGGGTGTAGATTACCTGCTTATTGGAACTCTATCCGAAATACATAGCTCTATAATTACGCAAGAGTGGTATGGTGCAGAAGTAACAAAATGTGAAGTGTATTTGAATTTTGATGTAAGAGCAGTAGAATTTGCAACCAGGCAGGTTCACAGGGCAGACACTGTAATAGTATCACTTGACCGTGTAATTGACCTCGGAAGCTCAGGTGATAGAACCAGCCAAGTACAATTGACAGGGCAAATACCTGGCAATATAATTTCCGAGTTGGTTGATGAGTTAATCACAAAATTAAACCGCGGATTTTTTGATATTCTGATGCCTGTCCGTGTACTCGATATTCAAAATGGTATAGTTTATCTTAACCAAGGGGGCACTCGGATTCAAAAAGGAGAGAGATTTAGCGTTCTAGACTCTCATCGTACAGTAACGGACACTGGAAGTGGAGCCCTTATTAGGATTGAAGGGGAGAAGTTGGCAGAGATTGTGGTCAAGGATGTTATGGAGGAGTATTCAATTGCAGAGATCATCTATAGGGGAGAAAGCGTGATAAAAGCTGGTTTGCGATGTAAAAGGATACAATGACATCGTAATTGCTGGAAAATTACTCAGAATAGTCCCTTTAATTATTGAGAGCATTGAACATTCAACCTAAACATTAATTGTAGACGCTCTCTTTGATAATCTGCCGGATAATTAATAAATGTAAAGATTAAAATAATTTCTTTTAGAAGAAAGGAGCTTTGTATTATGAAGAACTTCTTGATTTTTTTACTGATTTTCGCCTTATGCTTTTGCACTATAAACGGTGTCTTTGCCCAGGAAAATGGACTTTCACAGAAAGTCAGCCAGCTGGCCGATAAATTAGCCTTTGCGGTAGAAGGTTATGTAGTAGGGGTAAGTGGGGAAACAGTTTATATTAATCTTGGGCAAGCATCAGGCATTGTGGAGGGCATTCAATTTGAAATAGTCAGGCTGGATAAAAACCGTCCTTTCAAGATGGGCGATAGAATCATTGGCTACCCGGAAACAGAAGTAGGTCAGATAGAGATAACCAATGTCAGGAAAGAGATGTCCCTGGCTAAAATAATGGACAAAGTGATGGATATACGGGAAGGTGATAAAGTTTATCAGGAGATGAAAAAAGTTACCCGAATAGCCATCACTGAATTTACTTATGGAGATGATTTTAATGACTTTACCAGGAATGTCCAGGACATACTTTATACCAACCTGATCCAAAGGGGTATGACCGTAGTGGAGCGCGAAAAAATGGAGCAGGTAATGGAGGAACTAGCAAAAAGCTTTAGCGGGATGATCGATTCTGCTACTGCAGCTGAAATAGGGAAGATGCTGGGGGTGGAAGCTATCATAGTCGGTACCGTTTCCGACATGGGTGATTCTGTTGACCTTAGAGCCCGCCTGGTGGATGTAGAAAAAGGTGCGGCTATTACTGCCGCTCAAATCGCTGTAAACAAGAATCCGACTATTACTAAAATTTTAAGCAACGGAGTAAGGAAAGCAATCTATGGGAAAGGTGGTATTGTTTCAACAAAAGAAGCTAAAAGTATACAAGAAATAAATATTCAGAATTTTAATTTTAAATTAATCGATTGGCAAAAGAAAGGAGAAGGCATAATTTTTGAGCTGCTCATTACAAGTGAAGAAGATAGTGGACTTAGATTATATGGTAGATATTATGATAAGATAACAAGAGTTTTTGATGATTTTGGAAATGAATACTTTGCTAGTAAAGTTCAACTTGGGAATTTTACCGACACTGGTTATATTGATAACAAACTTGTTACCGGAGTACCTATGAAGGTAATTGTTTCCTTTGATAATTTTTCATCTCAGGCGAAAATCATAACCTTACTCGAAATATATTGCATTGATGATAATAAACATTTCACAGCTCAAATTAGGGATATTCCCATAGTTCAATAAAAAAGGAATGCAGCTTATACAAAAGATGCCAGTAAAATTTTATGTTTGTTTCTGGTATTTCTATAAAAAAACTTTGCTTTTAGATAGAAATATTGTTACCTAAAGAAAATAATCTATCTCTATTTGAGCTTTGGTTGTCTGAAGGCGGTAAAAATTTCAAAATTCAATTCCGGGATATTCTTATAACATAATAAAATTATTTGATTATAAAATTATTGTAAAATTTTGCAAATTTTATCATTCTGAATTAATAAAATAATAATAACCCAAAAAGTAAATATTGTTAAGGGATAATTGTTCCCCTAGAAATTATCTTATAAACGTTGCCATATCACATAAATAAGGTTAATAAAAACGCCTTAGGGAGGATTTTAATACAATGAATTGTATAATGAATTGTATAATGAATTGTATAATGAATTGTATAATGAATATGAAAGGCAAAGGGTCGCATCTTTATTATTGACAATTGAATAATATTTTAAAAAAAATTACTAATTAATCTTAGCAAATTTAAAAATTATTTTAGTACTATGTAAATTTTATGCTTTGGTTTTATAAATTGTGTTAAACAACTAGTTTTTGCGAGATAATCTTGTATGGAGGTAATATGAAATGAAAAATAAGATAATATTAGCTGTATTAATTTTAAGTATTATAGCATTAATATTTTCTGGCTGCGGAGGAATAACTACTCCAGAAACGCCATCGGATTCTTTAAATGCTATAATTACGGCAACACCTACTTCTGGTGAAGCCCCGCTAGAAGTTACTTTAGATGCTTCTGAATCATCTGTTTCTCAGGGGAATGAAATAGTGAGCTATGAATGGGATTTTGGAGACGGCAAGACAGGAGAAGGAGGGGCTGTCCAACATGGTTTTGGTTCTCCAGGAAACTATACTGTTATATTGGCCATTAGTGACAGTAAAGGTGCCGTAGATACCTCTTCTGTAACCATTAAAGTTTTTCAACCCACTGAGACAGTTGTAGAACGGGAATTCGAATTACAGAATGGCATAGATTTTGATACTGGTACAGGGCTAAGAGTTTCTGTTTCGCCTCTATCGACTGGTGGCGAAGCAAAGCTAGTAGTGGCAGAGAATCATTCCCCACAACAACCCGAGGGAGGCTTTATAGAACTACAATCAATTTATGACATTTCTATAGTACAAGAAAGTATTTCCCAAGGACAAAAAATAGTTGAGAAATTCTCGGAAAACCTATTGAATGTGGAGCTCGTTTTTGATATCCCTCCAGGTACAGATCCAAACTCCGTGGTCATTCTTGAATGGAGAGATGAAGGGTGGGTTTTAGCCTCATCATCAGATAGCCCCGATTCAATTGATTCTCTTGGGGGCGTTCTTACCCCAGATGGACACAATATCTCCATTGAACTTCATCACCTAAGTAGTTACGCACGAGCTTATATTGAATTTACAGCAGGAGCACCTGTAATATTTCCTCATGTTTCAGAGCCTTTGATAACTACAGACGGTGATATATGCGTTGATGTACTTCTCGAATCTACTCATTGGGGGATAATAAGTGTAGGAGCTTGGTATAAAATCGAAGTAGTTTACGAACTTGGGTGCAAATCGATCAAGTCACCAACAGATCTGTCATTCGGAGACTGGGGAGAAAATAAAGGCTTTCTTGGCCCTAAAGAAAATAAAAAACTTCAATTTACGTTCTGGGGTACAGGAGGAACTACTCCTATTTATCTTTCAGTACGGGATGGTTGGCCTATGGCTTTACGCGATTATCTCTTGCGTGTAGTCGATAAAAATTTGGATTGGCCCTACTCCTCACGAGAAGCAATGGAAAATGATTTTAATAAAAAATGCGGAATAGGGATTGCATCTACGGCGATCTCTGAGTCCATTAACAAACTGGGAGATGAACTGATTAAAGTTACATCTATTAAAGATGGGGTCAGAAGTCTATGGAAATGGATGAGGAAGTATGGAATAGGAAACTGGGCTCATTTTATCGCAGCAAGCAAATTAGCAGTAGATACAGTGGGGCATGTTGTACGAAACCAAGGAGGAATTATCGACTATCGTCTTATTGGCGGTATTCTACCTCCTCTGGTTAAAGTGAACCCGGCTGAAGTAGTAATAAACGCTGGTGAAAGTGTTCAATTTTCCGTTAGTCTGACTACATTCGATGGCAATCAAGTATTATCAACGAATCCCTCTTCAACATATGGATGGGATGTAAGTGGAGGAGGCTTAATCGATGAGAATGGCCTTTTTATTGCTAATAACAATACATCTGGTACGTACACGATAAAAACCCACATTGGATATTTTGGTATAGATGGAGAAGTTCATATAGCAGAAGGTGAAGCAAATGTGATAATTAATGTTACTGAATCAATCATTACCAAACCGGATGCACCAACTTCTCTTTCTCCGGGTACTACTTCTGCCCCGGGTCCGACCATCAGCACCCTGACTCCGACTCTCCAGTGGCAGGCCGTATCTAATGCCGATTATTACAACTTATCTGTTAGTATATTTCCTTATGGTACAAGTAACATCATTTACTATGATCAGCAGGTATACGGAAATTCTATTACCGTACCCAGTGGAGAATTAGAAGCTGGGAAGAAATACCGTTGGAATATACGAGCTCATAATAGTGCCGGTTATAGTGATTATTCTTCCGATTATCATTTCCAGACTGAATCAATCACTATTCCACCACCGGATACACCCACTTCTCTTTCTCCCGGTACTATTTCTGCCCCGGGTCCGACCATCAGCGACCTGACTCCGACCCTCCAGTGGCAGGCCGTATCTAATGCCGATTATTACAACTTATCTGTTAGTATATATCCTTATGAATACGAAAATATAATCTACTATGATCAACAGGTATACGGAAATTCTATTACCGTACCCAGCGGAGAATTGGAGGCAGGAAATAAATACCGTTGGAATATGCGGGCTTACAATAGTGCCGGTTATAGTGATTATTCCTCCGATTATTATTTCCAGACTGGATCAACCACTACTCTACCTGCTGTACCAACTTCTCTTTCTCCCGGTACTACCTCTGCCCCGGGTCCGACTATCTCTACCCTGACTCCGACTCTCCAGTGGCAGGCCGTATCTAATGCCGATTATTACAACTTATCTGTTAGTATATATCCTTATGGCGCAAGTAACATTATTTACTATAATCAACAGGTATACGGAAATTCCATTACAGTACCCAGCGGAGAATTGGAGGCAGGAAATAAATACCGTTGGAATATGCGGGCTTACAATAGTGCCGGTTATAGTGATTATTCCTCCGATTATTATTTCCAGACTGGATCAACCCTTGGGCAAGTCCAACTTTCAGGTCCATCAAATGGAGGTATATTGCCACCAATGAGCGTTACATTTTGGTGGAACTCCGTTAGCAATGCTACAAAATATCAATTCATTCTCTACAATCAGCAAGGACAAGTTGCACTAGATACGATTAAAACTAGCACTTCTTTAATTGTTACCCTTGGAACCGAAGAAACAATCACCTGGAAAGTAAGGGCAGGTGATAACAGTGGTAATTGGGGTACATGGTCTAGTACATGGAGTTTGATTATAAAATCTCTAACATAAAGTAGGGTTTTTACAGCTTTATAAAATGATAATAAAAGACCTTAATAATAATTAGGTACACATCCCATTTTCTTAAATAGGGAAGGCATACCAAATCAATAGTCCGGTAACTTTTGAGTTGTCCTGGAAGAAAAGAGAAGAACAATAATGAAAGAGTGGATTAGTTCCGGAAGGATTAAAGATACATAATAATTAAAAAATGCTAACGAGACCTAAAAATATTTTATTTAAAATTAAGGGGGATCTCGAACTATGAAAGGAAAATTAAATGAACCAGTTAAAAGTAACTTATCAACCATAACGAAAAGATTAATAATTATTTTCATCACCTTTACTCTTTTTTTTACTATTTCTTCTTTGGTACTTTCCCAATCATCTCCCTGGCCTATGTTTCGTCAAAACCCCCAGCGCACCGGGAGAAGCCCATACAAAGGCGCTGAAATTGATATATTTAAATGGAGGCTTGAAGTAAAAGATCTGACTATCTCCTCCCCAGCCATAGGCTCCGACGGAACAATTTATATTGGAGGTACTCACTTCTATGCAGTCAACCCAGACGGCACGTTAAAATGGATACATGAAACAGAAGGCCTAGTTCAATCCTCCCCAGCCATAGGCGCTGATGGAACGATCTACGTGGGCTCAAGGGATGGTTACTTCTATGCAATCAACCCAGACGGTAATTTGAAATGGAAATTGGGGATAGGAGGTGCAATTGTCTCCTCCCCAGCCATAGGCTCCGACGGAACAATTTATATTGGAGGTACTCACTTCTATGCAGTCAACCCAGACGGCACGTTAAAATGGATATTTAAAACTGAAGGACCGGTTCAGTCTTCTCCAGCCATAGGCCTCGACGGAACTATCTATGTGGGCTCATTAGACGAAAACTTCTATGCAATCAATCCAGACGGTACATTGAAATCGGCGGGATGGATAGGAGGCCAGGTTGTCTCTTCTCCAGCCATAGGCTCTGACGGAGCAATCTATATGGGTTCCGAGAATCGTAATCTCTATGCCATTAGAAGTCTCTATGCACTTAGAAACGGTAAAGTGAGTTGGGGCTTTGATACTGGAAGTAAAGTTGTATCTTCCCCAGCCATAGGCTATGACGGGATAATCTATATTGGAGGTAATGGTCTTTATGCCGTCAACCCATCAGACGGTACACTAAAATGGGAATTTAAAACAGAAGACGCGATTGAATCTTCCCCAGCCATAGGCTCCGATGGGACAATCTATGTAGGTTCAGGGAGCTCACTGTATGCAGTAAACCCAGACGGCACAATAAAAAAGAGATTTAGTACAGGAGAGAAAGGATGGTTTATTCTCTCTTCTCCAGCCATAGGCTCTGATGGAACAATTTATGTGGGGTCATCTAATATAGATGTCCATAGTATTTGGTCAATTCCTGGAACTTCTGATGTCAAGGTTGGCAACGGCTTTCTCTATGCAATTGGTAATGCAGTTTTCTCTCCCCAGGATACGGAAACTACCAGTCCCTTACAGGATAGTCTAAATGAAATGTTAACTTGGGATAGAACCTACGGCGGAAGCGGTTACGATAGGGCATGGACCCTCATCCAGACTATTGACGGGGGCTACGCTGTAGCTGGCTTTACCTCCTCCAAAGGTGCCGGTGGTGAAGATTTCTGGGTCATCAAGTTAGATGAGCAAGGGAACAAGGTATGGGATCGAACCTATGGCGGAAGTGGATACGATATAGGATTTTCCCTTATCCAGACTACCGATGGCGGCTATGCCGTAGCTGGTGCGACCACCTCCAAAGGTGCTGGTAATGAATATTTCTGGGTCATCAGGAAGTTAGATGAGCAAGGGAACCAAATCTGGGATAAAAACTATGGCGGAAGCGGTTACGATGAGGCATATTCCCTCATCCAGACTACCGACGGCGGCTATGCAGTAGCTGGGGTAACCGAATCCAAAGGTGCTGGGAAAGAGGATGCCCGGGTGATCAAATTAGATGAGCAAGGGAACCGGGTCTGGGATAAAACCTATGGTGGAAGTGGTGACGATGGGGCATTTTCTCTTATTCAGACTACCGACGGCAGCTATGCTGTAGCCGGCTATACCGAATCCAAAGGTGCTGGGAATAGAGATGCCTGGGTTATCAAATTAGATAAACAGGGGAATAAGGTTTGGGATAGAACCTATGGTGGAAGTGCTGCCGATGGGGTAGAATCCCTTATCCAAACGACTGATGGCGGCTACGCCTTAGCCGGCTTTACCGATTCTAAAGGTGCTGGGAATAGAGATGCCTGGGTTATCAAATTAGATAAACAGGGGAATAAGGTTTGGGATAGAACCTATGGTGGAAGTGCTGCCGATGTGGCATATTCCCTTATCCAAAAGACTGACGGCGGCTACGCCGTAGCCGGGGTAACCGAATCCAAAGGTGCCGGGGAAGAGGATACCTGGCTTATCAAATTAGATAGCCAGGGGAATAAAGTCTGGGATAAAACCTACGGCGGAAGCGGTTACGATGAGACATATTCCCTCATCCAGACTACCGACGGCGGCTATGCAGTAGCTGGGGTAACCGAATCCAAAGGTGCTGGGGAAGAGGATTTCTGGGTAATCAAGTTAGATAAGCAGGGGAATCTTATTTCAGAAATATATGACTCTGAAAAAGCAGTTGAAGCCAAAGATACTGCTGAAAATACAGAAATAAATGATGGTAATTCTCAAGTTTCGACAGAAACAAGTACTACAATGACTCAAACAATCCCAGTTCCCAGCTTTGATTCCTATCAATGGGAAGTAGGTCTCCCCGGATTTACTAAGCCTGGCGATATCACTTATTTTGGAAAGAAAACTCTCGGTACAGTCCAGCTTTTAAAACCATCCAACGGAGCAATCTCATCTCCTGGGAATATCCCTTTCTCTTGGGATCCTGTGAGCAATGCTACAAAATATCAATTCATCATATACAATTTTCAAGGGGAAGTTGCATTAGACGCTGTTAAGAGTAGCACTTCTTCGATTGTTAATCTTGATATTGATATCAAAAAAACAACCACTTCTAGTGTAACTTGCACATGGAAAGTAAGGGCAGGTGATAACAGTGGTAATTGGGGTCCATGGTCTAGTACATGGAGTTTGACTTTGAAGTCTGCTACAATTATTAGCCCCGATTCCTCTACCCAAGATTCTGATACTACTTACTCTTTAACTGGTAACCTGTATTGTCCCGAGACCCGTGGTTATCCTTGCGATAGTTGCAGCACTGCTAAAGGATATATCAATCATTTCCAGGGTTTCAACGTTCTAACTACCAATGAAGATTGTTACGTTAAATTAATTTATAACAATGGGGATTATATAGGGAATCAGAATGATTGTAAGGTTACTGTCAAAGGAGAAAAGTGGTTAGGGTTAGAAGATGAATCAGGAACAAAATTAGTGGAAGAAATAAACAAGGGAAACTTTGACTTTACACGCGCAAATAAATTTATTGAAAGAACAATGAACTTTCCTGGAGATAATTATAAATACGAATTTGCCAATGAGGGCAAGGAATTCCGATTATACCTTCCCAGAAATCGAGAAGAGGCTTTTAAGGCGGTACCTTGGAAAAATATCACTGTAGAAATAAAAAATAAAGAAACTGATAGGGTCTTTATATACAAGTTTCAAAAAGGCATTTTCCCTCAAGCATATTCTTGGAGTAATGGAGTGGCAAATTATGGACAATGTGTATGGTGGACCGCTAAAAGATGGGTAGAAGAAGTAGACTCGAAGACACTGTTTCCTTTTTACCCTCCTTCTCCGCAAGATGTTAATGTAATAAAGATTAATTCTAATTACCAGCCCAAAAGATTTGATATTCTTATTAATTATATCCCAGGGGGGCCACCCGAACATTATGGCTTCGTAGAAAAAGTAGAGGGCGATAAGATGTATATTAGCCAATTTAATTGGATAAAACCGGGTGAAGTTTACAATTATATTATAAGGACTTGGAACGGAAATGCAACTAACCTTTTTTATCCTTATAATCCTTCTAATGAATATTATTTTAAATATTACTATAGAAAGTAAAAATACAGGGAAAACTCCGTGCTTACAACTTTTAAAGAAAGGAGGTAGAAAAGATGAAGAGTGATTTATTTATTAGGAATTTATTAATAATAATTGCAATCTTATTGGCTTTTAACATAATGATGCCCATATTATCCAACCCTCTAACTTCTTACGCTTCAGGATCAATACAATATAAAGTTGGTTGCATCGGAATCGGCGTAATGGGCCTTAAAACAAATAATTTGGAAAAACTTATAAACGAATATATTAAGGAAGGTTGGGATCCAATTAGCATAAATATTGTGTCGATGGAGAGGTTGGGTGGTATGGCATATGTTGTATTTAAAAAATGAATATAGGTTTATAAATTAATAAGATTAAATTATGGATAGATAATGAGATTTAACTTTTTATCTATTTGAAAGAGGTGTATATAGCAATAAAGCATTCCAAGCCCCTTGACCGTTAGCCGAAGGGAATTTTATTTTGAAATATTGTATAAATTCTAATCTTTACATTTTGCTTCTAATATTGAAGAATTAACTGATTTAATCTAATATTTTCTGCTGTCATATTCTACTTAAAAGTTCTGAACGCGTCCAATAGAGGGAGCCAAGACATTTCAAGCCCTTTAGCAATCAAGCTGAAGGGCTTTTTCTTTTTTAAAATATTTTCAAAAAAAAGAAGGATTTTTAAGAGAATTTGTCGTAATAATGAATTGGTAAAAGTTTGATTAGATTTACGGAGAGGAAGAAATGAAAAGCTATAAAAAATTATTAACGAACTTATTTTTAATTCTTATTATCTTGTTTACCCTCACTTCTTGCAGTGGAGTAGTACCAGGGCCTCCAACACCTTCTGAACCACATGCTGAAATTGCTGACAGCCATAAAGTAACAGCTATTGCTCCTTATTATGAAACTGAAGAAGCAAAGCATTACTGCTTAATCTCAAAAGGAGTTATAGTCACGAATTACGAAGCAAATTATGGCGTAGAAAATTCCCAGAAAGTTCTGACTCAGCAAGAATTAGCTGATGCAATATTTGTACCCGGTGGAGCCTATCCAGTCAGTTTAGTAAGTTACATAAATAACAGAACTGACTTAAACCTGAAAGCAGAAATTAAATACCTTTCCATTCTTGAAATACAAAGAATGCTTGAAGATGATATTGTTCCAATAGTCATAAGTAAGTCTGGAACAAATGTATCTCTTCCTGTAGCTTATAATAAAATAACAGAAGAAATAACTTCATATGCCACTCTTACTGGTAATGAAATCACAGCAAATCAATTTGAATTTTTTAATTTAGATAATAACCAATCAGTCATGATAATCAACCAGGAAAAACTTTCAACTTATTTGGATAATCTATTATAAACTTAACTTTAAAATTCTTTTAGATTTTTATACTACTTAAAAGGAGAGCCAGACAATTCCAAGACCTTTAGCCTTTGGCTGAAGGGCTTTTTTTTATTTTAAAATATTTAAAAAAAAAGAAAGATTTTTAAGAGAATTTGCCGTAATAATAAATTGGTATAAGTTTGAATAGATTTATAGGTTGGAAGAAATGATAAATGATAAACGATTAAAAAATATCATCCTTATTCTCTTATCCCTCTTTATCCTTTGCACTTATATCGGATGCGTTGGTACAATCATTGAAGAAATCTATTTAGGTGCTCCAGTTGTAAAACAAGAGCAAGATAAATGGTGCCTTCCCGCAGCAACAAAATCTGTTATGAATTATCATGGCATGGAAATAACCCAAAAGGAAATCGCAGATTATGTTATTGATGAAGAAGGAGTGTCACATACTGCTTGGTTAATTAATAATGCAAGCAAGTTAGGAATTAATGCTAACCTTGATGCTAATGTATCATTTAACAAAATAAAAAATGAATTAATAAAAGCTAATCCAATGATTCTTATTTCTGATTATAGTTTGACAAATAAAACAGACCATGCTTATTTAATTGATGGTTTTGATGATACAAAGGAAAAATTAAGGCTTATGTGTCCAAATAGAGGTTATGTTTATTGGGCATATGATTATGTTACACAATTAAACAACAATTTTTGGATTGATCAATTTGAAAAGGAATCTGATACTTTTTGTATTATTTTTGTTTCGCCCAAAAACATATCAAGCATGAACAACTTCACAAGCCCTGAAAAAGCAATACAGATTGTAAGTGAGAAGACCGATTTGTTTGACATATTCAGATAATTTAAAAAAAGCTTTAGATCCTTAACAGATCCCAATTACCTCTTCTAATTTCCGATACACATTATCAGTTTCCTCAAGCATACAAAAGTTGCGAAAGTCGTTCTGTCTGGGGAGCCAGACAATAACAAAGGCAGAACTTCTTTATTGAGGTTCTGCCTTTTTAAATCCTAACAGATACTAATTTCTTCTTCTAATTCCCGATAAACTTTTTCAGTCTCATCCCTCATACAAAAGTTGCGAAACTCGTCTACTCGCTTCCACCATTTCTTTATAAATAAAGCCTTTTAGAAATTTAACTGAAAGGCTTTTTCTTGTGCGCCCAGCATGGGTGCAGTCTATAGGGTGAAAGTCCCGAGCACCGAAGGTGATATAGGTGTTAGCCTAAGACAAGGGTGTCCACCGTGAGGTGGAATCTGAAGGAAGTCGGATGGCAAATTTCCGGTCTGAGGAACACGAATCACATATAAGGCTGTTATAGTTGGATGAGTTTGCAAGACAAAACGAAGTCCTTATCACCCAAATACTATAGCAGTAAATGTGGCGGATAGATGGAATGAAAGACTGCGTTCTTACCTGGGGAGGTCTGACAGACATGTTGTGAAATGAATTTTAAAACAGCAACTCATACAGTGATGTATGATTGAACTGTCAGAAGTCAGCAGACGCCATAGTAGATTGATGTATCAATCGAAGG